>Ga0207690_10000455_pt1 | contig 26357 bp, 22 predicted proteins | sample KBSC23metaG_FD_184315 | JGI IMG/M metagenome (GOLD analysis project Ga0207690, IMG submission 184315) | Corn rhizosphere microbial communities from Kellogg Biological Station, Michigan, USA - KBS C2-3 metaG (SPAdes) (version 2) | ecosystem: Host-associated > Plants > Roots > Rhizosphere > Soil ...
ATCGGCGCTCAAGCAGGAGTTCTCCGCCTACGGCATCACGCCCGATGCGGATGATCCGGTGTCGCTGGCGCTTAAGCGGCTGATCGACCACAGCACGCTTCAGCAGGAGCGGATCGAGTCGATCCTCTCTGCGCTCGATCGCCTGGGCGCGCATCTGGAGAGCTCGCCGAACGATCCGTTCGATGCGAGCGAGCTGAAGCGGATGTTGAAGTAAGGGCAGGGCGGGTGGCCGCGCGAGGTTACGTCAACCTATGCGGCCACTTGCTCGACCGTCAGCGCGCCGTCCTGCAGCTTGAGGAAGCTGCCCCTCGTGCCATTCGGTTGCGCATGATCGAAATCCCAGTCGGAGAGTACCCAGCGTTCACCGCTCGGCTCGTGATGCAGTTGCGGTCGGTGCGTGTGGCCGTGGATGAGCGTAGGTGTGCCGGCGGCCTTGAATAGGGCATCGACGGCTTCGGGCGCCACGTCGCCCATCATGGCGGCGGCGCGCGGTTCGCCCGCCACGTTGGCCGACATGGCACGGCCGGCTTCGCTGTCTGCGCGCATCTTCTGCGCGATCTTCAGCCGCCAGCGCAGCGGCATCGTCAGGAATATCCGCTGTACCCAGCGCTTGCGGGTCCAGTGACGGAAGTGCATGTAGGCGGCGTCACGTGTACAGAGCGCGTCGCCGTGGGCGAGCACGATGCGTTTGCCGTCAGCTTCCAGCACGGTAGGATCGGGCAGCAGCGTCGCATGCGCGGCCGTCAGAAAACGCTTGCCGAGCAGGAAATCGCGGTTGCCGTGCATGAACAGCACGCGCGTGCCGGCGTCTGCCAGTTCGGCAAGCAGGTTGGCAACGTGCTGGTGAAACGAATCGGCGAGTTCTTCATCGCCGACCCAGTATTCGAAGAAGTCACCCAGGATGACGAGTGTGCGTGCCTCACGTGCGCGCGTGCGCAGGAAGCGCTCGAATGCGGCGGCGGTGGCCGGCATGCTGGCCGTCAGGTGCAGATCCGAAATAAAAAACACCGGCCCGGAAACCCGGACCGGTGTCTTCAGCGCGGATGCCGGTGAGGCGTGCGCTGCGTCGATCATTCGATCACTTCAGCGCTTTCGATGATCACGTCTTCCATCGGCACGTCTTGGTGGAAGCCGCGGTTGCCTGTGCGCACGGCGCGAATCTTGTCGACCACATCCATGCCTTCGGTCACCTTGCCGAACACGGCATAGCCCCAGCCTTGCGGCGTCGGCGAGGTGTGGTTCAGGAAGTCGTTGTCGACCGTGTTGATGAAGAACTGGGCGGTGGCCGAGTGCGGATCGTTGGTGCGTGCCATGGCAATCGAGCCGCGCTCGTTCTTCAGGCCGTTGTTGGCTTCGTTGTCGATCGGGGCCTTCGTGGGCTTCTGGTTCATCTTCTCGCCCGGCTCGAAGCCGCCGCCCTGGATCATGAAGCCCTTGATGACGCGGTGGAACACCGTGCCGTTGTAATGGCCGTCCTTCACATAGGCAACGAAGTTGGCAACCGACTTGGGCGCCTTTTCAGCGTCCAGGGCCAGGGTGATGTCGCCGTGGTTGGTGTGCAGCTTGACTTGGGTCATGGTGAATTCCTTGGGTGGGGCAAAAACGTTGTTCGGGCGTTACTTGGAAACGACGGTGGCCGATTCAATCACGATCGGCTTCACGGGCACGTTTTGGTACGAGCCCTTGGTGGTGGTTTCCACCGCCTTGATCTTGTCGATAGTGTCGGTGCCGTCGACCACCTTGCCGAAGACGGTATAGCCGAAACCATCCTGACCAGGGTAGTTCAGCATGTTGTTGTCGACCACGTTCACGTAGAACTGCGCGCTGGCAGAGTTCGGGTCCATCCTGCGGGCCATGGCGATGGTGTACTTGTTGTTCTTCAGGCCGTTATTCGCTTCGTTCTCGACAGGCGGGTGGGTGTCCTTCTCCTTCATGTCGGGCGTGAGGCCGCCGCCCTGAACCATGAAGCCGTCCATCACGCGGTGGAAGATCGTGCCCTTGTAGAAGCCGTCCTTCACATACTGCAGGAAGTTGGCGACCGTCTTGGGCGCCTTGTCCGGATAGACCTCGACAGTGAAGTTACCCATCGACGTCTTGAACTGCACGCGCGGCGCCGGCGTGGCAGCCACGGCAGCGGACACGGCGAACGCACACACGAGCCCGGCAAAGAGAGAACGGATACGGAGCATGGTCTAGGAGAGCTTGAGGGGTGGGGAAAACGGGGCGACCGCGTCTTTCTCGTTATTGATGACGCTTGGCCGGCTTGGCCGGCTTGGCACCGACACCGCTCGCGGCGGGCAGCACAGTCGCAGCGGGTTTGGCGGGTGCGGCAGCCGGATGCACGCCCGGCAGATCGGGCAGGGCATCCAGACGCGCCCGTGCCGTGGCGTTCTTCGGGTTCAGCTTGATGGCACTCTGGTACGACTGCGCGGCCAGGCGGACATAGACGTCGCCAAGGTTCGACTGCGCCAGCGCGTTTTCCGGCGCCACGCGGTTCGCCATGATCAGGTTGTCGCGGGCACGCAGCAGTTCGCCGCGTTCGGCATACAGCGCGGCGAGGTTGATGTACGGCTCGGGCAGTTCAGGGAAATCCTGCGTCATCTGGCTGAAAGCGACGATGGCATCGTCAGCGCGGCCCAGGCCGGCGAGCGCCACGCCGCGCTGGAAGCGGGCTTGCGCGTTGCGCGGCTGCGCGGCGACGTCCTTGTCGAGCTCGGTCAGTGCATCGGCGTATTGCTTCTTGGCGAGCTGGTCGTCGATGCGCTTCTGGCGCGCGACCTGCGGCGCCTGCTGGGTGCTGGGCATCAAATCAGCCGGCAGGGCAAAGCCGGCCGTCTGGGCAAGGGCCGGTGTGGCTGACACGGCGAGCAGGCAAGCCAGGGTTGCAGCGGTCTGACGCAGCGGTCTGTTCATGAGGGTCGGTTCCGTTATACTCCGCCGCATTCTAACAAACCGTCTTTGTGCGCAGCAGCGGCCGTGCGCGCCGGGAAAGGTTCTTGACGGGGAGCACATGTTGGCGCACTGGCAGCCCGGTCCGCCGCCCCTGTTCATGCAGTTCCGGTAAGATATGCCGCTAGTTTTGCAGGCGCCCCGCCGGCGCCGATTGCCTCCAATTTAGTCCGCCCGCAACGTTGTATCTCGCACGCGCGGCGCGCTGAGTCTCCCGACACCGCTTCATGGAATCACTCAAGATCTACAACACGCTCGCGCGTGAGAAACAGACGTTCGTCCCCATCGAGCCCGGCCGCGTGCGCATGTACGTATGTGGGATGACGGTGTACGACTACTGTCACGTCGGGCATGCGCGAGTGGTGGTGGTGTTCGATATGGTGCAGCGTTGGCTGCGTGCGTCGGGTTATGACGTGACCTACGTGCGCAACATCACCGACATCGACGACAAGATCATCAAGCGAGCGGTCGAGAATGGCGAGACCATGAGCGCGCTCACCGGCCGCTTCATCGACGCGATGCACGAAGATTTCGCCGCGCTCGGTACGCAACGCCCCGACCACGAGCCGCGCGCCACCGACTACGTGCCGCAGATGCTGAGCATGATCGGCAAGCTGCAGCAGAACGGTCTGGCCTACCAGGCGACCGACGGCGACGTGAACTACGCCGTGCGCAAGTTTTCTGGCTACGGCAAGCTCTCGGGCAAGTCGCTCGAAGACCTGCGCGCCGGCGAGCGCGTGGCGGCCAACGACGCCAAGCAGGATCCGCTGGACTTCGTGCTGTGGAAATCCGCCAAGGCTGATGAGCCGGCCGAATCGCGCTGGGCCTCACCGTGGGGCGAAGGCCGCCCCGGCTGGCATATCGAGTGCTCGGCGATGAGCTGCGATCTGCTCGGCGAGCATTTCGACCTGCACGGCGGCGGCGCCGATCTGCAGTTCCCGCACCATGAAAATGAAATTGCCCAGTCCGAGGGCGCCAACGGCAACACGTTCGTCAACACGTGGATGCACAACGGCTTCGTGCGCGTGAATGACGAGAAGATGTCGAAATCGCTCGGCAACTTCTTCACCATCCGCGATGTGCTGAAGGTGTACGACGCTGAAGTCGTACGCTTCTTCATCCTGCGCTCGCACTATCGCAGCGACCTGAACTACAGCGACGCCCACCTGGACGACGCGCGCCACGCGCTCACGCGGCTGTACACCGCGCTCAAGGATGTGCCCGCCGCTGTCGGCGCCAAGCCCGACTGGAACGAGTCGCACGGCAAGCGCTTCCTGGAAGCGATGAACGATGACTTCAACACGCCGGTCGCCGTGTCGGTGCTGTTCGAGCTGGCGAGCGAGGTGAACAAGACGCGCTCACCCGAGCTGGCCAATCAGTTGGCCGCGCTGGCCGGTGTGATGGGCCTGCTGGGCCGTGATCCGCATGCGTTTCTGCAAGGCGGCGTGTCGGCAGACGGCCTGGACGGCGCCGACGTGGAAGCGCGCATCGAAGAGCGCCGCGCTGCCAAGGCCGCCCGCGACTTCGCTCGCGCCGATGCCATCCGCGCCGATCTGCTGGCCGCCGGCATCGTGCTGGAAGACAAGCCGGGCGGCGTGACCGAGTGGAGACGCGCATGAACGCGGTGGCCAAGAAAGCCAACGTAGTGCGCAGCACGGCCGCCAAGAAAGCGCCAGCTGCCAAGAAGGTCGCGGCCAAGAAGGTTGATGGCGTGGCGAGCAAGACGGTCGTCGCCAAGAGCACGACCATCAAGGCCGGCAAAGTTGCCGCCAAGGCGCCGGCCAAGCGCGCGCCTGCGAGCAAAGTGCCGCTGCCCGAAACGCTCGCTACCAACGAACCGCTGCCTGTGCCGGCCGAAGTGGTGCTGTCGGGCCCACCCGACTATTGGCAGGAAGCGTGCGCTGACCTCATGAAGCGCGATCGCATCCTGCGCAAGATCATCCCGACGTACGGCCCGGCGCACCTCGCCTCACGCGGCGACCCGTTCGTTACGCTGGCGCGTTCGATTGTCGGCCAGCAGATTTCGGTCAAGGCCGCCCAATCGGTGTGGGAGCGTGTGGCGGCGGCGTGCCCCAAGCTGGTGCCTGCGCAGTTCTTGCGTGCCGGCCAGGAGAAGCTGGCAGGCTGCGGCCTGTCCAAGCGCAAGGCCGAGTACATCCTTGATCTCGCTGACCACTTCCGTAACGGCACTGTGCACGTTGCCAAGTGGGCCGAGATGGAAGATGAGGACGTGATTGCCGAGCTGACGCAGATTCGCGGCATCGGCCGCTGGACGGCAGAGATGTTCCTGATGTTCAATCTGATGCGCCCGAATGTGCTGCCGCTGGACGATATCGGGCTGATCAATGCGATCTCACAGAATTATTTCAGTGGCGAGCCCGTCACACGCAGCGAAGCGCGCGAAGTGGCCGCCAACTGGGAACCGTGGCGCACCGTGGCCACTTGGTATATGTGGCGCAGCCTCGATACGGCGACCACCTATTGATCCGTTAATTTCGATGAAACGCGCAGCGTCGATCGGCGGTCAAAATCCGGTAGAATGCGCGCCTTCAAGAGCCTTCCAGAAAATCCATGAAAACAACCTTCCTGGAGTTCGAGCAGCCGATCGCAGAACTTGAAGCCAAGATCGAAGAACTTCGCTTCGTTCAAGACGATTCCGCTGTCGATATTTCTGAAGAAATCTCGCGCCTGGCCTCCAAGAGCCAGCAGCTCACCAAAGATCTATATGCCAACCTGACGCCCTGGCAGGTCGCACAGATCGCACGTCACCCGCAGCGTCCGTACACGCTCGATTACGTCCGCGAAATCTTCACCGACTTCCACGAACTGCACGGCGACCGCACCTTCGCGGACGACCTGTCGATCGTGGGTGGTCTGGCGCGCTTCAATGGCCATCCCTGCATGGTGATCGGTCACCAGAAGGGCCGTGACACGAAGGAGCGCGCACTGCGCAACTTCGGCATGTCCAAGCCTGAGGGCTACCGCAAGGCCAAGCGCCTGATGGAACTGGCCGACAAGTTCGGCCTGCCGATCTTCACCTTCGTCGATACGCCGGGCGCATTCCCGGGCATCGATGCGGAAGAGCGCGGCCAGTCCGAAGCCATCGGCCACAACCTGTTCGTGATGGCAGGCCTGAAGGTGCCGCTGATCGCCACCATCATCGGTGAAGGCGGTTCGGGCGGCGCACTGGCCATCGCCATGGGCGACTCGGTGATCATGCTGCAGTTCGCCACGTATGCCGTGATCTCGCCGGAAGGCTGCGCGTCGATCCTGTGGAAGACCGCCGAGAAGGCGCCGGAAGCCGCGGAAGCGCTGGGCCTGACCGCGCATCGCCTGAAGGCGCTGGGCCTGATCGACAAGATCGTCAACGAGCCGCTGGGCGGCGCGCATCGTGATCCGAAGAATATGGCGACGATGCTCAAGCGAGCACTGGCCGAATCGCTGCGCCAGTTCCAAGGCATGAAGACGTCGGAGCTGCAAGCTCGTCGTCATGAGCGCCTGATGGGCTATGGCAAGTTCAAGGAAACCGAGGCGCGCTGATTCGTCCGCCGCGCTGATCGACAAGGTCGCACAACGCGTAGCCGCGTGTGCGGCCTTTGTTGTTTCTGGCGCGTCAGGCGATGTCCTGCCGACCGTGGCGATTGCGCTGTCGGGCGGGCGGGATTCCGCCGCGCTGCTGCATGCGTGTGCGGCGTGGCGCGATGCGGGCGCTCGGGTGCGCCTCGTTGCTTTGCACGTCCACCACGGCTTGCACGCTGATGCTGATGTCTGGGAATGCGCCTGCGAGCGCATGGCCGAGGCGGTTGGCGTTGCATTCCACGCACGCCGTGTCCAGGTCGCAGGTGACGCAGGGCAGGGCGTCGAAGAAGCAGCACGCGAAGCCCGCTATGCCGCGCTGGACGACCTTTGTGCGGCGACGGGCGCGTCCATTCTGCTGACTGCGCATCACCAGGACGACCAGGCCGAAACCGTGCTGCTGCAATTGATGCGCGGCGCTGGCCTCGACGGCCTTTCAGCCATGCCGATGGTCCGCGCAGGCGCCGTCACATTGCTGCGTCCATGGATCGATGTGCCGCGCAGTGAGATCGAGCTGTACGCGCACACGAACGCACTCACATGGGTCGAAGATCCGTCCAACAGCGACGCACGCTATGCGCGCAATGCGCTGCGCCCGTTGCTGACGGGTATGGCCGATCATTTCCCCGCGTATCGCGAGGCGCTCGCGCGCAGCGCGGCACATCTGGCGGATGCCGCAGCGTTGATCGAAGAGATCGCGCGGGCCGATTTGACGCAGATCACCTCGGCAGAGGGGCTGGATGTGGCGGCGTTGATCGCATTGTCGGAGCCGCGCCAGCGTGCGGCGCTGCGGGCGTGGCTGGCCCAAGCGGGCATGCGCGCGTTGTCCACGCGCCGCCTTGATGATCTGCGCACGCAGCTGACCAACGCGCGCGACGATGGCGCCCTGCGCATCGAATTACCGGCCGGGCAGATCAGGCGCTATCGCGGCGTTGCGCGAATCGAGGCCCATGCCGACGAGGCGCCGGAGTGGGGTGCCGTCACGATCGGAGTCGCACAGTTCGACCCTGCGCATCGGATCGATCAACGCGTAGACGTGGGCGCATGGGGCGGGGCGCTACTGTTTTCGCCCGTGGTGGCCGCGGGCATCGCCGCCCAAATCTTGCAGGCGCCGCTCTCACTGGCGCCCCGGCGCGGCGGCGAACGCATTGTGCTGCGCCCCGGCGGGCCGTCGCGTGCACTCAAGCAGGCGTATCAGGAAGCCGGCATCCCCGCTTGGGAACGCGGGCGTTTGCCGCTGCTCTACGCAGGGGAGACGCTTGTTTTTGCAGCCGGGTTGGGGATGGACCAGGCGACCGTGAGCAGTGGTCCCAGCTGGCAGATCACATGGTCTGCCGCCTCACTGAGTGCACCCTGATACACATCTTCACTAGGCTTTATCGGCCAATTTCTTGCTGATCGGTGCAAATTGCTGTATTTTCAAAAGCTTTTGCACCGCTCCGCCTCCTTTCGATCTTTCCAAGATGGCTCTCATCGTTCACAAATACGGCGGCACGTCGATGGGTTCAGTTGAACGCATCAAGAACGTCGCCAAGCGCGTTGCCAAGTGGCATCGTGCCGGTCACCAGATCGTGGTCGTCCCTTCGGCCATGTCCGGCGAAACCAACCGCCTGTTGGGTATGGCCAAAGAGATTGCGGCCCAGCCCGACCCGCGTGAACTCGACATGATTGCCTCCACCGGCGAGCAGGTGAGCGTGGGCCTGCTGGCCATCGCGCTGCATGCCGAGGGCATCGATGCGCGCAGCTACACAGGCTGGCAAGTCCCGGTGAAGACCGATTCGGCCTACACCAAGGCGCGCATTCAGTCGATTGACGACGAGCGCGTGAAGGCGGATCTCGACGCTGGTCGCGTGGTCGTCATCACCGGCTTCCAGGGCATCGACAGCGAAGGCCATATCACCACGCTCGGCCGCGGTGGTTCGGATACCTCGGCCGTTGCGGTTGCCGCCGCGCTCGAAGCCGACGAATGCCTGATCTACACCGACGTGGACGGCGTCTACACGACCGACCCGCGCGTGGTGGACGACGCCCGCCGCCTGGACAAAATCACCTTCGAAGAGATGCTGGAAATGGCCAGCCTCGGCTCGAAGGTGCTGCAGATTCGCTCGGTGGAGTTTGCCGGCAAGTACCGCGTGAAGACCCGCGTGCTGTCGTCGCTGACTGATCCGCTGATGTCGCTCGATGTCGAAATGAACTCGGGCACGCTGATTACTTTTGAGGAAGATTCGAACATGGAAGCCGCCGCCATTTCCGGCATTGCCTTTGCCCGCGACGAAGCCAAGATCACCGTGATCGGTGTGCCGGACAGGCCCGGCATCGCCTACCAGATCCTGGGTCCGGTTGCCGACGCCAATATCGACGTCGACATGATCATCCAGAACCAGTCGGTGGAAGGTAAGACGGACTTCACCTTCACCGTGCCGCGCGGCGAATACCAGCGCGCCCTGGCGATCCTGAACGACAGCGTGAAGGCGCACATCGGTGCTGCCAGCGTGTCGGGCGATCCGAAGGTGTCGAAGGTGTCGGTGGTGGGCGTGGGCATGCGCTCGCATGTGGGCATCGCCAGCAAGATGTTCCGCACGCTGTCGGAAGAGGGCATCAACATCCAGATGATCTCCACGTCGGAGATCAAGATCTCGGTGCTGATCGACGAGAAGTACATGGAGCTGGCTGTGCGCGCACTCCACAAGGCGTTCGAGCTGGATCAGGCGTAATCGACTGAGCCAGTCAGTAGCCAGTACCGGATGGCGATCCGGGGCCACACTCACACCACGTTGTCACGCTGTTGTCGTTGACCGGCTGGGGTGAAGTGGCTAGAATACGCGCTTCGTTGCACGGGCTCCTTCGTGCGACGCAAGTTTGGGAGACGTGGCCGAGAGGTCGAAGGCACTCCCCTGCTAAGGGAGCATCCGGGCCAAAACCTGGATCGAGGGTTCGAATCCCTCCGTCTCCGCCAGTTTGGCGCTTCTCGCGGGAAGCGCATCTAACAGGCGGATGCGAGTCGAGCTGACGTGACGGCTCGCATTGCAATGCACGTCAAAAAGCCCGCATGGTTTGCGCCATGCGGGCTTTTTCTTTGTCTGCGCGTTCTTAGCAGTCGGTGCATGCGCCACCCGAAGATGGCACATGCATCAGGCGCTAACGCATCAGCCTTGGCCGACGCTCTCCGGCACGCCTGCGGTCACGTTGAAGCCGCAATCCACGTAGGTGATCTCACCAGTCACGCCGCTGGCCAGATCCGACAGCAGGAACGCGGCCACGTTGCCGACTTCTTCGATCGTCACGTTACGGCGCAGCGGTGCCACGTCTTCCATGTACTTCAGCAGCTTGCCGAAATCCTTGATGCCCGACGCGGCCAGCGTCTTGATCGGGCCGGCCGAGATGCCGTTGGCGCGAATGCCCTTCGGGCCCAGCGCGCCAGCCAGGTAGCGCACGCCGGCTTCCAGCGAGGCCTTGGCCAGACCCATCGTGTTGTAGTTCGGGACGATGCGCTCGGCGCCCAGGTAGGTCAGGGCGAGCAGCGAGGCATTGGGCGAGAGCATCGGCAGCGCGGCCTTGGCCAGTGCCGGGAAGCTGTACGCCGAGATGTCATGCGCGATGCGGAACGATTCGCGCGACAGGCCTTCGATGAAGTTGCCGGCAATCGCCTCGCGCGGCGCAAAGCCGATCGAATGCACCAGGCCATCAAAGTGGCCCCAGTGCTGGGCGAGGTCTTCGAACACCTTGGCGATCTGCTCATCGCTGCCGACGTCGCAGTCGAACACCAGCTTGCTGTCGAACTCGTTAGCGAATTCAGTAATGCGGTCTTTGAAGCGTTCGCCGACGTAGGTGAAGGCCAGTTCAGCGCCTTCGCGCTTGCAGGCGTTGGCGATGCCGTAGGCGATCGAGCGGTTGGACAGAAGGCCGGTAATCAGAATGCGCTTGCCTGCGAGGAATCCCATGGTTTCTCCGTACAAATGTGGGGCAATGTCGCGCCCCCATGCCATGGCGATCACTCAGCCGCAGCATTCGGCGCGATTTGGTGGGCGCGATCATACCGGAAAGCACTGGGCGTCTCCGCTTTTGCGCACCGCCGCATATGCCCCGACAGCCTTGTCAATGCGGGACGATCCCCGGACCAGAATTGGCGGGATTGGCGCAGGAGGGCGTTAGAATCGTCTGAAACAGTTTTTCAGACAGCGATCAATTGGATCAACGCATGCAAGGACAACGGGGGCACTGGGCGCAATGAGCGTGCGCGTTGCGACACACAAGCGACTCATGGCACTGGCCTGCCTGCTGGCGGCCGTCTGCGCCATCTGCGCCACACCCGCCGCCTGGGCGGCACACGGTTACGCTGAATACGGCGACCTCAAGTATCCGGCCGGCTTTTCGAACTTCGGCTACCTGAACCCGAAGGCGCCCATCGGCGGCATGCTGCTGCTGGGCAATCCGGATCGACGCACGAGCTTCGACAAGTTCAATCCGTTCACCATCAAGGGGACGTCTGCGCCGGGGCTGACCCAGCTTGTATTCGAGAGCCTGCTCATCACGAGCTGGGACGAAACGGCCAGCGGCTATGGCCTGCTTGCCGATGATGTGGCGGTCGCCCCCGACGAGCTGTCGGTCACGTTCCACATCAACCCGCGCGCGCGTTTCTCCAATGGCGACCGGGTGCACGCGTCTGACGTGAAGACCTCGTACGACATGCTGATGGGCAAGGGCGCGAGCCCGGCCTACCGCAGCATGACCACCGACGTAGCCAAGGTGACGGTGGTGGACGCCAGCACCATCCGCTACGACTTCAAGCGCAAGAACAAGGAACTGCCGCTGATCGTCGGCGGGTTGCCGGTGTTCTCGCCAAAGTGGGGCAAGGGCAGTGGCAAGCCGGAGGACCCCGACGGCGGCAAGGATGTTGCGTTCGATAAGCTGACCTTTCAGGACCCCGTTGCCAGCGGCCCGTACGTCATCGAGCGCTTTGATCCGTCGCGCGGGATCACCTTCCGCCGCAATCCGGACTACTGGGGGCGCGACTTGAATGTGCGTCGTGGCTCGTTCAACTTCGAGCGTATCCAGTACAAGCTCTACAAAGACGAAACCGCGCGCCTGGAAGCCTTCAAGGCCGGTGAATACGACGCCATGGTCGAATACCGCGCCAAGAACTGGGCGAAGAGCTATGTGGGCGTGAAATTCCGCAGCGGTGAGCTGATCAAGAGCGAATTCCCGCATCGCAACGGCGCTGGCATGCAAGGCTTTGTGATGAACCTGCGGCGGCCGCTGTTCAAGGACCTGCGGGTACGCAAGGCGCTTGCGCTCGCGCTCGATTTTGAATGGCTTAATCGCCAGCTGTTCTACGGCGCGTATCGCCGGCTTGACAGTTATTTCGCCAACAGCGAGCTGGCCGCCGCGGATTCGCTCACGGGCATGCCCAGCAAAGGCGAATTGGCGCTGCTGGAACCGTTGCGCAGCAAGCTTGATGCGGACGTGTTCGGCGTGTTGCCCGCGCCGCCTTCCACCGATCCGCCCAGTTCGCTGCGTGACAACCTGCGCCAGGCGCGTCGCCTGCTGGCCCAGGCCGGTTGGACCTATGACGACGGCGCACTGCGCAACACCAAGGGCGAACCGTTCGTCTTCGAGATGCTGGATGACGGCGGCGCCATGAGCCGCGTGATGGCGGCGTACGTGCGCAATCTGGAGAAGCTCGGTATCCAGGTCAACCAGCGCATGACCGATTTCGCGCTCTACCAGAAGCGGCTTGAGGAGTTCGACTTCGACATGATCTCGCTGCGCTTTCCCGATTCGCAAAGCCCCGGCAATGAGCTGAAAGACCGCTTCGGTTCTGCCGCCGCCGACGAGCCCGGCTCGGACAACGTGATCGGCCTGAAGTCGCCCGCCGTGGATGCGCTGATCGACGATGTGCTGCGAGCCGACAATCGCGACGAGCTGATCGTCGCCTCACGCGCGCTCGACCGCGTGCTGATGCAGGGCTGCTACGTGATTCCGCATTGGTACTCGGCCTCGCATCGCGTGGCCTACAACAAGAACCTGATGTATCCGGATCGCTTGCCGTACTACTACTCGGCCGAAGCGTGGGTGCTGACGGCCTGGTGGCGCAAGCCGGAATCTACCCAATGAGCCGCCCAATGACCGTATCGGTGACACCATGTTTGCGTACCTGATCAAACGGCTGCTGCTCTTGATTCCGACGCTGATCGGCGTGATCACGCTCACGTTCGTGGTGATCCAGTTCGTGCCCGGCGGCCCGGTCGAGCAGATGATGATGGAGATGAAAGGGCGCGGCGCCGGCGCAGGCGGTGAGGCCAGTGGTGGCGGTGCCTTCGACTACCGCGGCCGTCGTGGTGTCGACTCCGAGAAGATCAAGGAAATCCGCGCGCTGTATGGCTTCGATAAGAGCCCGGTCGAGCGCTATTTCCTGATGCTGGGCCGCTTCGCACGTTTCGATCTGGGCGAGAGCTATTTCCAGCATCGCAGCGTGTGGGACTTGATCAAATCCAAGCTGCCAGTGTCGATTTCCATCGGGTTGTGGACGTTCTTTCTCACATACCTGATAGCGGTGCCGCTTGGCATTGCGAAGGCGGTGCGGGCGGGCAGTCGGTTTGATCTGGTGACCAGCATCATCGTGCTGGTCGGTTATGCCATTCCAGGCTTCGTGCTGGGTGTGCTGCTGCTGGTGCTGTTTGGTGGCGGCACGTTCTTCCAGTGGTTCCCGATTCGCGGCATTACGTCCGACAACTGGGACCAACTGAGCCTGCTCGGCAAGATCACGGATTACCTCTGGCACATCACGCTGCCCGTCATGGCATCGGTGGTGGGCAGCTTTGCCGTGATCACCATGCTGACGAAGAACGCGTTCCTGGAGGAAATCCGCAAGCAATACGTGCTGACGGCGCGCAGCAAGGGCCTATCCGAGCGGAGCGTGCTGTGGAAGCACATCTTCCGCAACGCGCTGCTGCCGCTGGTGACGGGGTTCCCGACGGCGTTCATCGGCGCGTTCTTCACAGGCTCCCTGCTGATCGAGCAGTTGTTCTCGCTCGATGGCATGGGGCTGCTGTCCTACGAGGCGGTGATGCGGCGCGACTACCCGGTGGTGCTCGGCACACTGTATCTGTTCACGCTGATTGGCCTGGCCGCGCGGTTGATTTCCGACGTGTGCTACGTGCTGGTCGATCCGCGCATCCATTTCGGCTCGGTTGGGCGATAGGCGGGCCGACGATCATGACCCAGTATTCGCGCACCTCTCTCCATCCGTCCAACGTGGCGGCGCCGCATGCGGTACGCCATTCGCCGTCGCCGCTCAAGCGTGCGTGGCGACGCTTCAAGCAGCATCGGCTGGGGTACTGGAGCCTGATCCTGTTCGTTGTACTGTTCGTGCTCAGTTTGGGCGCGGAATGCATCTCGAATGATCGGCCGCTGGTCGTCAGATACCACGGCACCTGGTACTTCCCGATCGTGAAGACGTATCCGGAGACAGTCTTCGGCGGCGACTTCCCCACGCCCACGGACTACCTCGATCCGTACATCCGCGACAAGTTCAAGGAGCCGGGCAGCTTTGCGATCTACCCGCCCAATCCGTATTCATACGAGACCCTGAACTACTTCTCGAAGGAACCCAACCCGGCGCCGCCGTCGGCCGAAAATTGGCTGGGCACCGATGACCGCGGGCGGGACGTGTTTGCACGATTGCTCTACGGCTTCCGGGTGTCGGTGCTGTTCGGGCTGGCGCTGACGGTACTTGGCGTGTTGGTCGGCACGCTCACCGGCGCGCTGATGGGCTTCTTTGGCGGACGCTTCGACATGGTGTCGCAGCGGCTGATCGAAATCTGGAGTTCGATGCCCGAGCTCTACCTGCTGATCATCTTCGCGTCGATTTTCACGCCCAGCCTCGGGCTGCTGATCATCCTGCTGTCGCTGTTCGGCTGGATGAGCCTGTCGGACTACGTGCGCGCCGAGTTCTACCGCAACCGCTCGCTCGACTACGTGAAGGCGGCGCGGGCGATGGGCTTGTCCAGCTGGCAGATCATGTGGCGCCACATCATGCCCAACAGCCTGACGCCGGTCATTACCTTCCTGCCGTTCCGCATGAGCGCGGCCATTCTCGCGCTCACGAGCCTGGATTTTCTCGGGTTGGGCGTGCCGCCGTCGACACCCAGCCTGGGCGAGCTGTTGGCGCAGGGCAAGGCCAACCTCGATGCGTGGTGGATCTCCTTGTCGACCTTCGTGGTGCTCGTGCTTACGCTTGTCCTGCTGACCTTCATGGGCGACGCCCTGCGCGATGCCTTCGACACGCGCCTGTCGTTCGCGCAACTGCGCGCGCGCCAGAAACCGGCGGGGGTGAAATGACCCGCGTCGATTTGCGTTCTTCCGCTCCCAAGTACGACGGCCCGCTGCTGCGACTGGATGATCTGTGCGTGCATTTCGAATCCGAGCACGGTGAGGCGACGGAAGCCGTCAAGCATGTCTCGCTCGATCTGCACGCCGGCGAGCGTTTCGCGCTGGTAGGCGAATCGGGTTCCGGCAAGTCGGTGACGGCGTTGTCGATCATGCGTCTGCTGGCCGACGCGAACTACAGCGGCCGCATCCTGCTTGAAGGCCGCGACCTGCTGGCCGCCAGCGAGCGCGAGATGCGTGGCCTGCGTGGCGCCGATGTCGCCATGGTGTTCCAAGAGCCGATGACGGCGCTCAACCCGCTGTACACCATCGGTAACCAGATCGTCGAAACGCTGGAGCTACACGAGGGCCTGGACAAGCGCGCCGCCAAGGCGCGTGCGATTGCGCTGCTGGAGCGCACGGGCATCGCCGAGGCGCCGCGCCGTTTCGATGCATTTCCGCACCAGCTTTCGGGCGGTCAGCGTCAGCGCGCGATGATCGCCATGGCGCTCGCGTGCTCGCCCAAGCTGCTGCTGGCCGATGAGCCGACCACCGCGCTCGATGTCACGGTGCGCATGCAGATCCTGCAATTGCTGCGCGAGCTGCAGGCCGAGTTCGGTATGGCCATCATGCTCATCACGCACGACCTGAACATGGTGCGTGCCTTTGCCGAGCGCGTTGGCGTGATGGAGCGGGGCGTACTGGTCGAAACTGGCGACACCGCCACGGTGTTCGCTGCGCCCCAGCATCCGTACACCGTGCGCCTGCTGGAAAGCCGCCCGCAGCGCGACGTACTGCCGCTGGTGCCGCTCGCGCCCGTGCTGCTTGAAGCGGACAAGCTGACGGTCACCTACGAGCGCCATCGCCCTGGGTTTGCCGGCTGGTTTCGCACCGACCCGTTCACCGCAGTCGATGCCGTGTCTCTGCAACTGCGCGAGGGCGAGACGCTTGGCATCGTGGGGGAATCCGGCTCGGGCAAAACCACGCTCGCGCAGACGCTGCTCGGTTTGCAAGCGCCCAAGGGTGGCGACTTGCGGTTTCTCGGCGACTCGCTCTTGCGCATTTCGCGCGACGAGCGCCGCGCCGTGCGTGCGCGGATGCAGGTGGTGTTTCAGGATCCGTACGGCTCGCTGTCGCCGCGCATGACGATCGAGGAGATCGTCGGCGAAGGGCTGGCGCTGCATCAGCCGCACGTCAACGCCACCGAGCGCCGGCATCGCGTGATCGAAGCCCTGCGCGAAGTCGGCCTGGATCGCACGGCGCTGGGGCGTTATCCGCATGAGTTCTCGGGCGGACAGCGCCAGCGCATCGCCATTGCCCGGGTGCTGATCCTCAAGCCGCAACTGCTGGTGCTCGATGAGCCGACTTCGGCACTGGACGTGTCGATCCAGCAGCAGGTGCTGTCGCTGCTGTCTGCCCTTCAGAAAAAGTACAACTTGTCGTATCTCTTCATCAGCCACGACCTTGCCGTCATCCGTGCGATGTCGCATCGCGTGGTGGTGATGAAGGACGGAAAAGTGGTGGAAGAGGGCGACACGGAAGCGGTGTTGGCATCACCCTCACACCCCTACACCTGCAAGCTGATGGCGGCCGCCTCGCTCATCCCATCGCGGGATAACCCGTAAAACCGGCCGCTGATGCCCTGAATCAGTGCAACTTCGATGCGCCGTTTTTGTAAGAATGCGCATCTAAAGTCATGTCTAAGTGCCTGATTCGCCTATGAGTTTAGGGTAATTTGTAACGACCTTTGACAAGTCAACGTGTCACTTTTATCATCCTGCGAGATTGTTTAGAGCGGGATTCGGACGGGTCTCATTTGCGGTGGCGTATGTCCGCCGCATAATTGCCCGCTTTCCTAGGAGAACCAATGCAGCACTTCGTACTTCATTCCATGGCGCGCCTGGCGGTAGGGGTTGTGATCGGCTGCGGCGTGATCGTGTCGAATGCTGTACAGGCTGATACGGTCTTCAAGGACACGGAAGTCCGTGCCGACGTCAAGCCTGAAGCCAAGCCCGGCCTCATCTCGAACGTGATGAGCAAGACCGGCGACGTGGTCATGAACGCCCTGGGCATGATCGGCCTGCGCTACCGTTTCGGTGGCAACACGCCGGAATCGGGCCTCGACTGCAGCGGCTTCGTCCGCTACGTCTTCAACGACACCTTCGGTTTCCTCCTGCCGCGCCGCGCTGTGGAAATGAGCCGTGTCGGCACCAGTGTCGAAACGGCTGAACTGCGTCCCGGCGACCTGGTATTTTTCAACACCATGCGCCACACGTTTTCGCACGTCGGCATCTACATCGGTGATAACAAGTTCGTACACGCGCCGTCCACCGGCAGCAAGATCCGCGTGGACGACATGACCGCCTCGTACTGGGTGACGCGCTACAACGGCGCACGCCGCATCGAGGGCAACTCCGGTGCCGCAATCAAGGACGGCGCCGACAACTTCGTCGAACAGCTCAAGCGCGTCGATCCGAACGCCGCCGGCAAGCCGCTGGCAATGTACGGCGGTTGATTCGCTCGTCGCCAAACAAAAAGACCGCCGCGGCGGTCTTTTTTGTTGCTCGCTGACATGGCATCAGCGTGGCGAGGCCAACGCGGCTTGCGTCAGACGCAGCTTCTCGCGCAGCAGCGGCACGGCGGCTTGGGCAGCCTGCTCGCCGGCCAGGATTGCCTCATTGCGCGCGGTAAAGTCGCTGCCCTTCACAAACGGCAGCGAAGGCGTGATCACCACATCCGCCTGACCCAATTCCGTCTTGTTGATGCTTTGGCCCATGATGGCCGTCGTCTGCAGCAGCATGCTGGCCTGACCCGACACCGCCTGATTGGACGGGTCCGCCGAGATGTTCACCGCAATCACGAACGTCGCGCCCATCTGCTTGACATAGGTGACGGGCACCGGCGCCACCAGGCCGCCATCGACATACTGGCGGCCGCTGATCGTCACCGGCTGGAATACGCCCGGGATGCTGCAAGAGGCGCGCACCGCCTGGCCGGTATTGCCGCGCCGGAACAGGATCGGCTTGCCGCTGGCCAGATCCGTGGCGACGATGCCCAGCGGAACGTGCATCTGCTCGATGGCTTTCTGTTTGACCAGCCGGTTGATGTATTTCTCCAGCGCCTCGCCCTTGAGCCAGCCGCCGAAGCGCGTGCCGAACGGCAGCGCCCAGTCGGCAATCATGGCCTCGTCCATCTTGAGCGCCATGCGGTTCATCTCCAGCCCCGACATGCCTGACGCGTAGATTGCCGCGACCACGCTGCCGGCGCTCGTGCCAGTGATGAAATCGATCTGAATGCCCTGCGCCTCCAGCATCTTGATGACGCCGATGTGCGCAAAGCCCCGCGCGGCACCGCCGCCCAGCGCCAGCCCGATGCGCACGGGCTGCGTGGCCGGCTGGGCCGTCGGCGGCAAGACGGCTGTGGGCGGTGTGGCGGGTGTTTCAGTCTTGCCGGACGAAAAGCCTGTCACTGTACAGGCGGAGAGCACGGAGGCGCCGGCGGCACCCAGGAAGAGGCGGCGTTGCATGAGGAGATGGGGGCGGTGTGATATGCCGCGCAGTCGTACCCGGTGATATGCGGGCGCGCTGCGGCCGGTCGCCATTGTGCCAAAGTTCGGCGAAGGCGCGACCAGGGTTGCGTGGCGCGGTTGCTATAATTTCGGTTTTGATAAAGGCCGCTCTGGATCCGCGCTTCGGGTCCGATTATGCGGCCTTGTTCGTTCAGCCATTCCTATGACCCAGCGCGTCCGCACCCGTTTCGCTCCCAGCCCCACCGGTTTCATCCACCTCGGCAACATCCGGTCGGCTCTCTATCCGTGGGCCTTCGCCCGCAAGATGAAGGGCGACTTCATCCTTCGCATTGAAGACACCGACGTGGAGCGCTCCAGCCAGGAGGCCGTCGACGTGATCCTGGAAGCGATGGACTGGCTGGACATGGACATCGATGAAGGTCCGTTCTATCAGATGCAGCGTATGGATCGTTATCGCGAAGTTATCTCGCAGATGGTCCAGCAGGAACTCGTCTACCCCTGCTATATGAGCACTGAAGAGCTCGACGCTCTGCGCGAAGCGCAACGTGCGCGTGGCGAGAAGCCCCGCTACGACGGCACCTGGCGCCCGGAGCCCGGTAAGGTCCTGCCGACGCCGCCGGCGGGTGTGCAGCCCGTCATGCGCTTCAAGAACCCTATCGGTGGCAGTGTGGTGTGGGACGACGCGGTCAAGGGCCGTATCGAAATCTCCAACGACGAGTTGGATGACCTCGTCATCGCGCGCCCGGACGGCACGCCCACGTACAACTTCTGCGTGGTCGTCGACGACATGGACATGCAGATCACCCACGTGATCCGCGGTGACGACCACGTCAATAACACGCCGCGCCAGATCAACATCCTGCGCGCGCTCGGCGGTACGCCGCCGGTCTACGCGCACCTGCCGACCGTGCTCAACGAGCAGGGCGAGAAGATGAGCAAGCGTCATGGCGCCATGAGCGTTACCGGCTATCGCGACGCCGGCTACCTGCCCGAAGCCGTCATCAACTATCTCGCCCGCCTCGGCTGGGCCCATGGCGATGCGGAAATTTTCTCGCGCGAGCAGTTCATCGAATGGTTCGACCTCGAGCACCTGGGCAAGTCGCCCGCGCAATACAACCCCGAGAAGCTCGCCTGGCTGAACAACCACTACATCAAGCAGGCCGACAACACGCGCCTGGCGGATCTGGTGAAGCCGTTCGTCGAAGAGATCGGCGGCAAAGTCGATGGCGGCCCTGTGTTGGCTGACGTGATCGCACTGGTGAAGGATCGCGCCAACACGTTGCGCGATGTCGCCCAGACCGCGCTGTTGTTCTACCGCACGGATCTGACGGTCGAGCCGGAACTCTTCGCGCAACACCTGACCGACGACGTGCGCCCGGGCATTGCTGCGCTGGCTGAAAAGCTCGGCGCGTTGCCCGAGTGGAAGCGCGAGGCCATCGGCGCGGCTTTCAAGGAAGTGCTGGCGGCACACGGCTGGAAGATGCCGAAGCTGGCGATGCCGGTGCGCCTGCTGGTCGCAGGGCAATTGCAGACGCCGTCGATCGATGCGGTGCTGGAACTGTTCGGCCGCGACGTCGTTCTGCGCCGTCTGACCGCGTGATGTGTGCGACGCAAAAAATTTTGCGAAAGGGTATTGCCAAGCGCTAATTGCTTCCCCTATACTCTTGTTTTCGCTGCAACACGAAGCGAATTGCAGTAAGAAGCAAGCAGTAAGAGGTAGTATCCAGGCAATACTTCGGGGCTATAGCTCAGCTGGGAGAGCGCTTGCATGGCATGCAAGAGGTCAGCGGTTCGATCCCGCTTAGCTCCACCAAAATGCCGGAAGATTCGATTCAAAAAATTAATTTGAAAAGAGGCTTCCAAAACGCAAAGAAGGTCGTTATAATGGCGGACTTCGCAGCGTAAGACAGAAAGCGTTGCAAAACAGTTTCTGTCCCCTTCGTCTAGAGGCCTAGGACATCACCCTTTCACGGTGAGTACAGGGGTTCGAATCCCCTAGGGGACGCCAAAACAAGAGCTTAACCAGAAGCTCATTAGCAAAGCCAGTCTCTAGCTGGTTTTGCAACCGACACGGAGCGGTAGTTCAGTCGGTTAGAATACCGGCCTGTCACGCCGGGGGTCGCGGGTTCGAGTCCCGTCCGCTCCGCCAAATCAAAACCCGCTGCTTGCAGCGGGTTTTTCTTTTGCCTTTCGGAAAAGTATTTCACGGCAATTGCATCCCACTTTTTTAAAGTGGAGTGTTAAATCGCGGTCAATTCAACATGCTCAGGATTCAGCGCAACTGACGCGATGGAAGTAGCCGAGCAGCAGGGCGCCCGCCAGCATCAGGCTTATGCCATTGGCCGCCCAGAAGCCGGTAGCGCCGTGCAGTGCAGTCGCAACGTTGCCCAGCAAGCCGAAGCCGAGTACGTAACCACCGCCCAGCCCCACACCCCATAGCGAGAGCGCGTAGATGATCGTCGGGATCAGCGCGATCTTGTATGCGCGAAGGATGAACGCCGTCATGACCTGCAGCGCGTCGAACATCTGATAGAGCGCGATGAACGGGAGCAGCGTCACAGCGATCGCCATGACGGCTGCGTCGGTCGTGTACAGACCAACCAAGTCCCGCCGCAAGACGAGTACCGCAACGCCGACGACGGCTGCACAAGCCACGGCTAACTTGATGCCGTTCAATGCGATGCGCCGGGCCGCGATGTGATCGCGCGCGCCGATCGACTGCGCCACCAATGTCGATGCCGCAATCGATAGCGACAGTGGAACCATGTAGGCCACAGCCGCAAGGTTGGCTGCGATCTGATGCCCCGCGAGCACCACGGTACCAAGACGCGCGATGAAGATCGCCATCAGCGTGAACGAGGTGACTTCAATCAGGTAGGTGAAGCCCATCGGCACGCCCAGGCGAACGAGCGCCCATAGCCGAACGCGATTCGGCGGCGAATAGTGCGTGAAGATCGCGAACGGCTTGTAGGCCGGATTGCGCATCAAGATAGCGGCGGCAGCGATAAACCACAGCCAACTGATGATCATCGAGGCGAGCGCGCAGCCCGGGCCGCCCATTGCGGAGATGCCCATGCCGCCGTAGAGGAACAGCGCATTGAGCGGAAATTTGATGACGAGACCGGCAAGCTGCAGCACCGTCACCATCACCGGGCGCGAGAGGGCGTTGTTCAGCGCGGAGTAGATCCGGAACCCGAGCGCGGCCGGCAATGCGAGCGCTTCATAGCGCAGGTAGGCGGTGGCTTTCTCGGTCAGTTCCGGTGTCGCATTGGCCAGCTGCAAAAGCGGTGCGGGGAACCACAGGATCAGCATGCCGATGCCCGCGAGTACCAGCCCGAGCCAGACAGCCTGGCGGACTTCCTCGCCGATCTCGCCGTGCTTCTGTGCGCCGTAAAGTTGCCCGGCGATAGGCGAGAGCGCCTGCAGCACGCCCATCAGGCTGATATACACCGTCACGTAGATCGACCCGCCCAGCCCGATCGCGGCCAGGTCTGCGGCAGAGGCGCGGCCGGCCATCGCCGTGTCGAGCACGCCGAAAGCGATCACGGCCAACTGGCCGATCAGTACTGGCCAGGCCAGCGCGGCAATGCGGCGGACGTCGGCGACAAACATGTGGGCGCGACCGAAGACGTTATTGACGCAGCCTGCGTCGGCGCGTGTTCGCCGGGGTGGGCGGCGGATGCGTCGCGGCGGCGGCTTCCGTCAGACGATACATGCGGAAGTGCTCGTCGCGGTCAGCCGGGCGGCGGCCTTCCCAGATCAGTCGCCACTCGTAGTTGGAGACGCTCGACGGGGCGCCGTAGTCGTAAGGGTCATGGCGCAGCAGGATGTCGCAATTGTCGTCGGGGCTGCCGAAGCGGATGTGGCCGAAGTAGGCGAACGAAGCGAGCTGCGCATCGCCCATGCGGATCGGCTGCACGCACGTGTAGGTTTGCGGCAGCGCCAGCGCGGCCGACTGTGCGACGTCGCGGTAGGTCTTGGCGTAGTTGATGGTGGGCAGCCACAGCGTCATCATCAGCACCCACATGAGCGTGGTGCCGGCGGCCGAGATGACCACCGCGCGCCAGATGGCCTTGGGTGCGCGCGATGTGCGCCACACGACGATGAGCACCCACGCTGCCGTCACCAGCAGCGCGCTGGCCAGTGCGGTCCAACTGAACTCGGGGCGATAGCCCGGCACGATGCGGTACACGTTGCGCGCGAGTTGCGGGGGAAAGCCCGTCATCTTGGCGATCCACAGCAGCCACACTGTGCCACCCAGGATGGTGAATGCCAGCAGCGCAAACCAGTCGATCGCGCTGATCGCGCCGCGCTTGAGTGTCGGCAGCGCGAAGGTGGCCATGACGGCCATCGGCGGAATCAGCAGCAGGAAGGCATCGTCGCCCGGGTGGGGCTGCATCAACAGCAGAACCAACTGAGGCAGCAATACCGCCAGCGGCAACACCATATGCGGTGCGGTGCGCATGCCACCCCAACTCTTCCACGCCCACGCGGCCAGTGGCCAGACAGGCCAGGCGAACAGCGGTAGGTTGCGCGCGATGAAGCCCAGCGAATGGCCGGTCGGGCCGGCGTACTGGCGCCGATCAAAACGCGCCCATTCGCGAATATGGGTGACGGCGTCGGTGGGATTGTTCGCCAGCAAGTAGGCCATGGCCGGCCAGGACCAGCCCAGCATGAGCGCCACCGGGAGCGCCACCGTCAGCAGCGGGCGCAACGGCAGCACGCGCGTGGCGTGCGCGGTGATCAGCACGGCGACCATGATAGCCAGCGGCAGGACCGGTCCGCCCGCCAGCGACAGACAACCGATGCCGATGCCGTAGATGAGGCTGCCGTGCACCGGCTTGTCCAGCGCGCGAATCAAGCCATACACCGCGACCGCCACGAAACACAGTGCGCCAACGAGTGGCGTGGTTTCGTGGCCGCGCTGCGCCAAGCCTACGCATGCGAGGAAGATCAGCAGCGCGCCGTCAGCCAGCGTACGGCCGTAATCGCGAGTATTCGGCTGACCGCCGAAGACGAATTCAAAGGGCTGGACTTCTGCGCGGCGGCCGAGCAGGTACGCGCCATACCAGATGCAGGCGCTGGTGACGAAGAAGAACAGGGCTGTCGCCAGCCGCGATGCATCTGCGGGCCCCAACCATTGCCCGAACAGGCGGATGAACGCCCCACCGATCCAGAACACCAGCGGCCCCGATTGCACGACCGGGCGCCCGACGATGTTTGGCATCAGCCAGTCTTGCGCGTTGCCGGTGGCCAGCGTCCACATCGCGCCGAAGCCGGCGGCGTCTTCGTTCTTCCACGGGTCGCGCGAGAACAGGCCCGACAGGCCGTAGATCACGCAGATGGTGAGCAGCAGCCAGCGCGGCAGCTCGCGCGTGGCGGCGGCAGTCAGACGGATGCGCGAGACGCGGGTGGTGTTCATCGAGTGTCAGACCGGGCGAGCCCAGCCGGGGTTGCACAGCGACGTGCGGATCGTAAAGAGGGGCCGAAGCAACAGCCCGCCTATTCTGCTGAGAAACAAAAAAGGCAGCCGGAGCTGCCTTTTTCTGACCAGTGGGACGGTCTGCACTGCGCGGGTCATGCGCTGAGCCGTCTCCGGCGCCGATATTACTTGGCAGCCTTGCCGATCTTGCTGCCGAACTTGTTGCGGAACTTCTCGACGCGGCCAGCCGTGTCCAGAACCTTTTGCTGGCCCGTGTAGAACGGGTGCGATTCGGACGAGACTTCGATCTTGGCCAGCGGGTATTCCTTACCGTCCAGCGTGATCATTTCCTTGGTCTGGATGGTCGAGCGGGTGATGAACTTGAAGTCGCTGGACATGTCCTGGAACACGACTTCGCGATAATTCGGGTGAATGCCTTCTTTCATGATGGGCCCTGGGGTAGAGGTAGCCAACTCGCGGCGCGCTTCAGGTGCTCAGTTGATAAGAACACCGTGCGACCAGCCGTCGAATCACTTGCCGGGTGGAGAAACGAGGATTATGCCAGAGAAACAAGGGCTTGGGCAACGCGCTCGCCGCAAAATCCGTCGTGCCGGCGCGTCGAAAAGTGATGCAAAAAGCCCATTTTCATTATGGTGCAGCGAGACGCTCGATCGTGAGTACTCCGTGGCCGTCCAGATCCATGGTCCGGCTGTCGCCCACGCGCAACGAGGTGTCGAGACTGCGTGCCCAAGTGTCGACGCGGGCGGGCGCTTCTGCGTCGGGCGAGGGCTGAAAACGGTGCAGTGTCACGCCGATGGACAGCGTCTGGAACACGCCAGAGACGATCATCGGTCGCAAGGTGACATCCACGCCGGTCTTGGCCCAACGGTGGCGCATGAACTTGCAGGTGGTGGTGTCGCAGCCGAGGGGGATCGTGTCATCGGGCAAGCCCGCAGCGAAGCGCTCTTCCCACTGCGCGCGTGGCATTGAGCCGCCCACGTCGTAGGTCTGGGTGCGCTCGAGCAGCGCGAGGTGTTGGCCTGTGGCGGATGGCTCCGCCGGCAGTGTGATGCGCTTGGTTTCCGATTGGCCATCGAATTGCGCGGTCACGCTGAGGACCACCGGCGCCGCGCTCTGTGCCCACGCTGCGCCCGCGGCGAGCCAGCAGCCCAGCAGCGTTGCTTGAAGTATTCGGCGAATCGTCATGGCAGGGCCCCCTTATTGTGTTGCTCGGCATGCAGCACGCGCCGTGCCGGGTCTTGCAGGTAGAAGGCCTGCAGGAGTGCATACAGCGACGGCAGCGTTTCGAGCAGGGCAACGGGCTCGACAAAGAACACCTCCGAGGCCACCGCGAAGAATTCGGCCGGATGCTGCGCGCCGTACGGATCGACCAGCGAGAGGATCGGATCGACATCCCATCGGCGCTCTGGAATCTGCTCGCAACGGTCGGCAAAGGCGTCGTATTCGGCGAAGAGATCGTTGGCCCATTGTTCGCGATCAACGCCTGCATGCAGGCGCGACGAGAACGCCGGGATGCCATCGGACTCGCCGTTGAGCATGTCGAGCTTATGCGCGAACTCATGCATGACTACGTTGTACGGCTGTGCGCCCGGCGCGGCCAGGGCGCCGCCAAGTTCGATGTCTTGCCACGAGAGGATGACGGGGCCGTGCTCCCATGCCTCGCCGGCGGCTTCTTCGCGCACGTTGTGCACGATGCCGTCTTCGTCCATGACTTCCTTGCGGATGACGAACTCGCCGGGATAGAGGACCACGCCGCGCCATCCGCCGTACCACGCCATGCCCAACTCCAGGATCGGCACGCTGGCCTGCACGGCAATGCTGATCACCATCTCGTCGGTGAGCGGCAGATCGTGCGCGGTGGTGAATTCCTTTTCGGCGATGAAGAGCGTGGCCGTTTCACGCAGGCGCGCGAGGTCGGCGTCGGACCAATCCAGCAGGAAGGGCAGGCCGGCAAGCGTGCGCGACCACAGCGCGTCGGAGATGGCGTAGCGCGCCAGGCGCCGCGTGCGTGCACGGCCGGAGAACCAGCGGAAGACAGACGAAAGCATGGGCCCAGTATATCGGCCGCCGCCTTCGTCTCCTTGTCTAAGTGCTGGGGATCAAGCCACGGACAGCAACCGCGCGCCGCGCTGGTTGGCGACGTACACGGCTTCGGTGCGGCTGCGGACTTTCAGCCGCCGATACAGCGTGCTGATATGCGCTTTGGCTGTCGCCTCGGAGATGTTCAGCATGCGGCTGATGGTCTTGACCGGGTGTCCGCGCGAGAGCAGGACCAGGATCTCGTATTGGCGAGGCGTGATGCCGAGCAGTTTGGGATCGGTCTGCGGATCGCCGGCCAGTGCCGGGTTGGGTGCGCCATCCATGCGCGATTCCGGCAGCAGGGCGCTGGCTGGAATGTACTGCCCGCCCACCAGCACCAGTTCCAGCGACGCCGCGATGACCTCGCCCGGCGAGTGCTTGAGCGTATAGCCCGACAGGCCCATCTGCATGAGC
>Ga0207690_10000457_pt1 | contig 26297 bp, 19 predicted proteins | sample KBSC23metaG_FD_184315 | JGI IMG/M metagenome (GOLD analysis project Ga0207690, IMG submission 184315) | Corn rhizosphere microbial communities from Kellogg Biological Station, Michigan, USA - KBS C2-3 metaG (SPAdes) (version 2) | ecosystem: Host-associated > Plants > Roots > Rhizosphere > Soil ...
GGCGTAGCGGGCGTAGGGAAAATCGATCACTTGCTGCGAAGCGTCGTATCTCGGATCGCCTTCCATCACGCGCTGTTCCCAGGTCACCTGATTCAGGTCGCCGTTGTTCATGACCATGATGATCAGGCGCGGGTCGGCCCATTCCTTCCAGTAATCCTTGATGGTGATGAGTTCCGCGTTGCCGTTCATCTGCATCGCGCCGTCCCCGACCAACGCGATTGCCACGCGATCGGGAAATGCGAACTTGGCGGCGATCACGTAAGGCACGCCGGGACCCATCGTGGCGAGTCCGCCGGAAAGCGATGCCATCATGCCGTCGCGGATTTTCAGATCGCGCGCGTACCAATTGGCGGCCGAACCGGAATCGGAAGCCAGGATGCAGTTGTCCGGCAACTTCGGCGACAATTCCCAGAACACGCGCTCTGGATTGATCGGCGCGGCCTCGACCATCGCGCGCGATTCCAGCACCTGCCACCACTCGCCCACGTTCTTTTCGATCGTGGCGCGCCATTCGCGATCGGTCTTGCGCTGCAGTCGTGGAATCAGCGCCTGCAGCGTCGCCCTGGCATCGCCGACGAGATTGATCTCCATCGGATAGCGGATCGAAAGCATCGCCGGGTCGATGTCGATCTGCACCCCGCGCGCCTGCCCTTCCTTGGGCAGGAATTCGGAATACGGAAAGCGCGAGCCGATCATCAGCAGCGTGTCGCACTCGGTCATCAGATCCCAACTTGGCTTGGTGCCGAGCAGGCCGATCGAGCCGGTGACGAAAGGCAACTCGTCCGGCAGCGCGGCCTTGCCGAGCAACGCCTTGGCGACACCCGCGCCGAGCAGTTCGGCGACCTCGGTCACTTCCTCGCGCGCGCCGAGTGCGCCGGCACCGACCAGAATCGCCACCTTGCTGCCGGCGTTCAGCAGATCCGCGGCTTGCTGCAAATCAATTTCGGCCGGCACCACGTGCGGCGCGCGATAGCCGAGGCCCGAGTGCACCGTGCCGTGCTTGCGCGGCGGCGTTTCCACCGCGTCCAGTTCCTGCACATCGTTGGGAACGATGATGCAGGTGACCGCGCGTTTGGAGATCGCGATGCGCATCGCACGATCGATCACGTGTCGTACCTGTGCCGGCACCGTGACCAACTCGACGTACTCGGAGGCGACGTCCTTGAAGAGTGTCGTCAGATCCACTTCCTGCTGGTACTGCCCGCCCAGCGCCGATCGTGCCTGCTGGCCCACGATCGCGACCACCGGCATGTGGTCGAGCTTGGCGTCATAGAGACCATTCAGAAGATGAATCGCGCCGGGCCCGGAAGTGGCCATGCATACGCCGACTTCACCGGTAAATTTCGCGTGCGCACAGGCCATGAACGCGCACATTTCCTCATGGCGCGCACGCACCAGTTCGATCTTGCCGTCGGCACGATTCATCGCGCCCATCAAGCCGTTGATGCCGTCGCCCGGGTAACCATAAATTCGGTGTACGCCCCATTCCGCGAGGCGCTCGATGATGAAATCACCGACAAGCGTCGTCATTGTCGATTCCTTTCGTTGCGACAAGCGGGATCATGCGCGGCGGCCAATGAAGCATGCGTGAAGCCATTCATGTGCGGGCTAGGCGTCAAGCAGGACCGGCTGCAGCGGTTGATGCACACGCACCGTTGGCAGCGCTTCTGCGACACTTGGAAGGCGTGCGCACCACGCGTGCCCATTACCCCTGCCTTGGTCACTGACACCGGGAGACCGACACCCATGCTGACCATCCATGCCGATGGCGAAACACATCCCCTTGTCTGGCTGCACGGGAATCCCGTTCCTGACAATGCCGCGTGGCTCGACCTCTGCGAGCCCGATGCGATCGAGGTCAAGGCTTGCGAGGAAGTGGCAAAGCTGAAGCTTCCGGATCGCAAGGACATCGTCGGGATCGGGCTTGCCGGGCGCAACCGCAGCAGCGAACAATCCGTGTTCCTGCAGATTTCGCGATTCGCCGACGTGGATGACAGCGTCTCCGCCACGCCGGTGTCACTGGTGTTGACGCCGAAAGTGCTGGTGACCCAACGCTACGCGCCCTCGCCGACCTTCGAGATCGCGGCCGGCGAGTGGCACGAAGACCAGTCGCACGAGGGCGCGGCCAGCGCGTTCGCCGAGTTGCTGGAAACCATGACCGAACGCACCGCGCAGAGCATGGAGAAGATCGCCGGCGACGTTGCCAAACTTTCCGCGCACGTTTTCAACGAGCGCCTGACCGAAACGCGGCATCTGCGCCGCTGGCTGGTGCATGTCGGCAAGCTGGAGGCGCGGCTGGCGCGCAGCCGCGGCACGCTGCTCGGCATCATGCGGATCGTGACGTTCATGTGCGAGAAGCAACCCGAGTGGTTGCCGGACGAACCGAAATTGCGCCTCGCGATGATCCGCACCGATCTCGACGCTCTGGATCAATTCGACGAACAGCTCACCGAGAAATTGCAGTTCCTGCTCGATGCGATCCTGGGCATGATCAGCGTCAACCAGAACAACGTGATGAAGCTTTTCACCGTAGTGTCGGTGGTGGCCGCGCCGCCGGTGCTGCTGGCTGGCATCTGGGGCATGAACTTCAAGGCGATGCCGGAGTTGTCGCAACCGTGGGGTTACGCGATGGCGCTCAGCGCGATCGCATTGAGCGTGCTGATCCCGCTCGGCATCTTCAAATGGCGGGGCTGGCTTTCCAGCGATTGATCCATCGCACGCGCGCGATGCGCTCGCGCAAACCCGCGGAACGCAGGCATGATCGGGCACCGGCGATCAAATCAGCGTCCGTAGATGCGGTCCACGATCGCGGCGACGTCGACGAACCGACGCGCCTCGGGATCGAAACGATCATCGCGCGCCAGCTTGCGCACCCAGTCCACCAGTGCGCGACCATCCCACGCGTCCGGCGGCCCGGCGAGACGATGTGTCCTGGTGCCGTCGTGGCGATCGACCGTGAAGTCATGGAACGATCCGCGGACGTTGCGCAGCGAAGCGCCGCCGCGGGTGCCGTAGAACGAAGCCTCGATCACGGCGTCCGCCCCTGCCGGCAGCCGCCACGAACAGGTCAGCCGCACGTTGGTACCGTCGTCGAGGCGGTAATGCACGCTCGCGTAATCCTCCGGCGCCGTGATCGGCGGCAGCAGGCGCTTGCCCTGCTGGTACAGATTCGCATCCACCGCATCCACCCGCGCGCGACCGGTCACCCACATCGCAAGATCGATCAGATGCACACCGAGATCCATCACGCATCCGCCGCCCGACTGGGTGACGTCGTAGAACCACGCCTTGCCGGGACCATAGGCGTTGTGGAACGTCAGGTCGATGGCGTACACGTCGCCCAGGTCGCCGGCGCGAATCTGCTCGCGCAGCGCCGCGATGCCGGCCATGCAGCGATAGTTGAAATCCACGCCCAGCAGGCGGTCGTGGGCGTGCGCCATGGCCACCACTTGCGCTGCTTCCGCAGCGGTGCGTGCCAGCGGTTTCTGACAGAACACCGCCTGCTCGTGCTCCAACGCGGCCATCGCATGCGCGGCGTGCAGCGCACTGGGTGTCGCGATCACCACGCCGTCAAGGCGCTGTTCCAGCAGCACATCCAGCGATTCGTAAGCACGCGCGTCGCTCACTTGCGCGGCTTCCTCGGCGAGTGCCGGATCGACGTCGGCCACCGCGACCACGTCCGCGACTTGCGCGTCGACAAGTGCCTCCATTCGCGCACGGCCGGTCCAGCCGAGGCCCACGAAACCAAGGCGTGGCTTGGCGGCAGTCGATCTGCGCGGCCAAGGCTGCACGACGGCGGCCTCACCGGTCGCGCTCATGGCGAAATGTCCTGATGGCCGTCCGCAACCATCATGCGATCGCCTTCCGCACACAACGCGGAAGCGAATCGAACGTCTGTTCGCGATCCGCTCCCACCACGCCTTGTTTGCAGCGTTGCCGTCGTGGGTTCCGCCGCGCTGACGACCGCGTTGCGATCGCCGCTGTCGTGCGTATGCGCCGCACCACAGCGGCATGCCAGCAGCTATGCATTCCTTTCCATGGCATCCATTCCGGACGCTCCTTGTATGTCCGCCGCAGCCGACGGTTCAGAGCAAGATGCGTGCCGACCGCAAACACGACCTGAAGCCAGCCCTGGAATCAGCTTCAAAGTGCGCAGCCGGCCATGCGTTCGCGCGTTCAGGCGCTCGGGCGCTTGCGCCATTCAACGAGGTGAACCGCGACTTGCGATCAGGAATTGGTTACCGGCCACGCGCGGTCAACCCGGAAATTTTTCGCAATTGGTGCCGCCGGCGCATCATCCACTCAGGCCAGCGGCGCGGCGGGTGCAAGTTTTGTTTGCTCGCGTTCGGTGATCGCCAGCAGCGCCGGCCACGGCACCTCGATGCCCTGCCGGCGCCCTTTCGGTGTCAGCTTCAATTTGTATGGACCCAGAAGCAGTGTGTAGGGCCTGGAATGGATCTCGATTTCACGTCGCAATGGCTTGTCGAGTTTCGTCACGTTGTTCTCCTTTGGCGCCGCGAGGCACACGGTCACGTATCGAGGCAATGTTTGAGGAAGCGGATGGCCGCCTTCTCCAGCCGCCGCGGGTGTGCAACCAGTTCCGACGGCACGCGGCGATGCAGGTCGCCGCTTTGCCAGCCGGTCACGACCTGCGGACAGACATAGGATTTGCGCGCGACCGCCGGGGTGTTGCCGAGTTCTTCGGCGGCGGCCATGATGGCTTGGCGCACCGCCGCGCGTTTCGCGCGTTCGCCGCCACGCGTCGGCAGCGGCGTCCGCGCAAGACAGGCGATCACCGTCAGCGTGCCGGCCCACGTGCGGAAATCCTTGGCGCTGAACCGCTCGCCGAGGATGTCGCGCAGGTATTCATTCAATTGCGCCGCGGTCGCGCGCCGATGCACGCCCTCTTCGTCGTACTGGAACAGCGCGGTTCCCGGCAGGCTGCTGCAACGGCGCACCATCCTGACCAGCCGGCGATCGGTCAACACCGCTTCGCGCTTTTGTCCGCTCTTGCCGGGGAAGCGCAATGTCGCGGTGCCGTCGCGACCGAAGGTCACGTGCCGCGCGCGCAACGTCGTCAAGCCATACGAATGATTGGTCCGCGCGTACTCGGCATTGCCGATGCGGATCGAGGTGGCCATCATCACCGCGGTCATCATCGCCAGCACCTTGTCGCGCGGCAGGCCTTCCAAGCGCCGGTCGCGGCGCAGCCGCGCACGCAACGTCGGCAGCCGCTGGCCGAAGCGCAGCAAACGCCGGTACTTCTTGACGTCGCGGCTGTGCTGCCAGGCTGCGTGGTAGCGGTATTGCTTGCGCCCGCGCGCGTCGCGCGCGGTGGCCTGCAGATGACCGCGCCGATCGGCGCAGATCCAGACGTCCACGTACGCGGGCGGAATCGCCAGTGCCCGGATACGCGCCAGCGTCGCTTCATCACGCACGCGCGCGCCTTTGGCGTTGAGATAAACAAAGCCGCGTCCCGCGCGGCGACGGATGATGCCGGGTTCACAATCGCTTGCATAACGCAACTTGCGCATGCGCGCGCGCCGGACCTGACGTCGGTGCGCGCGCGTGGCGGTTCCGGTTTTGGGCATGGCCGATGCGTGCGATCAGCCGGATGGGACAGCGCATCGCCTCGCGCCAGCGAAAACTTTTCGCAAGCGCGCGCCGTGCGCGACCCGCTTACCAGGCGGGGCGTGCATCCAGCGATGCGGAGGCGGTGCGGCCCGTGTCGATCTGGGTTTCCAGCAGCCGCTCGATGCAGGCGTCGATGCGCCGGGTCGAGTGGTTGCTGTGGGCGCTCGCCAGTTCGCGGCGAATCATGCACACCGCCGCCGCGCCCTGCCGGGCCTTGCGCGCGAAGGTTTCACGCTGGGCCGGCCGCCATGCCACCAAGGCGGCAGCCTCGTTGTAACGGCGTTCCTCATCCATCACGGCGAGCATGTCCAGAAGATTTGCCCGATCCATGGCTTCCTCCTTTTATTGCTGGCGCTCCTGTTGAGCGAGCGCAGCATAGGCAGGCGCACATTTACACCGCGTCAATTCCGGGTGCAGCGGCGTTCACCTGAAATGGACATCATGCTGATACGCTCCACGGGATGGCAGGACGCCGTCGCCCGCGGCTTGCGACCTATCGGCGCAAGCGCCATTTCGAACACACGCCGGAACCGGCCGCGACGCCGCGCGGGCGACGTACGCACGCTCCGGCGGGACGCCAATTCGTGATCCACCTGCATCACGCGCGCCGCCGGCATTTCGACCTGCGCCTGCAAGTCGGCGGCGTGCTGCGCAGTTGGGCAGTGCCGAAGGGACCTTCGCGCGATCCGACGATCAAGCATCTCGCGGTGGAAGTCGAAGACCATCCGCTGAGCTACGGTTCATTCGAGGGCACGATTCCGGAAGGCCACTATGGCGCCGGCACCGTGGCGATCTGGGACGAAGGCACGTGGGGCACCGAAGGCTCCGCCGCGCAGCAGATCGACAAGGGCCATTTGCGTTTCGAATTGCACGGCTCGCGTTTGCACGGCCGCTGGTCGCTGGTGCGCACCCGGATGCAGGCGGGCAAGCCGCAGTGGCTGCTGATCAAGGGCGACGACGAATTCGTGGTGCCCGATGACGTGGCCGACGACACACCGCTGTCCGAATGGAAGGCGGACCACCACATCGAACCGGCCGCCCGCACGCGGCGTGCATCGCGCGGCGCGAAAGCGCCTTCGTTGCCGGCGGCTGACCGGTTCGAACTGGAACTCGCACGTCTGCACCAGCGCGCACCGCAGGGCGAGGACTGGCTGCATGAGGTGAAATACGACGGCTACCGGATGCTGGCATGGCGAGACGGGCGCGAGCTGCAACTGTTGTCACGCAACCGGCTCGACTGGACCGAGAAGCTTCCCGCGATCGCGGACACCATTCTCGGGCTGGACTGCCGCAACTGCGTGCTGGACGGCGAGCTGGTGGTGTTCGACGAACACGGGCGCAGCCGCTTCGACCTGCTGCAGAAGGAATTCAATCTCGCCAAGGCGCAAACCGTGCGCTACGCGGTTTTCGATCTGCTTGCGTTGAACGGCGACGATCTGCGCAATGCGCCGCTACTGGAACGCAAGGCGGCGTTGTCGCGCCTGCTCGACGCGAACGATCCCGCCACGAGCCCGCTGGTGGTTTCCGGATTCCTTCGCGGCAACGGCGCGCTCGCTTACCAGCGCGCCTGCGAAGCGGGTCTCGAAGGCGTGATGAGCAAGTCGGTGGACGCACCCTATCGCGGCGGCCGCGGCGACGCCTGGCGCAAACTGAAGTGCGTCGACTCGGATGAATTCGTGATCGTCGGTTACACGCCGGGCAAGGGCTCGCGTGGCGCGCTGGGCGCGCTGCTGCTGGCCGAACCGCGCGGCAAGGCGTGGCGCTACGTGGGCCGCGTCGGCACCGGCATGGACAGCGCGATGCTGGAGCGCCTGCACGACCAACTGAAACGCGTGCAATTGAATCCGGCGAAAACCAAGCCCGAATTGATCGACGCGCCCAACGCCAAGCAACTGCGTGGCGCGCGGCCGGTGTGGGTGCAGCCCGACACCGTGGTGGAAGTCGAATTTCGCGGCCGCACCGGCGACGATTTCCTGCGTCAGGCCAGCTTCAAGGGCCTGAGGCCCGACAAGTCGCCGGCGGATCTTCGCGACAGCGATCGCGGCAAGGAGACAACGCCCATGGCATCCGCAAAATCTCCCTCAAAATCTGCAGCCCGCAAGGGCACGCCGCGCAAGCACGCCGCCAGCGAACCGGCCATCAATCTCACCCACCCGGACCGCGTGCTGATCGAAAGGCCGCGCGTCACCAAACGCGCGCTTGCGGAATTCTACGCAAGTATCGCCGAGCATCTTTTGCCGGGCGTGGTCGGACGTCCGCTGTCGCTGGTGCGCTGCCCCGATGGTGCCGGCAACGAATGTTTTTTCCAGAAACACCCGATGACCGGGATGCCGGACGCGATCGGCGTGGGCGACGCGCGCAGCGCGGATGGCAAGCGGCAGGACTACGTATACGTCAATGACATCGCAGGCGTGATCGGCCTGGTGCAGATGAACGTGATCGAGATCCACCCGTGGGGTTCGACCATCGCGGACCTTGAACATCCCGATCGGCTGGTATTCGATCTCGATCCCGACACCGGCGTGGAATGGTCGCGCGTGCGCGACGCCGCGCGTCTGGTGCGCGAGCGGCTGCAAGCCGTCGGGCTTGAGAGTTTCCTGCGCACCACCGGTGGCAAGGGCCTGCACGTGGTGGTGCCGCTGAATCCGCGGCCCGACTGGGAAACCGCCAAGGCCTTCACGCAAGCGCTGGCACGGACGCTGGAACACGAGTCGCCGCAGGATTTCGTTTCCGTCGCGACCAAGAACCGACGCAAGGGGCGCATCTTCGTGGATTACCTGCGCAACGCGCGCGGTTCCACCGCGGTCGCGTCGTATTGCGTGCGCGCGCGGCCCGGCGCCGGCGTGGCGACGCCGCTGCGCTGGGAAGAATTGTCGCGACTGAAATCGGGCGCGCAGTACACCTTCACCAATCTCCCGCGGCGATTGAAAACCTCGAAACAAGATCCGTGGCAGGGCTTCGATGAAATCCGTCAGGCATTGCCGCGCGCAGGTTGATGCAGGTTCGGCTGAACCCGGATGTAGGTTGGGCTGAACCCGGACGCAGTCCGGGGAAGCCCAACGGAATACGCCGACCAACGTTGGGCTTCCGCCGATGAAGCCGGCGTCAGCCCAACCTACGCCGTCATTTCGGCGCAGGCCGGGATGCATTTTTTGTCCTTGCGACAACCAAAAACAAGATGGATTCCGGCCTGCGCCGGAATGACGAAATCCGATTTTGATGCGCACTGCGCACACCCAGGAGAACCACCATGGCGGCAAGACCCATCTGGAGCGGCACCATATCCTTCGGGCTGCTCAACATTCCGGTGCAGTTGATGTCCGGCGAACGGCACGTGGACCTGCATTTCCGGATGCTCGATTCGCGCAACAACGCCCGCATCCGCTACGAACGCGTCAATGAGGAGACCGGCGAGGAAGTGCCGTGGAAGGAAATCGTGAAAGCCTTCGAATACGACAAGGGCAACTACGTGGTGCTCGAGAAGGAGGACTTCGAGAAGGCCGCACCCGAATCGACCGAGTCGGTGGACATCGAGGCCTTCATCGACGCATCGGCGATCGGTCCCGAATATTTCGAAAAGCCCTACTACCTCGTGCCGGCCAAGAAGGCGGAAAAGGGTTACGTGCTGCTGCGTGAAACCCTGAAACGCCTGAAGACCGCGGGCCTGGCGCGCGTGGTGATCCGCACCCGCGAATACCTCGCGCTGGTGGCTCCGCGCGACGACGCGCTGCTGTTGATGCTGCTGCGCTACCCGCAGGAAATCGTGCCGGCCGACGAATACGCGTTCCCCGACAAGAAGATTTCCGCGTACCGGGTCACCCAGAAGGAGCTGGACATGGCCGAGACGCTGGTGAAGTCGATGGTCGGCGAATGGAATCCCGATGAATACCACGACGACTTCCGCGACCGACTCACCAAGGTGATCGAGGCTCGCATCAAGGCCAAGGGCGGTGTGCGCGCACCTTCCGCCGAAGAAGTCGCGATGCCGAAGAACGCGTCAACCAACGTGGTGGATTTCATGTCGCTGCTGAAGAAGAGCATCGACACCCACCAGCGCACACCCGCGAAGAAATCCGGTGCCGCGGCCAAGAAGAGCGGTGGCCACCATACCGCCGCGCGGCGCAAGTCGAGCACGCGGAAGAAGGCCAGCAAGGGTTCGTGACGCGCTTGCCTCCCTCTCCCCCAACGATAAGGCTTTTGGCGAGCGCGAGCGCGGTCAGGCGCGCCCATCGCCTTGAGCATTCTTCGTGGCTTTCTCCGAAGCCGCCGCGGTCGCGACGTCGCGCGGATAACTTCGCGCGCCGATCAGCAGCACCACGGCCGCCGCCAGCAGCGCAATCAACATGAGCAGGAATGTGACGTCGAGATCGCCGCCGCCCGCCTGGCCGCCGGATGCGCCACCCGCCGATCCCAACCCCGCACCGCCATGGCCGCCCAGCAGCGAAGACAGCCAGCCGAACAGCGGCAGCGAAACCGCCTGTGCGAGATACACAATGGTCGAACGCACGCCTTCGGCGCGACCCCACAGCCGCGAATGCATCACGTCCAGCCGCGCGGCGTCCACGGGCGGAAATGCGCCGCCGAGGCCGCCGGCCGCGATGAACATGAAGGGCGCCGCCATCCCCAGGTTCGGCAGCAGCATGGCCGGCACCAATGCCGCGACCGCCAGGAAATACGCGCCCGCGCCAACCGACATCCGCGCGGAAACCTGACCTCTCGCGACCATGCGGTCGGCGAAATACCCCGTCACCAGCACGCCCGCGATCGCGCCGAGCCCGATTACCACGACGAACGTGCTGGATGCCGTCTGCGACAAATCGAAATGCCCGCGCATGAACACCACCACGAAGGTGCGCAGTCCGATGAAATAGAAATACCCGAGCGCCGACGCAATGATCAGCATGCGATAGGTCGGCAATGAAAGGACGTACTTCACCGCCGGCCAGATCTTCATCCGCGCGGGATCTTCGCGCAGGATCAGCGGCTCGATCGGCTCGATGCCCTGGTCGCGCACCACGTCGCGGATGCGCACGCCGTCGTGCACGGGCTTGCCCGGATCTTGCTGCGGGCGCCCGCGTCCGCCGCGGCGCGGTTCCGGCAGCTTGCGGGCGATGAAGTACGCGAGCAGCAAGCCCGGCACCGCAAGCACCAGGAACGGCGCCCGCCACGACAACGCCGCGACGTTGCCCGACATCAGGAAACCGATCGCGACACCGATCAATTCACCGGAAATGATGTAACCGTAGATGCGGCCACGCTCGCTGGCCTTGAAACAGTCGCCGATCAGCGACGCGATCGCCGGCGATCCGATCGCCATCACGATGCCCAGCGCGAGACGCGCCGCAAACAGCGTTTCGTACGAAGTCGCCGCGCCGCACCAGATCATCGCCAGCGACCACAGCGCGATGCCGATCACCAGCAGGTTGCGCCGGTTGAAACGATCGACGAGGATTCCGAAAGGCAGCGTCAGCAAGGCGCTGGACGCGACGGTCACCGCGACCAGCAGCCCGATTTCGAGATTGTTGATGTGCAGCGCGGGCTTGAGCTGTGCGGCCACCGCGCCGAGCGTCGCCTTGTCGGCTGAATCCAGCGCGAGGATAGACGCCAGCATGAGGATGATCCGCAGCCGCGCCCGGCCGCCGGCCAAATCCTCCAGCGGACCTTCCACGTTGCGGGACAACCATGCCTGCAACGACGTCCGCAACATTGCATTCGTTCCAATTCGCCTTCAGTGCGCCTTGTGGACGCCACGCGAGTCGATCCGTGGCTCGCGTGGCGTCCCGGCGCGCCGGATGTTGCGTCCTGCAGCATCCCGGCAATCGCGATCTGCTGATTATTTCGGCTTGCTGAGCGTGAAGGAAGAAAAGCCCGCGCCGATATCCCAACCTCGTCCCTTGCCGGTCAAGGCCAGCGACACCGAACCCTTGGTCATCGCCGCCGCGTGCACGGAACCGACTACACCCGCGTGCGCCGAAGCCTTGGCATACGAGCCCAGCACTTGGCTGATGTCCGTGACATCGCTGAAAGTGCCCTTGCCGTTATCGATCTGGTATTTGCCGACGGTCAATCCGCCACCCCTGGCGGAGATGGCCACGTCCATCGTCTGGCCGTTTTCGCAGGTCACCACGCCGGTGCCCGACGCGGTCTCGTAAATCGCCGACCAACCGGACAGCGTGAAGGTCATCTTGCAATCGATGTCCGCCGCGGATGCACTGGTGGCCGTGACTGTAGCCAGCGGTGCAAGCACCAAGGCAATCCATAATGCTTTCCTTTTCACGACATCCTCCTTTTCGGTTCTCTAATGATTATCGGCGCCAACTGCTGAACATGTCGCAACCCGGCACACATATAACGAGTGCGTGAAATGTGCGCGACAAACGCGTGAAAGCCTGTATTTTTATCCGATTATCTCAACGCGTGTCGCTGCGCACTTGCGCGTGACTTATAAGTGTGAAAATCAGCGTGCCGCCCACGATATTGCCGGCCAATACGGGCCCGAGGTAATGCCAGAACACTTCCGGCCACGGCAGGCGCCCGGCGAACACCAGGTAGAACACCTCGCCCGCCGAGCCGATCGCGTGAACCAGGCTTGCCGCCGCGATCAACCATGTCAGGCCGACGATGATCCACAGCCGCGTGGCAACCGCCGCCGGCATCAGCCACACCATCGTCGCGATGATCCATCCGCCCGCCACCGCCTTCACGAACATCTGCGGCACCGAATACGACATCAGCGTGGTACCCAATGCGGCAATCGCATCGTCCAGCGTCGGCGGGAACAATGGCAGCTTCGCGACAGCCAGCGCGAACAGCGCGATGCCGACAATGTTGGCGACGAACACTACGGCCCACAGTCGCAGCATCAGCCCCAACTTGTGCCAGCTCGGCGCGGAGATCAGCGGCAACACCACTGTCAGCGTGTTCTCGGTGAACAGTTGCTGGCGCGCCATGATCACGATCACGAATCCAGTGCTGTATCCGAGCGACGCCACCAGGTGCGCGAACGGCACGTCCGGCAGGTACGCCTTCAATGCGCCGCTCGCCACCATCGAAAAGCCCATCGACATGCCGGCCGCCAAACCCGACCACATCAGCGCGGACGGGGTGCGCTTGAGTTCCTCCTCGCCGACCGCACCCACCGCCTCATGCAGCACCGCCGCACGCGGGGGCATCCGGCGTTCGGCATCGTGGCGTTCCTCGTCGTCCAGCGCGGGCACGTTCTGGCCCTGGCCGGGTTTGCCAAGATCCGCATCCTGCTGGTCGGCGATCCGGCTCATGCGCGATTCCTGTCGCCGGCGTCGCGCTTCTGGACGGTGATGCTGCCGTTGGGTTCCAGAATGGCCAGTTCAACCATCTGGATATCCCTGCAACCGTGCTTGCGTATCGACGAAACGAAATTGCTGCGCGGAACCTTGCAACGTTTCAGCACGTCCTCGAACAGTTCGCCGTCCCGCGCCAGCAGCACCGGCTGCCCTTGCAACCAGCGGTCGCCGCGCGCGAAATGGCTGGCCAGCCAGGTACTGATCCAATCCAGCAACAACAACACGACCACCACGATCAGTCCACCCTGCAACGACTTGTCGTTGCCGATCAGCGAAGTGCGCACCGCGCTCCCCAGCACGATCACCACGATCAAATCGAAGATGCTGAGTTCGCCCAGCGTGTGCTTGCCCGACAGCCGGATCAGCACGAACAGCACGAGGTACACGATGACCGCCCGAACCACGAGTTGCCACCATGGCATTCCGAATTCGAACATCCCGTTCATTGCAGGCTCCCGAAGCGGTCCCGGCCGTACTTCAGCCTGTATCGCGTCAAGCCATGGTGAAAGTCAGGCGCGACCACCGGGCGGCGGGCGCCTGGTTCCGCTCGAACGCCGCGGCCTTGGCACCCGTGTCCGCGTCGTCATGGTGGAACCGGCGCCGCTGCAGGGGCGGGAACATGCATCAACGCGTCACCGTGGTTCATCGAATCGCACCCGCACGCCCGCCATCACGGTGCGTCCCGGCGCGGGTTCGAAATAGCGGCTGTTGCCGTCGTTGACGATCACCGAGCCGATATAGCGGCGATCGAACAGATTGTCGACGCGCAGGAACGGCGCGATCGTCGCGCCGCCGCGGCGCAGCACGCGCCCCACGTCGACGCCGGCCGTGGCGTAACCCGGCGCGGACGCGGTGTTGGCGTCGTTCACCACCAGCGCGCTGGATGCAAACACGTTGACGCCGGCATGCCATCCCGCGCCACCGACCCAGCGCAGTTCGCCATACAACTGGTTGCGCGGCACGCCGGGAATGCGCGCGCCCGGCGCGACGCTGCACGTCACGACGCAATCATCGACTTGCGTGAAGCGCGCATCCAGCCGCGTCCACGCCAGTTGCAGTCGCCAGGCGTTCGACAGCGGCGCGTCGAGATCGACTTCGACGCCGCGCCGTCGCGCACGCCCGACGTTCTGGTACGTGGTGCGGCCACCCTCGCTAGTGAACACCGCGATTTCGTCGCGCGTGTCCGACTGGAACAGCGCGACGTCCAGCTTGCCGGCGCCGTCCGCCCAGCGCAGCTTGGAACCGATCTCGGCGTTGTCCGAGCGCGCGGGGTTCAGGTCGAACGCCATGCCCGCCGCGCCGTCGGCGCGGTACGCCAGTTCGCTGAAGGTCGGTGTTTCGAACCCACGCCCCCATGATGCGTAGAGATTCCAGTTCCCGCTTGCGCGAAACAGCAAGCCCGCGACCGGCGTGTTGGCGCTGTAGGCCACGCGGCCGCTGTCGTCGGGATTGTCTGCGGTGACGTACGCGTCGGCGGTGCCGAAGCGCACCGTGCTGTGGCGCGCACCCGCGGTCAGCGACCAACGGTCGGCGAAATCCCACGAGCCCTGCGCGTACTCGTCGAAGTCGTACACGTCGTCCTGTTCGTTGCGGCGCAAGGCGCCGAGAACGCCAACACGTCCGCCCACGAAATTCTCGAACCCCTGTCGATGCTGGTTCTGGCGATCCCAGTTCACGCCCGCGGTAAAACGCAGCGGGCGCGACAACCATTCGCCGTGCCACGACCAGCGCGCATCGACGCCGCCGTATTGGGTCGAAAGATCGACCACGCCGCCCGAACTCAAGGGGCTCACCTGCGCGAACACCGGCACCGAAAGAAATTGCCGGACGGTGCGATGCCCGTAATACGCCAGCAACTGTGCCTGCGAATGTTCGCCGAACGGTTGTTGCCACACGGCTCCCGCCTGATCCTGTCGCACGCGCTTGCGGGTGTCGTAGGTCAGCGAGCTAGGCGCGGCTTGGCGTGGATCGGCCTGGTATTGCCCCCACGCCAACCCCTGCGGATCGAGCGCGTGCAGCGAAACCGAATTCAGCAGCAAGGTGAGCTTGCCACCGCCGTGCGTGTCCCACGTCAGCTTGGCATTGCCCTTGCTGCGCCGTGCAGCACTGTGGTCGCGGAAGCCGGAAGTGCGGAAGTGCTCGACGTCGGCGTTGTAGCCGAAGGCGCCGGCGCTGCCACGCGCGTTCACGTCCGCGTGCACGGCGCCGTACGGACCGACGTCGATGCCGACGCGTTGCTCGGGAGAAGGCGTGCCATCGGCGGTGAAGATCTGGATCACGCCGCCCGACGAATTGCCGTACAGCGCGGAAAACGGACCGCGCAATACTTCGATCCGGTCTGCCGAAGACAAATCGAAATTGGAAAGCTGGCCCTGCCCGTCCGGCATGGTCGCGGGCACGCCGTCCACGTACAGCCGCACGCCGCGCACGCCGAAGGTGCTGCGCGCGCCGAAGCCACGGATCGAAACCTGTTCGTCCTGTGCGTAGTTCTGGCGATCGCGCGCCATCACGCCGGGCACGCCGCGCAGGCTTTCCGACACATTGACGCCGGGGCGATCCGCGTCGATCGCATCCAGCGACACCGCGTTCACCGACGCCGGCACATCGAATGCTCGTTCTGGCGCACGCGTCGCCGTCACCACCACGGTCGGCAAGGTCGTCGTCTGCGGCCCTGCGGCTTGCGGCGCGGCCATTGCGGGTACGACGGACGTCCACAACGTCGCGAACAGCAACGAATGTGCACCCGTTGAATATTTCGATCCACGCATCATCGGGCAGGGATCGCAAGAGGCAGTCGAGGATTCATCATCGATCGGGACGCAAGCGCTTGGCGGGCAAACACATCAAAGGCCGCCCGGCGCCAGCGCCGGCCGCTAGGCGTGCATTCACGTGCTATCCGACACGATCGGCTGGCCACACCAAGGAGGCCACCATCATGACAGGCCGCGATCGCAAGGATGTCGGACACCCCAAGGACAAACCTGCCAAAAAGGAATCGGAGGATGAGCGCCAGCGGCGCAAGCGCCACGAAAGCGACAACCAGGACGAAGCGCTCGAGGAAACCTTCCCCGGCAGCGACCCGGTTTCGCCGTTCGTGCCTGCCAGGCCGCCCGAAGACTGAGCGGGAACCGGCCGCGGCGATTGGTTGATCATCACGGTCCACCGAGGTCCGGCGCCCAAGCATTGGGTTCAACATGCCGCTTCCGCGGCACGCGCCGAGTGCTGGCCGTTCAATGCGCGGCCGGCAGGCTGTAGGCCACGACCGAATCGCCAAGCCGCGTTCCAGCCGAACCGTGGCCGCCGGCCATCACCACCACGTATTGCCTGCCGTCGACCGAATACGTCATTGGCGTGGCTTGACCGCCGGCCGGCAGACCCGCCTGCCACAACTGCTGGCCAGTGGTTTCGTCGTAGGCGCGGAAGGTGCCGTCGATCGTGCCCGAGTAAAACACCACGCCGCCCGCGGTGATCAGCGGACCGCCGAAACCGGGTACGCCCATCTCGAACGGAATCGGAACCTTGCCGCGGTCGCGCGTATTGCCATTGCGATGCATCCACGTGATCTTGCCGTCACGCAGATCGACGCCGGCGATCGCGCCCCATGGCGGCTGCTGGCATGGTGGCCCGAGCGGCGAAAGGAACGGCTTCAGGATCGCCGCATACGGCGCGCCGTAGTTCTCGTTGAAATGTTCCTGCTTGCCCTTGGTCACCACATTGGCAGTGGGGTTCGGTCGTGGTTTCAACTGGAAGAGATAGGCCATGTGCACAGGCGTGGCGATCATCACCTGCCGCACCGGGTCGATCGCGACCCCGCCCCAATCGAACACGCCAAGCTGGCCCGGATAGGCGATGGCCGGATGCGTCGAAAGAGGCGTGTATGGACCTTCGTAGGTCGCCTTCTTGAAGCGGATGCGACACCACAACTGGTCGAACGGCGAGGCGCCCCACATGTCGGCGCCGGTCAGCGGGCGTGGCATGAAACTCAATGAAGATTCGGGCTGCACCGGCGAATAGCGATCGCCCGGAGCGCCGCCTTCGGTCGGTGTCCTGATATTCGTCACCGGCAGGATCGGCTTGCCGGTGCGGCGATTCAACACGTACACGTCGCCCTGCTTGGTAGGTTGCACCAGTGCAGGTTCCGTCGCGCCATCGATCGTCAGATCAACCAGCGTGGGCTGCGCGGGATTGTCGCGATCCCAATGGTCGTGATGCACGGCCTGGAAATACCAGACCACGTGTCCGTCGGCGAGGCTCAGCGCCACGATCGCGCTGCCGTATTTTTCCGCGGCCGGGCTGCGACGGATGTCCAGTTGATCCGGCGACACGTTGCCCAGCGGCACGTAGACCATGCCAAGGTGTTCATCGACGGACAGCGGCGGCCACGCCGGCGGCGTGTTGGGCGTGTAAGTCTCGCCCGGTTTCAGCGGCGCGTTGGGGTCGGGCTTGCCCATGTCCCAGTGCCACGCCAGCGCGCCGGTTTCGATATCGAATGCGCGGATCACGCCGGACGGGTTGTCCACCGAGTTGTTGTCGTTGATCGATGCCCCCACCACGACCAGTTTGCGGGTCACGGTGGGCGGGGACGTTTCCATGTAGTAGCCGGGTTTCACCTTGCCCATGTTGGTGAGCAGGTTCACTTCGCCATCATGGCCGAAGCCCATGCAGGGTTTTCCGGTTTTCGCATCGACTTCGACCAGGCGCGCATCGATGGTGGCCAGCACCAGACGCTGCGCACATTGCGCGGTCACCGGCGCGGCGGCGCTGCTGGATGCCGAAGCCGGCGCTGTCGACGTGGCAGGTTGAACCGGCGCATTCGCCGCGAGCACGGCAGGCGTGACGGGCGTGGGAACGGTGGCCGAATGGTAACCCAGTCCGCGGCAGGTCAGGTGCTGGTTGTCGTGGCCATATTTGATGTGCGGGTCGTATTCCCACAGTTTCTTTCCGGTCGCCGCGTTCAGAGCGACGATGCGGTCGTGGGTGGTGCACAGGTACAGGGTGTCGCCGATTTTCAGCGGCGTGTCTTCGGACGTGCTTTCGGTGGGATCGTGTGGTGCGGTTTTCTTTTCGCCCGTATGGTAGGTCCACGCCAGTTTCAATTCATGCACGTTGCCGGCGGTGATCTGTTTCAGCGACGAATAGCGCTGGCCGTATCCATTGCCGCCGTACGCCGTCCAGTCGGCGTCGGGCGCGCTTGATGCGTCGGGCATTTCGGCATTCGCAGTGGCCGGCAGCGAGCCGGCGATGCCGAAGGGATCCTTTCCCAGCGACACCAGTCCCAGCACCAGCGCGAGGCACACGGTCACCGCCAGCGCGCCGCGCGCGCCGAACCAGCCGTGCGCACGCAACGATTCCGGCGCCGGATGCAGTGCCCTGTCGACCCATGGCATCAACAGCCACAAACCGAACAGGCTGAACAGCGCATAGCGCGGCAGCAACGCCCAACGATCGAGGCCAACTTCGAACAGCGCCCAGATCAGCGTGAGTATCAGCAGCAGCGCATACACGCCCAGCGCGGCGCGGCGGCGCAGGATCAGCAGCACGCCGCTGATCAACCAGCCCGCGCCAAGCCCGACGTATGCCAGCGTGCCGCCCAACAGTGCCAGCCAGATACCACCGGCGAGCAGCAGCGCGCCGAAGATGGCGAGGAAGTAACCCGTGATAATCGCGAACATGACGCTCTCCGTCGCAAATGCATCTCCAATTGCTCGTCATCCCGGAATACTCGCGCCATCCATGGCGCTCGCGCTGCGCGCCGCCGCAGCCTGCCCCGGACCTGATCCGGGGGCGCTCGCGTTTGCAATCCTGCAAACGCAGTCGCGAAGCGATATCCGGGACCCAGCGACTTGTGCGTCATCGCAAGAAAGTCACTGGGTTCCGGACCGCCGCTGTGCGGCGTCCGGAATGACGAGGTAAAGATGATCTATCCTTCTTAGTGCCGTCCCGCCGCCGCGCTTTGCGGCAGCGCATACACCATCAAATCGTCACCCGGCTTGGTACCCAGGCCGCCGTGACCGCCCGCGGCGATCGCGACGAACTGCCTGCCATCGGCGAGATACGTCATCGGCGTCGCCTGCCCGCCGGCCGGCAGGCGCGCCTGCCACAACAGCTCGCCGGTGCGTTCGTCGAAGGCGCGGATGAAGTTGTCGGACGTCGCACCGATGAAGATCAGCCCGCCCGCGGTGATCATGTTGCCGCCGATGTTGAACACGCCCGCCTGCATCGGAAAGTTGAACGGGATATGCCATGGGCCGTTGTCACGGGTGGTGCCGAGCGGGCGTTCCCACACGATCTTGTGCGTGACGAGGTCGATCGCGACCAGTTGTCCCCAAGGCGGCGGATTGCACGGCACCCACCATGGATCCATCCATGGTTCGACCTTGCCGACGTACGGCGTGCCATACATCGTCGCGAGACCGCCCTTGGTTTTCGGCGGCGCCTTGCTGCGATCGGTCCACGGTTTCACCCAGCCATTCTGCTCGGCCTTCTCACGCGGGATCAGCGTCACCATGAAGGGAATGTCATTGGTGTTCGCAACCAGCAACAAATTGCGTGGGTCGATCGATGCGCCCATCCAATCGATCACGCCGTCGTACGCCGGATACACCAGCGTCTTCGTCGCCTGCGGCGGCGTGAAATGGCCTTCGTAATGCGCCTGCTTGAACTGGATGTGGCACATCATCTGGTCGATCGGCGTGCCGCCCCACAATTGCGACTCCGTCAGCACGGCCGGGGTCAGTGAGGGCATCCCGACCGAGTACGGCTGCGTCGGCGATATGCGATCACCCGGCAACACGTCCTGCGGCACCTTCTCCTCGACCACCTTCGCAATCGGCTGACCGGTTTCGCGATTCAACATGAAGAGCTGACCGCGCTTGGTGGTCTGCACCAGCGCAGGAATCGTCGAACCGTTCGGTCCCGGCACGTTCACCAGCGACGGGCCGATCGGCACGTCGAAATCCCACAGGTCGTGATGGGTGGTCTGGAAATGCCAGCGTGGCGCCCCGGTCTCGTAGTCGAGCGCAACCACCGAACTTGAATACTCGTCGTCGAACGGACGCCGATGGCCGCCGTAGTAATCCGGCGTCGCATTGCCCAGCGGCAGGTACACGAAACCAAGCTGCGGATCGGCGGTGTAGGTGCCCCACGCATTGGGAGTGCCGCGCGTGAGTTGGCCGCCGCCGGCAAGATCCGATGCATGCACCACCTGATGCCCGGCTGGCCGGCCGAGATCCCACGCCCAGATCAGCTTGCCGCTGACCGGATCGAACGCGCGCACCGCACCCGAGGGTTCGTTCTCGGCCATGTTGTCGCGGATCCATCCGCCGGTGATCAAACGATTACCGATCACCAGTGGTTGCGAGGTGATGAACTCGAAACCCGGCGGCACGTTGCCGAGGTACTGCGTCAGCGATATGTAGCCGCCGTTGCCGAAATCGGGACACAGCTGTCCGGTGTCGGCGTTCAGCGCGAACATGCGCGCGTCGCCGGTCGGCGCGATGATCCGGCGCGGGCACGGCGTCGCAGTTCCCGCTGGCGCCGCGTAATACGCCACGCCACGGCATGAGTGGTATTCGTCCGCCTTCTCGTTGTCATGCGGATCGAACTTCCATTTCATCTTGCCGGTGGCGCCATCGAACGCCTCGACCCAGTGGTGTCCGGTGCACAGGTACAACGTGCCGCCCACCGCGATCGGGGTGTCCTCGAAATTGAATTCCTTGCCGCTGCCGCCACCGCCCTTGTTCTCGCCTGGCTTGGGCATGTCGCCGGTGTGCGCCTGCCACGCGAGTTTCAGGTCGGCGACATCCTTCGTATCGATCTGCGTCAGCGGAGAGAACCGGTCGCCGCGCGCGGTGCGTCCGTAGTAGATCCAGTCGCCCTTGCCCACCAGCGGCGTCGGCGCGGCCGGAAAATTGCGCGCCACCACGGTGCCATGGATGCCGCGCGGAATGAACCACGGCACCGTGCACACCACCGCCGCCGCGACCACCACCGCGCCGAGCGCCCACGCGCCCCAATGTTCGTTCAATCGGTACGACACCCACGGCATGAGCAGATAAATGCCGACCGCGATCGGCAGCCACAACCGCGGCGCCAGCGCGAAACGCTCGAACCCGACTTCCAGCACCGCCCAGATCAGCGTGCCCAGCAGCACGGCGAAGTACAGCCACAGCGACCAGCCGCGCATGAAGATCAGGCCAAGTCCGGTCAGCGCCAGCCCGATGCCGGCCAACAGGTAGTACGGCGTGCCGCCAAGGGTCAGCAGGTACATGCCGCCGATCACGAAAAAGAGGCCGACGATCATCAACACGACGCCGATGGAGATCGGTCCCCAATGGCGCCGCGTGGTCATTGCATCCGACTGTCGCGCATTCATGGCGTGCTCCTTCACGGGCCGAAACTGATCTGCGCGCGTACTTCGAATATGCGCGGGTCAATGGAGGCCACGTAGAAATTGACCGGGCTGTGGTTGGCATGCGCCCACACGTAGTCGCCCATCACTTTCAGGTTCTTGAAGTACCAGTTGAGGCCGATGGTCCAGTCGTGTTCGCGGCCGCCCTGCACGATTCCGTCGCTCAAATCGAGTTCGCTGTAGCGCGCCGCGAGTTCAAGCGCGCCATACTTGTGCGTGGGCTTGGGCAGATCGAATTCGCCGTCCTTGTAGGTACGCGGCGTGTCGCCGGTGAGCATCCAGGCGCCCAGCACGTAAAAACCGTGCCCACGGAATTCCGGCAGGCCATTGTCGCGATGCGCGGCCAGTGCGAGGTATTCGCCCTGCGCATAGAACGGCCCGCCCATGAAACCGAGCTCGAGCCCACCGCGATCGATCGCGTTCGTGAACGGCAGCGGCTGCGTGTCGACAAGGTACGTCTTGGTCAGGCTGGCCTCGGGCGTCGCATGGAAATGCGCCATGTGATCGCTCGGGTGCTCGCGCGACACCGCGACGCCGATGTGCACGACTTCCTTTTTCGACTTGACCGGGTTGAATACCACGCGTGCGGAAGTGGTGTGTCCGGGAAACTTGCCGTCGAGATTGGAGCCCCAGAAATACTGCACCTGGAACAGCCAGTGCCGGAGCCCGCCGTAGCTCCAGTCGGCGCCGGCGCGGCGGTCCTCGAAAATCGCCTTGTCAGGCAGGCCCGGCGTCAGGAATGTCCAGGTCTGCGCGCCTTCCATCGGCTCCCAGCCGACCTGCGCGCGCATCTGCCCGACGCGGAAATCGCCGAACTTCTTCGAGCTGTACTCGATGTAGTTGTCGGTCCAGCTGCGATTCCAGTCATAGCCGGCGTCGATCTCGAAGCCGTTCGACCACTTGGCGTAAAGATCCAGTTCCTTGCGATCCCACGCGTGCGCGTCATCGAACAACGGCGAGCCGTTCGTGGGATCGATGGCATCGTTGGAGAAATCGTTGAAGTCGTATTGATACACGCCCTCCGCGCCGAACTTGAAGCCCGACGGCAATCCGTATTCCGTGGGCACGCCGAACAGGTTCGGCGCCTGCGCGGCCAACGCAGGCGTGCAGCACGCCAGCAATCCCACGCAAACCAGTTTGGATTTCATTGCGCAGCTCCTCCATGAGCGTTGCAGCAATTTGTAACTATCCCTGATTCTCGGCCATCACGGCAGAGCGGCAGTCCTCTTTGCCGTCATTCCCGCGAATGCGGAAATCCAGCGCCTTCAAAGCAAAGACGCTGGGTTCCGGGTTCCGCTGCGCTGACGCGCGGCGCCCCGGAACGACGAGATTCATTTCTCTCGACATCGCTATCTCGGCGCACTCGCGAGCGTGTTGCGCAGCTTCGCGACATCTCCTTTCGAAACGTCGCCGCCGCGATTGCCCCACGCGTTGCGTATGTAAGTCGTCAGCGTGGCGACTTCGGCGTCATCCAGCTTGTTGTCGAACGCCGGCATCATCAGCCCGGTCGGCTTGGCACTGGTCGCGGGCGAGCGCGCGCCCTGCAGGATCACCGCGATCAGCAGATCGGGCTTGGCCGCTTGCACCGCGGAACTCGCGCGCAGCGGCGGAAAGGCATTGGCGATGCCCGCGCCATTGTTCATGTGGCAGCCCGCGCAATCGTCGACGTATAGCGCTGCGCCCGCGCGCAGGGTGTCCTTGTTCGGCGTGTCTGGTGTTTCCGGTTTCGGACCTTCCAGCGATTTCAGATACGTCGCCATCGCTGCGAGGTCGCGCTGCTTCAGGTATTGCGTGGACGCCTGTACAACTTCCGCCATCGGGCCCGCGGCGGTCGCGTAGCGGTTCGATCCCGTGGCGAGATACTGGACGATGTCGTCGCGCGTCCAGCCGCTCAGGCCATCGCGTTCGCCCGCGCCGAGGTTGGGCGCGAATACGTGCTCGGCCATGCCGCCCTGCATCGGATGGCTGGTGTCGGCGTGGCCCAGCATGTTCTTGGCGCTGTGGCAGGCGCCGCAATGGCCGGCGCCATCGACAAGATACTTGCCGCGGTTCCATTGCGCCGAGCGCGCGGGATCGGGCTGGAACCGCTTCGCATCGAGATACAGCTTGTCCCACACCGCCAGCATGCTGCGCATGCTGAAAGGCCAGCCGAGTTTCGGTTTGCGATCGACCTGCCGCACCGGTTTCACGGTATCGAGGTACGCCTTGATGGCGTCCACGTCGCCGTGCGTCATGTGCGTGTACCAGGGATAGGGAAACGCCGGATACAGGCGCTTGCCTTGCTGGTCGATGCCATCGTGCATCGCGCGGTAGAAATCTTCTTCGCTCCACGCGCCGATGCCGGTGTCGGGATCGGGGGTGATGTTGACCGAATACACGATGCCGAACGGCGTCGGCACCGGACGTCCGCCAGCGTATGGTTTGCCGCCTTCCGCGGTGTGGCAGGATTCGCAATCGCCGGCGCGGGCCAGGTATTTGCCTTGCTGGACGGTGGCCCATGGCTGGCGCGCGCGCGTGGGCGCATACACCTGCACCGCCGCCACCGCGACGCCGGCCGATGCCAGCGCCAACGCGCCCGCGATGAGCAGCTTCGCGTTCACGTCTGCACCAGTGGCTGCGGGTTCTTGATGTAGCGCTTCATCGCGTCGGCCGCCCAGAACGCCAGCGCGCCCACGGTGCCGGTCGGGTTGTAGCCCGCGTTCTGCGGAAACACCGTCGAACCCATGACCCAGAGGTTCGGTACATCCCACGATTGCAGGAAGGGATTGACGAAACTGGTGCGCGGGTCGGTACCCATCGCGGCACCGCCGGTGTTGTGCGTGGTCTGGTAAGGCACGATCGAATAATCGCCCTTGCGCGGCTTTGAATTGATGCCGCGGTTCGGAATGGCTTTCGCGATCTCGGTGGCGCGGTCGGTGAGGAACTTCGACATCGCGTTTTCGTTGTGGTGGAAATCGAATGTCAGCCTGAGCAGCGGATTGCCGTACGCATCCTTGTAGGTCGGATCGAGGTCGAGGTAATTGTCGCGATAACTCATCACCCCGCCGTGGCACTGCATGTGCGTGGAATAGAGGTAGTCCTCGTGCAGCGCCTTCTTCCAGCCCGCGCCCCACTTCGGCGTGCCCTTGGGCAGGTATTCCTGCAGGATCGGCCGGCCGCCGGTGTTCCACAACGCGATGTAGCCGCCGCCGAGGAACCCCTTGCCGGTGTGATCGAAGTTGTCGCCGTTGAAATCATCGGCGACCTGGCCCAGCGCGCCGGCACCCATGAACGGATTCAGCCGCTCCTTGCAGGTGACGTTGACCGAACTCGACACCTGATAGGCGTAATTGCGCCCCACCACACCGGTGCCTGTTTGCGGGTCATACGGCACACCGATCTTCGACACCAGCAACAGGTGCACGTTGTGGTGCGCGAATGCACACAGCACCACCATCTGCGCCGGCTGGATGTATTCCCTGCCGTTCTGGTCGACGTACACCACGCCGGTTGCACGCTTGCCATTCGAGTCGGTGAGGATGCGCACCACGCTCGAATGCGTGCGGAAACTGAAATTGTCCTTCTTCAGCAGCACCGGCAGGATCGTGCTCTGCGGACTGGCCTTGGAATAATTCGCGCAGCCGAACCATTCGCAATAACCGCAATACGTGCACTGGCCCATCTGCACGCCCAGTGGATTGAGGTAAGGCTTGGACGTATTGGCCGCGGGCGCTGGAAACGGATGCAGGCCGACCTCGCGCGCCGCCTTGTCGAACAACACCGTGGCCGCGCTGCGCTTCAACGGCGGCAGCGGATATTCGCGGCGGCGCGCGCCTTCGAAGGGATTGCCGCCGGGCTGGATCTTGCCGCCGATATTGCCGGCCTTGCCCGAAATTCCGCACAGGTATTCCCACTTGTCGTAATACGGTTCCAGTTGTTCGTAGCTGATGCCCCAATCCTGGATCGTCATGTCATCCGGGATCGCCTTCTTGCCGTAGCGTTGCTCGTTGTGGGTGCGCAGCAGGAAATCGGTCGGCAGGAATCGCCAGTTCTGGCCATTCCAGTGCACGCCTGCGCCGCCCACGCCCGAGGCCGGCAGGAATGACCCGAGTTCGCGCATCGGCAACGCGGTTTGATCCGGCTTGTCGCGGAATGTCAGGGTCTGGCGGCGCGTCTGTTCGAAGATTTCCTTGCGCACCGCGTAACGCAATTCGTCCTGGATGTGCGTGACGGAAAAATCCGGCACCGTGTCGCGCCAGCTTCCGCGCTCCAGTGCCAGCACGTTGGCGCCGGCCTCCGTAAGTTCCTGCGCAATGACCGATGCCGTCCAGCCAAAGCCGACCAGCACCACGTCCACCTCCGGCAATTTCTTCGCCATCTAGAGATTCCCCGCGGGCCATTTCCTGCTGCCGTCCTTGTTCGACAGTGCGTCGTAATGCACCTTGGCCGGCAATTGCGCGTATTCGCAGCCCGGTCCATGGAAGCGGCCAGTCGGCGAATCGCTCAAGCGGCACATCACCGGGCTGGCGCCGCCGAGGCTCACGAACGGCGCATCGTACGGCTTGCCGTAGCGCTCGATGTCATCGGTGTAGTTGTAGCGCGGCCCCGGATAGCCGATCAGCTTCCAGCCGGCGAAGTCGCGATTGCCGCCATAGACGGGATCGGCGAGAAAACCTTCCTTGGTATTTCCCCAAAGAAGATTGAAGAAGTTGGCCGATGGAATCTCGCCCAGGTCGATCTTGCCGTCCTCGAGCGCGTGCAGGATCGTGTCTTGCTGGTCGGGCTTCAGTTGCGCGAAGGCGTTTCCGAATTGTTTCCGGCAATACTCGTTCACCCGCTGGATCGCGAGCCGGTAAACCTGCGCGGGCGTGAAAGGCAATTGATAACCCTGCTCGGTCGCGCCGAGCCGGAAAGGTCCACGCATGTAGATCCCGGCCGCCTGCCCGAACGGC
>Ga0207690_10000459_pt1 | contig 26269 bp, 22 predicted proteins | sample KBSC23metaG_FD_184315 | JGI IMG/M metagenome (GOLD analysis project Ga0207690, IMG submission 184315) | Corn rhizosphere microbial communities from Kellogg Biological Station, Michigan, USA - KBS C2-3 metaG (SPAdes) (version 2) | ecosystem: Host-associated > Plants > Roots > Rhizosphere > Soil ...
CGCTCTCCAACTCCTTCGGGTTCGGCGGCACCAACGCCTCCGTGGTGTTCAAGAAGGTCTCGTGAGCCGCAGGCCCCTTTTCTTTGGAAGAGGGGGGCGCCGGCCGGTCCGGGAGGACCAGGGGACGCTCAAGCTGGTCAGCCGCGCCGTCGGCGCGCTTCTCGTCCTCGCCGTGTTCGGTGGCGGCTGGGTCATCTGGGCCTATCGCGGACCGGGACCCAGGGCGCACGAAGGCGCCGCCACGACGGTGATCCTGCCTCGGGGCTCCAGCGTCGGCGAGATCGCCCGCGACCTCAGGGCCGCCGGCGTGATCGGCTCGCGTCAGGTCTTCCTGCTGGCGGCCAAGCTCGGCGGCGCAGCCCGCCACCTCCAGGCCGGCGAATATGAGTTCGCCAGTGGTCAGTCGATGGCCCGGGTCCTCTCCGACATCGAGCACGGCAGGGTCGTACGGCACGTGGTGGCTGTGCCCGAGGGCTGGACCAGCGAAATGGCCGCCAACGCAGTTCGGGCCGAGCCTGTCCTGACCGGAGAGGTCGAAACGCCGCCCGAGGGCTCGATCCTGCCCGACAGCTACCAGGTCGAGCGGGGCGAAACCCGCGAGCATGTGATTCTGAAGATGCGCGCCTCGCGCGACAAGCTCCTGGCGCAGCTCTGGGCGTCGCGATCGCCGGACGTACCGCTACAGACGCCGGAACAGGCTGTGACCCTGGCGTCGCTGGTGGAGAAGGAGACGGGCATCCCAGCCGAGCGTCCGCGGATCGCGGCGGTGTTCGAGAACCGCCTGCGCGCCGGGATGAAACTGGAGAGCGATCCGACCATCATCTACGGCATCTCCCAGGGACGGCCGCTGGGGCGCGGCCTGACCATGAAGGAGGTCGTCACGGCGACGCCCTACAACACCTACCGGATCGCCGGCCTGCCGCCGACGCCCATCGCCAACCCCGGCCGAGCGTCTCTGGCGGCGGTGCTCAACCCGCCGAAGTCCGACGAGCTGTTCTTCGTCGCCGACGGGACGGGCGGGCACGTCTTCGCCTCGACCTACGAGCAGCACACGGCCAACGTGGCGAAATGGCGCGCGATCGAGCGGCAGCGGGCGGCAGGGACGGGTGGATGACCATTTCGGGGATGACCGGCTTCGGCCGCGCGGAAGGCGCTCTGGGCGCCTGGAGCTGGGCGGCGGAAGCCCGCTCGGTCAACGGCCGCAACCTGGAGATCCGCTTCCGCGGGCCGCCGGGGTTCGAGGGGCTGGAGCGGGCGGCGCGCGAGGGCGCCCAGGCGCGGTTCCAGCGCGGCCAGCTCACGGTTGGCGTCCAGGCCAAGCGCGCCGAGGGCGCCGGCTCGGTCCGGCTCAATCTGGACCAACTGGAGCGCTATCTGGCGGCCGGTGCGCCCTATGTCGCCGCGGGCCAGGCCGGGCCGCCCAGCCTTGACGGGCTCCTGGGCCTGCGCGGCGTCATCGAGGTGGCCGATGCGATCGAGGAGCCGGAGGCGCAGGCGGCGCTCGAGGTGGCCATGGCGGCCTCTATCCTGGACGCCCTGGACGGCCTGGCGGCCGGCCGCGCCGAGGAGGGGCGGGCCCTCGATGGCGTCCTGTCCGGCCTCGTGGGTCATATCGGCGAGCTGACCGCCAAGGCCTCGGCGCTCGCCGACGGGCAGCCGCTGATCATCAGGGCGCGGTTCGAAAAGCGCCTTACCGAACTCGCAGGCGAAGCCGCCACCGAGGAGCGCATCCTGCAGGAAGCGGCCGCCATGGCGGTGAAGGCCGACGTGCAGGAGGAACTGGACCGGCTGCGCGGTCACGTCGAGGCCGCCCGCGCCTTGCTGGAGGCCGACGGCGGGGTCGGGCGACGGCTCGACTTCCTGACCCAGGAATTCATGCGCGAGGCCAACACGCTCTGCTCGAAGTCGGCGTCCGGCGCCTTGACCTCCGTCGGCCTGGACCTCAAAGCCACCATCGAGCAGTTCCGCGAGCAGGTGCAGAATGTCGAGTGAGCGATCGGGCGTCGCCGCGGATGACCACGCCAAGCCGTGGGAAACCGTGCGGCGCGGGCTGCTGCTGCTGGTGTCGAGCCCGGCGGGCGCCGGCAAGACCTCGCTGTCGCGACGATTGGTGGCCGATTACGCCGACATGATCCTCTCCATCTCGGCCACGACCCGCGGGCCGCGGCCCGGCGAGGAGGAAGGCCGCGAGTACTTCTTCAAGTCCCGCGAGCAGTTCGAGGCGATGGTCGAGGCGGGCGAGCTTCTGGAATGGGCCGAAGTCAACGGCAACTGTTACGGCACGCCCAAGGCGCCGGTGATGGCGGCGATGGAGGCCGGCAAGGACGTCCTCTTCGACATCGACTGGCAAGGCGCGCAACAGGTGGCGGAGAAGGCGCCGAGCGACAGCGTGCGGGTCTTCGTGCTGCCGCCATCCTGGTCCGACCTCTCGCGCCGGCTGCATGCCCGCGCCCAGGACAGCACCCAGATCATCCAGCAGAGGCTGGACCTGGGCAGACAGGAGATCGCCCACTGGGGCGAGTACGACTACGTCATCGTCAACAAGGACTTCGACCGCGCCTACGCCGACCTCCTCCACATCTATCGGGCCGAGCGGATGAAGCCGGGGCGCAATCCGTGGCTGCCGGGGTTCGTACAGGGCCTGGCGGACGAATAGGCCGGTTGCGGTCAGCGCCGGTCGCGCATGTCCATGCCCTTGGCCACGAGCACCTTCACGAGGGTCGCGCCCGGCACGAACAGGTTGATGGTCTCGGCGCCCACCTCCAGCAGGAAGCGCGGCTCCAGCACCTTGCCGAGGTAGGCCTCGAAGGTCGCCCCGCCCAGCCGCACCTCGCCGGTCACGCCGTCCACCTCGACGACGGCCTCCTTGCCCTGCCGGCGATAGCGGAAGGCGTAGACGGGCCGGTAGTAGAGGTCGATGGCCTCGAAGTTGACGGCCTCCTCGATCAGCCGGTCGGCGTCGATCTTGTTCGAGAGGCTGTTCAGCAGGTCGCGGACCACGACCGCCGCTTTGGCCTTGGGCGGCACCAGCACCGTACTGTCGGCCAGCGCCGAAAGCGCGTCCTCGCTGACCTGGGTCGATGCGGTGCGCGCGGTGGCCGGGATGTCGGGCGCGGCGTCGCCGCTGAGCGCGTCGAAGACGGCGTCCCTGCGCGTTTCCTCGCGACACGACTCCATCACCTGGATGGCCGTCTGCTGGGCCTGGACGTCATAGACCTCGCCCACGACGGTGATCTGGCGCACCTCGGGTGGCAGCTTCAGGACGTGCTGGCGCGTCCGTTCGTAGGCGCAGATCCGCGTGCAGGTCAGCACCCAGTAAGGCTGCAGGCGGCGTTCCCTATAGACGAGCTCGATCTCGTCGGACTTCGGCTTGGAGAGGAGACCCGCCATCTTGGCGAACGTGCCGAAGGCGTCGATCCGACGCGTCGCAGCCGCGGCTTCCGCCATTTCCGGCGTGAGGGTGTCCGGCAGAAGCAGAATGCGCTCGTCCGCCAGCCGAATGTCCATCAGCCCCTCCCGTCCAGCCGCCGATCCCGGAACTATCCTAATCCGGTTTCATCGCCAGCGAACAAGCGCCGTCTCATGCGGCGCAGGCGCGCTCGCAGGCATCGGCGAGGGCGCGCCGCGTCAACGGCTTGTCGACCACCGGCGCGGCGGTCTTGCCCGCCAGCATGTCGGCGTTGCCGGTGACGTAGACGTGGGGAATCGGGCCGAGCTTGTCGGTGATGGCCACCATGGCCTCGATGCCGGTGCCCCCCAAGATGCGGATGTCGGCGGTCACCAGGTCCGGCCGGTGCGCCAGCGCGCTTTTGACCGCGTCCTGCGGATTGTCGACGATGTCGCAGCTGTCGAAGCCGAAGTCGTGCAGCAGGCTCTCCACCTCGAGAGCGATCAGCATCTCATCCTCGATGATCAGCGCGTGTTTGTGGGCTTGGGGCGGACTCATCAGGGGGCCGTCTGGACAATGGTTACTGAATTTGAGGGAGCTGCGCCGACCTGCGACATTCTGTCCATTGTCATGCCGGGCCTCCGTTCCGCAACGAAATAAAGAAGCTTAACCAGTGATTTGATTGCTCAACCTGAAGGCCGGACACAGGTTGCGGTGACTTGGCCGTCCTCCCGGGCCATCATGTGGCATGGAAGGTAAACGACCGCCTGACATCGACGCGCAGTTCCGGGTGGTCCATGGGCCATGGCCACGCTGGGCTCTGCAGCTCGGCCTGCTCAAGCTCGCGCTCAGCGCGGCGGGCGTCGTGGCGCTCATGCTGCTGGCGGTCGCGCTCGTGGCGGGCTGGCTGATGTCTCGGACCTGACGCCTAGACCTGTGGCCACCGGACCAGGTTTCGGGCATGCGCCCGGGCGGCCATTTCGGCGAGCAGGGCCTGAGCCAGGTGATCCAGAGGCGAGCCCTCGGTGTAGTCGCCAGGCCCGGCGAGGTGGGCGCGCCCGTCGTCGCGCAGTTCCAGCGCGGCTTCCATGCTCTTCTCGCTTTGCGGATTGTAGACCGCCACGGCGGAGCCGCCCTGGTCGGTGACAAGCCGCATGGTGGGAACGTCGGTGGTCCCGTCACCGAAGTAGGCGATGCGGTCGAAGGGCACCGGACGCTCGTTCTTGGCCAGCGCCTTGTTGATCGCCACGTCGTCCCATTCCTCCAACGTCCATTTGTTGATCCGGAAGAGGTACTGGGTCTTGGACGTGTAGTTGACGGCCAGCGCCGGACCCATTGCGTCGCCATGGGCGTCGAACAGGAAGGCCGAAGCGTAGATGCGCTCGAAATGGTGGGCGATGGACGAGCCTTCGATGAGTTCGCGATTGCCCGACGAAATGATGAAGTGCCGCAAGTCGAGCTGCAGCTCCTTGGCGCGCGCGTTCTGACGGTCGAACCAGCCCGCGACCCCAGGGAAGAGCGGCAGGGCGGCGCCACGCCGGCGCCAGCCGTCGCGGCTGAGGTCCTTGCCGGCCGCCTGCGCCTTTTCGAGCATCAGGTGCATGTAGGCGAGAATGGGATCTCCGCGCTGTGCCTGCGCGAGCGCCCGGGTCTCGGCCCAGAAATCCTCATGGCTCATCCCCAGCTCATCGGGGATGAAGGCGTGCTCCTGCATGTTGCCCGGCGCCAGCGTGCCGTCGAAGTCGTAGGCGAAGACCACTCGCGGCTGTTCGAAGCTCATGGCCAAGTCTTAGGCGGCCTTCGCGCGCCGGCCTAGCGCCGCTCTAGCGGCCCTTGAACTTCGCCGGGCGCTTCTCGACGAAGGCCATGATCCCTTCGCGGGCGTCCTCGGTGCGGCCGGCGTCGCCCTGGACGTAGGCTTCCTGCTCCACCTGGTCGTGCCAGGCTGCGTCGAGCGAAGCCCAGATGAGGTTGCGGGTGTAGCCCAGCGAAATCGGGCCGTCGGCAAGCTGGGTGGCGAGCGCCATGGCGGTGGGCATCAGTTCGCCGTCTGGGACGCAGCGATTGATCATGCCCCATTCCAGAGCTGTCTTGGCCGGAAGCTTCTCGCCCAGCAGGGTGAGCTCCATGGCCCGGGCCTTGCCGACCAGGCGCGGCAGCAGGTAGGTCGCGCCGCCGTCGGGCACGAGGCCGATGCGGCGGAAGGCTTGCAGGAAGTAAGCGCTCTCGGCGGCGACGATGAGGTCGCAGATGAGCGCCAGGGAGGCGCCGACGCCGGCCGCCACGCCGTTCACGGCCGCAACCAGCGGCTTGGGCGACTTGCGCACCGCGCTGACGAAAGGATTGTAGACCTTGAGCAGGGACTGGTTCGGCCCGCCGGGCGCGTCGGCGATCCGCGCGCCGCCGCCGCCCGAGAGGTTCGCCCCGGAACAGAAGCCGCGGCCTTCGCCGGTCAGCACGATCGCGCGGACTTCCGGGTTGGCCACAAAGGCCTCGAAGGCGCTCCGCAGGCCGTCCATCAGGTCCATGCCCGCAGCGTTCAGCGTCGCCGGGTCGTTGAGCGTGATGATCCCGATGCGGCCCTGGATCTCAGTCCTGACCTTCGCGGGTGTGGCGGCGCCGTCCATGGCATGTCTCCTGAAGCCGGATTTCTCGATCCGACCCTAGGAGACCATACGCGGCGTCAGCCTAGCGGGAAACGCCGGACTCGCGACGCCTCAGGCGGCGGCGACGGCGGCCACCGAGGCGGCGGCCGTGGTGCGGTTGCGGCCGGCGTGCTTGGAGGCGTAGAGCGCCGCGTCGGCGCGTTCCACCAGACTCATCGTCGTCTCTCCCCCCAGGCGCTCGGCGAACCCTGCGGAGACGGTGATGGCGCCCAGGTCCTCATTGGTGGACCGCCGCTTCAGCGCCCGCGAGGAGACTTCCAGGCGGATGTCCTCCAGCACCGAGAGCGCTGCGCGACCGCCTTCCGCCGGGAAGATGATGGCGAACTCCTCGCCGCCGTAGCGCGCGGCGACGCGGGGTGCGACGCCCTGGCGGCCGATGACGCTGGCCACGTAGCGCAGCACCTGGTCGCCGATCTGGTGGCCCCAGGTGTCGTTGAAGCTCTTGAAATGGTCGATATCGATGATCGCCAGGGTGACGGCTTCACCCTCCGCGTCGGCCTGCGCGCAGATCTGCGCCAGCTGCTCGTCGAAAGCCTTTCGGTTGGTGAGGTTGGTCAGGCCGTCGGTCATGGCGTCGCGCCGGACCTGGTCCAGGCTCTCGCGCAGGCGACCGAGTTCGGCGTTGGTCTCGGCGAGCTGGGTTTCCAGCACCTGGTTCTCGTTGCGCACCTTGCGAGTGGCGACGGCCAAGTCTTCCACGATGGTCTTCGCCTCGTCGGCGTTGTCACCTTCCAGCCGTTGGGAGGCGGTGGCCAGTTCCTGGCCGTACTCCTCGCTGGACCGCTGCGCGGTCTCAATGGCGCGGGTGACCGACTGCAACTCCTTGGACAGCGCGTCGCCGGCTTCCAGGATGTCGCCGTTCAGGCGGGCCTCGGGCAGGTATTGCGCGGCCAGGGCTTCGCTGAGGCTCTCGGTGATGGCTTCGCCGGCGGCCAGCAGGCGATTGATCTCCTCGGCCAGCGGGCCCGAACCCTCGACGATGTAGTTCAACCAGAGTTCGTAGTTGCGCACCGTCGGCCAGACCTGGTGCGCCTGCATGATCTCAAGCGCCTGGCGCGCCACGTCATAGCCCTTCGGGCTGCGCAACGAGGCCTGGATATCCGCGGGCATGGCTAACTTCCCAGTCGGCCAACTGCGTTATGCGGCCAGCCCTTCCGTGGGGAACGACGGTAGCTCGCGAACACCAAACGCCGGGTTAAGGCGCGTTAGGGGCGGTTCTTAATCTTCGGAGCGCGGCGGCGGTGGCCGCGACAGGAAGGCCGGCACGTCCCGGCCGAAGCCCACCACGCCGTCATCGTGATCGTCGCGGCCCTTGTCGGAGCGGCGCTCCGGACGGTCGCGGCGGTGGCGATCGGGCGCCGGGCGGTCCTGGGCGGTGCGTTGCGGGCGCCCGCGTTCGGATGCGCGTTCCGGCTCGCCGACGCGTTGAGGCTCGGCGGCGGCCTTGGCTTCGACGGGCGCCGCGGCCTCCGGGGCCGCGCGATCCTCGGAACGCCCACGGCGGCTGCGCGTGCGACCGCCGCGTTCGGGCTGCTCGGCGCGGGGAGCCGTCGGTTGCGGCGGCGGAGCCGTGGTGGGATCGAAGGGCGTCATGGACGCCACCTCGCCGTGGACCGGCACGGGGCGCGGGCGGCGGTCACGATCACGGCTGGAGGGCCCGGTGCGGCCGCCGCGGCCGCCACGCTCCCCGCCACGCGCGCTGCGGGGCTCGTCCTTGATGTTCGCCCAGTCGAGGTCGAGCTTGATCTCCTCTGGGTCCTTGCCGATCAGCTTCAGCACCTTGTCGAGGTTGCGGGTATCGGCCGGCGTGGTGATCATGAACGCCTGGCCGGAACGCCCCGCGCGGCCGGTGCGGCCGATGCGGTGCACGTAGTCGTCGGCGTGATGCGGGACGTCGAAATTGAAGACGTGGCTGACATCGGGAATGTCCAGGCCGCGCGCCGCGACGTCGGAGGCCACCAGGAGCTTCAGCGAGCCGTTGCGAAAGCTCTCGAGCGTCCGCATGCGCGTCTGCTGGTCGAGATCGCCGTGGATGGCGGCTGCATCGAACCCGTGGGTCTTCAGCGACTTGGCGACGATGTCGACTTCGGATTTGCGGTTGCAGAAGACGATGCCGTTCCGCACGTCGTCGCGCTCGATCAGGGTGCGCAGCGCCGTACGCTTGGCCTTCTGGTCGGTGGTCGGGATGCGTACGAGGTACTGGGTGATCGTCTCCGCGGTCGTCGCCGGACGCGACGCTTCGATGCGGATCGGGTCTTTCAGGAACTGCTTGGTGAGCCGGGTGATCTCCGGCGGCATGGTGGCCGAGAAGAACAATGTCTGCTTCTTCGCTGGCGTCAGCTTGAAGATGCGTTCGAGGTCCGGGATGAAGCCCATGTCGAGCATGCGGTCCGCTTCGTCGACGACGAGCATCTGCACGCCGGTCATCAGGAGCTTGCCGCGTTCGAAGTGGTCGAGCAGCCGGCCGGGGGTGGCGATCAGCACGTCGACGCCGCGGTCGAGCTTCAACTCCTGGTCGGAGAAGGACACGCCGCCGATCAACAGGGCCCAGGAAAGCTTCTGGCCTTTGGCGTAGCGCTCGAAGGACGCGGCTACCTGATCGGCGAGTTCACGCGTAGGCTCGATGACGAGGGCGCGCGGCATCCGCGCTCGAGCGCGGCCGGCGGCCAGGCGGTCGATCATCGGCAGGGTGAAAGCCGCGGTCTTGCCGGTGCCGGTCTGGGCGATGCCCAGGACGTCCTGGCCATGCAGGGCATGTGGAATGGCCTCGGCTTGAATTGGCGTCGCGGTCGTGTAGCCGGTTTCGGCGACGGCCTTCAGCGTGGCAGGCGAGAGTCCAAGGTCGGAAAATTCGGTCATTCGGTACGATAAATGCGGCAGGCCGTCTCCCCGACATTGGGAAGCTGGGCCGGCGGGCCGCGGCGGCGCGGACGGAGATCGTCGCGCGCGGCGGAAGATACGGCCCGCGACCGGCAAGTCAACGCGTGCGGCTCACGTGAAGTTCAAAGCACCTCACCGGCGATGATCGCAGCGTAGGCTTTCGGATAGAGGCGCGGCATCTCGACGGCCAGAAAGCGCGCCGGGACATCGTGAAATACGCCATGCAAGCGGTCGTAACTCATGAAGCTGCGGCCTTCTGCGTCGAAGGCCTGGAGATGGGCGTCACGCAGGCCGTCGAACTCCAGCGGCGCCACCCCCATCCGGGCGCAAAGCGCGGCGTCGAACGTCGGGCTGGCCTTCAGCCATCGCCCGTCGAGCCACACCTCGGCGTAGCCGTGCCAGGCGAAGACCCCGCCACCCATCCGCTCCAGGGTTCGCGGCGTCGCCAGATGATTGGTCACGTCGGCGAAGGCGAGCCGGGCCGGCACACCCGCCGCGCGGCAGAGGGCAACGAAGGCGCAGGCCTTGGGTACGCAATAGCCGCCGCCTTCCGCGATCACAGTGCTGGCCTTGAACGAGCTGAGCCGGTCGAAATCCGGTGCGCCGTACCGCAGGTCGCGCACGAAGGTGAAGATGCGGGCCGCCGCCTCGCAGGGCGATGGCGCGTCCGCCGTGAGCTTGCGGCCAAGGCGGGCGACGCGAGGGTGGCCACTGTCGACGTATTCCGCCGGCGCGAGAAAGACACGAAGGGTGTCGCCCAGGGCTGTCATGACTGGATTCCGATCAACTCTTCGGCGACCCATGTCGCGCGTCGACGAGCGGCGTCTTGAAGAATTCGGCGCTAGGCTTCCAGCACTTCGGCGAGCCTTCGAGGGGTCGAGCCGCAGAGCGCGCGGCACTCGCGCGTCATGTGAGCCTGGTCGGCATAGCCGTGCTCTGCGGCCAAGCCCGCCAACGACTCGCTGGCGGCAAGCCGACCGAGGAGGGCGTTGAACCGCAGGACGCGCTGCAGCCGCTTGGGCCCGAGCCCGACCTCATTAGCGAAGCGTCGGCGAAGACTGCGCGGCTCCAGGCCGACCGCTCGCGCAACTGACTCGACCGGTGAGGCCAGCGCTTGGCTCAGCCGTGCGGCGAGGGCGAGGATCTCCGCTTCGGGGCGCGCACCGTCCGCCAACCGCAGGCCGACCAATTCCTCGAGTATCCGCCGCTGGCGGTCCGGATCGCCGGCCGCGGCCCGGAGGCGCGCCTCGCCGTGGGAAGCCAGCTCGCCCCAGGTCTCGGCAAGCAGCGCTTGCGCGCCGGCCGGAGCCAGCGGCCGGCCCACAATCGCACCACCGGCGCCGCAACGCAGCCGCAGACCGACGTTGCAGCTCTGCGGACCGACTTGACGCCAGATCGCCTCGCCGGCCGGAATGCAAGCTGCGAGCCGCTCTCCGTCCCAGACCAGGTCGACGCAGCCGTCCGGCAGGAGACGCAGGTTGCGCCGCCAGCCGCCTCGCCCGGCCCAGGTCGCGCTGGCGATCGCGGCCAAGGGTCCGAAAACCGCACGTTCGGTCCAGGTCGAGATGCGAGCGCCTGAGACGCCGAAGCCCTTCAATGGCCTTGCCATGGTCGGAATCTGGCAGCAGTGGGCGAGGCTGTCGAGATTTCAGTCAAGGAGGCAGGAGATGAATGCCGGTGCGAGTCAGGCCGAGGCCTATCCGCCGCTCAACACCCTCAAGCCAGTCGCCGACGATGCATGGATCGTCGATGGGCCGATCATCAGGTTTGGCGCGCCCTGGCCCAAGATGCCGTTTCCAACGCGGATGACGATCTTCCGGTTGGCGGACGGTGGCCTGTTCATCCACTCGCCGACGGTGCTGACGCCGGACCTGCGGCGCGAGGTGGAGGCGCTCGGCCGGCCACGCTGGGTCGTCGCGCCCAATCGCCTCCACTACTGGTGGGTCCCAGACTGGCGCGAAGCCTACCCAACGGCGGAAATCTTCCTGGCGCCGCGCATTCGCGAGCAGGCCGGATCGCGCATCGACTTCCCGACCGCGGAGCTGCAGGGCGACGGCGGCTATCCTTGGGACGGCGAGATCGCGACGGTCGCCGCGCCGGGGGACTTCATGGTCGAGTTCGAGTTCTTCCATCGCGCCAGCCGCACCCTGGTGCTGACCGACCTGATCGAAAACTTCGAGCCCGCCAAGCTGGGTTGGGCGATGCGCCTGCTCACCTGGCTGGGCGGCGTGCGCGACCCCGATGGCCAGACGCCGCGCGACATGCGCTTCACCTTCCGCCACCACAGGGCCGAGTTGCGGCGGGCGCTGGAGATCATGATCGCCTGGAACCCCGAGCGCCTGATCATCGCCCATGGCCGGTGGTATCCGCAGGGCGCGGCCGCCGAACTGCGCCGCGCCCTGCGGTGGATAGAGACCTAGCGGAGGGCCGCTACTTGCCGTCCACCGAATAGGCCAGCAGTACGTTCACCCCGTTGCCGCCGGTGCCGGACGCGCCGTTGAAGCCGCTCATCACGAAGACGCGGCCGCCGGCGATCGCCGCGCCCAGGCCATCGAGGCTGCCGCCGGGCTGGCCCTTCACCTGATTGACGGTGTCGTAGCTGCGGTCGGTGGTGGAGTCCGCCCAGAGGACCTTGCCGGTCGCCGCATCGTAGGCGCGGAACCAGCCGTCCAGGGTGCCTGAGAACACCACGCCCGGCATGGCGGAGGGCGCGGCCGACTGGGCGCGGATGCAGGCGCCGCCAGTGCGGTCGCGCGACCGGTCGCCGGCATAGTGGCAGGGCGCGACCGGCGCCGGCGCCTTCCAGAGCACCTTGCCGGTCGCTGGGTCGAGCGCGTAGAGGCCGGGCGTGGCGGGCGGCGCCTTCTCGGCGAAGCTGGACTTGCCGAGCGGCCGCAGGACCTCGTCCATCAGGTTGAGGGTGTCGGCGTTAGCGACGTAGAGCCGCTTCAGGTCCGCCGCCATGCCCCATTCGATGCCGCCCAGCGCCGAGCCGCCGCCGACCTTGGTGGTCCACAGCGTGCGGCCGCTGTCGGGGTCCATGCCATAGACCGCCCCCGACTTCTGGCCGGCGAGCAGGACATCCTTGCCGTTGGCCAGCTTGAAGAGGATCGGCGAGGCGCCGAAGTCATGGTCCGGGCCGTCGGGGCTCGGGCAGTTGACGGGCTTGTTCACGTCCTCGCAGCCGACGATGAAGTTGTCCTTCTCCGTGACCTGGTTGGACCAGCGGATCTTGCCGGTCTTGGTGTCGATGGCGACGATGGCGTCGGCGCCCTTGGTGTCGACGTCGGTGTAGCTGTCGCCGGTGGCGACATAGACTAGGCCGCGCTTCGGATCGACGGTCGGAGCCGACCAGATCGCCCCACCCGCCGGACCCTGCAGCATGGTCCCGGCGGAGTTCTTGTGGGTGTCGTGCAGCGGCTCGGGGATGATCACCGTCGTCCACTGCGTCTTGCCGGTCCTGAGGTCGAGCGCGACCAGCGCACCCTGGAAGTAGCAGCAGCGATAGGTGGGCTGGCGCGCCGCGCCTTCCTCGCCGGAGGTCAGCGGCACGAACACCTGATCGCCGGAGATGACCGGGCTTCCGGTGATGCCAACCACCGCGTTCTGGTGCAGCGGGGCGGAGCGCCAGAGTTCCTTGCCGGTCTGGGCGTCGAAGGCCCGCACGGTGCGGTTGCGTTCGCCGATCGCGGTCAGCCAGCCGCTGGGCGAGACGTCGGACTTCACGATCATCGGCGTGGTGCGCGACACCGCGCCTTCGACCACCCAGCGCACACAGCCCGTGGCGGGATCGAGCGCGTAGAATTTGCCCGAACGGTTGGTGATGAAGAGCCAGTCGCCGATCACCGTCGGCATCGAGCCGCCGGTCATCGAAAACGCCCATTTCACCTTCAGTTTCGGCACGTCGGCCGCCTTCAGGCCAGGATTGGCCTGGTAGCGATGCGAGGCCTCGAGGCCGACGCTGGTCCAGTCCGAACCGGAGGGCTTGATCGGCGGGTTCACCTGGCACTTCACGTCGACGCCGACGGGGCCCACCGGCGCACGGCCGCGGGCGACCCGCGAGGAGCTGGAGGCGGTCAGATAGGTGGCGACGGCCAGTTTGTCGGCATCGGAGAGGCCGGTCGCCATCGGCCGCATCACGCCCGTGGTGAGCGCATCGACGATGGTCGTCGCGGGCATGGTGGCCAGGGTGGTGCGGTTCGGGGCGCGCTCGATGGCCGGCTCGTGGCAACTTTTGCAGTGAGCGTTGAACACCGTCTCGCCGGCGGACGGCGTCTGGGCCCGCGCCGCGAAGGGCAGGGCCAAAGCGCAGGCGAGCGCCGCCAAGGCGGCCAGTGACGTGATCTTCATTTCCCCCCGAACCTTCTTCTGTTTCCGGCCAGTTTGCCGGCGCGGTCTTGCAGCCAGATTGCAGGGATGTTGTCGGGGGCTCAAGAGGGCCCTCGGCCTCGGCGCAAAACTGCCGATAACTTGGCGCCAAGACGTCGAAACTTCGCCACGAAACTGAGCAGTACGGTTGTTATCCCGCAAACCGAGGGACGAACGCGAAAGGTCGATACAGGAGATGAAAACGACAAGAACATTCACGAAGCTGGGCGTTGCGGCCGTAGCCCTCGGCCTCGCAGGCGCCGGCGGCTACATGGCGCGCGCCGAGGGTGCGCCCGGAGCGGTCAATCCGCATCCCATGCCCGGCGCGAACGCCGGGGCCCCGGCGTCCTTCGCCGACATCATTCAGCGCGTGGCGCCGGCCGTCGTTTCCATCGAGGTAGAGGGCAAGGCCGGGCCGCAGCGCATCGTCCAATCCGGCCCCGGCGGGGCGATCCCGTTTGGCGCGCCCGGCGGCGAGGACGGCTTACCTTTCGACCTGCGCCGGTTCTTCGGCCAGATCCCGACAAATCCGCAGCCGCAGACCGTTCATGGTGCGGGCTCCGGATTCTTCATCTCCGCCGACGGCTACCTCGTCACCAACAACCACGTGGTCGAAGGCGCCGACAAGATCACCGTCCACACCAGCGACGATCGCACCTTTACGGCGCGGGTGGTCGGCCGCGACGCGGCGACCGACCTGGCGGTGCTGAAGATCGACGCGGCCGGCCTGCCGTTCGTCAGCTTCGAAGATCGGGCCAAACCTCGCGTGGGCGACTGGGTGGTGGCGGTCGGCAATCCCTTCAACCTGGGTGGCTCGGCGACGGCCGGCATCGTCTCGGCGCTCGGCCGGCAGAACGTGTCGGGATCGAGCTACGTCGACTTCATGCAGATCGACGCCCCGATCAACCGCGGGAACTCCGGCGGGCCGACCTTCGACTTGTATGGACGGGTGGTAGGCGTGAACACGGCGATCTTCTCGCCGTCCGGCGGCTCGGTGGGCATCGGCTTCGACATTCCCGCCGACGTCGCCGCCTCGGTGACGCGCCAGCTCATCTCGAGTGGCAAGATCAGCCGCGGCTACATCGGGGCGACGGTGCAGAATGTGACGCCGGACATCGCCGAGAGCCTGGGCGTCGACAAGACCGGCGCGCTGGTGGCCGATGTCTCCCCGGGCGGACCGTCTGACCAGGCGGGGCTCCGTTCGGGCGACCTGGTCTACAAGATCGACGGACGGCCCGTCACCAGCGCCTCGGACCTCACGCGGCAGGTCGGTCAGGTCCACGCCGGCGATACCATCCGCCTGGAGGTGCGCCGCGACGGCCAGAGCCGAACCATCGCCTTGAAGGCCGGCCTCAGGCCCTCTGAGGACGAACTGGCGCAGAACGGCGGCGGCTTCGGCGGCCCACAGGACGACGGTTCCGGTGGCGGCGTCGAGGGCGCTGGCCTGCTGGGGATGCAGCTTGCCCCGGACACCCAAGGGCGTGGCCTGCGCATCGCTGGTATCGACGACGATTCGGACGCCGCCCAGAAGGGCCTACGGCCTGGGGACGTGATCGAAAAGGTCGGCCAGTCGGCGACCCATTCGAGGGCGGACCTCGCGGGGGCGGTATCTCGCGCCCGGGCGGCCGGACGCAAGGATATCCTGCTGATGGTCGCCCGAAACGGGCAACACATCTTCGTGCCGGTCGAGCTCGGGAAGGGCTGAAGGTCGGGCCTTTGCCCGGCGGATCGTGGGCCCGAACGTCGCGCTGACGTCCGGGCCGCGCGCTCAGACGTCGAGGTCGGCGGCGGCGAACTCGGCGTTTTCCTGGATGAACTGGAAGCGCAGCTCGGGCTTGCGGCCCATCAGTTGCTCGACCAGCGCCTCCACCACTTCCTCGGCGCGGGGCAGGGTGACGCGGGCCAGCGTGCGCTTGGCCGGGTCCATGGTGGTTTCCTTGAGCTGGGACGGCATCATTTCGCCCAGGCCCTTGAAGCGGCTGATCTCCGGCTTCTTGCCCTTGAACTCGCCGGCCAGGAGCTCGTCGCGGTGCGCGTCGTCGCGGGCGTAGACGGTCTTGGCCCCGTGGCTCAGCCGATAGAGCGGCGGTAGCGCCAGATAGAGGCGACCCGAGCGGATCATGTCGGGCATGGTGCGGTAGAAGAAGGTGATCAGCAGGCTGGCGATATGGGCGCCGTCGACGTCGGCGTCGGTCATGATCACCACGCGGTCGTAGCGCAGGTCTTCTTCCTTGAACTTCGAGCCGCCCTGGACGCCCAGCGCCAGCAGGAGGTCGGAGAGCTCCTTGTTCTGCCCCAGCTTGTCGAGGGTGGCGGAGGCGACGTTCAGGATCTTGCCGCGCAGGGGCAGGATCGCCTGGCTCTTGCGGTCGCGGGCCTGCTTGGCCGAGCCGCCGGCGCTATCGCCCTCGACCAGGAAGATCTCGGTGCCGTCGATGGCGTTGCCGGCGCAGTCGGCGAGCTTGCCCGGCAGGCGCAGCTTGCGGGTCGCAGAAGCGCGCGCGACTTCCTTGTCCTTGCGACGTTTCAGCCGCTCCTCGGCGCGCTCGATGACGAACTCGAGCAGGGCCGAGGCCGCCTTGGGCTGGGCCGTCAACCAGTGGTCGAAGGGGTCGCGGATCGCGGTCTCGACGAGGCGCTGGGCCTCGGCGGAGGACAGCCGTTCCTTGGTCTGGCCCTGGAACTCCGGGTCGCGGATGAAGACGCTGACCAGCGAGCCGGCCTGGGCGATGACGTCGTCGGCGGTGAGGATCGTCCCGCGCTTCTCGCCGGTGAGTTCGGCGTAGGCCTTGAGGCCGCGCGTCAGCGCCGCGCGCAGGCCGGCTTCATGCGTGCCGCCCTCTGGGGTCGGCACGGTGTTGCAGTAGGACTGCATGAAGCCGTCGGCCTCGCCGAAGCCGGCCGGCGTCCAGGCGATGGCCCACTCGACCTTGCCGCTCTCGCCCGGCCGCGAGTAGCGCCCTGCGAAGGGCTCCGGCGTGACCGTCTCGACGTCCTTGGTCCGCTCGGCCAGGAAGTCGGCCAGGCCGTTGGGGAACCGAAAGGTCGCCTCGGGCGGGGTCTGGTCCTGGATCCGGGAAGGATCGCACGACCAGCGGATCTCGACGCCGCCGAACAGGTAGGCCTTCGACCGCGCCATGCGGTAAAGCCGCGCCGGCCTGAAGGCGGCGCCCTCGCCGAAGATCACCGGGTCGGGCGTAAAGGCGATCGCGGTGCCGTGCTTGCGCGTGGCGCCGAGCTTTTCGATGCCGCCCAGGGCCTTGCCGCGGGTGAAGGCCTGGCGCCACTCGAAGCCGTCCTTCCAGGCGGTGACCTCGACGCGTTCGGAGAGTGCGTTGACGACGCTGACACCCACGCCATGCAGGCCGCCGGAGGTCTCATAGGCCTTGCCGGAGAATTTCCCGCCGGAGTGCAGGACGGTCATGATGACCTCCAGCGCCGACTTGCCCGGATGCTTCGGGTGCGGGTCGACGGGGATGCCGCGGCCGTCGTCGGTGACGGTGAGCTGGCCGTCGGCGTCGAGCCGCACGGAAATCACCTTCGCGTGGCCCGCCACGGCCTCGTCCATGGCGTTGTCCAGCACCTCGGCGAAGAGGTGGTGCAGCGCCCGCTCGTCAGTGCCGCCGATATACATGCCGGGGCGCTTTCGGACCGGCTCCAGGCCCTCCAGCACCTCGATGTCCTTGGCGGAATAGCCGCCGCCGGCGGCGGGTCGTTCGGGCCGCGGCTCATGGCTTTCAGCCAGCGGTGAAACCGGCGCCGGGTTCAAGGCGTCGTCAAACAATGAGGCTTGGGGCTGGGCGGCGGACTTTGGCATGGACCGGCAAACGTGACGCGATTCTGACTGCGCCCGATATGAGCGGCGCGGCGCGCGAAGGCAATGCGAGAGCGCGGGTGCGCGGCGCTAGGAGCCGGCCTGGCTGGGTGGTGCGGCAAACATCTTTCCGCCGTCAGCCCGGGCCGCCAGAAGAAGCCTACTTGCGTGGCGCATAGATCGCCGACAGCAGGTCGGGCGTTCCCTCGATCCGCTCCAGCCGCGGGTAGCGCAGGCCGCCGTGGTAGTCGATCGCGACGGTCTTGTAATGGTCGCCCGACTTGATCAGCAGGCTGAGCGGCGCTCCGCCCTTCTTGCCCTCGGTGATGGCTTCCTTCAGGCGGTCGGCGTCATAGGCGATGCCGTTCACCGCCAGCAGCTTGCCGCCGATGGTGAGCCCGGCCTTGAACGCCGGCCCGCCCCACTGCACCGCGGTGATGTCGGCCTCGTGGCCCAGGGTGAGCCCGATGGAATAGGTGAGGTCGGTGGACTTGCGGCGCGCCTCGGCCGACTTGAAATAGTCGGTCGGCGTATCGGTGTAGACCAGCTTCCAGCCGCCGCGGGTGAGGCCGTCCAGCGGCGGCTTGGGTGCGACCTTGTTGATCCGCTCGTTGAGGAAGGTCGCCCAGTCGTAGGGTTCGACCTTGTTGAGCGCGGCGACCACATCGTCGAAGGTGTAGGTGACCGGCGTCCAGCTGCCGTTGTCGATGCCGAAGAAGGCCTTGGCGAAGTCGTCCAGCGAGCGCTTGCCGCCCGATTTCTGGCGGATCAGGGTGTCGGCGTCCAACCAGACGAGCTGGCCCTCCGAATAGTAGTCCTCGCTGCGCTGGTAGCTGGTCCAGGGGATCGGCCGGCGCGAGGCGATGATCGGGTCGTTTGTGGTGTCTTCGACCGGGCGCCATTCGCGGCCCACGCGGTTGGCGTAGGTGGCGGCCGTGGCGGCGAGCGCGTCCAGCGCCTCCTGCTTGCTGAGCAGGCCCGACCGGCCGGACAGCACGAAACCCCAATACTGCGTCTGGCCTTCATAGACCCACAGCAGGGACCCGCGCATCGGCACGTTGAAATTCGGCGTCCAGAGGTCGGCGGGCCGGCGGAACTTGCCGTTCCACGAGTGGGTGTATTCGTGGGGCAGCAGATCGCGCGACGCCGGCGTCTTGGGCCAGTTCTTGAAGTAGTCGGGGATTGTCCCGTCTTCGCTGGACCGATGGTGCTCCAGGCCGGAGCCGCCCATGCGATCGGACAGCGAGAACAGGAAGTCGTAGTGGTCGTAGTGGTGCGAGCCGTAGAGCTTGTAGGCTTGGCGCACGAGCTCCTTGTGCCGCTCGATCTGGTCGGGCGTCGCCTCGAGAAGTTCCGGGCGGTCGGCGATGACGTCGAGGCGCACGGGCGCCGGGCCGCCGGGGTCGAGCTCGATCTGCCGCGCGTAGCGGCCCGCGATCATCGGCGAATCCGCCAGGGTCTCGAAGGTCACCGGCTTGTAGTGGGTGACGCCGCTCTCGATGCCCGTCGTCTCAAGGGCTGAGAAGGGGGTCCAGCCGTCCGGAAAGCGGACGCTGGGCTCGATCTGGATCTGGCGCGTGAAGTGGCCGGCCGGATACATGGCCAGCGAGATCCACTGCAGGCTGAGCATCTCCGGCGTCATGACGATCCGGCCTTCGTTTCCGGTCACGGCGGAGAGGAAGTCGAAGTCGACGTCGATGCTGGTCGCGCCGGCCGGCACGTCGATGTGGAAGGCGAAGACGTCGACCGGGTCGCGCATCCAGGTGATTGGCTTGCCGCCGGCGCTGAAGGCGATGCCGCCGATGTTCTTCATCGGGCCGTTGGCGGCGTGGTTCCCGGGTAGCCACTGCGGATAGAGGATGGTCATCGGCCCGCCCTTGGCCACCGGGATCGTCTCGTGGACGCGGAAGATGTGCCGGTCGGTGTCAGTGGCGTCGACCTGGACCTTCAGGAGGCCAGGGTAGGGCGTGTCCTGCGGCGCCTCGGTGCGGGGCGGCATGGGATAGGGCTGAGGTCCCGACGAGGCCTGGACGGCGAGGGGGCCGCCAAGGCAAAGCAAAGCGGCGCAGGCGAACGGGGCTGGCTTCAACGGACGCGACCTCGAAACGGGGCTGGATTACCCGTTTTAGGACCTGTTCGGCGCAAAGCTCAACCGCGGCGTTCCACCCTCGACGGGGAGTAAGAAAAAGGGCCGCGGCTTGCGCCGCGGCCCTGATCGCGCATCAGCGTTTGCTGGCTAGCACTTGTAGTACATGTCGAATTCGACCGGGTGCGGGTGAAGCTGCAGGCGCATCACCTCTTCCATCTTCAGCTCGATGTAGCTGTCGATGAAGTCGTCGGTCATGACGCCGCCGGCCTTCAGGAAGGCGCGGTCCTTGTCCAGGTTTTCGAGCGCTTCCTTCAACGATCCGCAGACTTCCGGGATCTTCTTCTGCTCGCGCGGCGGCAGGTCGTAGAGGTTCTTGTCGGCCGGGCCGCCCGGATCGATCTGGTTGATGATCCCGTCGAGGCCGGCCATCAGCAGGGCCGTGAAGGTCAGGTACGGATTGCCCATCGGGTCCGGGAAGCGGGCTTCCAGGCGCTTGCCCTTGGGGCTGTCCACGTGCGGGATGCGGATCGAGGCCGAACGGTTGCGCGCCGAATAGGCCAGCTTCACCGGGGCTTCGTAGCCGGGCACCAGGCGCTTGTAGGAGTTGGTCGTCGAGTTCGAGAAGGCGTTGATCGCCTTGGCGTGCTTGATGATGCCGCCGATGTACCAGAGGCACATCTGGGAAAGGCCCGCGTACTTGTCGCCCGCGAACAGCGGCTTGCCGCCGCCCCAGATCGACTGGTGTACGTGCATGCCCGAGCCGTTGTCGGCGAACATCGGCTTGGCCATGAAGGTCGCCGTCTTGCCGTAGGCCTGGGCCACGTTCTGGATGACGTACTTATAGAGCTGCAGCCGGTCGGCCATGATGATCATGGTGTCGAACTTCAGGCCCAGTTCGTGCTGAGCCGGCGCCACCTCGTGGTGGTGCTTTTCGGGCTTCATGCCGAGCTCGCCCATCACCGCCAGCATCTCGCCGCGCAGATCCTGGCCGCTGTCCACCGGATTGACGGGGAAGTAGCCGCCCTTCGGCCCCGGCCGATGGCCCATGTTGCCCTCGGCGTATTCCTTGGCCGAGTTCAGCGGCAGCTCGGTGGAGTCGTAGGAATAGCCGGTGTTGTTCGGCTGCACCGACCAGCGCACGTCGTCGAACACGAAGAACTCGGCCTCGGGACCGAAATAGACGGTGTCGCCGATGCCCGAAGATTTCACGAAGTTCAGCGCCGACTTGGCGATGGAGCGCGGGTCGCGCTCATAGGGCGTGCCAGTGTCTGGGTTCACGATGTCGCAGAACAGCGCCAGCGTCGTCTGCTGGTAGAAGGGGTCGATGATCGCGGAGTCCAGGTCCGGACGCAGCTTCATGTCGCTTTCGTTGATCGCCTTCCAGCCGGCGATCGACGAGCCGTCGAACATGGTGCCGTCGGTCAGGAAGTCGTCGTCGACGAGATCGATGTCGAACGTTACGTGCTGCATCTTCCCGCGAATGTCGGTGAAGCGCACGTCGACGTACTTGACGTCCTTTTCCTTGATCAGGGCCAGGATGTCTTTGGCGGTGGCCATGGTGGTAATCCCCTTTGACAGTCTCGAATTGATGATGGGCTAGACGGCGTCGGCTCCGGTTTCTCCCGTCCGGATGCGCATGACGTCGAGGACGTCGGAAATGAAGATCTTGCCGTCGCCGATGCGCCCGGTGCGCGCAGCCCCGGCGATGGCTTCGATGGCGCGGCCGGCCTGGTCGTCGGCGACCACGACCTCGATCTTGATCTTCGGCAGGAAGTCCACGACGTACTCCGCGCCTCGATAAAGCTCGGTCTGCCCCTTCTGGCGCCCATAGCCCTTGGCTTCGATCACGGTCATGCCCTGGACGCCCAGCTCCTGCAGGGCCTCCTTCACTTCGTCCAGCTTGAACGGCTTGATGATGGCTTCGATCTTTTTCATGGGTCCTCGGACGCGCCGCCCCTCATGCGGCCAGCGCGGTCGGGGCGACGGAGCATGGCTCTGGTGGGCTCACAAGCGCCCTCGCGGGCGTCGCGTCGCCGAGCGCGCGCCAAGCCTGCCGGCGCCCAAAAACAAGGCGCCATGAGATCAAAAAGCGGTCAATGCCGAAATGCCTTCAAGAGGCCGGTCGCGGCGCCTAGGATCGTCGCCCAGACAGTCGGAAGGCGGACGAAGCATGGACGGAACGACCCCAGTTCTCATCGGAGCGGGCCAATTTACCTATCGAGGCGATCCGGCCGCCTCGCCGTCTCCGGTGGCCCTGCTGAAGATTGCGGCGGAACGGGCGGCGGCGGACGCCGGGATCGGCGCGGCCGGGCTGGCGGCGATCGACAGCCTCGCGGTGGCGGGCTTCACCATCGACGCGCCAGGCTCGACGCGGAGCGCTATCCCGCATTCGTCCAATCCTCCCGAGAGCCTCGCCAAGCAGATCGGCGCCGCGCCAGGCTTTTCCGTCTATTCCCACATGGGCGGCAACACGCCCCAGCAACTGGTCAATGTGATCGCCGAGCGGATCGCGCGCGGCGAGACGGAACTGGCGCTGGCGGTCGGCGCGGAGTTCCTGGGCTCGGCGATGAAGCGGCTGACCAAGGGGCTGGGCTTCGACGACTGGAACGAGGACCAGGACCTGCCGGAGCCGGAGCGGATCGGCGATCCCCGTCCGGGCGTCACCCCCTACGAGGCGCGGCACGGCCTGAATCGGCCGATCAACACCTATCCCCTGTTCGAGAATGCGCTGCGCGCCCGCGACGGCCGCTCCGTTGCCGACCACCAGGCGCGGCTCGGCCGGCTGTTCGCACCGTTCACGAAGACGGCGGCGCACAATCCGGACGCCTGGTTCCCGGTCGAGCGGACGGCCGAGGAGCTGGTCGCGGTCTCGGACCGCAACCGCATGGTGGGCTTTCCATATCCGAAGCTGCTGAACGCCATCATGGAGGTCGACCAGTCGGCCGGCGTGCTGATCGCCAGCGAGAAGAAGGCCCGCGAGCTGGGCGTGCCGCAGGAAAGGTGGGTCTATCTGCACGGCTGCGCCGACGCGGCCGACCTGTGGTTCCCACTGGACCGGCAGAACTTCCATTCGAGCCCGGCCATGCGGCTCACCGGACAGCGGGCGCTGGAGATGGCCGGCCTCGGCCTCGACCGCATCGACTTCATCGACCTCTATTCCTGCTTCCCGGTCGCCGTGGAGATCGGGGCGGAGGAACTGGGGCTGGCGCTGGACGACCCGCGCGGCCTGACGGTGACCGGCGGGCTGCCCTACGCCGGCGGACCTGGGAACAACTACGCCATGCACTCCATCGCGGTGATGGCGGGCAAACTGCGCGCCAGGCCCGGCGCCTTCGGCCTGGTGACCGCCAACGGCTGGTACCTCACCAAGCAATCGACCGGCGTCTATTCGACATCGAGGCCCACTGCGCCGTTCGAGCGGCAGGATCCCAAGGTGCTGCAAGGTCAGATCGACGCCCTGCCGCATCCCGCCGTCACCGAAACGCCGCAGGGCGCGGCCAGGATCGAGACCTACACTGTCGTTCACCGCCGCGAGGGACCGTTCATGGGGATCGTCATTGGGCGCGACGAGGCCGACCGGCGATTTGTCGCCAATACCCCGGCCGACCCTGAAACCCTCGCTGGCCTGGAGCAAGGCGAGCAGGTGGGCCGCACCGGCCGCGTCGGGCCGGCGCCCGATGGCCAGGCCAATCTCTTCGTTCCGGATTGATTCCATGGCGCGCCTCTACCTGATCCGCCACGGCAAGCCGGCCGCCGTCTGGGGCGGCGATGACGACGATCCCGGCCTCGACGAGACGGGCCAGGCCCAGGCGCTCGCCGTGCGCGACTGGCTCCTGGCGCTCCCGCCGGCCGAGCGGCCGACCAAGGTGGTGAGTTCGCCCCTGCGCCGCTGTCGCGAGACCGCCGAGCCGACCGCCAGCGCGCTGGGCGTCATGGCCGAGGTGGATGAGCGGGTCGGCGAGATCCCGACGCCTGCGGGGCTGTCCGCCGACGAACGTGGCCCCTGGCTGCGCAAGGCCTTCGCCGGCGCCTGGAACGAGATCGAGGGGGATCTGGACTACGACGCCTGGCGCCGCGAAATCGCAGCCTCGCTCCTTGCGCGGGGCAATACGGCGGTCTTCTCGCACTTCGTGGCCACCAATGCGGTGGTCTCCCAGCTTCTGGGCGATCCGCGCGTGGTGGTCTTCCGTCCCGACCACACCTCTGTCACGGTGCTGGAGAGCGACGGCTCGGCGTTGAGTTTGGTGGAGATGGGCCGCGAGGCGACCACGGGCGTACTTTAGGATAGAAAGCCAAGGCCTTGATACGCCACGTCCTCACCGTCGACGAAATGAGCCGCGCCGACGCCGCCGCGATCGCGGCCGGAACGTCGGGCTTGACGCTCATGGAACGGGCGGGAACGGCCGTGGCCGATGCGATCTGCGCCCGCTTCGCGCGGCAGGCGGCGGTGGTGCTTTGCGGCCCGGGGAACAACGGCGGCGATGGCTATGTGGCGGCCCGCGTGCTCAAGGAACGCGGCTGGCCGGTCGAGGTCCGCTCGGTGGGCGAGCCGGCGAGCCAGGACGCGCAGGCGACCAGCGCACGCTGGTATGGCGCCACCAAGCCCCTCAACGGCCAGGGACTTGAGCCCGGCGTCTGGATCGACGCCCTGTTCGGAGCCGGCCTCTCGCGGCCCCTGGACGGGCCGGTGGCGGCCGCGGCCCTGCGGATGGCCGAGACGCCCAGCCGGGTGGTCGCGATCGACGTCCCGAGCGGGGTGCCGGGCGACACCGGCAAGCCCCGCGGCGTGGCCGCGCGTGCGGCGCTCACCGTGACCTTCCACGCCAAGAAGCCGGCGCACCTGCTGGAGCCTGGCCGCAGCCGTTGCGGCGAAATCGTCGTTGTCGACATCGGCCTGGCCGCAACGCCCAGCCAAACCATGGAGAACGGGCCGGAGCTGTGGCTGTCGCGCTTTCCCTGGCCGACGGCGGCCTCGCACAAGCACGCGCGCGGCCGGCTGGTGGTGGTCAGCGGCGAGGCTTGGAGCACGGGCGCGGCGCGGCTTTCGGCGCGGGGCGCCCTGCGCATCGGGGCAGGGGTGGTGACGGTGCTGTCGCCGCCCGAAGCGCTTTCGGTCAACGCCGGGCACCTGGAAGCGGTGATGCTGCGCGGCTTCGAGACCGACGCTGAGCTCGAACAGGCCGCCAAGGACGTGGACGCGGCCATCATTGGCCCGGCGGCCGGCGTGGGCGAGCCGACGCTGCTCAACGTCCTGGCGCTGGCGCGGACCGGAGCGGCCCTGGTGCTGGACGCCGACGCGATCACGGTCTTCCGCGAAGATCCCGAGGAGCTGTTTTCGCTGCTCGACCGCGACGACGTTCTGACGCCTCATCCCGGCGAATTTGAGCGTCTGTTCCCCGGCCTGCTGGCGGGCTCGCCTGAGCGGATCACCGCGGCCCGGCGGGCGGCGGAGAAGGCGGGCGCGGTGGTGCTGCTCAAGGGATCGGACACGGTGATCGCCGCGCCGGACGGCCGCTGTGCGGTCAACGGCAATGGCTCGCCCTGGCTGGCGACCGCAGGGTCCGGCGACGTGCTGGCGGGCTTCGTGGGCGGGCTGGTGGCCCAGGGCATGGAGAGCTTCGAAGCGGCCTGTGCGGGCGCCTGGATCCACGCCGAGGCGGCCGAATTGCATGGACCCGGCCTGATCTCGGAAGATCTGCCGGACCTGGCGCCGGCGGTCCTGCGACGCCTCTTCGACGAACGCTAGGCCCTGACCCATTCAGATGGAATCATCTGAATGGGAAAGAAGGGTCTATCTTCAAGAGTTTAGAGCGCGTCCTCAAAAGAAAAGGGGCGGCGGATCGCTCCGCCGCCGGATCTCTGGATCTGGCTTGCCCGCGACTTAGAAGTCGGCGGTCAGGCCCACGAAGAAGTACCGGCCCAGCGTGTCGTACATCTGGGCGTAGACGTTCTGGTTGCACGCGCCCGCCGGGCAGTTGGAGGGGAACAGGTTGCCCGTCGCGGGGTTGGTGGTGCCACCCGATCCGGTCAGCGGCGGATCCTTGTCGAACACGTTGTTCACGCCGACCCGGAACGAGTAGTTGTCCTTTACCTTGAAGGTCGCCAGCAGGTCGAAGTAGCTGCGCGCGCCGAGCTTGCGATCGGTCGGGGCGACGTCGGGCGTTGCCAGCGCCGGCTGGCTGGAGGTGCCATCGACGTCGACGCTGGCGAAATAGCGCCACTGGGCCGAGAGGCCGAGGCCGCCGAACCAGCCGTACTCGAACGGCGTGTTCCAGGTCACGCGCAGCTTGTGGCGCCAGGTCGGATTCGGGTTCTGCGACCCGCCGAGCGTGGTGCAGGTCGAGCCATAGAGGCCGGCGCAGTCGATCGGCCTCTGGCCATTGATCACGGTGGTCTCGAGCTTGTCGAGCCAGGTGCCGACGAAGTTCGCCGAGACCGAGCCCAGGTTGGCCAGGCCGAAGGTGTCGAGACCGGTGTGGTAGCCCGCGTTGACGTCGATGCCGGAGGTGTGCAGGCCGCCCTGGTTGACCTCGGTGTCGGTCACGAAGCCCTGGGTCGAGCGGATCGTGCCGACGGAATCGCGGTGGACGAGGGAGCAGGCCGACGAACTGTTCTGCAGTACGCAGGCGTTGATGATCACATTGGCGCCGATGTTGGCGATGTAGTCCTTAACCTTGATGTCGAACCAGTCGACGGTCAGGTTGGCGCCCGGCAGGAAGCTCGGCGACCAGACGAAGCCCACGGTGTAGGTGTCCGCCTTCTCCGGCTTCAGGTTCGGGTTGCCGCCGACCTGGCCGTTATACTGGCTGGCCGGATCGGGCTCGAGCGCCAGGACCTGGGCCTGGGTCAGGCCGAACAGGGTGGCGCATCGAGCGACCAGGGCGTTGCCGGCGGTCAGGCCGGCGCACGGGTCGACCGTGCCGTCGAGCACCACGTTCGCGGGGGCGAAGAGTTCGACCACGTTCGGGGCGCGGACCGCGCGGTTGTAGCCGGCGCGCAGGCGGACCCCATCGACGATCGTCCAGTCGCCGGACACCTTGTAGGTGTGGGTGACGCCGGCGTTG
>Ga0207690_10000460_pt1 | contig 26175 bp, 28 predicted proteins | sample KBSC23metaG_FD_184315 | JGI IMG/M metagenome (GOLD analysis project Ga0207690, IMG submission 184315) | Corn rhizosphere microbial communities from Kellogg Biological Station, Michigan, USA - KBS C2-3 metaG (SPAdes) (version 2) | ecosystem: Host-associated > Plants > Roots > Rhizosphere > Soil ...
CGAGCGCGGCACAGATGAGCGGCTACCACCTGGCGTTCGCGCTCGGCGCCGCGACCGCGGTGGTCGGGCTGGTGCTGACGCTGCTCGTGCTGCGCTCGCCGGCGCCGCAGGCCGAGCAGGTGCGCGGCGAGGCCGAGCCGCAGCCGGCCTGAGGTCGCGCCCGCGCGGCCTACACTCGCTCGCGTGAGCGCGATCGAGGTCATCGCCGCGACGGGCAGAGCGCTGCGCTCGCCGGCGCGCGCCGCGGAGCCGGAGCGCGGCACGTTCCGCGTCGGCGCGGTGCAGCAGCGCTGGCATCCCGACCCGGTCGCGCACGAGGCCGCGCTGGCGGAGGGCATCCGGCTTGCCGTCGACCGCGGCGCGCAGCTCGTGTGCCTGCAGGAGCTGACGCTGTCGCCGTACTTCGCGGTCGAGGCGAACCCGTCGGCTGAGGCGCTGGCGCGCGCCGAGGCGATCCCCGACGGCCCGACGACCGCGTTCGCGCGACGGATGGCCGGCGAGACCGGCGCCTACGTCCACGCCTCGCTGTTCGAGCGGGGGGCACCGCCGGCGGAGCCGGTGGTCGGCGACGGCGAGGACCCCCGCGGCTTCAACACGGCGATCTGCGTCGCGCCGGACGGCACGCTCGTCGCGCGCACGCGCAAGCTGCACATCCCCGTCACGGCCGGCTACTACGAGGACCGCTGGTTTCGGCCCGGTCCGGCGGGCGATGGGGCGTTCCCGGTGGTCGGCGTGGGGGAGGCGCAGCTCGGCTTCCCGACCTGCTGGGACCAGTGGTTCCCGGAGCTCGCGCGCGCCTACGCGCTCGCCGGCGCCGACGTGATCGTCTACCCGACCGCGATCGGCTCCGAGCCTGAGCACCCGAAGTTCGACACGCAGCCGTTGTGGCAGCAGGTGATCGTCGGCAACGGGATCGCGAACGGGACCTTCATGGTCGCGATCAACCGCTTCGGGATGGAGCCGCCGCTGACCTTCTACGGCTCCAGCTTCGTCTCCGACCCCTACGGCCGCATCCTCGCGCAGGCCCCGCGCGACCGTCCCGCAGTGCTCGTCGTCGACCTCGACCTCGACCAGCGCCGCGACTGGCTCGAGCTCTTCCCGTTCCTCAGAACGCGGCGGCCGGACGCGTACGGGTCGCTTGCGGATTCTGGGTAGAAGCGCAGTACACCGGTCACAGGAGGAACGACATGAGCATCGTGGTGCGCTTCACGCCGCCGTCGCTGACGCAGGAGCAGTACGACGAGTCGGTCCGCCGGCTCCAGGAGCAGGGCATCTTTCCTCCGGAGGGGATGGACTACCACATCTGCTTCGGCGAGCAGGGACGCCTGCGCGTCAGCGAGATCTGGGACTCGCGCGAGCAATGGCAGGCATTCGGCGAGCAGCTGATGCCGGTGCTCGCCGACATCGGGATCGAGCCGGGCGATCCCGATGTCTTTGAGGTTCACAACATCGTGCGACGCTCCTGACGGCCTCGGAACGCGCCGGGCGGCGTCCTCGCCGGTTCGCGTACGAAGTACGCCACACCGGCTGCGTCCTTGCCTGACGCGCCCCGAGCCTCGTCAGGACGACAGGACCGCGCCCTCGTCGTAGAGCTTGATCACGCGCACCGTGCCGGCGGGCGCGGCGTCGATGCAGAGGCCGCAGAGGACGCACTCGTCGAGGTTGCCCTCGTTGATCGAGAGCGTGCCGCCCTCGCCGCCGGTCGCGTAGATGTCGACGGGGCAGACCTCCGTCAGCTTCGCCGCGAGCGCGGGGTCGGAGGCGACGGCGGGATCGACGTCGACGTCGATGAACGTGCCGGGCATCAGACGGCGCTCCTCTCGGCGATTCTGCTCTTGACGATGTCGGGGATCTGCGAGATCTCCTCGGCGACGACGATCCCGGCCTCGGCGAGGCGGGCGATCTTCTCGGCGGCCGTGTCGGCCTTGCCCTCGACGATCGTGCCGGCGTGGCCGAAGCTCATGCCTGGCATCTCGTCCATGAAGCGGCCGGCCATGAAGGCGACGATCGGGAGACGACTGTCGTTCTCCTTCACCCAGCGCGCCAGCTCGGCCTCCATGCGGCCGCCCGGCTCGGTGTAGATCACGATCGCCTCGGTCTGCTCGTCGGCCTCGAACAGCGGCATCAGCTCCGCGTAGGAGGAGCCGATGATCGCGTCGCCGCCGATCGACACCGCGGTCGACTGGCCGAGGCCCGCGGCCGTCAGCGTCGAGGACATCTCGGTCGTCATGCCGCCCGAGCGGGAGATGACGCCGACACTGCCGGGCGTGTAGGCCTTCGCGGCGTCCTTCGCCGGCCCGCCGATGCCGCCCATCTTGATCACGTCGGGGACGATGATCCCGAGGCAGTTCGGGCCGATGATGCGCGCGTCGTGCTGCTTGGCGAACTCGACCATCTGCGCGACGTCGCGGCGCGGGATGCGCTCGGTGACGATCACGACGAGCTTGATGCCGTTCGCGATCGCCTCCAGCACCGCGTCCTTCGTGAAGGCGGGGGGGACCGTGACGACCGAGCCGTCGATCGGCCCGCCGTGGTGCTCGACCGCCTGCGCGACCGTGTCGAAGACCGGCACGCCGTGGACGTCGCGGCCCTTGCGGCCCGGCGTCACGCCGCCGACGATCTTCGCGCCGGCGCCGTAGTCGAGGCACTCGCGCGTCAGGTTCACGGCCTCGCGGCCGGTGATCCCCTGGACGATGAAGGTCGTCGTCTCGTCGATCAGGATGCTCATGCGGCCACTCCCTGGATCTTCTCGACCGCGCGGCGCGCGGCCTCGTGCATGGACACCGAGCGGTCGCAGTACTCGACCCCGTACTTCTCGAGAATCTTGAAGCCCTCGTCCTCCCAGGCGCCCGGGATGCGGAAGATCGCGATCTTCTCGGCCGGGTCATAGCCCAGCTCCAGGCACGCCTTGATGACGCCGCGCGCGACGATGTCGACGCGCGTGTTCGACACGATCGACATCATCACCGCGATCTTCTCGACGCCAGGCTTCTGCAGCACGAGCTTCGCCAGGCCACACGCTTTGCTCACGGACGGATTCCCACCGATCTCGCAGTAATTCGCCGGTCTGCCGCCGTGCGCGCGGACCGCGTCGAACAGCGTCAGCGAGCCGCCGCCGGCGCCGATCACGAGCCCGAGGTTGCCGTCGAACTCGGTCACGTTGCCCGCCACGCCGCGGTGATCCTGGGAGTCGACCTCCTCGCCGGCCAGCTCGAACGGCGTCGCCTCGCGCGCCTGGCGCGTCTCCTCGTCGCCGACGCCGAGCGCCTTCAGCAGCGTCTGCTGACGGCCGCGAGCCTCGTTCTCCATGTCCATGTGCGCGTCGACGGCGACGAATCTGCCGTCCTCCAGCATCGCGAGGGGATTGATCTCCGCGAGCGTCATGTCGTGTCTGACGAACAGGCGCGCGAGGCGGGCGAGGATCGGCGTCGCGCGCGTGAGCGCGCTGCCGGTCACCCCGATCGAAGCGATCACCTGCTTCGCCTCGTAGTCCGAGACCTCCGTCAGGTTCGAGAAGTGGCCGCGCCCGACTCTGTCGGGATGCGTCTCGGCGACCTCCTCGATGTCGATGCCGCCCATGTCGGAGAAGAGCATCACCGGCTGCTTGCGGATGCCGTCCCACACGACGCCGGCGTAGAACTCCTGCTTGACGTTCACCTTGGAGTCGACCAGCACGCCGCGCGGCATGTGGCCGTTGATCTCCAGGCCGAGCACGAACTCGGCCTCCTTGGCGGCATCGTCGGGCGTGTCGGCGAATCTCACGCCGCCGGCCTTCATGCGGCCGCCGGTGAGGACCTGCGACTTGATCACGACGGGGGCAGCGATCTCCTCGGCGATTCTGCGCGCCTCCTCGGGCGTTCTGGCGAAGCCGTGGGCGCTGACGGGAATCCCCGCCGCCTTGACGATCTGGCGGGACTCGTACTCGAAGAAGCGCACGCTCAGACTCCTGCTGTCGCGGTCTCGAACCCGTAGGCCTCGGCCAGCTCGGGATCCTTGGCGGCCAGCATCTCCGCGAGGCCGACCATCACCTTGCACTGCTTCCAGGTGGCGTCGTCCTGCATCTTGCCGTCGAGCATGTGGACGCCGCGGCCATCCGGTATCGCCTCGATCACGCGCTTGGCGAACTTCACCTCGTCCGGATCGGGCGAGAAGACCTTCTTCGCGATCGCGATCTGGCGCGGGTGCAGCGACCAGGCGCCGACGCAGCCCATCAGGAACGCCGCGCGGAACTGCGCCTCGCAGCCGGCGTCGTCGGAGATGTCGCCGAACGGGCCATAGAAGGGGAGGATCCCCGTCGCCGTGCAGGCGTCGACCATGCGGGCGATCGAGTAGTGCCACAGGTCCTGCTGGGCGCTCGGGCGCGGCGCGTCCGGGTTGTCCGGGTTCGGGTCCTCGATCACGCGGTAGCCGGGGTGGCCGCCGCCGACGCGGGTCGTCTTCATGCGGCGCGAGGCGGCGAGGTCGGCCGGGCCGAAGCTCATGCCCTGCATGCGCGGCGAGGCGGCGGCGATCTCCTCGAGGTTCGCGACGCCGAGCGCCGTCTCGAGGATCGCGTGGACGAGGATCGGTCTCTGGACGCCGAATCTGCCCTCGAGCTGCGCGAGCAGGCGGTCGACGTAGTGGATGTCCCAGGCGCCCTCGACCTTCGGCACCATGATCACGTCGAGCTTGTCGCCGATCTCGCCGACGAGCCGCAGCAGGTCGTCGAGCACCCACGGCGAGTCGAGGCTGTTGACGCGCGTCCACAGCTGCGTGTCGCCGAAGTCGACTGACTGGCCGACCTTGACGAGGCCCTCGCGGGCGGCCTCCTTGCGGTCGACGGGGACGGCGTCCTCGAGGTTGCCGAGCAGGATGTCCGCCTGCTTGGCCATGTCGGGAACCTTCGCCGCCATCTTCTCGTTGCTGGCGTCGAAGAAGTGGATCATCCGCGACGGGCGGAACGGGATGTCCAGGATCGGGTCGGGCGCACCGACCGCGAGCGGCTTCGCGAAGTCTCGTGGGTTGCGCACTGGGTCTCTCGGATTCGGTTGACGTATAGGTGGAAGGTCGCGCAAATCGTATTGACTGCCGGATCAACGCGACGCATGGTCGCCGCAAAGGCGGCACACTTCGCGGTCATCCCTACGCATTTCGACCCACCAGGACGGTCCTGAACACATGAGCGACACGATCAACGGCGTCGAGACCGATCAGGCGGCCCGCGAGGCCTCCGGCGCCCACACCTACGGCCGCTATCTCGAGGAGTTCGAGGTCGGCGCCGTCTACAAGCACTGGCCGGCGAAGACGGTCACCGAGGCAGACGACCACATGTTCTGCCTGCTGACGATGAACCACCACCCGCTGCACATCAACGACGTCTACGCGTCGCAGTCGCAGCAGGGCAGAAACGTCGTCGTCGGCCCGCTCGTCTACTCGCTGGCGCTCGGCATGTCGGTCTCCGACGTCTCCGGCAAGGCGATCGCCAATCTCGCGACCGAGGAGCTCAGCCACCCGAACCCGGTCTTCCACGGCGACACGCTGTTCTGTGAGACCGAGGTGCTGGACGTCAAGCCGTCCTCCTCGAAGCCCGATCGCGGCGTCGTGAAGGTGCACACGCGCGTGCTGAATCAGCACGGCGTGCTCGTGGCCGAGTTCAAGCGGCTGGTCTTGGTGCCACGGAAGAATCCAGGCGCATAGCGGGTAAGACAGGCCCACCGCGCTTCCGCTCCACCCTGCGGAAGCGCGGTTCCGCTGAGAATGGAACAATTCCGCGGATGTCCCGCGACCGCCACGAGGGAGATCACGTGAGCATCACTGACACCGCCCCGCCCACGAGCCATGCGAAGCTGCGCGCCTGGGTCGAGGAAATCGCCGCACTGACCCAGCCCGACCAGGTCCACTGGTGCGACGGCTCGGCCGAGGAGTACGACCGTCTCTGTCAGACGCTCGTCGACGCCGGCACGTTCGAGCGCCTCTCGGACGCCAAGCGTCCGAACTCGTACCTCGCGCTGTCCGACCCGACCGACGTCGCGCGCGTCGAGGACCGCACCTTCATCTGCTCGCAGAACGAGGATGACGCGGGCCCGACGAACAACTGGTGCGACCCGGCCGAGATGCGGGAGACGCTCAACGGCCTGTTCGAAGGCTGCATGCGCGGGCGGACGATGTACGTGGTGCCGTTCTCGATGGGGCCGCTCGGCTCCGACATCGCGCACATCGGCGTCGAGCTGACCGACTCGCCGTACGTGGCGGTCTCGATGCGGATCATGACCCGCATGGGCGCGGGCGCCCTGGAGGTGCTCGGCGAGGACGGGCACTTCGTGCCGTGCGTCCACAGCGTCGGCGCGCCGCTGGAGGAGGGGCAGGAGGACGTCTCCTGGCCGTGCAGCGACACCAAGTACATCGTCCACTACCCCGAGACGCGCGAGATCTGGTCCTACGGCTCGGGCTACGGCGGCAACGCGCTGCTCGGCAAGAAGTGCTTCGCGCTGCGGATCGCGTCGGTGATGGCGCGCGACGAGGGCTGGATGGCCGAGCACATGCTGATCCTCAAGCTGACGGACCCGCACGGCGAGGTGAAGTACGTCACGGGCGCGTTCCCGTCCGCCTGCGGCAAGACGAACCTCGCGATGCTGATCCCGTCGCTGCCCGACTGGAAGGTCGAGACGGTCGGCGACGACATCGCCTGGATGAAGTTCGGCGAGGACGGCCGCCTGTACGCGGTCAACCCCGAGGCCGGCTTCTTCGGCGTCGCGCCGAACACGAGCGAAAAGACGAACCCGAATGCGCTCGCGACCGCCGCCAAGAACGCGATCTTCACGAACGTCGCGAGAACCGACGACGGCGACATCTGGTGGGAGGGCATGACGGACGAGGCGCCCGCCCACGCGATCGACTGGCACGGCAAGGACTGGACGCCCGCGTCCGGGACGCCCGCCGCGCATCCGAACGCGCGCTTCACGGTTCCGGCGTCGCAGGACCCGGCGATCGCGCCGGAGTGGGAGGACCCGGCCGGCGTGCCGATCGACGCGTTCCTGTTCGGCGGGCGCCGCTCGACCGTCGTGCCGCTCGTGCACGAGGCGTTCGACTGGGAGCACGGCGTCTTCCTCGGCGCGACGATGGCGTCGGAGACGACCGCCGCCGCCGCCGGGGCCGTCGGCAGACTGCGCCGCGACCCGTTCGCGCAGCTGCCGTTCGCCGGCTACCACATGGGCGACTACATCGCCCACTGGCTGAAGATGGGCAGACGCGAGGGCGCGGTGCTGCCGAAGGTCTTCTACGTCAACTGGTTCCGCAAGGACGCCAACGGCAAGTGGCTGTGGCCCGGCTTCGGCGAGAACAGCCGCGTGCTGTCGTGGATCTTCGGTCGCTGCAACGGCACCGCCGACGCGATCGAGACGCCGATCGGCCTGCTGCCGGCCGAGGGCGCGCTGCCGCTGGAGGGCCTCGACATCCCCGCCGAGGACTTCGCCGAGCTGCTGCGCGTCACGCCCGAGGAGTGGAAGGCCGAGCTGCCGTCGCTGCGCGAGCACCTCGCGATCTTCGGCGACAAGCTGCCCGCCGAGATGACGGCGCAGCTCGAGGCGCTCGAGTCGCGGCTGAACGCGGCTTCGTAGCTGTTAGGGCTTACGCGCCCCGGTACGCCGGGGCGCGGCTCGCTCCCGCTCGGCATCCTCGCGCCCGCGGCGTTGGCGGCGCCGCGCGGCGTGCGCTCGCGCAGGGGATGCCGAGCGTGACGACCCGCGCCCGGCTGATTCAGCGTTCGCCGGGTTGTGGGCGTTGCTGCTCGAGGATGCGGCGCTCCAGGGCCGCGAGCCGCTCTGTGATCGCCTTGAACTCCTCGGCGATCGCGTGCTCGTCCTCCGCGGCCTGCTCCTGTGCCTCCTCGATCCGCTCGGCCTCGCCTCTGAGCAGCCACTGAGCGATTGCGCCCGTGAGCAGGGCGACGAAGCCGATGCCCATGATCATCAGGGCGATGCCGATCGCTCTACCGAGGGTCGTGGTCGCGTTGACGTCGCCGTAGCCGACGGTCGTCACCGTCGTCATCGCCCACCAGATGCTGTCCCACAGCGTGGGCGCGTGTCTGGCACTGCGTTCGGCGGCCTGGAACGCCGCTGCCCCTCCCAGCACGCCGATGCCCGTGATCGCGGCGGCGAACTGGAGTCCGGCGGGAGAGAGGAAGCGGCGTGCGAGGCCCACCACGAGCACGAGCCGGACGAGACGTGCGAGGCGGAAGACGCGCGCCGCCTGCAGGCTCGCCGGCAGGAACGGCACCGTCACGAGCACGATGAGGATCAACAGCGGATGGGATCGCACCCACTGCCGGCGATCCGGCGCGACCGACAGCATGGCCACCAGCTCCGCCACGAACACCAGCCAGATCAGCCAGTTGAGCATCGTCGCTGCGGTACGCAGCTCGCCCGCATCAGCCGATGCCTCGACGATCAGCGCTGGGATCACGAGGACGGTCGCGAGCAAGACCGGCTTCTCAAAGCGGTTCGCCATCGCTGTGAGGCGTGCTTCGCTGCGATTTCTCGACATCGAGCGCCGGAACCTAGTGCGTCGCGGTCCGCGACCGCAACCGGGAACGACCTACGTCAGGCGCTGAGACGGGGGTCAGTGCGCTGAGGCGCGTCAGCGGTTGCCGAGCACGGAGGTCTGACGCTCGACGTCGTCACGTGCGTCTACGCGGCGCCGCGATCGGGCGCGGTGGTGCGCGTGACGATCGACACCCCGCCGCAGGCGCTGACGCGCTTGCCCACCGCCCTTCCTGCTTCCTGCTCATGCTGCTCCTGCAGAGTAAGGGCGGCACTGCTTGCGCAGTTCCGCCCTTTACCACTGCTAGCTTGGTATCAACCTATATTAGGCTGATCGTTATCCAGCCGCCGCCGGGTAGGAACTCGAGGACGTTCCTTTCCGAGCCCGAGATCGTGGCGTTGAATTCGCTGCAATTGCTGGTGCCGCTCAAGGCGGCTGCTGTAACTATCCCGGCACCTACCGTAAAGGTGCCTATCAGCGCCGAGGCTTCTCTTCTTACTATGCACGTGATGCCGAAGGTGGGTTCCCTGAGTCTCCATTCGGCCCCGGTGATCGTCTCGCAGACGCCATGTATGAACGGTAGCGTGCCTTCGAAGCAACGATATCTGCGGTGCCACGGCAGGCTTTCCCACCTGATGGTGGCGCTGCCCCTGGCGCACCTCAGGATGGTGGCTTCGGAGATGTAGCCGATTAGGGAGTTGACGGTCTTCGTAAGCGTTCTTGTGTGGAGTGACCCGGCGATTAGGACTTCGCATTCGACGGTGCCGAAGCCGCCGGCGAAGTCCATCCTTCTCCATAGGGCGGAGAAGGTCTGCCAGGAGATTGAGAAACTTCTGGCGGAAGCACACGAGGCGAGCGCGCCGAGGAGCACGGTAGCGCCCCCGACGGCGAGGAGCAGCTTGCTGAACTTCATGTGAATAATCCTCGTTTCATGTAGACGGGTTGGCAAAGACGACGCGCGGAGCGCGTGTGAGTATGCGTCGGTAGTCCCCCTTTCTCCGACAGCGCAGGATCGCGTCGACCGACTGCTTCGTGATTAGCGAAGCGACGCCGTCACCACGTCAAGATTAGCTTACGACGGTAATGAACTGGCGTCAAGAGAATCGACAGACCGATGGCAGCAGCATTCTGAGGCGTTATGGCCGCGTCCGTGTGTGACGATACGGACGTTCGTTTGATGGCGCGGCGCTTCGGGCCCGCGCGAGGGCGAGCCCGCCGATCACGACGAAGTCGCACGGCGTGTGACTCCTCGACGGCGGCCTGTGGGGCTGGAGTGGGCTGGAGCTGCGCCCGGCTGGTTCAGCGCTCGCCGAGCGCGGTGCGGAGGCGCTGTGCGCCGCGCTGGGCAAGGTCGGTCGTGAGCGTCGCGTCGGGCGGCGTGCCTTGGGTGACGAACGCGAAGAGGCTGAGGCCGCGGCCGATGCGGCTGAACGAGAAGTCCTCGTAGACGGTCGTGGTGGTCCCGTTCGCGCTCACGGGGTACGTGAGGCGGGCGCCCGCCGTTCGGTCGCCGACCGGTGCGACGTTCGCGAGGCGAAAGGCGGTCACGTGGCCGACCTGGGTCCCCGCCGAGACCTGCCTGCGCACGCTCTGCTCGCCCTGCTGGGCGAAGCAGTCGAGCGTTCGCCGCGACGCGAGTCCGTCGAGGGCGGCGTCGGCGGCGCTGGAGCTCGCGAGCACGCTCACCTCGTGCTGGACGGCGCCGTTCCCGTTCGGCGGCTCGAAGCGATCGGACTTCGCGTATGGATGGGCCTCCACGGCCGCGGTCGCCGGGCAGCGGAAGTCGTTCGGGTCGTCCGGCCTCGACCGCCAGCCGGCGGGGAAGTCGGACAGCCGCACGAGCGCCGCGCGGACGAGCGCGTCGTCCGGGTGCGGCGTCGTGGTGGTCGTCGCCATGTCGCCGCCGCCAGCCGTGGAGGCGCTCGATCCCTGATCGCCGCAGCCGGCCAGCGGTGCGGCGAGCGCGGCGACGGCGAACAGGGACAGTGCGGCCGGCTTCATCTGCCGGGATGCTGGCACGAGGCCCGGCGGGAGTGCGGCATGTCGGCGCGGTCAGCTCCTCCGCTGGCTCACGACAAGCAGCCGCGGACTGCCGAGCGCGTACGGCTCGCCGTCGGGGGAGCTGTACGCGACGACCGGCTCCAGGTCCGCGTCGCGCAGCATCGCGAGCAGCTCCGCAACCGTGTGGACGTGATGCGAGGCGGTTGCGCGCTGCACCCGCTCGCCCTGCGTGAACGTCATGACGCCGTCGAGCCGGCTCGCGAGCGGGTCGTAGCGGTTCTCGATCCGCATGACGAGGTCGCCGAAGCGATGCTCGTCCACGTCGCGCACGCCGCCCGGGAGCAGCGACTCAGCCGCCGTTCCGCCCGATCGGCATCCCCTGCGCGAGCACACGTCACGCGCTCTTAGCGGCTGCCCGAGCGCGAGGATGACCGAGCGGGCCGAGCCGCGCCCGGCGTGCGGGCACGCTCAGGCTCAGCGCTCAGTGCACGTCGTCAACGCTCGACGCCGGCGGACGCGACTCCTCCGCCAACGACGTGATCGCCAGCGCACCGCGCGCCGCACCCTCAAGCACCTCGGTCGCCTCCTCCGCCGAGCGCGCATAGAGCTCGACGAGCAGGTGCACGACGATCTGGTCGTCGTCGTGCTTGTGGAAGCGCACGTGGGTGAAGAACTCGCGCGTGCCGTGGTCGCCGAAGGCGGCATATGAGAGGGCGTCGCCGGCCTCCGGGCCCGAGCAGGTCTCCACGTCGTCGGCGTCCACCGTGACCGTGCACGAGGCGACCCACGGCGTGCCCGCGACCATCCGCTCCCAGCGGTCCTCGATCGGCTCCACCCGGCCGTTGTGGAAGCCGAGGTGCGGCTGGTCGTGCATGCAGTCGAGGCACTGCACGACGGCCTCCTGCAACTCGTCCACGACCTCCGCGCGCTCGCCCGTCGAGGGGTCGATGCGGTGGATGCCCTCGTAGTGCACCTGCACCTCGAGGTTCTGCGACCAGCAGCGGTAGCAGCGCAGCCAGGCGCGGACGGTCTCCTGGTCGGTGGATCCCTCCATCGCATTGATTCTATGCTCCGGCGGGCGATGTCCGACACACGGGACCCGATCGGCGTCGTGCTTGCGGGCGGCGCGGGACGCCGGATCGGCGGCGAGAAGGCCGTTGTGGAGCTGCACGGGACGCCGCTGGTCTGCTACCCGCTGCGCGCGTTGCAGGCGGTGCTGGCGGAGGTGGTGGTCGTCGCCAAGCAGGGGACGGAGCTACCGCCGCTTCCCGGCGTGCCGATCTGGATCGAGCCGGCCGAGCCGCGCCATCCGCTGGCTGGGGTCGTCCACGCGCTGGAGGGAGCGGGGGCGGCTTCCGGGATCACCGGGATGGCGCGCGAGATCCTCGTCAGCGCGGGGGATCTGCCGTTCGTCGGACCCGATCTGGTGGAGCGGCTCGCGCACGTCGATGCCGGCGGCGCGCCCGCGGTCGTACCGCGCGCCGGCGGGCGCTTGCAGCCGTTGCTCGCGCGCTACGGGCCGGCCGCGTACGCGGCGCTGGCCGAGGCGCTGCGCCAGGACCCGCTGCCGTCGGTGACGGACGCGGTATCCGCGCTGCGACCGCGGGTGCTGGACATCGAGGACGAGCAGGCGTTCTTCAATGTCAACGTGCCGGAGGACCTGCTGACGGCCGCGGGCCTGCTCGACCGCGGTACCCCGTGGCCGGACTGACCGCGCAGGCCACATCCGCCGCCCCGACCGCGTAGCCTGCGGGGAAGGAGTGGGCGCCCGCGGGCGTCCTTTCAGTGTCGATGTCTCGTCTGCCGACCCCCACCGCGCTCCTCGCGCTCGCCTGCGCCGCAGCGGCGCTGCTCGCCGCCGGCTGCGGCGGCAGCGGCTCCAGCGGCGGCGGCGCCTCCTCGCCGAACGCGACGCCGCCACCTCCGCCCGCGGACGTCGCGCGGGCTGCCCATCCCACCCGCGCCGACTTCCCGGCCGTGAGAGGGCGCACGCTGCGCCAGCTGGCCGATTCGCTCTACGGCGGCGGTCCGCAGGTTGCGATGGCCACGACCGACTACGTGCCCGGCCGCAACCGCGTCGCGTTCGGACTGATCGAGCACGACGGGACGCTGATCTACGGCAACACCGCCGTCTACGTGGCGCGCGGCGAGCACGCAAAGGCGATCGGTCCATTTCTTGCGCCGGCCGACTCGCTGCAGGTGCGCCCGGCGTTCCGCAGCGAGACGAGCGCGGGCGACGCGGACGTGACGGGCGTCTACCACGCCGACATCCGGCTGCCGGGCCCAGGCAGATGGCTGTTGTTGACGGTCACGCGCTCCGGTGAGGAGCTGCTCGGCGGGGCGGCGGCCGTCGACGTGCGCAAGGGCTCGCCGGTGCCGGCGGTGGGAGATGCGGCGCCGCGGATCCACACGCCGACGCTCGCCTCCGTCGGCGGCGACGTCTCGAAGATCGACACGCGCGTGCCGCCGAGCAGACTGCACGACGTCGACTTCTACGACGTCGTCGGCAGAAGGCCGGTCGCGCTGCTGTTCGCGACGCCGGCGCTGTGCAGATCGCGCGTGTGCGGGCCCGTCGCGGACGAGGCGGTGCAGCTGCAGACCGCGTACGGCAACCGGATGACGTTCATCCACAACGAGGTGTACGTCGACAATGACCCTTCGAAGGGCCTGCGGCCGCAGCTGAGGGCGTTCGGGCTGACGAGCGAGCCGTGGCTGTTCGTGATCGACGCGCGCGGCCGCGTCGCGGCGCGGCTGGAGGGCGCATTCGGGATCGACGAGTTCCGCGCGGCGATCGAGCGCGGCCTGTGACGTCGCGCGCAGGCGATCGCTTGCGATCGCCGGAGGGCGAAAGCCCTAGCGCTCGACGCTCCGCTTGAGGCGCGCGAGCCGCGCGTCCCAGGCGGCCGCCGTCTCGTCGAGCCAGCTGCTCGCGGGCGCGAGCGCGCCGGGGCGCAGCCGGTAGCGGACCTCGCGTCCGCCGTCGCCCGGTGCCCGCTCGATCAGCCCCGCCTCGCCGAGCGCGGCGAGGTGCTTGGCGATCGCCTGGCGGCTGATCGGCAGCGCGGAGGTGAGCGCCGGAACGCTCGTCGAGCCCTCGCGCACGAGCGTCTCCACGACGTGGCGGCGCGTCGGGTCGGCGAGTGCTGCGAAGACGGGGCCGATCGGGTCTGCGCTCATGCGTACGCGAGCGAGAAGCGCGCCGCCAACGCCGGCAGCGGGAACGACGGCTCGGACTCGACCACGACGACGCGTGCGCCGGCGGGCGCGGCGACGACGAGCACCTCGACGCGCGTGGCGGGTGCGTCCTCGGTCCACCACCACCAGACGAGGCGGCGCGGCTCCTCGGCGCTCTCGACGAGGATCTCCCGCTCAGGCTCGTCCTCCAGCCACGCCTCGCGGCCCTCCTCGGTCGCGAGTGCCTCCCACACCTCCTCGGGGCTCGCCTCGATCTCGATCTCGCGCCGTGTCTGCATGACCGCTCCTTTGACAACCATATGGTTGCTATGGTGATGTGACAACCAGGCAGTTGTCGAAAGGATACCGTCATGCCCCTCGTCCCGATGGTCGTCGAGCAGAGCGCCCGCGGCGAGCGCTCGTTCGACATCTACTCGCGCCTGCTGAACGAGCGGATCGTCTTCCTCGGCCAGGCGGTCGACGACGACATCGCCAACCTGATCGTGGCGCAGCTGCTGCACCTGGAGTCCGAGGACTCGGAGAACGACGTCTCGCTCTACATCAACTCGCCGGGCGGGTCGGTGTACGCGGGCCTGGCGATCTACGACACGATGCGCTTCATCAAGCCCGACGTGCGCACGATCTGCTTCGGCGTGGCGATGTCGATGGGCTCGCTGCTGCTGACGGGTGGGGCGCCCGGCAAGCGGATGGCGCTGCCGAACGCGCGCATCCTGATCCACCAGGTGCTCGGCGGCTTCCAGGGACAGGCGAGCGACGTCGAGATCCACGCGCAGGAGATCCTCACGCTGCGCCGCCACGTCGAGCAGCTCTACGCCGAGCACACCGGCCAGGACGTCGAGCGCGTCCACGAGGACATGGAGCGGGATCGCTTCATGACGCCAGAGCAGGCGGTCGAATACGGCCTGATCGACCGTGTGATCGACTCGCATGAGCTGTCGCCGCGGGCGGCGACCGGCTTCAAGAGCGGATAGCCGCTTCCAAGGTCGCGTCGAAGTCGGTCTTCGAGATCGGGCCGATGCAGGGCGAGGTCGCGCCGGCGTCGGCGTAGCGCTGCACGCCGGCGCGGACGGCGTCGGCGTCGCCGACGGCTGCGAGGGTGTTCAGGAACCGCTCGGAGATCGCCTGCTGCATGCCCTCGCCGTCTCCGTTTCCGGCCGCTGTGTCGAAGGCTGCGATCTCGTCGGCGAAGCCCGAGCGCTCCAGCATCGCGCGGTAGAACGGCAGGCCGAAGTAGGGGATCAGCTCGCGGCGCAGGGAGGCGTGCGCCTGCGAAGGATCCTCGACGGCGGCGGCCGGCACGGCGGCGACGACGTCGAAGCCCTCCAGCGGCTTGCCGGCGCGCTCGCGGCCCTCTCGCACGGCCGGGATCACGACGTCGCGGATGTAGGGCGGCGTGCAGAGCCACAGGATCACGCCGTCGGCGACCTCGCCGGCGAGCCGCAGCATGCCGGGGGAGAGGCCGGCGACGTAGATCGGGACGTCGGGGCGCGGGTCGAGGCCGGCGAGCTGGAAGCCGGTGCGCCACTTGACGGCGGCTGCGTCCGGCGCTGCCGTCGGCGGCGCCTCGCCGCGCAGGACCGCGCGTACGATCGAGACGTACTCACGCATCTCCGCGACCGGTCTGTCGATCGTCTGCCCATGCCAGCCCTCGACGACCGGGCGATGCGAGACCCCAAGGCCGAGGTTGAGGCGGCCGTCGCTGAGGTCGTCGATCGTCCAGGCGGTCTGGCCCATTGTCGCCGGCGTGCGTGTGTAGATCGGCACGACGCCCGTTCCGACACGGATTCGGCTCGTGCGCATCGCGTAGGCCGTCACGACCGTCAGCGACTCGCGCCCGGCGATGTGCGTCACGTACGCCGCCTCGTACCCGAGCTCCTCCGCGCGCTGCACGCGCGCGATGGCTTGGTCGAGCGAGCGGCCGGTGGAGATGAAGCAGCCGAGGGCCACGCCGGGCACACTAACGGCGCGCCGCGGGGCGGCGCGCCGTTAGGCCGGGTTCGGGTGGGAGTGGACGGTCAGGCGTGCGCGACGGCCGCCTCGGGCACCGCGTGTGCGGTCGCGCCACGCGGCAGGAAGCGCGTCGCCGCGACGATCCCGAGGCCGAGCACGCCGAGCTGCAGCAGGCTCACCTCGAACGCGTGCGCGATCCCGTCGCCCGCCTCGCCGAAGAACAGCAGGCCCGTGATCGCCACGCCGAGCGCGTAGCCGACCTGCTGCGTCGTCGACAGCGCGCCCGAGGCCGCGCCCGCCCGCTCCGGCGCGACGTGCGAGAGCACCGTCGAGGTCAGCGGCGTGTAGCAGAGGCCGATGCCGGCGCCGACGAGCAGCATCCCCGGCACGAGCGCCAGCAGCGAGCCGTCGACGCCGCCGTCGGACACCGCCAGCGCAAGCAGCCCCAGCCCGCCGGCCAGCGCGAGGCCGCCGACCGCGACGACCGCGCGGCCGAAGCGCGCCGCGAGCTGTGGCGCCGGCCCGGAGGTGGCCACGTACGCGACCGCCAGGATCGAGAAGACGAGCCCCGCCTCGAGCGGTCCGAGCCCGCGACCCTGCTGCAGGAACAGCGCGAAGTAGACGAAGAACGACGCCTGCGCGCAGGCGAGCAGCAGCTGCGCGAACAGGCCGGCCGTAAAGGCGCGCTCGCGGAACAGCGTGAGGTCGAGCACCGGGTCGTCGCCGCGGCGGCTCAGGTGCCGCTGGTGCAGGACGAACAGGATCAGCATGTCGGCGGCCACGAAGAACGAGATCCAGTTCCAAAGCGGCCAGCCCTGCTGGCGGCCCTCGATCAGCGGCAGCAGCACGGCGACCAGCCCGACGGCCAGCAGGTCGGCGCCCAGCAGGTCGAGCTTCGCCCGCGAGGGCGCCCGCGACTCGGGCACGAGCCGCGGCGTGAGCGCGAGCGCGACGGCGCCGATCGGCACATTGATGAGGAAGCAGGTGCGCCAGTCGAGGCCGCCGAGGTTCACCTCGACCAGCGCCCCGCCGATCACTTGGCCGCCGATCGCGGCAAGGCCGAGCGCGAGGCCGTAGATGCTGAGCGCTCTCGCGTACTCCTCGTCGCGGTAGGTGACGTTGATGATCGAAAGCACCTGCGGCATCACGATGCCGCCGGCGAGGCCCTGCAGGATGCGTGCGACGACGAGCGTCGTCGCGTCGGGCGCGAGGCCGCAAGCGGCCGATGCGGCGGTGAAGAGAGCGAGTCCGAACGCGTAGACGCGGCGGCGGCCGAGGCGGTCGCCGAGCCGCCCCGCGAGGATCAGGAAAGCGGCGAAGGAGAGTCCGTAGCCGGCGACGATCCACTCGAGCGAGCTCTCGCCGGCATGCAGGTCGGTCGCGATCGAGGGGAGCGCGACGTTGACGATGAAGAAGTCGAGGACGACCATGAACGCGCCCGCCACGAGGACGGGCAGCGCGGCCCAGGGTGTGGGTGTGCGTGAAGTTGTCATGGCCGGCACGGTCCCAGCGGGAGCAGGGTGCGGCAATGACCTGAGAGGTAAGCGACGGGCGCACGGGGCGGAGCTATGGTGCCGGCCATGACACCGACCGCCATCCACATCGCCGAACGCCCCCAGATCGGCGCGCTGCTGCGCGACTGGCGGCAGCGGCGCCACATGAGCCAGCTCGACCTCGGGCTGGAGGCCGGCGTCTCGGCGCGCCACGTCAGCTTCGTCGAGACCGGCCGCGCGCGCCCGAGCGCCGAGATGGTCACGCGCCTCGCGGAGGCGCTGGACGTGCCGTTGCGCGACCGCAACGCGCTGTTGCTGTCGGCCGGCTTCGCGCCCGCCTACGGCCAGCGCGACCTCGACGAGCCGGAGATGGGACCGGTGCGCGAGGCGCTGCAGCGCGTACTGCGCGGCCACGAGCCGTACCCAGCGCTCGTCGTCGACCGCCACTGGGCGCTCGTGCTCGGCAACGCGGCGGTCCCGCTGCTGACGGCCGGCGTCCCCGAGCACCTGCTGGAGCCGCCGGTGAACGTGCTGCGCCTCAGCCTGCACCCGGAGGGGCTCGCGCCGCGGATCGCCAACCTCGGCGAGTGGCGCGCGCACATCCTCGACCGTCTCGGCCGCCAGGCGGTCGTCAGCGGCGACCCGGCGCTGTTCGCGCTGCACGAGGAGCTGGCCGGCTACCCCGGCGGCCAGCGCGGGCATGCCGTCGACCTGGAGGCCGGCTCCGTCGCGGTGCCGCTGCGGCTGCGCGCCGGCGACGCCGAGCTCGCCTTCATCAGCACCGCGACGACGTTCGGGACAGCGACCGACGTGACCGTCTCCGAGCTGTCGATCGAGTCGTTCTTCCCGGCCGACGACGCGACCGCCGCGGCGCTGCCGGCGCTCCTCGCGGCCGTCTAGCGCGCGAACAGCTCGCGCGCCCGCTGCACGACCAGCTCCGGTCGCTCCTCGGGCAGAAAGTGGCCCGTGTCGTCGACCCACTCGATCGTCATGTTGGGCGCGTAGCGCTCGTGCTGGCCGCTCGCGTGGGCGCCTTGGACGATCGGGTCGCGTCTGCCCCACAGCAGGCGCGTCGGCGTCGTGAGCGTGCGGTCCTTCATCGCGCCGGAGATCAGCGGGCGCAGCTCGTGCAGCAGGAACGTGCGGTAGTACTGCTGCGTGGCACGCGCATGGTCGGGCTCGCGCAGCACGTCCACGAACGCGGCCAGCTCGTCGTCGCTGTAGCGGCCGTGTGCCCGTGCCGCCTTCAGAATCCGCCGCTGGAACTCGCCCTGCCGCATCAGCGCGGAACCGAGCAGCGGCGAGCCGAGCGCGACCTGATACCAGAGCGTCAGCAGCCGTCTCGGGCTCGGCCGCTCGGCTGGCGGCCACAGGTGCGGGATCGAGCAGCCGAGGTAGTGGCCCACGCGCTCGGGCGCCGTCAGGCAGACGAGGAAGCCGGCGAACGCGCCCCAGTCGTGACCGACCAGGTCGAAGCGCTCGACGCCCAGCTCGGTCAGCAGCGCGAGCACGTCGTCCGCCAGCTCCTGCTTGCGGTAGCCCTGCTTGGGCGCGTCGCTCCAGCCGAGGCCGCGCAAGTCCGGCGCGATCACGCGACGACCATCGCTCGCGAGCGCCGGGATCACGTCGCGCCACATGAACCAGTGCTGCGGCCAGCCGTGCAGCAGGACGACGGGCGGGCCGTCCGCCGGTCCCGCCTCTGCGACATGGAAGCGCACCCCGCGCGCGTGCACGTCGCGGTGCGAGACGCCTTCGACATGCGGCAGCGGAACTGACGTCATGCCAGCACCCTAGCTGGCCGCTTGGCCAGGATGCGCTGCGTCAGTCGCGCTTGAGCATCAGCACCATCAGCACGGCAGCGAATGCGATCGTGCCAAAGGTGAGAGCGGTACCGAGGTTCGCTGCGCCGAGCAGGCCCGCGAGCGCGCTCACGACCGCGAAGGTCGCCAGCAGGATCAGCAGGTCGAGCAGCACGGCGGGGATCGTGCCAGGTCGCCGCGCCGGGCGGCGTGTGGCGGGCCGGCTCACACGAGCCCTGCGTGCTCGGCGAGCGCACGCTCGAGCGCCGGCACGTCGAGGCCGGGATCCTGCTCCTCTAACCAGCGCTCCGCCGCGCGGCGCCCGCCAAGCGCGCGCAGCCCGCGCGCGCCGTGCTCGGCGGTGAAGTCGGCGAGCGCGTGCAGGCGGCGGGCACGCAAACGCCGGGCGGCGACATCGCTCGTCTCTCGGTGCGCATCGATCGCATCGAGCAATCTGTCGATCCCCTGCGGCGGAGACAGCGAGCTGACCGCCACCACCGCCGTCTCCCGCGCCCCGAGCGACCGCAGCGCCGCGTGCAGATCGCGCCGAGCGCTGATCGCCACCTGCCCGAGGTCCGCCTTCGTCACGACCAGCACGTCCGGGATCTCCATGATCCCGCTCTTCAAGAACTGCAGCACGTCGCCCGAGCCCGGCTGCACGACCACGGCGACCGTGTCCGCAACCTCAGCGACCTCCGTCTCCGACTGCCCGACCCCGACCGTCTCGATCACCACGACGTCGAACGCCGCCGCCAGCGCATGTGCCGCGGCGCGTGTCGCGGGCGCAAGCCCACCGAGCCGGTCCCCGGCCGCCATCGAGCGGATGAAGATCGCCGAATCCGACGGGTCATATTCGATCCGCGCGCGGTCGCCGAGCAGAGCACCGCCCGAGCGCTTCGACGACGGATCGACCGCCAGCACGGCCACCGATCGGCCGCGCCCGCGCCAGCCGGCCACGAGCTGCGAGAGGAGCGTCGACTTGCCGGCCCCCGGCGGCCCGGTCACGCCCACGATGTGCCCCGAGGCCTCGCCGCCGAGCGCTGCCGGCGACACGCCGGCCAGCAGCGCCGCGATCTCCGCCTGCGCCGCCGGCGCGCGGTTCTCGACGAGGTTCAGGACGGCGGGGGCAACCGAGAGATCGCCATCGCGCAGGCGTGCAGCAAGATTGCTCACCGGCGGAACGCTAGCCGCGAGCCCGGGCGAACGCCGATCCGGGAGTGGCGCCGACGACTGGCATCGAGGGGGAGAGAGCGGCGATGTTCGGGCGGGTGGCGCTGAGGACGCACGTGCGCCCGCCGATAGGCGGGTGTGCGCGCGCCCGGAGGCGTCAGGACCCGCCCGCCACGGCAAACGGGCTCAGCCCGTAGGGGCAGCGACCCCGTTGCGCTCGGCGACCAACGCCACGACGTCCCGCATGATCCGCGTGATGTCGAAGTCCTTCGGCGTATAAACGGCGGCCACGCCGGCCTCGCGCAACGGCGCCTCGTCAGCCACGGGGATGATGCCGCCGACGATCACCGGAACGTCGCCCACGCCCGCCTCGCGCAGCGCGTCCAGCACGCTCGGGATCAGCTCCCGATGCGAGCCCGACAGGATCGACAGCCCCACCACATGGACGCCCTCCTGCAACGCCGAGGCGGCGATCTGCTGCGGCGTCAGGCGGATGCCCTCGTAGACCACCTCCATGCCGGCGTCGCGCGCGGCGACCGCGATCTGCTCGGCGCCGTTCGAGTGACCGTCCAACCCCGGCTTGCCGACGAGGATCTTCAGCCGGCGGCCGAGCTGCTCGGACACGCGCTCCACCTCGTCGCGGATCTCCTCCAGCGAGTCGCTGCCGATCGCGGCCGACTCGCCGACGCCGGTCGGTCCGCGGTAGGAGCCGAACACGTCGCGCAGCGCCTGCGCCCACTCGCCCGTCGTGACGCCGGCGCGCGCGGCGGCGATCGTCGCGTCCATGATGTTCTCGTCGGAGGCCGCGACACGGGCCAGCTCGGCCAGCGCCGCGTCGACCGCGGCCTGGTCGCGCTGCGAGCGCCAGGCGGCGAGCGCCTCCTTCTGGTGCTGCTCGACCTCGGGGTCGACGACGAGGATCCCGCCGTCGCCGTCGGCCGTCAGCGGCGACGGCTCCGTCTCGGTGAATCTGTTCTGGCCCACGACGGTCAGCTCGCCCGCCTCGATGCGGCGGATCCGCTCGCGGTGAGACTCGACCAGCGCGGCCTTCATGTAGGGGACCGCCTCCACCGCGCCGCCGTGCTCGGCGACGATCGCCATCTCGGCGCGCGCGCCCTCGAGCAGCTCGTTCACGAGCCCCTCCATCACGACGGAGCCCTCGAAGATGTCCGGGTACTCCAACAGGTCGGTCTCGTACGCGAGCACCTGCTGCAGGCGCAGCGCCCACTGCTGGTCCCACGGGCGGGGGAGGCCCAGCGCCTCGTTCCACGCCGGCAGCTGGATCGCCCGTGCGCGCGCGTCACGGCCGAGCGTGACGGCCAGCGCCTCCAGCACGATCCGCTGGACGTTGTTCTCCGGCTGCGCCTCGGTGAGCCCGAGCGAGTTGACCTGCACGCCGTAGCGGAAGCGGCGCTGCTTGGGGTCCTCGACGCCGTAGCGCTCGCGGCCGAGCTCGTCCCACAGGATCCCCATCGCGCGCAGCTTCGCGTGCTCCTCGATGAAGCGGACGCCAGCGTTGACGAAGAACGAGATGCGCGAGAACACCGTCCCCATGCGCTCCGCGGGCACGCGCTCTCGCACGGCATCGAGCACCGCGATCGCAGTCGACATCGCGTAGGCGATCTCCTGCACCGGCGTCGCGCCCGCCTCCTGCAGGTGGTAGGAGCAGACGTTGATCGGGTTCCACTTCGGAACGCGCTCGACCGTGTAGGCGACCATGTCCGCGATCAGCCGCATCGAGGGGCCGGGCGGGAACGCGTAGGTCCCGCGCGAGAGGTACTCCTTGATGATGTCGTTCTGGGTCGTGCCCTGGAGCTGCTCGGGTCTGACGCCCTGCTCCTCGGCCGTGACGATGTAGAGGGCGAGCAGCCACGCGGCGGTCGCGTTGATCGTCATCGACGTGTTCATCTGGTCGAGCGGGATCCCATCGAGCAGCGCTCTCATGTCGCCGCGGTGCGCGACCGGCACGCCGACCTTGCCGACCTCGCCGCGCGCCAGCTCGTGGTCGGCGTCGTAGCCGGTCTGCGTCGGCAGGTCGAAGGCGATCGAGAGGCCTGTCTGACCCTTCGCGAGGTTGCGCCGGTACAGCTCGTTCGACTTCTCGGCGGTCGAGTGGCCGGCGTACGTCCGCATCATCCACGGACGGTCGGGCTCGGGCAGGCGGTGGGGGGACCGGGCGTCGTCGCTCATGGGCGGATTGTAAGGTGCAAATACGTGGAAGGTCGCGTAAATCACTCCGCCGTCGAGCCGATCGACGTGCGCTTCAAGGGGCTCGACCGGGTCATCTGCTGCTGGCGCGTCGGCGACGTGCTGGTCGATCCGGGGCCGGAGTCGTCCGTCGCGCACCTGCTCGACGCGCTCGGCGAGGACTTCCGCCCGCGTGCGCTGCTGCTGACGCACATCCACCTCGACCACGCCGGCGCGACCGGTGCGCTCGTGCGCCGCTGGCCCGACGTGGACGTCTACGTCCACGAGCGCGGGGCGCCACACGTGATCGATCCGTCGAAGCTGCTCGCCAGCGCCGGCAGGCTCTACGGCGAGGACAACATGCGCGCGCTGTGGGGCGAGGTGCTGCCGGTTCCGGCCGAGCGCGTCCACGCGCTGGCCGGGGGAGAGACGATCCCGCTGTCCGGCGGCTTCCGCGTCGCCTACACGCCCGGGCATGCGTCGCACCACGTCGCCTACCTGCACGAGGACAGCGGGCGGGCATTCGTCGGCGACGTGGCCGGCGTGCGGATCCCGCCGGCGGACGTGACGATCGCGCCGACGCCGCCGCCCGACGTCGACGTGGAGGCGTGGGAGCGCTCGCTCGACTCGATCGCGGCGTGGCGGCCGGCGAGTCTCGGGCTCACGCACTTCGGCGGTGTCGACGAGGTCGAGGAGCAGCTTGCGGCAGTGCGCGTCTCGCTGCATGAGCTGGCGCAGCTCACGCGCAACGCCGGCCCCGAGACCGTCACCGCCGCCGTCAGAGACCGTGTCGACACCACCGGCGACCGCTTCCTGCGCGCCGCGTACGCGGCTGCCGTTCCGCCCGAGCACATCTACCAGGGCCTCGAGCGCTACTGGCGCAAGCGCGCCGAGCGCGAGGCAGCCGTTCAGTCGGCGTAGCCGCGCGCCTCCTCGGCGGTAACCTGCGCACCCGATGTCCCAGACGATTGAGCTTCCGCGCGTCCAGGGCCCGGGGTCCGGCCTCGGCGGCCATTGGCGCGTGATCGTCAAGAACGACGACCACAACACGTTCGACCACGTCGCGCGCACGCTCGCGCGCTACATCCCAGGCGTCGACGTCGATCGCGGCTACGCGTTCGCCGACCAGATCCACCGCAGCGGCCAGGCGATCGTCTGGACCGGCCAGAAGGAACCCGCGGAGCTGTACTGGGAGCAGCTCAACGACGCGGGGCTCACCATGGCCCCGCTCGAATCGTGCTGAGCTAACCGCGCACGCGGAACTTCAGCGCGCGCACCACGTGCCCGCGGCTCGGCAGCGCGGTCGCGACGACTGACAAACCGGCGGCGCGGCGCGCGAGCGCGCGCGATTGGTGCAGCGGCAGATGCAGCGTGATCGTGCCGCCGCGCGGCACTCTCACGCGCTGCGTGCCCATCGCAAAGCCGTCCGAGCGCGTGAAGCGCACGCGCCCGGTGCACGGGTCCGCTCTCACCAGCTCCAGCAGGCCGAGCCCGGCGGGGCAGGAGACGCGCAGCAGGATCGCGGAGCCATGCAGCGGCAGCAGCGGCTCGACCGCGATCGTGCCGCGGCCGGTGTCGTTGACGCTCGGGAAGGGGAACGGCAGCGTCGCGATCGTCAGGCGCGAGCCGCCGGGCTGGGGCGCGACGCGCGCGTTCTCGCAGTCGATGTCGAGCACGTCGCGCGGGTCGGCGACGATGCTGTCGCGCCCGCCGCCGCATGCGACCTCGGTGGCGCGGCCGTCGCGGAGTGAGAGGTGGTCTGCGCCGGCGCCGCCCTGCAACTGCTCGACGTCATCGGCGATCGTATCGCGCTCGTCGCCGGAGCCGCTCCAGTCGGGCCGTCCGATCTGCGCGCGCACGGCCTCGCGGCGGGGCAGCAGCGTGTCGTCGGGGCCAATCCGGTCGCTGTAGGTGACGAGGTCTTCGCCGCTGCCGCCGTGCAGGACGTCGGTGCCAGGGCCGCCGGCGAGGATGTCCTGACCGGGGCCGCCGTCGATCGCGTCCTCGCTCGACCCGCCGACGATCAGGTCGTCGCCTGGGCCGCCGTCGATCTTCGTCGGCAGGTCGGCGCGGATGCGCACGTCGCTGCCGAGCAGGCCGAGTCTGACCTCGATCCGCTCGATGCCCGTGTCGGGGCAGGCGACGCGGTAGCCGCTGTCGTCGAGCGTGCACGGGCTGCCGGTCGGCAGCGTCAGGCGGCTTGCGTTCTCGTCGAGCGTCAGCTGACCGCTGACGTGGTCGATCGTGACGTTGCTCGGCTCGACGTCGTCGCCGGTGAAGCGCAGCACGGCGCCGTCAAGCTCGACGAGGCCGCCGGCCGCGGCGGGGGCAGCGGCGACGAGCAGCGCAAGCAGCGCGAGTGGCAGAAGCAGACGGCGACGCACGGGCACGACAGGGTAGGCAACCCGCCAGATGGCGAATCGGAGCGGTCGGCTCAGCCGGCCCGCGCCGCGCGCACGTCGCGCAGCGTCTCGCGGCCCCGCTCGGCGAGGATCCGCTCGACCTCGGTGCGGCAGCCGCCGCAGCCGGTCGTCGCGCCGGTCACCTGCGCGACGGCCGAGACGCGCTCCAGCGAGCCGGCGGCGATCGCCTGCTCGATCTGCTCGCGCGTCACCGAGGCGCATGAGCAGACGACGCCGCTCGCGCTCGCTGCGGCGCCGGCCGCCGGCAGCGTCGCCTCCAGCAGCTCCGCCGGCACCGGCCGCCCTTCCTCGACCAGCCGCCGCAGCGTCACCGCCTCGCTCAGATCGCCCAGCAGCACTGCGCCGACGAGCCGGTCCTCCGCCACGACGAGCTTGCGGTAGCGCCCGCGCCGCGTGTCGAGGCTCAGCAGCTCCTCTTCGCCGTCGCCCGCGACCGCGCGCCCGGCCGCAAACAGGTCGACGCCCATCACCTTGAGCGTCGTCGCCGGCACCGCGCCGTGGAAGGCGGCGGGCCGCGCCCACATCACCGCCGCTGCCACTCTCGCCTGACGCAGCAGCGGCGCCCACAGCCCGTACACGACGCCGCGGTGCTCGGCGCACTCGCCGACCGCCCACACGCGCGGGTCGTTCGTGCGCAGCTCGTCATCCACGACGATCCCCCGGGCGACCTCGATCCCCGCCGCGCGCGCCAGCTCGACGTCCGGCCGGATCCCGGTCGCGACGATCACGAGCTCCGCCTCCAGCGCGCGACCGTCGGCGAGCCGCACCTCGGACACCGGCCCGTCGTCGCCGGCGCCTGCCAGCTCGGTCGTGCAGGCGCTCAGCAGCACCTCGATCCCCAGCTCGCGGATGCGGCGCTGCAACAGGCCCGCGCCGAGCGGATCGAGCTGCTGCTCCATCAGGTGATCGGCGAGGTGCACGACGCTCACGCGCATGCCGCGCGCCTGCAGCCCGCGGGCGGCCTCCAGCCCGAGCAGCCCGCCGCCGATCACGACCGCGCGCCGCCCGCTGCCGAGCCCGCCGAGGATCTGCGCGACGTCGCGCAGTGAGCGGAACGCGTGCACGCCCGGCCGCGACAGACCCCCGATCGGCGGCAGCGCCGGCTGGGAGCCGGTCGCCAGCACGACGCGGTCGTACTCGACGAGGCTGCCGTCCGACAGCTCCGCGCAGCGCTCGCCGAGGCCGAGCGCGACGACGTGGCTCCCGCTGCGCAGCTCGACGCCGCGCTCGGCGAACCATGAGGCGTCGCGCAGCACGAGATCGGCCGCATGCGCCTCGCCCGCGAGCGCGGCGGACAGCCGAATGCGGTCGTAGGGGAGGCTCGGCTCCGCGCCGGCGATCATCAGCGCGCGGCCGTCCGCGCCGTGCGCGAGCAGCTGCTCGACGACCGCGAGGCCGGCCATGCCGCCGCCGACGACGAGGGTGCGGCCGCCGACGGCC
>Ga0207690_10000462_pt1 | contig 26107 bp, 19 predicted proteins | sample KBSC23metaG_FD_184315 | JGI IMG/M metagenome (GOLD analysis project Ga0207690, IMG submission 184315) | Corn rhizosphere microbial communities from Kellogg Biological Station, Michigan, USA - KBS C2-3 metaG (SPAdes) (version 2) | ecosystem: Host-associated > Plants > Roots > Rhizosphere > Soil ...
TGATGGCCCGCCTGGGCGGCCTCATCAGCAGCCGCTGGAGCCAGATCAACTTGACGCTCTTGCTCTCGCGGTTGGGGGCAAAGTCCGCCTGCCCGTCATCACGGAGTTCCAGGAAGTCGAGCAATTCGCGGTAGTGCCGCCGTGGGTCTGTCGCGAGGTCGTCGAAGATGGAAACGAAGCAGCGTTCGCGCCCGACGGCCGCGAAGAGCTTTTCGACATATTTGCCGAGCTGCCCGATTTCCCAATAATCGAGCAGCCGCGGATCGGCGCACCGGCCCGGGATCGAGCGGCCCGCGCGCCGTTCCGGAACCAGCGCCCAGGCGCGCCGGAAATCGCGGACGCTCTCATCGCCGTTGTGGATCAGCCGCTGGTGCAGCGACGGGATCATCTGGAGCGGGTTGCGGACGGCGACGACGAACTTGGCGCGCGGCCACAGGCGGAGGATCGGTTCGAGCTGCCCGGGGAAATAGAGGTAGGTGACCGACCCCTCGGCGAGCACGGCGCAACCTTCGCGGCCGCGATAATAACGGTCGAGATACTCGCGTCCGACGGTGTCGCGCAGCTCGTCAGCCGGAAGGCCGCGCAAGTCGTTCTGCGCGAAGAAATGCGGCTCCTTGATGCGCGAGAAGCCGACGTCGGGGTGGGCCTTCAGATACTTGGACAGGGACGTGGTTCCGCAGCGCGGCGCTCCGACAATGAATGCCCAGCGGCTGTTCTCGTCCACGCCAGACGCTCTCTGGATCGTCATGTCCATGGCGAACGATTAGCCGCAATGTCGAGCAAACGTGAACCCCGGGCGCCCTTATTTTACGGTCTGAAGGGCGGCGATCAGCTTCTCCATATTCTCGATGTAAGCGCCGGTGGAAATGCCCATGACCGGATGCGGATCGATGTAGGGTGACGTGTCCGTCTCGTCGCCGACCCGGGTCGAGCCATAGTCGCCGGGCGCAACCGCCGCCGGGCTCGGGCCGCGATAAGGATGGCTCGTCACCTTGAGCTCGGTCGGCCAATAGCCTTGCGCGTTGAGAGAGCGGACGAGCTGCGCGACATCGGCTGTCTGGCCCTCGAGGTTGCGGTCGGAATTTTCCGCCAGTGCCGGTGTCAGATAGAAGCGCGGCAGCGCTTGCGCCGGTCCGGGCTTCAGCGGCGAATCCTTCGTTGCTTCCGCCACGGGCATCGCCTTCAGCTGCTGATATTCGCGCCTAAGCGCTGGAACATCGATCGCGCGGGTCGAGCTGTAATGCTCGATCAGGTGAGCCGGATTGTAGTCGGCCCAATAATGTCCGTTGGTGTTGTTGGACCCGGTGCGGTGCAGCCATAACGCGCGGTTCGTCCCGATCTCCACGAAGGTCGGATAGTCGCGGCCATTCTTGATGAGACTGGATGGAAGCTTCACGGATTCGAGCCAGTCGAGCGCCTCGGGAATTCGCGCGAGGTAGCGGCTGTCGCCGGTCAGCCGATAGAAGCGCATCAGCTGCCTGATGCAGGATGCGGTGGTGTGGGTCGCCAGCGCCTTGGGTTCGTAACTGCGTGCAGCCGCCGGCTTGAGGTCGTCGGGCGTATATTGAAGCGCCCAACCGGGCTGCGGCTGGCCCTGCTGAGTCAGCAGGTAGATGTCCATTCCGCGGTGGATCGCCGGCAGCAGCCGCGGGTCCTGCAGGAATTCGTTCGCCATGATGAGATAGTCGACGTTCTCGGCGGTCACGTCGTCATTGAACGTGATGTAGGACGTGTAATCGGCGAGCCCGTGGTGAACGAACTCGTGGCGTAGCGGGTACCGCTGCGGCCAGCCGCCTGACGGGTATTGGCTCTTGAGGATGAAATCGATGTCCCGGCGAACCTCCGCGCCATATCTGGGGTCCAGCTTCTCCTCGTACAGGCGGAGGATGAACTTCATCGATTCGGCGGTGCCGTTGTCGTCGAAGGTGGCGTTCGCCCAATAGTGCTGGAATTCCTCCAGCCGCCAGGCGTTGGTGCCCACGGTGTCGTAGAACTGCTTCGTCGCTTCCGGCCCGCCGAAGTCGATGAAATAATTCCAGCCGCCGGTCGGGATTTCCCCTGCGATAAGCGCGTCGGCCGCTTTCTCGGCTGCCCGGTAATAATATTCCTCGCCGGTCGCATGATAGGCATCGAGGAACAGCTCGCCCATGTCTACCGTGCCCGGCGGCTGAACCCAGATCATGTCCGGGGTGGCTTCGACCTCGCCCCAGCGGCGCGACATGTCGGGAAGGTAGGACCAGACATAGCCGCCGCGGGTCGAGACCTTCTCGACCATGAAGCGGGTGGCCGTCTTCATCGTCTGCTCGATCTGGGCTCGGGACTGCGCCAGCGCAGGCGTCGCGACTGCCGCGAGGATCAACGGAACAAGCTTCAGCCAACGTCTCACGCGAACACTCCCCGCTTCTTTCCCCAGGCATAGAAAACGTCCTGCCAGCCCTCGACCGAATGGCCCCTGGAGAGCCTCAGCCCAAAGCCATGTCCACCGTCCGGATAGAGATGCGTCTCGACCGGCACCTTCGCGTCAAGCAGGCCTTTGCGCAGCATCAGCGTGTTGGCGACCGGCACCGAGGGATCGTTCTCGGCGTGGAGCAGGAAGCCGGGCGACGCATCGCGCCGCACGTTCAGTGCGGGATTGTATTTGCGCTCGAGCGCCGGAGTCGGGTGCGGCCCGAGCAACTCCTCGCGCGAGCCGGCGTGGGCAGTCCCCGGACTCATCGAAATCACCGGATAGATCGGCGCGGCGATGTCCGGCCTCGCGGACAAGCGATCGGCGGCGTCGAGCTCCGGATACAGGCGCGCGGCGAAGCGCGTCATGAGGCTCGCGCAGACGTGGCCTCCGGCCGAGAAACCCGTCGCGCAGATGCGTCGCGGATCGACGTGGTACGTTGCAGACCGCCGGCGGATGATCCGCATCGCGCGCTGAGCGTCGGCGAGCGGCGTATCAGGACCCGAAAGCCAGCCTTCCCCCGGCAACCGGTAGAACAGGACGAAGCAGGTGATCCCCCGCGCGGCCAGCCACCGCGCCATCTCATATCCCTCCTTGTCGAGCACCACCCATCGGTACCCGCCGCCGGGGAAGATCAGCGCCGCTCCGCCGTTCGGTTTCGCCGGCCGGAAAACAGCCATTCGCGGGCGGCTGATGCCCAGCACATAACGGTCGTTGTACGCGGGATCCTTGCTCCGCTCGTGAACCATTTCGACCGGAAGCTTCGCCGGAGAGCCGGGCGGCCGCCCGGGCCAAAGATCAATGGTCTCGGTCGGATCAGGAATCGTCAGCCAATGCGATTCGCTCGTCGATGGCGGGCGCGTTTGCGCCGAAGCTGACGCGCCCAGCCCTGCTGCCAGCGATCCGATCAACAGGCTCCGGCGGTCGATCGTCATAGCGCTCGGTAGGTGAAGTTGGAGAAGCGGGCCTGGCCTCCGCGCGCCGAATAGAGCGCCGGCCTCAAGCTCAGGAAGTCGCCCGCGACATTATGGTGATAGCCGGATACCTCCATTTGAGGCTCGTACTTGCGCCACGACGAGCCGCCGTCGGCGCTGGTGTGAATCGTCAGGATGTTTCGGTCGTTCGTCAGCCGCATGCGGACTCGACCCGGCATGCCGGGAAGCAGCGCGCCGGGCCGCTGGAGCCCGTACCGGTGCATCACACTTCGCTCTGCCGAGAAGCCGAGACCCGCATAGAGCCGGCGGTTGTAGAAGAGCAGCAGCCCCGCTTCGTTGCCCGCTCCGGGCTCGACATCGCACTCGACCTGGTAGCGCTGGTCACCGGCGATGCAGCTGATCGGCGAGCAGTCGCTCGGGCTCTCTCCTTTGCCGCGAACGAGCATCGCACCACCTGTCCGCCGCACCCGCGACTGCTCGTTCGGTCCGGGGTCATAGAAGCTCCACTGGATTCCGAACTTGTCGGTCGAGAAATCGTCGCTGAGTGGCATCCCGTGCGGCTGCTCCCGGGCGTTCAGCGGCTTTCTCAATGGCCGCGACAAGTCCCCGCCCAGCGGGCGCGGCCAGCCGTCGCCGGTCCACTCCACCGGTTGAAGCAGCGCCTGTCTGCCGAGCGTCCAATAGCCGTTCTCATAGCCGTGATAGATCATCCACCACTTGCCGTTCGGCCCTTGGAATAGGGTGGCGTGCCCGCGCGACCACCATTTCTCGAGCGGCGATCGCGTGTGAACGATGGGATTTGCAGGATCGTTCTCCCACGGCCCGGCAAGCGAGCGCGAGCGTGCGACGATCACCATATGCCCGGTGGGCGGCCCGGCCGTTCCGCCCACCGCAGTGACCAGGTAGAACCATTCGCCGCGACGCGTGATCTTCGGGCCCTCGGGGGAAAAGCCCTCGACGACCCAACTCTCCGGATAATGCCACGGATCATAGACGTGCTCGGGCGCTCCGACGGTCGAGAGGCCGTCATCCGCGAGCTGCACCCGGTCGCCGCCGCTCAGGAACAGCCACCGACGTCCGCGCTCGTCCACCGCGTGGTCAGGGTCGATGTGATTGGCAAGCTTGAGATCGACGGGCTCGGACCAGGGCCCCTCGATGCGCTCGGCGTGGATGACGTAGATCGACCGCTTGGCCGGCGTCCTCGCGGGAATGTAGCAATAGAAGCGGCTCCCGTGCTTCGCGAGACCGGGAGCCCAGACCGAGCCGATCGGAGTCTTGAGCGCGGCTGTCACGGGCCGCCAGTTCACGAGGTCGCGGCTGTGCCAGATGACCAGGCCAGGATAGGCATCGAAGCTGGAGAAGGTCAGGTAATAATCGTCGCCATCGCGGACCAGCGACGGGTCCGGATGGTCGCCGGCAAAGACCGGGTTGAGGAAGGTTCCGTTGCCAAGGTCGGCCTTCCTTTGCCCTTCGAAACCACGTCCCCAGCGCATGTACGCATAGGGATCGAGCGACGAAGAAGCGCGCGAACCCTGAGCGATGATCGGCCTCGGCAGGAACGCGGCGGCGCCGCTCGCCGCCATCATCCTCAGGCTCGTTCTTCGATCCATTACGCCAGCTCGAACAGGAAGCGGGCCGGGCTGCAGCAGCCGGCCCGCGGGAGGACATGGTTCGTCAGTATTTGTATCTTACGCCGACGATGAACGTGCGGCCGAAGTGGTTGTGCTCGTAGTTGCGCATCGCCGTCTCATCGACCCAGCGGTCGCGATACTCGTCGGTGAGGTTGATGCCGTCGGCCGATACCTGGATGTGGCTGGTGACGTTGTAGCGGATCGACGCATCGACCTCCTTGTAGGCGTCGAAGCCCTCGAAGATCTGGTGATTGCCGCTCGTGCTGGTCATGTATGGGCTGCGGTAGGTGAGCGAGACACGCGCGCTCAGGCGCCCGTCGTCATAATAAAGCGTTCCGCTGTACGCCCGCTTCGACAGGCCGGGGAAGGTGTTGGTGAACACCGCCGATGACGGGTTCGCAACCAGCTTGCCGTTGACGATCGAGTTGTTCGGCAGCGGAATCGTGTAATTCGCGTTCGACTTGATGAAGGTCGCGTTCACGATCCCGCCGAAGTTGCGGAGCATCCCCGGGAGGAAGCGGAATGGCCCCTGCAGCCCGAGTTCTATGCCCTCGAACTTCGCCGCGCCCGCGTTGATCTGGGTGGAGATATCCCAGATCGGCTCGCCCTGAAGCGCCGGGTTGATAAAGGCCGGCGACGAGCTCAGCAGCACCGACGGCGGAAGTCCGGTTGACGTGAACGTCTGCCCGGAAATGGTCTGCGCAAGCGGGAAGTTCTTCACGTCCTTCTTGAATACTGCCACGGACGCGAGCGATTCCGGCGCGAAGTACCATTCGACGCCTGCATCATAATCCCAGGCGAGATACGGCTTGAGGTCCGGATTGCCGAAGCTGATCCTGAAGTTGAAGCCGTCGGCCGAACCACCGGGCGTCAGGTTGCCGAGCGCAGGCCGGGTCATGACCTTGGAGACCGCCCCGCGGATGATGAGCCTCTCGGTCGGATAAAGCGCCAGGTTGAACGCCGGAAGCCAGTCGCCGTAGCGCCGCTTTGCGGTTACCTCGACTCCGCTCAGGAGGCCGTTCGAGGTCTGGTCGGTCCGCATGTAGCGGACGCCGCCGTTCGCCGAGTAGCGAAGCCCGGCGATGTGGCCCTTGATGTCGGCCTGGACATAACCGCCGGTGTCCTTCTCGACGACGCCGCGAATGTTGCCCTGGTCGGGGACGGCGGTGCGCTCATAGAGGTGCGTGAAATCGGTCGTCGCCGGAAGGTCGGCAATCAGCCACTCGGTCGTCGTTCCCGACGGAGCCCCCGCGCCAGTGAGCGTGAACAGGTCGGCGAGACCGGGCGTGACGGGGAAACCATAGACGCTGCTCGAGCAGTTGATGGTTCCTAGCACCACGTCCGGCTTGCCGTTCGCCGGGCAGACGGTCGTATCGCGCTGGTACGCGCGGTCCTTGTATTCATACCGCCGGTACACCGCGCCCGCCTGCAGCTTGATATTGTCCGTCGCGTCCCACTCGCCGCGCAGCTGCGCCGTGCGGAAGGTGTTGGTGACGTTCGACGGACGATCGCGGATTTCGGCCAGCTGGAAGTTCGCCGGGTTGGTCATGTCGTTCCCGAACGCCAGCACCGGCTGTTGCATGTTCGTATAGTCGTACGAATAGCCGTTGGCCGTCCGATCATCGAACAGCATCGTCGTTTCGACCGGAATGTTGGCGTCCGATTTCGAAAAGCCGCCGAGCAGCGTGAACTTCAGCCGCTCGGTGAGATTCTGATCCCAGTTGGCGTCAAACTGCGTAAACTTCGTGCGCTGCTTCCGGAGGTAATGCTCGGTCCGCACGTAGGCGTTGTTGAACGTGCCGCTGATCAGGTTGTTGTTCTGGTCGATCGTGTAGTTGACGACGTCGATGTTCTTCTCGTTGCTCCGGAAAAGGACCTCCCCCCACTTCTCCTCACGATCTTCGGCGTAGCGCGAATAAAGCCCGTCGATCGACACGTGCGTCCAATCGCTGGGCTTCCAGTCGATATTACCGGTGATGCCGGTACGGGTCAGGCCGTGCCGGACCGAGCCGTAGCGCGGGATTCGCGGATGGAATGACAAGGCGACCGCGTCGCAACCTGCGCTTGGAACATAGGTGCTGCCACTGAAACATTTCACGCCGCCGACCGAGCGGAACATCGCCTGGTCCCAGCGGGTCGTGTTGTTGCCCATCTCGAAATTGTTGCTGTGCTGGTACGCTGCCGAGGCTTGCACCGCGAGCGTGCCGGCCTGGTTCTTCCAGCCGACAAGCCCCGACAGGCGTGGCCCCCAATTCTTGCTGAGATCGTTGTAGCTCGCCTGCGCATTGGCGACGAACGTCAGTCCGGCGTGGTTGGCGAGGGCACCGCCCGTGTTGAGGTCCACGACCGCGCCCATCGATCCTTCATCGAGCGCGGCTTCGGCGGTCTTGTGGACGACCACCGACCTGAAAAGCTCGGCGGCGAAGACGTTGAAGTCGAACGCGCGGTCGCGATTGGAGGACGCGTCCTCGGCCGAGGTCGCGATCGTCTCGAGACCATTGAGCCGGACCTGCGTGAATTGCGGATCGAGTCCACGGACCGTGATCTGATTGCCCTCGCCGCCTGAGCGGGTGATCGAGATGCCGGGAATGCGCTCGAGCGCCTCGGCGACGTTCTGGTCGGGGAACTTGGCAATGTCCTCGGCGACGATCGCGTCGACCTCGGACGTCGACTGCCGCTTGATGTTAAGCGCTTGCTGCAGCGACCGCCGGAAGCCGGTGATCACGATCGCCTGGTCCTGGCCCTGTGATTGCTGTTGCTGAGCGGCGGCCGTCGCGCTGTCGCCGGTCGCGCCGGGCGCGGGCTGCGCTGCCGCGGCGGATGCTGCGCCAGTCTCGACGAGCGCCGAAGCGGAAGCTTTGTCGGGCTGCGCCGGGGCGGAGTCCTGCGCGTAAGCCGGAACACTGATGAATGCGCCGGCAATCGCCGCTGCCGAAGCCGCGCCCAAGAGCCGCTTCAACGTTGCTCTCCGGCTATCGCCAATCCCGGTAATGCTCATTCCCCTCTCCCTGTTCAGGCTCGCGTCGCCCGCAATGACACCGGTGTCGGAAGCCGACCCGAATAAGGGAGATGGTCTACGCGATGGAGCTTCGATGAAAATCCGAGCTCAAGGCGCTGCCTCCTCTCCCAAGCAGCTCCGACGTCCGGTTACGGCACTTGACAAAGTAACCGGTGTCATTGGCAAAGTGCCGTGCGTCGCGATTACTGTCAAGCCGCCCGCGGCTGGAGTCTTGGAGGGGTTCCGTGAAACGATTTTCCGCACTCGCATTGGCCTGCCTGCTGATGGCCGCCGTGCCTCAAGCCGCGACTGCCGAACCGTCGGTCAAAGGATGGGCGAACACCGAGGGTGGCCGCGGCGGCCGAGTCCTTCGAGTGACCAACCTCAACGCCGACGGACCGGGGTCTTTCAAGTGGGCGGTCGAGCAGCCCGGCAAGCGGATCATCGTCTTCGAGGTCTCGGGCGCAATCGACCTCGGCCTGAAGGTGATCACCATCAGGCAGCCCGACCTTACGATTGCCGGGCAGACCGCTCCGTCGCCGGGCATCACGCTGATTCGCGGCGGCATCGACATCGCCACGCACGACGTGATCATCCAGCACATCAGGCTGCGAGTCGGCCGTTCAGGGCAGCCGCCGTTCAGCTGGGAATCGGACGGCATTTCGACCGTCGGCGCGCATGACGTGATCGTCGATCATTGCTCGCTCACCTGGGCGCTCGACGAGAATCTTTCGGCCTCGGGGCCGCGGTTCACCGGCAGCACGCCCGAGCAGTGGCGCCAGGGCACGTCGCACAACATCACATATTCGTACAACATCATTGCCGAGGGCCTCGCCCACGCCAGTCACCCGAAGGGCGAGCACTCCAAGGGTTCGCTCATTCACGACAATGTCACCAACATCCTCATTTACCGGAACCTCTATGCGCACAATTACGAGCGCAATCCTCTGCTGAAGGGCGGCGTTCACGCGGCCGTCGTCAACAACCTCATCTTCGACCCCGGCGCGCAGGCGATCCATTACAACCTCATGGATCTCGAATGGACCGGCAAGCCGTTCCAGGTCGGTGAGCTAAGCGCGGTCGGCAACGTGTTCCGCGCCGGTTTCTCGACTCTTCCGGATACTAGCTTCCTGTCGATCGGCGGGGTCGGCGACCTCGATTATTACGGGCGAGACAATATCGCGGTCGGGCGCACCGGCGAGCCGCGCAAGATGTTCGGCCGCTACACCACCAGCTCCGCGAAGATCATCCAGGTCAAGCAGCCGCCGGTCTGGCCGGCGGGGCTGAAGGTCGAGCCCGCCGACCAGGTCGAGACCGACGTGCTGCGCAACGCGGGCGCGCGGCCGTGGGACCGCGATGCCGATGATCTCCGCGTCACGTTCGACGTCGCCGAGGGCCGCGGGCATGTGATCGACGACGAGAACGAGGTCGGCGGCTTCAGGCCGCAGAAGGTCACGCACGCGCCCTTCGTCGAATCGGAATGGGATCTCGACACGATGGAGCCGAAGTCAGGCCACTATCCCGGCGAGCACCCGAATGAGATTCAGCAGCCGCACGGCTGAGCTGCGTCAGGTCCCCGGCTGGATGTAAGGTACTCGGGCGAACAGCTCGCGCTGCTCACGCCGGGGATCGTATTCGATCCGCGGCGGCGAGTCGAAGATCATCGTCGCGCGGTGATCGAGCCGGTACATCGGCCAGCGCGGCAGGCCCGCCGCATTGGGATCTCCGCGTGCCGCAAGCGCGATGAATGCGCGCATCATTGCGTCACTGACGGCGCGTGAGGCGGCGCCCGTTCCCGCGAATGACCCGGGTGCATCGAGCGTGCCGAACACCAGGGCGATGTCCATCGTGTGCGGCGCCCCGCGCCAGGGCTCCGTCGGCGAGGCAAAGTTCACCTGATAGACCCACGTCGGAGTTGTGGCCCGTGCGCGCGCCTCGGCCTCCTCGACCTGTCCGCGCCAGCTGCGCCCTGCGGTCGTCGCCGCGTAGAACACTTGCTCCGGAGTATAGCCTGGGAACAGCCGCCGGTATTGCGCGACCACCCATTCGGGGAGGATATCCACCTTCAGCTCCGGCGCCATCCGCTCGGCCAGATTGTCCCAGGTCAACCCCGCCATCCGCTCACGCGGGATGAACGCGCGTGTTTCGTCGTGCGTGTTGCCGAGCACCATCGGCACCCGGTTGGAGAGCGGGTTCGCGTCGGGCCAGAACGGATGCCGAATCAGCCATTTCATGTCGAGGACGGGGCCGAAATATAGGCCGCCGCCGAGAATCGGATCGGTTGCGTCGAGCGCGTCGACGAGTCGTTCAACCGGCATCGCCAAGAGGTCGGCTGGCTTGGCCTTGAGCGAGGCAAGATAGGCCCGCGCGCGCTCTGTTGCATGCAGCGGACCCGACGCTGTGACTTGCTGGCCGCTCATCGTCGCGGCGCTGTGAAACAGACCCGAGGCCGCGGGCATGCCCATCAGGGTCGCGATCTTCGCGCCGCCGCCAGACTGGCCGAAGACCATGACGCGCGCCGGATCGCCGCCGAACCCCGCGATGTTCTCGCGGATCCACTTGAGCGCGAGAATGAGGTCGAGCTGGCCGTTGTTCCCACTGTCGGCAAAGCGCGGATCGAGTCGCGCCAGGTACAAGTAACCGAATGCGTTCAGCCGGTGATTGACCGTCACGCAGACAACATTGTTGGAAGCAAGGTGCCGGCCGTCATTCAACGGATCGACGACGCTCCCGTTCGAATATGCGCCGCCGTGGAAATAGACCATGACCGGCAGCCGCGGCCCGCGCCTCGCCTGCGGTGTCCAGACGTTGAGGAACAGGCAGTCCTCGCTTTGCGGATGGTACTTGCCGCGCTGGGGCGCCGAAGGCGCGAACTGCGCTGCATCGATGATGCTGCTCGACGGTGCCGGAGCCCGCGGTGCGCGGAACCGGTCGGCAATGCCGTAGCGGATGCCGCGGAACACATCGACAGCGCCCTCACGGCGCCCGCGCACGCGTCCTGATGTCGTCGCGACGATCGGGTCGCCTGCCGCTGCAAGGGAGGGCGCCGCAATCGCGGATCCGACCAGCGAAGCCCCGGCCATGAACCCACGGCGGTCGATCATCAGCGGCGCACGTCCAGTTCGCCGACGAGGAATGCGTCGATATCCGCCTGAGTGAACAGGCTCGAGTCGCCCGGAAGGCTGTGCTTGAGGCAAGAGAGCGCGAGCCCGTAACGGGCGGTCCGCTCGTCGTCGGCGCCGCTCAGCACACCGTGAAGCACGCCCGCGGCAAAGGCGTCGCCGGTGCCGATGCGGTCAACGATTCCCGCGACGACGATCTCTTCCGTCTGGAAACCGCCCACGCGCCGGTCGATGCGCGCCGCGATCCCGTGCCGGTCGCAATCCTCCACGTGACGCGCCGTCGACGCGATGAGGTCGAGATTGGGGAAGCGCTCGAACGCCGCTTCGGCGGCTTCGCGCCGCCGGGCCTCGCCCTCTCCGCTGAACTCGCGGCCCAGGAGCAGCGAAATATCCCGGTGGTTGCCGAACAATATGTCCGCCTTGCCGACCAGTTCGCAGAGGATCGACTGCGGGTTCGAATCCCAGCGCTGCCACAGCTGCGCGCGATAGTTGCCGTCGAACGAAAGCTTGATGCCGCGGGAGCGAGCCGCGTCTGCGGCCGCAAGAGCTCCATCCGCCGAGCGCTGGCCCAATGCGGGCGTGATTCCCGACAGGTGGAGCAGACCGGCGCCTTCGAGCAGCCGCTCCCAATCGAAGTCGTTTTTCCCAGCGAGCGCGAAGCTGCTTCCGTCGCGGTCGTAAATGATCGACGACGGCCTCAGCCCGGCGCCCACGGACTGGAAATAGAGGCCCATCCGGCCGCTGCCGCGAGTCACGCCTTCGACAGAGACTCCGTAGCGCCTCAAGTAGCGGACCGCGGCTTCGCCGAGCGCATTTTCGGGAACGCGGCTCACCATCGCCGTCTCATGACCCAGGCAGGCGAGTCCTACCGCGACATTCGCCTCGGCCCCGCCAACGTGAGCGTCGAGCCTTCCGTTCTGAAGCACCAGCTCTCGCCCGGGCGCCGTGAGCCTAAGCAGCAGCTCGCCGAAACAGACGATCTTGCTCATCGCGCCAGCCATCCGCCATCGACAGCGAGAATGTGGCCGTTGACGTAATCCGACGCGTCCGACGCAAGGAAAACCGCGGCTCCGGCGAGGTCCGACGGCTCGCCCCAGCGACCCGCCGGGATTCGCTCGAGAATTTGCCGGTTGCGCACCTCGTCGGCCTGCAACGCGGCTGTATTGTTGGTGGCGATGTAGCCCGGCGCGATGGCGTTGACGTTGATCCCTTTGGACGCCCACTCATTCGCGAGCAATTTCGTCAGGCCCGCGACGCCGCTCTTTGAAGCGGTGTAGCTCGGCACCCGGATCCCGCCCTGGAAGCTCAGCATCGACGCGATGTTGATGATCTTGCCCTTCCCCTGCTGCACCATGTGCCGCGCCGCAGCCTGCGAAAGAAAGAACACGGATTTGAGGTTGGTGTCGATGACTGCGTCCCAGTCCTCTTCGCTGAACTCGAGCGCATCGGCGCGGCGGATGATGCCGGCATTGTTGACGAGGATGTCGAGACCGCCGAGCTCCGCGACCGTTCGCCCGACAACGTCCTCTACCGGTGCGATGGTCGACAGGTCCGCGTCGATGATCGCCGCCTTCCGTCCTGCAGCCCGCACCTTTTCAGCACTTTCGTCAGCCGGCGTCCGCCCGACCAGCGCAACATCGGCGCCGGCATTCGCAAGGCCGATCGCGAGGCCCTGGCCGATCCCCGTGTTGGCACCGGTGACGATCGCGACCCGCCCGCTGAGGTCGAACATTCCGCTCATGCAAGCTGGCAGATGTCGAGCACGTTCATGTCGGTATAGTCCTGGTTCTCGCCGGCCATGGCCCAGATGAATGCATAGTTCTTCGTTCCCGCGCCCATGTGGATCGACCACACCGGACTGATCACGGACTGCTCGTTGGCGACGACGATGTGCCGCATCGCCTCGCCTTCGCCCATGAAGTGCATCACGCGATCATTGTCGCCGCCGAGCTCGAAATAGAAATAGATTTCGCTCCGCCGCTCGTGGACGTGGGGCGGCATCGTGTTCCACACGCTCCCAGGCTTCAGCACCGTCAGTCCCATGACCAGCTGAGCACTGTCACACACGCCGGGAATGACCAGTTGGTAGATGGTCCGCTGGTTCGACTCCTCGAGGCTTCCCCGCTCCAGCGCATTGGCTTCTGCGATCGACAGCTTGCGCGTCTGGAACGCCTTATGCGCCGGGCAGGACACCAGATAGAATCGCGCGCCTTGCCCTGAGAAGACCACGTCCTTCGCACCCATGGTGACGTAGAGGCAATCCTTGTTGCCGAGCTCGAAGCCCTCCCCGTCGACCGACACTCGCCCGGCGGACTCGCCGACATTGACGATCGCCAGCTCGCGCCGTTCGAGGAACGGGTGCCCCGCGGCAGAGGCCGGCTCGCTTTGGTCGGGCAGGCGAACGTCCGACCCGCCGACGAATACGCCGCCGATCACCATCCGGTCCGCATGCGTGTAGTTGAGCACCACTTCGCCTTCGCGGAATAGGCCCTGGACGAGATACCGGTCGCGCAGCTCATCGTTGGACACGCACTCCATCATGTCGGGATGGGTCGCGTAATAATTGCGGTCGAACATCGTGCGATAAGCTCCGTTTGCTAAGCTGCCAGGGGTTGCTGCCGGTCGAGGCGGTAGGCGCGGCGGACGAGGCCGTAAGCGAGCTCGTGGGCAAGCTCGGCGGCTTCCCAGTCCTCGAGCCGGTGTTCGGCGACGAGCCGCGCGAGGAACGCGCAGTCCACCCTCCGCGAAACATCGTGCCGCGCCGGAATCGACAGGAAAGCGCGGGTGTCGTCGTTGAACCCGACGGTGTTGTAGAAGCCGGCGGTCTCGGTCGTCATCTCGCGGAAGCGGCGCATGCCCTCGGGGCTGTCGTGGAACCACCAGGCCGGGCCCAGCTTCAGGCACGGATAGTGGCCGGCGAGCGGCGCGAGCTCGCGCGCGTACGTGCTCTCGTCGAGCGTGAAGAGGATGATCGACAGCTTCTGCTCATTGCCGAAGCGGTCGAGCAGCGGCTTCAGCGCATGCACATAGTCGACCCGTTGCGGAATATCCGCGCCTTTGTCGCGGCCGTAATGCTCATGAAGCCGGCGGTTGTGGTTGCGATACGACCCCGGATGGATCTGCATCACCATCCCGTCTTCGACGCTCATCGCCGCCATTTCGGTCAGCATCTGCGCGCGGAACAGCTCGGCGTCTTCCTTGCTCCAGGTGCCCGCGACGATCCGGCCGAAGAGGCCGCGCTTCTCGGCCTCGGGCAGGTCCGCCGTTTGCGGGCTCGGGTGGCCGTGGTCGGTCGCGGTGGCGCCCGCGGCACGGAAGTCGGCGCGGCGCTTGCGATGCGCGGCGAGATAGCCGTCCCAGCTCGTCACATCCTCGCCGGCGATCTCCCCGAAGCGCTGCAGCGCACCGGCGAAGTCCTCATGCTCAGGATCGATGACCGAGTCCGGCCGATAGGTGGTGATCACCCGCCCATTCCAGCCGGACGCGCGGATCGCTGCATGCTCCTTCAACGGATCGTCGGCGCCCTCGGTCGTCGCGAGAAGCTCGATGTTGAAGCGCTCGAATAGCGCGCGCGGGCGGAATTCCGGCGTCGCCAGCGCTTTATTGATCCGGTCGTAATAGAGGTCGGCGCTCGAAGCATCGAACCTCACGTCGATCCCGAATATCTCGGCGAAGACATGGTCCAGCCACATCCGTGAAGGCGTGCCGCGGAACAGGTAGTAATGCGACGCGAACAACCGCCAGCCTTCGCGCGGGTCGGCGTTCGAAACTCCCGAGCGATCCGCAACCCCGAGCGCGTCGAGGGGCACGCCCTGGCTGTAGAGCATGCGGAAGAGATAGTGGTCGGGTGCAAGCAGCAGCTCGGTCGCGTTGGTCCACGGCTCGTTCGTCGCGAACCACTTGGGATCGGTATGGCCGTGCGGGCTGACGATCGGAAGCTCTTTGACCGAGGCATACAGCGCGCGCGCGATCCCCCGCACCTGCGGATTTGCCGGGAACAGCCGGTCGGGATGAAGGTGAAGCGGCTTTGCCATCGAATCTTCGCGACGTTCAGGTAACCGGTGTCAGAACAGGGCTCAAGAGCTTGTCCTATGCCTTCGGCGCGGCGACCGAGGCGCGGCGGACGAGCGTCGACATGAACATCGATGGTTCGTCGACGTGAATCTCGGGGTCGATCACGTCACCGACCAGCTTCAGCGCCGCCGAACGGGCCATCGAGATGATTGGCCAGCGCACGGTGGTCAGCGGCGGCCAGATGTGCGCCGCGATCGCCGTATCGTCGAAGCCGATGATCGAGATGTCCTGGGGCACGAAGAGTCCGCGCTGCTGCGCTGCGTGCAGCACGCCAGCCGCCATCTCGTCGTTCGAGGCGAAGATCGCGGTCGGCGGCGGCACCAGATCGAGCAGCAGATTGCCTGCCTTCAACCCGGATTCGAACGTGTAGCTCCCTTCGGCGACAAGGCTTCGCGGCAGGCGAATCTTGGCCGCGCTCAGCGCATCCTCGAAACCGCGCCGCCGCTCGATCGCGGAGCGGAAGCCGTGCGGCCCCTCGATCAGCCCGATCCTTTGGTGTCCCTGCTCGATCAGGTAGGTGACTGCTTCGCGGACCGCCTGCCGGTCGTTCGAGGCAACCAGATGATCCGGATCGTCCAATTCGGCCGACCCCATCCGCGTATAGCGCACGCCGAGCTCGTCGCAGAGCCGCGCCAGCGCGTCATTCTCGGACAGCGGCGGCATGATGACCACTCCGAACAGCCGCTGCCGCTCGAGGAAGTTACGGACGTCATTAAGCATCCGCGGCGACGTCCGGTCGAGCGGACGAACGACGAGCCCGAAGTCGGTATCGTGCAGAGCGTCGAGGATGCCCTGCTGGACGTTGATGACGGTCTGCGCGTTGGGGTTGTCGTGGATCAGGCCGACGAGGAAGTTGCGCCTCAGCGCGAGGGCGCGTGCCTGGGGGTTGGGCACATAGCCGAGCTGCTTGATGATCCGCTCCACGCGCTCACGCGTTTCTTCGTTGAGAAGGGGCGAATTGTTGATGACCCGGCTGACCGTTTTCTTGGAAACGCCGGCAAGGCGCGCGACATCGTTGATCGTCGGCGGCTTGCCGCTGCGCCGCGGAGTGGACGTTTCCTCGCCTGTGCCCAATGCTTTGGCCTCCGCGGATGAGATAACGATGCGCCAGGCGCCTGCCAACGGCCGCCCTTGTCATTGCGCCGGCGCCGGAATAGGCGTCTGACACCGGTTACCAGATGATGCTCTCGAACCCAACCCAGACTTTTGAGCGCGCTCCTTCGGCGATCCGGGTCGATGCAGAGGACAATGTCGCGATCGCGCTGAGGCGGCTCGAAGTGGGGGAGACGATCGCGGTTGCCGGGCTGACGCTTCGCTTGATCGATGCGATTGAGCAGGGACACAAATTCGCGCTCGAAGACATCCCCGCCGGCGAGATCATTCGCAAATATGGTGCGCCTGTCGGCCGCTCGACCGCGCCGATAGCGGCTGGAGCGCACGCCCACACGCACAATATCGAGACGCTGCTCAGCGGCGTCGAGGGATACCAGTACGAACCAGCGGCGGCTCTTCCCCTTCCCTCCGCCGCCGATCTTCGCATTTCGGGCTACCAGCGGAGCGACGGACGCGTCGGAACCAGGAATGAGATCTGGATCCTGCCGACGGTCGGCTGCGTCTCGCGCACCGCGGAGCGCATCGCCGCCATCGCGCATGCCCGCCACTCGAAGACGATCGACGGCGTCTACGCTTTCACCCACCCGTTCGGCTGCTCGCAGCTCGGCGAGGACCTTGCCGGCACCCGCTCGGTCCTCGCGGCGCTTGCCTGCAATCCCAATGCCGGGGGAGTGCTGATCATTGGGCTCGGCTGCGAATCCAACCAGCTCGACGCGCTCCTCGATGAAATCCCCGAATCATTGCGCGCCAAGATCCGGACGATGAAGGCGCAAGCCGAAGAGGACGAGACCGACGCCGGCCTCGCAATCATCGATGCACTGGTCGCGACCGCGTCGCTTGCGAAGCGCAGTCCGGTCCCGCTGTCGAAGCTCGTGCTCGGCCTGAAATGCGGCGGGTCCGACGCATTCTCCGGACTCACCGCCAATCCGCTGGTCGGGCGCATGGCCGACCTGGTCGTCGGGTCCGGCGGGTCCGCGGTGCTCAGCGAAATTCCCGAGATCTTCGGCGCCGAGCGGATGCTGATGGCGCGCGCTCGCGATCGCGCCGTATTCGATTCGCTCGCGGCTGTCGTGAACGACTTCAAGCGCTACTTCCTGACGCACGGACAGCCGGTCTCGGAGAACCCCTCGCCCGGCAACCTCGCGGGCGGGATCACCACGCTCGAGGAAAAGTCGCTCGGCGCAGTACAGAAGGGCGGTCACGCCCCCGTCGGGGACGTGCTCCGCTATGGCGAGCAAGTCCGGCGCAATGGTCTCACGCTGCTCGAAGCACCGGGCAATGACGCGGTCTCCTCGACCGCGCTCGCCGCCGCCGGAGCGACAATCATCCTGTTCACGACCGGTCGCGGTACGCCGCTGGGTTTCCCGGTGCCGACGGTGAAGATCGCGTCAAACAGCGCGCTCGCCGAGCGAAAGAAAAACTGGATCGACTTCGACGCCGGCAAGGTGCTGACGAACGGCCTCGATCAATGCGCCGACCAGCTGCTGAAGCTCGTCATGCGCGTCGCGTCTGGCGACGAGACCGCGAGCGAGCGGAACGACGAGCGCGAGATTGCGATCTGGAAGCGCGGCGTCACGCTTTGAAGCGCCCCGAATATCGCGACCGGCTGACTACGGGCATCGTCCACTTCGGCCCCGGCGCGTTCCATCGTGCGCATCAGGCGGACTATATCGACCGGCTGCTCCGTGAGGATCCCCGCTGGGGAATCGCGGCCGTGTCGCTCCGCAGTGCAGGCACCATCGACAGCCTCAAGGCGCAGGACGGGCTCTACACCCTCGCCACCCTCGACACGGAAACGAGCTTCCGCACCATCGGTGCACACAATCGATTCTTCGGGCCAGGCGATGGTGCGGCGATCCGCAGGCAGCTTGCCGAGCCGGCCGTCCGGTTCGTCACCAGCACCGTCACCGAAAAGGGCTATTGCCTCGCCGCCGACGGCACGCTGGATTTCGCCCACCCCGATATCGTCCATGATCTCGCCGAGCCCGAGCAGCCTCGGAGCCTGGTCGGCTGGCTCGCACTGGGCCTCGCAGACCGGCGTTCCGGTGGGCTACCGCCGTTCACGCCAATCTGCTGCGACAACATGGTGTCGAACGGAACCAAGCTGCGCAATGCGGTGATCGCCTTCGCCGAGCAGCTCGAGCCGGAACTCGCCCGCTGGATCGAAGGCGCGGCGCGCTTCCCCAACACCGTCGTCGATTCGATTACTCCTGCGACCGACGAGCGCCTGCGCCAAATGGTGCGCGAGGGGACGGGGTTTGATGACGCGATGCCGGTCAGTCGCGAAGCCTATGCGCAGTGGGTCATCGAAGACGTGCTTCCCCCGGCCTCGCCCAACCTCGCGTCGGTCGGTGTCACGATCTCTTCCGACGTCGATGCCTGGGCGCGCGCCAAGCTGCGCATCCTGAACGGGGCCCATTCGACGCTCGCCTATATGGGCCTGCTCATGGGACTCGAGACGGTAGCCGACGCGATGGCCGATCCCGCGCTTTCATCATTTGTCGAACGCCTCGTCCGCGACGATATCATCCCCGCGCTCCAGCCCTCACCGATCGACCTCGAGCGCTACGCCAATGAGACGTTCGCGCGCTTCCGCAACCCCGCAATCCACCACAAGCTTGCCCAGATTGCCTGGGACGGTTCCCAAAAGCTCCCCTATCGGCTGCTCGACACGATCATCGAAGCGCAGGCATCGAGCCGCCGGATCGAGCGGCTGGCCGTCCCGATCGCGGCATGGCTCGTCTTCCTCGAACGTCAGGCTCGCGCCGGAGCAGCGATCGTCGATCCGCTCGCCGAGCGGTTGACGGCTCTTTCGCGCGGCGGTGACGCAGTCGATCGCATCCTCGACCTGCGCGAGATCTTCCCTGATAGCCTCGCTCGCGATCCCGCGTTTCGCGGCGCCGTGCGCGACTCCGCGCTCCTCTTGCGAGGCCCCGATCCGGCGGCCGCGATCCGCACCTTCGCCGGCGCTGCCGCTTCGTGAATTTCTTGGCTTCATGCGAATTGGTTCTTGCAAATTGCGAATGACACCGGTTTCCTCTAGCATCGCGATTGCGGTGAAAGCGGCTGGGAGGGCAAGTGACACTGGCGAACAATGATGCGGCCGTAATTGCGGATCGGTTCCTGTCTGCGCGACGCTCGGCGTCCGGATTGCCGGACTATCCGGGCGACATGCCGACATCGCTCGACGAAGCCTACGCGGTGCAGGATGCCGCGATCGCCGCCTGGAAACGGCCGATCGTCGGATGGAAGGTGGGCCGCGTGCCGCCGCCCCTCGTCGGCCGTTTCGGCGTCGACCGGATTGCCGGGCCGATCTTCTCGAGCCGTCCGGTGCAAGGTGACGGCGATGCGATCCGCATGCCGGTGTTCGACAAGGGGTTCGCCGCCGCGGAAGCCGAGTTCCTGCTCCGGATCGGACGAAAGCCCGACCCGGCGCAAACCAGCTTTTCGCTCGAGGACGCCGCCGATCTCATCGACGCCGTGCATGTCGGCATCGAGATTGCGAGTTCGCCATTGCGGGCGATCAACCAGTTGGGGCCGGTGGCGATCGTTTCGGACTTCGGCAACAACAATGGTCTCGTGGTTGGCGCCGCGATCGACGATTGGCGGGAAAGCGGCTTCGAAAGCTGGACGGTCAAGACACTGCTCGACGGCGTCGAGGTCGGGTCGGGAAAAGCTACGGCCTTTCCCAATGGTGCGCTTGGTTCGGCACGATTCCTCTTCGAGCTGATGGCTCGGCGCGGAATTGCGCTCGAGCCCGGCCAGTGGATTTCGTCGGGAGCGGTGACCGGCGTGCACGATGCTCGTCCGGGCCAAGGCGTTGAAGCGCATTTCAATGGTGGAATGCAGGTCCGGTGCCGGCTCGTTGCCGCGAAGCCCGAGCCGGGTTTAAGCTGATTTGTAGCTGACACCGGTTTCCCGTAGAAAAGTGAGTCGAGGGGCTCCTGCACAGGAGAAATGAGGGCGAGTGGGATGGCCAACAGGCTAGTTGACGGAGCGGCCGACGCGCCGTCCGCGGTGAGGGTTGGACGCGTGCGCTGGATCGTCGTGGCGCTGCTCTTCGCGGCGACGGCGATCAATTACATCGACCGGCAGATGATCGGCCTCCTGAAGCCGACGCTTCAGCGGGAATTCCGCTGGGACGAAAACACCTATGCCGACATCGTCTTCTATTTTCAGCTGGCGTACGCGGTCGGCTACATCTTCTTCGGCAATATCGTCGACCGCATCGGCGCCCGCTTCGGCTATGCCGCGGCCTTCGTCATCTGGACGGCGGCGCACATGCTCCATGCCGCCGCGAGATCGGTGACCAGCTTCGCGATGGTCCGTTTCATGCTCGGAATCGGCGAGAGCGGCAACTTCCCCGCCGGCCTCAAGGCCGTCACCGAGTGGTTCCCCAAGAAGGAGCGCGCGTTCGCGACGGGCCTGTTCAACGCCGGCTCCAACGTCGGCGCGATCGTCACCCCGCTGATCCTCCCGATTCTCGTGACCGGCTTCGGCTGGCGCGGCGCATTCGTCGTCTCGGGCGCGCTCAGCCTGATCTGGCTCGTTGCCTGGCTCGCGCTCTATCGCCGGCCGCGCGAGTCCCGGCGCGTATCCCCCGAGGAGCTCGCCTACATCGAGCGCGATCCGCCCGACCCCGCTCAGAAGATGTCCTGGCTACCGCTGCTCCGCTGCAAGGAGACCTGGGCGTTCGCGATCGGCAAGTTCCTGACGGACCCCGTGTGGTGGATGTTCCTGTTCTGGCTGCCCGACTTCCTGCACAAGCGGCACGGGCTCGACCTCTCCACCTTCGGCGTTCCGATCGCGGTCATCTACATCGTCTCCGATCTCGGCTCGATCGGCGGTGGGTGGCTGTCGTCGCACCTCATCCACCGCGGCTGGTCGATCAATGCCGCGCGCAAGACGACGATGCTGATCTGCGCGCTCGCGGTGACGCCGATCTTCTTCGCCCAATATGTGGATAGTCTGTGGGGCGCGGTGGCGATCATCAGCCTTGCGACGGCCGCGCACCAGGCCTTCTCCGCGAACATCTACACGCTGCCCTCGGACATGTTTCCGAGAAAAGCGGTGGGCTCGGTCATCGGGATCGGCGGCACCGCCGGAGCGGTCGGCGGAATGCTCTTCTCGCTGTTCATCGGCGAGGTGCTTGAGCGTCACGGCAATTACACGCTGATCTTTCTCGTCTCGGGGTCGGTCTATCTGCTCGCGCTGCTGATCATCCATCTGCTGACCCCGCGTCTCGACCCGGCGAAGGTCGCGGCCAGCTGATCGCCGTCCCCGACCGGCCCGAATTCTACCTGTTCGCGCTTCCCGCGGTCGTCTTGGTCGGCCTCGCCAAGGGCGGATTCACCGGCCTCGGCGCGCTCGGGACACCCTTGATGGCCTTCGCGACGCGCGATCCGATCCGAGCCGCGGCGATCCTTCTTCCGATCCTGATCGCCCAGGACCTCGTCGGCGTGACTGCGTTCAGGCGAAGCTGGAGCGGGCGCATTCTCGCGATCATGCTCCCGGGCGCAGCGGTCGGGATCGCGCTCGGCTACCTGTTCGCCGCGAGCGTTCCCGAAGCGGCGGTGATGGCGGTGCTCGGCGGGATCTCGATCCTGTTCGGTGCGTATCGCCTGTGGGTCGAGCGCGGCGGGCGGATCGCGGCGCCGCGCAACTCCCCGCCGTGGGTCGGGACACTGTTCGGAGTCGTCACAGGCTTCACCAGCCAGATCGCCCATGCCGGAGGCCCGCCGTTCCAGATGTGGGTAATGCCGAGACGGCTCGACCGCGACACTTTCGTCGGCACCTCGGCGATCTTCTTTGCGGTGGTGAACTGGATCAAGGTCCCGGCCTATGTTGCGCTCGGCCAGTTCACGTTGGAGAATGCGGAGGCGACGCTGGTCCTGTTGCCGGTCGCGGTCCTCTCCAGTTTCGCCGGCGTGAAGCTCGTGCGCAAGGTCGCCGTCGAGCGCTTCTACGAGATCGTCTATTGGCTGATGATCATCGCCGGGCTGAAGCTGCTGCTCGACGGCCTGCACGTCACCTGACAGCTGATGAGAATGGCGGTGGGTGCAGTCGCGAGCGAACTGCTCTCCACCTCGGTTCCCAGAAAACAGGTATTTATCGGGAAGTTCAGGAGCCGTTCGTCCGACAAGCCGGCAGTTTCGCCGCATTCTTGCGGTCCGCTGCACTGACGTCTCTCCAGATAACGGGAAACTTGGCATTCTAATCGGGACCCAAGACTAACGCGAAAAGGGACTCTCTTCCAAGAGAAACCTGTCGCTAGAATTTTGCTCCTAAGCTAAGGATGACCGGCGATGTAAGCCAAGGGTGTCCTTCGGATGGACCGATCTGCAGACCGGCGCATGAGGGCAAAAGCCCAATTCCGCAGCGAGCTGCCGTTGCCAGTCCGACAGGCGGAACTTGATCCGACGAAGCTCTCTGAAGTTGCTGGTTTACTCGGACCGATCCACATCTGTCCGGCGCTCGTTGAAAAGCGACTGCTCGAGATCGCAACTCAGTACCGACACTCGCGGAAACTCGAGAGAGACCGAGTAACTCGTCCAGTAGCCAACAAGTGCCTGCACGAGGTTCACCAACAAGCGAGATGGATCTGCGAACAACTGGATCGTCTCACCAAAGATTGCCACGCTGCACTTGAATTTGAGCTCGACGGCCTCGCCCCCATGCCCTGTCATCCGGGTCAAGAGTCATTGGAGATCAGCGCTCACGTTTTCGAACAGCTCGCCCTAGCCGCAGATTTCGTTTCAACGCGTGGGGAAAATATAACGAACAAGACGGATCTTCGAGCGATTCAGAAGAGCGCTGACCTGCTTGCGCAGATGGTCTCTTCCCTGCCGTCAGATGCGGAGTGGGCGTTGGTTCTGATGCAGCAGTACACCTGGTCCTCCTATCCGCCCGACTGCACGTTCCGTGGTCTGACCTTCTTACGTGATTTGGCACGCTGGCTCGAGTTGACCACCGCAGCTGCATTCGAAGCATCGAAGTTTGATAGAGGCCCAAAGAGCGACACTGCGCTGACGCGAACAGTTCAGGATTTGAGACTCTTGTACGAAACTGCGACGGGCGCAGGCGTGAGCCATTTCACGAGGAATGGTCGGCTCTACGTTGGAATGGCGCGAAGCCATTTCGGCAAGTTCGCAAGTTCGGCGGTAAATCTCATCGACCCCGATTTGAGAACCAAACGTGGAATAAACGACGCGATCAGCTATGCTGTATGGCCGAGCCGAGCTGCACATCGAGCCCTCGAAGTTCAGCGCCAAACTCAGCTGCGCGAACACCGCATCCTCGAGATCCTGATCGGTCTGCGTGTTACAAACTTCTCGCCCCAACCGTAGACTCTTCTGCCTTATGTGACTGCCTCACCATTCCCACCCGGGAGGACGTGATGCGCCCGATTGAGTTGCCGAACTTCCCGCTGGTCAATCTGCCGATTGCGGACATAAAGCCATATTTAACGAACTCCTGGTTGCACCCAGAACGCCAAATCGAAATGCTTGAAGCGAGCTATGCTCGCTTTGGCGTCATCAGTCCGATAATTGCCACACCGGATGGTGAGCTGATTGCGGGCCACCTTCGCCACATCGTCGCAACTCGCGTCGGACTGCCGTCCATACCGGCGATCATCGTTCCGCACTTAAATGAGACTGAACGGCAAGCACTTCGCATTGCTGATAACTCGATTTCCCAGAAAGGCGAGTGGTCCCTGGAGCTACTCGCCAGCCAAATCGAAATCGTTCTTTCAGCAGACCTGGAAATTGATCCCATCTCAATCGGATTCGAAACCGGCGAGATCGACGCCATCGCCTTCACTGGCGAGCGCGCTCCAAAGCCGTCCGCGTCACCTCAGGAACCAGATAGAACTAGGCCGGCCGTTGCGCGTGTCGGCGATCACTTCAGGATTGGGACTCACACGGTCGTCTGTGGCGACGCCAAAGAATGGAAAACGTTCGAGGCTGCCCTTGCCGGCCGCAAGGCCACCGCTGTGATTTCCGATCAGCCATGGAATCTTCAAGCTCGCTTCATCTCCGGGAAAGGCCGTCTCCAGCATCCCAACTTTGTTGAGGGATTCGGCGAGAAGAGCGAGGCCGAATTCCGCGCCTTCACAGAGCAGGTGCTCTCGAACCAGGCGCGCTGTTGTCACCCTGGAGCCCTCGTGTTCCAGTTCATCGACTGGCGCTCAGTCGACGTGATGATTGCGGCCGGGAAACAATCAGTCGGCAACCTTGTCGCGCTCTGCGTCTGGGTCAAGCACGCGAAGGGGATGGGCTCGCCCTGGAGGAGCCAGCACGAGTTGGTGTGTGTGTTCCGCGTTGGAAGCGGCAAATCCAAGAATAACGTCAAGCTCGGCGCCTACGGGCGCAACCGCAGCAACGTCTGGTACTACGACGCGCCAACGGGTTTCGGCCCCGAACGAGTCAAATTGAAGCTCCACCCGACATGCAAGAACGAATCGATGATTGCTGACGCAATCTTGGACTGCACTGATCGCGGTGACGTAGTCTTGGATGCGTTCCTAGGGTCTGGCACGACCGCACTCGCGGCGCATAAAGTCAAACGCATCGCTGTGGGGATCGAGCTCGATTGTCATTACGTCGACCTCGCCGTGAACCGGCTCGCTGAAGCGACAGGCGAAACTCCATTGCACCACAGCGGCAGGACTTTCGAGGAGATCCGAAGCGACCGCAGCTCGGGGAGCCCTGATCATGTCGGCGGACGATAAGCAAGATCCCCGTCGGGGGCCGAAACGACGTCGCTCTCCCCTGTACCAGGCAAATAACAAGGGCGGCTATGGGAATCCGCCCGTCAAAGGTCAATTCCCGAAGGGGAACCGCGGCGGCCCTGGTCGCCCCAGAGGCGTCACGAATCTTGAAACCGCAATGCGGAAGGTCTTGGCGAAGAGGCTGACCGTCACCAAAGACGGGCGAGCCGTACGAATGACCCCTTGGGAGGTCTATGCGGAGCGCGTTCTCGAAGCCATTCTTTCGAAGACAACATCGCCTGCGATGCTTGAGTTTGGGCGTGATCTCTTGACTCGCTTCGGGGTTTCCGATCCCAGACCAAAAGCCGACTATTCCGTCTTCAGCGATACTGAACTGCAGCTGTTTGGAGGGCTCCTCTGTCGGGCACTCGGGGAGCCACCCGAGGCCGCCGACATGTTCGCTACTCCGGTGGAAGGCATTTATCGCGTAGATCGGCGGGGAGACGGTCATGTGATCGTTAAGCGGGCCGACGGAATTGAGCCGAAGCTACTAACTTCCACGAGCGACTGACTCTCGATCGGAATCCTTCCCATCTGCGAACCGGGGCGTGGCTAGTCGGCCAAAGGCGTTGAGCTCCGCATCGGGAATCCGGCGCCAGGCGTGTACTGCTTCCAGATCCTTCTCATCGATTTGCGGGATGCCGAGGCCTCGGGACTGTCAGATTTCGGTCAGTTCCATTTCCAAAAGATGACCTCCAGCGCCTGAGATTGGCGCTAAGACCGCGTTCGAGTGCTGCTGAGCTCGCGTGCCCCCCGCACGTGACAGGACGGCACTCCCGACTGATTCCGCCAGACTGCAACGGGTCCGCCAGGCAACCCGCTTGCTAATGCTCTTGTGCAATCGCCACTACTTTCTCATCGTCACGAAGCCGAGAGAACGGCCGATATCGGCATGGGGGGCCCAGCGATCCGCTCCGTTCTGGACCCGATTCCGGTCTGACTTTTCTCCAGAATGCGCGTTATCAATTGTGAGCTCGGTCCCCCCTCAATCAGGGTGTGAATCTGTATGGATACTTAT
>Ga0207690_10000466_pt1 | contig 26034 bp, 21 predicted proteins | sample KBSC23metaG_FD_184315 | JGI IMG/M metagenome (GOLD analysis project Ga0207690, IMG submission 184315) | Corn rhizosphere microbial communities from Kellogg Biological Station, Michigan, USA - KBS C2-3 metaG (SPAdes) (version 2) | ecosystem: Host-associated > Plants > Roots > Rhizosphere > Soil ...
TCGTCTTCACCGGCCTGTCCGGCAGCGGCAAGTCCAGCCTGGCCTTTGACACGATCTTCGCCGAGGGCCAGCGGCGGTACGTCGAGAGCCTCAGCGCCTACGCCCGGCAGTTCCTCGGCCAGATGGACAAGCCGGACGTCGACTTCATCGAGGGCCTGTCGCCCGCGGTCTCCATCGACCAGAAGTCGACCAGCCGCAACCCGCGCAGCACCGTGGGCACGATCACCGAGGTCTGGGACTACCTCCGCCTGCTCTACGCGCGCATCGGCACCCCGCACTGCCCGGTCTGCGGCGAGCCGATCGCCCGGCAGACCCCGCAGCAGATCGTCGACCGGGTCATGGAGCTCGGGGAGGGCACCCGGTTCCAGGTCCTCGCGCCGGTGATCCGCGGCCGCAAGGGTGAGTACGGCGAGCTGTTCCGCGAGCTGCAGACCAAGGGCTTCGCCCGCGCCCGCGTCGACGGCACCGTGGTCGCGCTGACCGAGCCGCCGGCGCTCAAGAAGTACGAGAAGCACGACATCGAGGTCATCGTCGACCGGCTGTCGGTGAAGGCGTCCAGCAAGCGCCGGCTCACCGACTCGGTCGAGACCGCGCTCGGGCTCGCCGGCGGCGTCGTCGTCCTCGACTTCGTCGACCTTCCCGAGGCCGACCCGCATCGCGAACGGCGCTACTCCGAGCGCCTCGCCTGCCCCAACGACCACCCGCTGACGATGGAAGAGCTGGAGCCGCGCGCGTTCTCGTTCAACTCGCCGTACGGTGCCTGCCCGACCTGCACCGGCCTCGGCACCCGGCTCGAAGCCGACCCCGAGCTGATCGTGCCGGACCCGACGAAGACGCTCGCGCAGGGCGCGGTCGGGCCCTGGTCGAGCGCGCAGGGCCGCGAATACTTCGGCCGGCTGCTCGAGGCCCTCGGCGACGAGCTCGGGTTCAACATGCACACCCCGTGGGAGCGCATCTCGGCCAAGGGCCAGAAGGCGATCCTCAACGGTCACCCGACGCAGGTGCACGTCCGCTACAAGAACCGCTACGGCCGCGAGCGCGCCTACTGGACCGACTTCGAAGGTGCGATCTCATACGTCGAACGCCGGCACGGCGAGGCCGAGAGCGACACGTCGCGCGACCGGTTCGAGGGCTACATGCGCGAGGTGCCGTGCCCCGGGTGCGACGGCACCCGGCTCAAGCCGGAGTCGCTGGCGGTCACGGTGTCCGGCCGGTCGATCGCCGAGGTCGCGATGCTGCCGATCGGCGAGTGCGCGGCGTGGCTGGCCAGCCTCAAGCTCACCGCGCGCGAGGAGCAGATCGCCGTACGCGTGTTGAAGGAGATCAACGAGCGGCTGCGCTTCCTGGTCGACGTCGGTCTCGACTACCTCTCGCTCGACCGTGCGGCGGCGACGCTGGCCGGCGGCGAGGCGCAGCGGATCCGGCTGGCGACGCAGATCGGCTCCGGGCTCGTCGGCGTGCTCTACGTGCTCGACGAGCCGTCGATCGGTTTGCACCAGCGTGACAACCGGCGGCTGATCGAGACGCTGGTGCGGCTGCGCAACCTGGGCAACACGCTCATCGTCGTCGAGCACGACGAGGAGACGATCCACACCGCCGACTGGGTCGTCGACATCGGGCCGGGCGCGGGGGAGCACGGCGGCGAGATCGTGCACAGCGGCACCTACGCCGACCTGCTGAAGAACCAGCGTTCGATTACGGGCGCTTATCTCGCCGGCCGCCGTTCGATCCCGGTGCCGGACATCCGCCGGCCACCCACACCCGGCCGCGAGCTGACGGTCGTCGGCGCGCGCGAGCACAACCTGCGCGGGGTCGACGTGTCGTTCCCGCTGGGCTGCTTCGTCGCGGTCACCGGCGTGAGCGGGTCCGGCAAGTCGACGCTGGTCAACGACATCCTCTACGCCGTGCTCGCCCGCGAGCTCAACGGCGCGCGTGTCGTGCCGGGCCGGCACCGGACGGTGCGCGGCGTCGACGAGGTCGACAAGGTCGTCGGCGTCGACCAATCGCCGATCGGCCGGACGCCACGGTCCAACCCGGCGACCTACACCGGAGTGTTCGACCACATCCGCAAGCTGTTCGCCGAGACGACCGAGGCGAAGGTGCGCGGCTACCTGCAGGGGCGCTTCTCGTTCAACGTCAAGGGCGGCCGGTGCGAGGCGTGCGCCGGCGACGGCACCATCAAGATCGAGATGAACTTCCTGCCCGACGTCTATGTCCCGTGCGAGGTCTGCCACGGCGCGCGCTACAACCGCGAGACGCTGGAAGTGCACTTCAAGGGCAAGACGATCGCCGACGTCCTCGACATGCCGATCGAAGAGGCAGCCGAGTTCTTCGCCGCCGTCCCGGCGATCGCGCGGCACCTGACGACGTTGGTCGACGTCGGTCTCGGCTACGTCCGGCTCGGCCAGCCGGCGCCGACGCTCTCGGGCGGCGAAGCGCAGCGGGTCAAGCTGGCGTCGGAACTGCAACGGCGCTCGACCGGCCGGACGGTCTACATCCTCGACGAGCCGACGACCGGCCTGCACTTCGAAGACATCCGCAAGTTGCTCGGCGTCCTGTCGCGGCTGGTCGACGCCGGCAACACGGTTCTCGTGATCGAGCACAACCTCGACGTGATCAAGACGGCGGACTGGATCGTCGACATGGGTCCCGAGGGCGGCAGCGGCGGCGGCACCGTCGTAGCGACCGGGACACCGGAGGCGATCGCCGGCGTCGACAGCTCGCACACCGGCGCCTTCCTCCGCGACGTCCTCACGAAGCCGAAGCCGGCACCGGCGAAGCGAGCAGCGAAGCGGCCGGCGAAGCCGGCTGCGAGCAAGACCCGCAAGCGCGCCTAGCCCGCCGACTTGTCAGCGCCACGTGTGGCTATAGCCACGCCACGTGCTGACAACTCCCGGGGGAGCGGCGGCGACGGCGTTAGAAGAGGCCGGCGACGCCGCCGACCACCGGCAGCGTCAGCGTCGACTGGGCGTTGGCCCAGTCGATCGTCACGGTCGGGTCGGACCGAGCGGGGTCCGGCTTCGCGATCGCCCAGTCGAGATCCTCGCTCTGCACCAGCAACACGAGGCGGTGTCCCTTGCGGACCGTGTAGTCCGTGGGGAACAGCTGGACGTCCATCCGGGTCGACGCCCCGGGCGTCATCGGCACCTCGTGATCCAGCCCGTCGCGATAACGCGAGTCGAGCCAGCCACGGGTCAACGCCACCGCCGCGCTTGCGTCGGTCGCCGACGTCGCCGGGCCCGACCCGGCGTACTTCGCGGGGTCGAAGTCGAGCAACGACGGCGTCACCGTCTCCCACTGCGCCGTGACCCTCGACCAGAGTCGCAACGTCGGCCGCCCGAACAACCGCACGTCGCGCTTCAGCACTGGCGAGGTGAACGCGAGATACGGACCGGTCGCGTACGGATGCGTCGCCGCGAAGGCCTCCGTGTTGTTGCCGGTGTCGGTGTACGCCGCCCGCGGGACCACCACGAGACCGCCACCGGACCCGACCGGCCGGAACTTCTTCGGGTTCAGGGTCCACACACCGTTTTGCCCCGCGTCGAGATAGAGCGTCAGCCCGGCGGGGCGCGGCTCCGCACCGGCGATGTAGTGCAGCGACCCGGCGTTGTCGGACGTCTGCGACGTCACCGCCGGCATCCGCTCGACTCCGTCGGGCACGCCTTTCAACCAGTGCGCGAACCACTTGTCGACGGTGTCGGAGTAGGCGTTGCCGGGCGGCGTGCCGTGGCCGGCCCAGCGCGTCCCCATGTAGAGCTTGCGGCAGATCGAATGCGTCAACGCGTGGTACGCGTCCCAGCCGTTCTTCTGCTTCACGTTCCAGTCGCCCCAGTTGCTCGCGACCAGCACCGGCAGCTTGAGCGACGGCAGATCCTTCACGTAGTCGCGATCCATCCAGAAGCCGTCGTAGTCCGGCGTGAGGTTGTACGCCGCACCGGTGTGCGCGAGCTCGTCGCACGGCCGGATCGTCGACCCGACCCGCTGCTGCCAGTCGGGATCGGTCACGTCGGTCGGCGGCGGGATCGCAAAGCCGTAGTCGAAGCCGAGCGGAGTGTCGACGCCCTCGTCGCTCGCCGCGCCCGGACCTTCGTTGCCGAAGTCCTCGTCGGTGTCGGTGTAGCGGATGCCGCCGGCGTACGCGTAGTCGTACCACCGGCTGATCGCGGCTTCCGGCACGATCGTGGCCAGCCCGCGCGGGTGCGTCACCGCGGTCGCGTACTGCGTGGTCCCGTCGTACGAGCCGCCAAGCATGCCCACCTTGCCGGTGGTCCACGACTGGCGGGCGATCCACTCGACGACGTCGTGCCCGGTGCGCTTCTCCCGGTTGCCGCCGTAGTCGTAGCAGCCGCCCGAGTTGCCGGTGCCGATCACGTCGGCGTACGCGCGGGCGTAGCCCAGCGGGTTCCAGTGGTCGGCGTCGCCGTTGCGGCCGAGCACCGAGTACGGCGAGTAGGTGAGGATCACCGGCGACGGGACGACCTTGCCGCCGGACGTCGGCTCGACGACCTCGAGGTAGATCTGCGCGTCCCGCGTCGGCACGATGTAGGACACGGTGACCGAGCCGTCGATCTTCGGTGCCGCCGCGGTCGACGGTACGGCGAGACCGACGGCGGCCGTAGCCACGGCGGTGAGCAGGATCCGCAGGCGCATAGAGACGGGATTCGGCGCCGGGGCCGCGAATCCTGGGCCAATCGCGGCGTGGTTCGCCTAGAAGCGAACCAGCGCGCGATTGCCGGGCAGCTAGGACTCCAGGAGCCGGGCGATCAGCGCGTCCATGACGTCGTCGCCCGCTTCGGCGCCGTGCGGCACGATCACCTCGGTCTCGTCGAGGAAGTCGCCGATCATTGTGGCCGGCGCGTGCACGGCATACGTCTTCGTGCTGCCGATCAGCTCCAGCAGGATCCGGCCGTCGCCGGTGGGCCGGAGCCGTACGGCGCCGTCGCCGGTCGGCTCGTCCAGCCCGTAGCGCAGGAAGTCGCGCAGCACCGCCCATTCGCCCCGCGGCAGCGCGGGGTGATCCGGCTGCGCCGACAGCGTGAGTACGACGGCGAGCGGGTCGTCTCTGTGCCAGCTGAGGCCGAGCAGGGTGAGGTGTCCGTGGCCGGTCATGCCGGAGTCGTCGACGACGACGTGGGCAGTGATGGCGCCCTCCATCGTCCGCCTCCACATCACCGGGAAAACGGGGTCGCTCATGTCGTGGGTCAGCGTGCCAGACCCCCCGAACCCGTCACCGCAGCGGGCTAGCCTCGAACCTGTGGCAGATCCGGCGAGTTACCGTCCGGCGCCGGGCACCATCCCCGACCAGCCGGGGGTCTACAAGTTCCGCGACGCCCAGGGCCGGGTGATCTACGTCGGCAAGGCGAAGAGCCTGCGCAGCCGCCTTTCGTCGTACTTCCAGGACGTCGCGAACCTGCACATCCGCGCGCAGACGATGGTGCGAACGGCGGCCGCGGTCGAGTGGACGGTCGTCAACACCGAGGTCGAGGCACTGCAGCTCGAATACAGCTGGATCAAGGAGTTCGACCCGCGGTTCAACGTCCGCTATCGCGACGACAAGTCCTACCCGTGGCTCGCCGTCACTCTCGACGAGGCGTACCCGCGCGCGCAGGTGATGCGCGGCGCGAAACGCAGGGGAGTCAAGTACTTCGGCCCCTACGCGCACGCATGGGCGATCCGCGAAACGCTCGACGCGTTGTTGCGCGTGTTCCCGATGCGCACCTGCAGCAACGGCGTCTTCAAACGCGCGGGCCAGGTCGGCCGGCCGTGCCTGCTCGGCTACATCGACAAGTGCAGCGCGCCGTGCGTCGGCCGCGTCGACGAGACGCAACATCGGCGGATCGTCGACGACTTCGTCGACTTCATGTCCGGGCAGACGCAACGGTTCGTGAAGCGCCTCGAACGCGACATGCGCGACGCGTCGCGACGGCAGGAATACGAGCGCGCCGCGCGGTTGCGCGACGACATCGGCGCGCTCAACCGCGCGATGGAGAAGCAGGCCGTCGTTCTCGGCGACGGCACCGATGCCGACGTCGTCGCGTTCGCGCAGGACGAGCTGGAAGCCGCCGTACAGGTCTTCTATGTCCGTGGCGGCCGGGTCCGCGGCCAGCGCGGCTGGGTCGTCGACAAGGTCGAGGAGATCGACACTCCCGGCCTGGTTGAGCAGTTCCTCACCCAGGCCTACCTCGACGAGCAGAACGAGGTGCCGCGCGAAGTGCTGGTGCCGGCGTTGCCCGACGACGCCGACGTCGTCACCGAGCTGCTCGAGCTGGTTCGCGGCGGGCGGCTGTCGCTGCGGGTTCCGCAACGCGGCGACAAGCGCGCGCTGCTGGAGACCGTCGAGCGCAACGCGAAGGAAGCGTTCACCCGGCACAAGCTCAAGCGGTCGTCCGACATCACGAGCCGCAGCGTGGCGTTGCAGGAGCTGCAGGACGCGCTCGACCTGCGCGAGGCGCCGTTGCGGATCGAGTGCTACGACGTCTCCAACCTGCAGGGCACCGACGTCGTCGCGTCGATGGTCGTGTTCGAGGATGGGCTGGCCCGCAAGAGCGAGTACCGCCGGTTCGCGATCCGCCGCGTCGAAGGCCAGGACGACGTCCGCTCGATCAACGAGGTGATCTACCGGCGGTTCCGGCGCTACCTCGAGGAGGGGCTGCAGGAAGGCGAGGTCGCGACCGCGATCGACGAGACGACCGGCAAGCCGAAGAAGTTCGCCTACCCGCCGCAGCTCGTCGTCGTCGACGGCGGCCCGCCGCAGGTCGCCGCCGCGGCGGCGGCGATGCGCAAGCTCGGGGTCACCGACATCGCGCTCTGCGGTCTCGCGAAGCGGCTGGAAGAGGTCTGGTTGCCGGACCGGGCCGACCCGGTCATCCTGCCGCGGACCAGCGAGGCGCTCTACCTGCTGCAGCGGGTCCGCGACGAGGCGCACCGGTTCGCGATCGCCTACCACCGGCAGAAGCGGTCCCGGACGATGACGCAGTCGGCGCTCGACGGCGTCCCGGGTCTCGGCGAGACCCGCCGCAAGGCGCTGCTGCGGGTGTTCGGCTCGGTGAAGCGGTTGCGGACCGCGACCGTCGAGGAGATCGCCGAGGTGCCCGGCGTCGGCCGCCGTACCGCCGAGGCGATCCACGCCGCCCTCGCCGGGCAACCGGCGGCGGCACCTGCCGTCGACGCGGCCACCGGCGAAATCCTTGAGCCAGCGCCGGACACGGAGGCGGTCGGAGTGGGAGGCTCGGAGCCGAGCCCATGACCACCGCACCTGCGGGATCCGTCCCGACGAACCCTGCCCTCGACCTCGTCGTCATCACGGGCCTGTCCGGCGCCGGCCGGAGCACGGCCGCGAAGTGCCTCGAGGACCTGGGATGGTTCGTCGTCGACAACTTGCCGCCGTCGCTGGTCTCCACGATGGTCGACCTCGCCAGCCGGTCGCACGGTTCGGTCGACCGGATCGCGGTCGTGGTCGACGTCCGCAGCCGCGGCTTCACCAGCGACGTGCACGCCGCGCTCGGCGAGCTCGACCGGATGGGGCTGCGGGCCCGGGTGCTGTTCCTGGAAGCCGCCGACGACGTCCTCGTACGACGCTTCGACAGCGTCCGCCGGCCGCACCCGTTGCAAGGCGCCGGGCTGCTGACCGACGGCATCGCCCGCGAGCGGCACCTGCTCCGCGACCTGCGCGGCGAGGCCGACCTCGTCATCGACACGAGCGTCCTCAACGTGCACGAGCTGCGGGCGAAGATCGAGGCCGCGTTCGCCGACGCCGCCGCGACCGGCCTGCACGCGACCGTGATCTCGTTCGGCTACAAGTACGGGCTGCCGGTCGACGCCGACATCGTCGTCGACTGCCGGCTGCTGCCCAACCCGCACTGGGTGCCCGAGCTGCGCCCGCTGACCGGCCTCAACCCGCAGGTCCGCGACTACGTGTTCGCGCAGGCCGGGGCGCGCGAGTTCGTCGAGGCGTACGCCGACCTGCTCCACCGTTACGAAGAGGGCTACGCCCGCGAGGGCAAGCACTACGCGACCCTCGCGGTCGGCTGCACCGGCGGGAAGCACCGCAGCGTCGCGATCGCCGAGGAGCTCGCCGGCCGGCTGCGCGACGACGGCGTTGACGTCCGCGTCGTGCATCGAGACCTGGGGCGCGAGTGACCGGGCCGCGCGTGGTGGCCTTCGGCGGCGGGCACGGGCTCGCCGCGTCGCTGAATGCGTTGCGCCGGGTGACCGACGAGCTGACCGCCGTGGTCACGGTCGCCGACGACGGCGGATCGAGCGGCCGGATCCGGTCCGAGCTCGGTTCGCTGCCGCCGGGCGACCTGCGGATGGCGCTGGCCGCGCTGGCCGCCGACGACGAGTGGGGCCGGCTGTGGGCCCAGGTCTACCAGCACCGGTTCGGCGGCGGCGGCACTCTCGACGGGCACGCGGTCGGCAATCTCGTGCTGACCGCCCTGACCGAGATCACCGGCGACCCGGTCGCGGCGCTCGACCTCGCCGGCCGGCTCGTCCGCGGCACCGGCCGGGTGCTGCCGCTGGCGACCTCGGCGCTGGAGATCGTCGCCGACGTCGTCGGCCTCGACGCCGGCGATCCGGGCCGGGCGGTCGAGGTGCGCGGGCAGGTCGCGGTCGCGACCACGCCCGGCCGCGTCGTCGCCGTACGGATCGAGCCGGCCGAGCCGGCCGTGTGTACGGAGGCCGTCCAGGCGGTGCACGACGCCGACTGGGCGGTGCTCGGCCCCGGGTCGTGGTTCACCAGCGTCATCCCGCACCTGCTCGTGCCGGACATGGCGAAGGCGCTCACCGGCAGCTCGGCGCGGGTGTGCGTCGCGCTCAACCTCTCGCCGCAGCCGGGGGAGACCGACGGCTTCTCGCCGGAGACCCACCTCGAAGTGCTGGCTGCGCACGCGCCGGAGCTCGACGTCGCCGTCGTGCTCGCCGACCGGTCCGCGGTGGGCGGCGCCGAGGCGGGATTGCGGGAGACCGCCGCGGGGTTGGGCGCAACGCTGGTCGTCGCCGACGTCGCGGCGCGCGACGGGACGCCGCGGCACGACCCCGAGCGGCTGGCGGCGGCGTACCGCGAGATCTTGTGTAGTGACGACGGAGGAGACTCCACCAAAGGAGACTGGGCATGGCGATGACCGCCGCGGTGAAGGACGAGCTCGCCCGGCTGTCGGTGACGAAACCGTGTTGCCGCAAGGCCGAGATGGCGTCGATGTTGCGGTTCGCAAGTGGGCTGCACCTCAACGGGGGCCATCTCGTCGTGGAGGCCGAGCTCGACGCCGGGGCCACCGCGCGACGGCTCCGCAAGGACCTGGCGGAGGTCTACGGCCACGCCTCCGAGATGGCGGTCGTCTCCGGCGCCGGCATCCGGAAGGGATCGCGCTACCTGGTCCGGGTCACCAAGGACGGCGACGCGCTCGCCCGGCAGACCGGGCTGGTCGACGGCCGCGGTCGGCCGGTGCGCGGCCTGCCGCCGCAGGTCGTGTCCGGCGCCACCTGTGACGCGGCGGCGGCGTGGCGCGGGGCGTTCCTCGCGCACGGCTCGCTGACCGAGCCGGGCCGGTCCTCCTCGCTGGAGATCACCTGCCCGGGGCCGGAGTCCGCCCTTGCGCTGGTCGGCGCGGCGCGCCGGCTGGGCGTCTCGGCGAAGGCCCGCGAGGTGCGCGGCATCGACCGGGTCGTCGTCCGCGACGGCGACGCGATCGGCATCCTGCTCACCAAGCTCGGCGCGCACGACAGCGTGCTTGCGTGGGAAGAGCGCCGGATGCGCCGGGAGGTGCGCGCGACCGCCAACCGGCTGGCCAACTTCGACGACGCCAACCTGCGCCGGTCCGCGCGGGCGGCGGTCGCGGCCGGGGCGCGGGTGTCACGGGCGCTGGAGATCCTCGGCGACGAGGCTCCCGAGCACTTGCTGTCGGCCGGCCGGTTGCGGCTGGAGCACGCGCAGGCGTCGCTCGAGGAGCTCGGCGCCCTCGCCGACCCGCCGCTCACCAAGGACGCGGTGGCCGGCCGGATCCGCCGGCTGCTCGCGATGGCGGACAAGCGCGCCGAGGACCTGGGCATCCCGAACACCGAGGCGAGCCTGACTCCCGAGATGCTCGCCGACGCCCAGTAGCCGCACCGATCGCGTTGAGTGTGACGTTGTGTGTCGATGAAGGGGCCCGCACTGACACACAACGTCACAGTCAACGGAGGGTGGCGAAGCTCGGATTGCTAGCCTCGGGCGCGGGGTTTTCGTCGTACCTGGTCGAGGAGTGAGCAGCGTGGCCACTCGCGTGGGCATCAACGGGTTCGGTCGGATCGGGCGCAACTTCTTCCGCGCCCTCGTCGCGAGCGGGCATGACCTCGAACTGGTCGCCTACAACGACCTCGGCGACCCGAAGACGATCGCGCACCTGCTGAAGTACGACTCCATCCTCGGCCGCCTCGACCAGGAGGTCCGGCTCACCGACGACGGCATCGACGTCGGCGGCCGGCACATCAAGGGGCTCGCCATCAAGGAGGGCCCGGGCGCGCTGCCGTGGGGAGACCTCGGCGTCGACATCGTCATCGAGTCGACCGGCATCTTCACCAAGGCCGACGCGGCCCGCCAGCACGTCGAGAAGTCCGGCGCGAAGAAGGTCATCATCTCGGCGCCGGCGACCGGCGAGGACCTCACCGTCGTCCTCGGCGTCAACGAAGACCAGTACGACGGCTCGCAGACCGTCATCTCCAACGCGAGCTGTACGACGAACTGCCTCGCGCCGATGGCGAAGGTGCTCGATGACTCGTTCACCATCGAGCGCGGCCTGATGACGACGATCCACGCCTACACCCAGGACCAGAACCTGCAGGACGGCCCGCACAAGGACCTGCGCCGGGCCCGCGCCGCCGCGATCAACATCGTGCCGACGTCGACCGGCGCGGCGAAGGCGATCGGCCTGGTGCTCCCGCAGCTCAAGGGCAAGCTCGACGGCTACGCGCTGCGGGTGCCGATCCCGACCGGCTCGGCGACCGACCTCACCGTCACCGTCAGCCGCGACACCACCGTCGACGAGGTCAACAACGCGATGCGCGGCGCGGCCGACGGCCCGCTGAAGGGCATCCTGCGCTACACCGAGGACGAGATCGTGTCGAGCGACATCGTCACCGACCCCGCGTCGTGCATCCTCGACGCCGGGTTGACGAAGGTGATCGGCAACCAGGTCAAGATCGTCGGCTGGTACGACAACGAGTGGGGCTACTCCAACCGCCTCGTCGACCTCACCGCCCTCGTGGCGAGCCGGCTCTAGTGCCCGGCACTCCCCCGGGCGTCGACACCCTCGGCGACCTGGCGGGCAAGCGCGTGCTCGTCCGCAGCGACCTGAACGTCCCGCTCGACAACGCGGGACGCATCACCGACGACGGCCGGATCCGTGCCAGTCTTCCGCAGCTGCAAGCGCTGCGCGACGCCGGCGCCCGCCTCGTCGTCTGCGCGCACCTGGGCCGGCCGAAGGGCGGCCCGGACCCGAAGTACAGCCTGGCGCCGGTCGCCGCCCGGTTGACCGAGCTGCTCGGCACCGACGTACCGCTCGTCACCGACCCGGCGGCGTACGACGGCAGCGCCGAGGTGGCATTGCTGGAGAACGTGCGGTTCGACGCGGGCGAGACGTCGAAGGACGACGCCGAGCGGGCCGCGTTCGCCGACCGGTTGGCCGCGCTCGCCGACGTCTACGTCGACGACGCGTTCGGTGCGGTGCACCGCAAGCACGCGAGCGTGTACGACGTCGCCAAGCGCCTGCCGCACGCGGCCGGCGCCCTCGTCGCCAAAGAGGTCGAGGTGCTCGACCGGCTCACGACCGACCCGGACCGGCCGTACGTCGTCGTCCTCGGCGGCTCGAAGGTCTCCGACAAGCTCGCCGTCATCGAGAGCCTGCTGCCGAAGGTCGACCGGCTGCTGGTCGGCGGCGGCATGTGCTTCACGTTCCTCGCCGCGCAAGGCCACGAGGTCGGCGACTCGCTGCTCGAGGCCGACCACGTCGATGCCTGCCGGCGGTTCCTCGACACCGGGAAGGTCGTGCTCCCGACCGACGTCGTCGTGGCCGCCGACGTGTCGGCCGGCGCGCAGACGGCCGTGGTCGCCGCCGACGCCATCCCGGCCGGCCAGAAGGGCCTCGACATCGGACCCGACAGCGTCGCCGCGTTCGGCAAGGCGCTCGCCGACGCGAAGACCGTGTTCTGGAACGGCCCGATGGGCGTGTTCGAGCTCGCGCCGTTCGCCGCCGGCACCCGCGGCGTCGCCGAGGCGATCGCCGATCTCGAGGGTGACGCGCTGACCGTCGTCGGCGGCGGCGACAGCGCGGCCGCCGTGCGCGCGCTCGGCATCGGCGAGGCCCGCTTCGGCCACATCTCCACCGGAGGCGGCGCCAGCCTCGAATACCTCGAAGGCAAGGACCTGCCGGGCCTGACCGCTCTGTTGCACCCATTTGGGCTGGAGGGCTGATGTCGCGGACCCCGCTGATGGCGGGCAACTGGAAGATGAACCTCAACCACCTCGAGGCCATCGCGTTCGTCCAGAAGCTCGCCTACTCGCTGTCCGACGCCGACTACGACGCGGTCGAGGTCGCGGTGCTCCCGCCGTACGTCGACCTGCGGAGCGTGCAGACGCTCGTCGACGGCGACCGGTTGCGGGTCGTCTACGGCGCGCAGGACCTGTCCGCGCACGACGAGGGCGCCTACACCGGCGAGGTCAGTGGCGCGATGCTGGCGAAGCTCGGCTGCACGTACGCCGTCGTCGGGCACAGCGAGCGGCGCGCCTACCACGGCGAGACCGACGAGATCGTCAACGCCAAGGTGCAGGCGGCCGGCCGGCACGGCCTGACCCCGATCCTGTGCGTCGGCGAGCCGCTCGACGTCCGCCGCGAGGGCGGCCAGGTCACGCATTCGACCGATCAGCTGCGGGCCGCGCTCGCCGGCGTCCCTGCGGAGCAGGCCCGGACCGTCGTCGTCGCCTACGAGCCGATCTGGGCGATCGGGACCGGCGAGGTCGCGACGCCGGCCGACGCGCAGGAGGTCTGCGCCGCCCTCCGCTCGACGCTGGCCGAGCTCTACTCCGGCGATCTGGCGGACGCGGTGCGCATCCTGTACGGCGGGTCGGTCAAGCCGGACAACGTCGCGGCGATCATGGCCGAGGACGACGTCGACGGCGCGCTCGTGGGCGGGGCCAGCCTGTCCGTGGACGACTTCGCCGCGATTGTCCGGTTTCGCGATCCGGCCGGCAGCGCTGCGTGATCGCTGCATAACGCGAAGGTCACGATTCCGCGGCAGCAGGGAAAGGGTTCTTTCCTGGATCTCTCCAGTCGGCTTAGTCTCTCGGGGCCGGGTGCGCGCCCCGGCGGCGCAGCGTCGCGTCGATATCGTTTCGGAGGCAGCCTGGTGAACCCCGACGAGTGGGCGCAGCGGTGACCGCTCCGCTCGACGTTCAGGGCAGCGCGACCGAGGCCCAGCCCGAGGCTGTCCTCGGCGGGGTCGAGGCGAAGGCGATCGAGGGCCGCTCGCTCGGCCAGATCGCCTGGATGCGGCTCAAGCGCGACAAGGTGGCGATCGTCGGCGGTGTCGTCGTGATCCTGCTGATCCTCGTCGCGATCTTCGCCGGGGTCATCTCGTCGCTCGCCGGCCAGGACCCCTACGCCTACCACTCCAACCTGATCGACCCCAACTACTCCACCCCGAAGGGTGGCTGGGGCGGCATCAGCTGGGACCACCTGCTCGGCGTCGAGCCGGTCAGCGGCCGCGACATCTTCTCCCGCATCGTCTACGGCGCGCGGGTGTCGATGATCATCGCGTTCCTCGCCACCGGCGTCTCGGTCATCATCGGCGTGGCGGTGGGCGTCGTGGCGGGCTACTTCGGTGGCATCGTCGACCAGCTGCTCAGCCGGCTGATGGACCTGCTGCTCGCGTTCCCGCTGCTGCTGTTCGCGATCGCGCTCGTCTACGTGATCGGCGACAGCTCGCTGGTCGGCCTGGGTGACAACAACACCCGCATCTTCGTGCTCGTCATCATCATCGGCTTCTTCAACTGGCCGTACATCGGCCGCATCATCCGCGGCCAGACGCTGTCGTTGCGCGAGAAGGAATACATCGAGGCCGCGCGGAGCCTCGGTGCCAGCCCGACGCGGATCCTGTTCCGCGAGATCCTGCCCAACCTGGTCGGCCCGATCCTCGTCTACTCGACGCTGATCATCCCGACCAACATCCTGTTCGAGGCGGCGCTGTCGTTCCTCGGCGTGGGCGTCCGGCCGCCGCAGGCGTCGTGGGGAGCCATGCTCTCGGACGCCTCGCAGGGCCTGTTCCAGATCGACCCGGAATACATGATCGTGCCCGGCGCCGCGCTGTTCATCACGGTCATCGCGTTCAACTTGTTCGGCGACGGTCTGCGCGACGCGCTAGACCCGAGAAGCAACCGGTAGCACTGACTCACCGGTCAACTGAGGAGAGGGGCAACACAACGATGAGGCGAACCAGTCTGGTGCGCTACGGCACCGTGGCGACGGCGATGGCGCTGCTCGTCGCGGGCTGCGGTAGCAGCAGCAGCGGCGGGGGCAACCAGGGCGGCGGCGAGAAGCCGAAGCCGGCGCAGAACGTGTTCAATGCCGGTACGACGGGCATCCGCAACGCGTCCGACCACAAGGGCGGCACGCTCAACTTCATTGCCGACGGCGACTGCGACTACTGGGACCCCGCGCGCACCTACTACGGCTTCTGCTGGGACATGCAGCGGCTGTTCTCGCGTGGCCTCATGGCCTACAACGCCGCTCCCGGCGACTCCGGCCTGAACGCGGTTCCCGACCTCGCGACCGAGGCCGGCACCAGCCCCAACGGCAAGGACTGGACCTACCACCTCAAGAGCGGCATCAAGTTCGAGGACGGCAGCCCGGTCACGTCGAAGAACATCAAGTACGGCATCGAGCGCGTCTTCGCGCAGAGTGTCATCAACGGTGGTCCGACGTACGTCATCACGTTCCTGTGCCCGGGTCCGATCAACACGTCCGGTGGCTGTGACGCCTACAAGGGTCCGTACGCCGACAAGGACCCGAACCACCTCGGCCTGTCCACGATCGACACGCCGGACGACAACACGATCGTGTTCCACCTGAACAAGGTCGTGGGTGACTGGAACTACATCATGGCGCTGCCGGCGAGCACGCCGGTGCCGATCGCGTACGACCAGAGCCCCAAGGGTGGCGCGCACTACACGGACCACCCGTACTCGACCGGTCCGTACAAGTTCGACACCTACACGGCTGGCAAGAGCCTGACGCTGGTCCGCAACGCGATGTGGAACCAGGGCAACGACCCGTTCCGCAAGGCGCTGCCGGACAAGATCGTCTTCACCGTTGACGCCAACGACGACGACATCGACCAGCGCATCCTCACCAACATCGCCGACGTCAACATCTCCGGTACCGGTGTGCAGCCGACGGCGCAGGCGAAGATCCTGAGCAACCCGACCCTCAAGGCGCGTGCGGACAACCCGGTCACCGGTGCCACCCGTTACCTCGCCATCGAGTCCAAGGTTGCGCCGTTCGACAACGTCCACTGCCGCCGTGCGGTGCAGTACGCGGTCAGCAAGGTCGACTGGCAGACCGCTCGTGGTGGCCCGATCGGTGGTGGCCAGGTCGCGACGTCGATGCTGAACCCGACCGTCAAGGGCTTCGTCCAGTTCGACGCCTACCCGGACGACAACGGCAACGGCGACATCGCGAAGGCCAAGGACGAGCTGAAGCAGTGTGGCAAGCCCAACGGCTTCACCACGCACCTTGCCTCGCAGAACAGCGGCAAGGGCACCCGCGTGGCCACGGCCGTGCAGGCCGCGCTCAAGCGGGTCGGCATCAACTGCATCATCGACCTCGGCAACGCCGCGACCTACTACAGCCAGTTCATCGGTGCTCCGGCTGTCAACCGGGCGAAGGGCCGTGGCCTTCTCGTCGCGGGCTGGGGTGCTGACTGGCCGACCGGTTACGGCTTCTTCTCGTCGCTGATCGACGGGCGGAAGATCCTGCCGCAGGGCAACAGCAACTACTCGGAGACCAACGACCCGAAGATCAACGACATGATCGACCAGGCCGTTGCTGCGACCGACCCCAACAAGGCGGCGCAGATCTGGGGCGAGGTCGACAAGCAGCTGATGACCGAAGACGCGACCTTGGTCCCCATGACCTGGGACAAGGCACTGGTCATCAACAGCCAGAACGTGACCAACGCCTACATCATGTTGAGTCTGCTGGGCATCTACGACTTCCAGGCTCTCGGCCACGTCTAGATCGCTCTAGTAGTTCGCTGAAGGGAGGACCGTGGCCGGCGGGGTGACCCGCCGGCCACGGTGCCAACGAACGTGATCCAATACATCATTCGCCGGTTGATCCTGGTGGTCGTGCTCATGTGGGTCGTGAGCATGGTCACGTTCGCGATCTTCTTCCTCATCCCGTCTGCCACCGGTACCAGTCCGGCCGTGCTGTTCGCCGGCAAGGCGCCCACGCCGGACACGATCGCGGCGGTGGAAGTCAAGTTCGGGTTGAAGGACTCGATCCCCGTCCAGTACGGGCACTTCGTCGAGGGCATCTTCGTCGGCCGTCACTTCGACAACGGCGCCGACAAGTCGTACTGCCCGCCACCCTGCCTCGGCTTCTCGTTCGTGAACAACCAGCCGGTGTGGGAGGAGATCGTCAGCGACCTGCCGGTGACGCTGTCCCTCGCGGCCGGCGCGTCGATCATGTGGTTGGTGACCGGCACCGCGGTCGGCGTGCTCAGCGCGCTGAAACGAAGAACGATCTTCGACCGTGCGGCGATGGGCCTGGCACTGGCCGGCGTCTCGCTGCCCATCTACTTCACCGGTCTGGTCCTGCTCGACCTGATCAGTTACAAGTGGGGCATCCTGCCCAACGTCCATTACGTCGGCATCACCGACAACCCGCTCTCGTGGGCCCGAAATCTGCTGCTGCCCTGGATCGCGCTGACGTTCCTCTACGCCGCGCTCTACGCGCGGCTGACCCGGGCCGGCATGCTCGAGACGATGGGCGAGGACTACATCCGTACGGCGCGGGCCAAGGGGCTCACCGAGCGCCGGGTCATCACCCGCCACGCCCTGCGCGCCGCGTTGACGCCGATCGTCACCATCTTCGGCCTCGACCTCGGCCAGCTGCTCGGCGGCGCGATCCTGACCGAATACACGTTCGGCCTCATCGGCGTCGGCCACCTGTCGATCGACGCGATCAGCAGACAGGACCTGCCCGTCATCATGGGCGTAACGTTGTTCGCGGCGTTCTTCATCGTCTTCGCCAACCTGGTCGTCGACGTCCTGTACGCCTTCGTCGACCCCCGGGTTCGGTATTCATGACGGACATCCACGAGCGGCCGGCTCTCAGCCCGACCGCGTTCCTCGACGTGCGCGACCTGCGCATCCACTTCGCGACCGACGACGGCCTGGTGCGTGCCGTCGACGGGCTGTCGTTCAGCGTCGAGCGCGGCAAGTCGCTCGCGATCGTCGGCGAGTCCGGCTCCGGCAAGAGCGTGACGAGCCTCGGCATCCTCGGGCTCTACAACAAGCGCAACGCCCGCGTCTCCGGCGAGATCTACCTCGACGGCCAGGAGCTGGTGAACGCGTCGCCCGACGCCGTCCGCGCGCTCCGCGGCAAGAAGATGTCGATGATCTTCCAGGACCCGCTGTCCAGCCTGCACCCCTATTACACGATCGGCTGGCAGATCGAAGAGGCCTACCGCGTCCACAACAACGTCAGCAGGCAGGAGGCGCGCACCCGCGCGATCGAGCTGCTCAAGCGGGTGGGCATCCCGCAGCCGGACAAGCGGGTCGACGACTACCCGCACCAGTTCTCCGGCGGCATGCGGCAGCGCGCGATGATCGCGATGTCGCTGTCCTGCAACCCCGAGCTGCTCATCGCCGACGAGCCGACCACCGCGCTCGACGTGACCGTGCAGGCGCAGATCCTCGACCTGATGAAGGACCTGCAGGAGGAATACAACTCCGCGATCATCCTGATCACGCACGACCTCGGGGTGGTCGCCGAGGTCGCCGACGACGTCGTCGTCATGTACGCCGGCCGCGCGATGGAGTACGGCACCGCCGGCGACATCTTCTACTCGCCCGAGCATCCCTACACCTGGGGTCTGCTCGCCTCGGTGACCCGGCTCGACCGGGAGCGTTCCGAGCGGTTGCAGCCGATCCCGGGCAACCCGCCGTCGCTGATCAACGTGCCGCCGGGCTGCCCGTTCCACCGGCGCTGCCGTTACGAAGCGCTCAACGGCGGCGTCCAGCGGGTCGAGCGCCCGGATCTGGAAGAGTCGAGCCCCGGCCATTACGTCGCCTGCCACCTTCCGGTGGAGGAGCGTCGGCGTATCTTCCGCGACGAGGTGGCGACGCTGCTGTGAGCACCCCCCAAGAGCCCGGTACGCCGGGCAAGAAGACCGCCGCGCGCAAGACGACTGCGGCCGGCAAGACGACGGCCGCCCGCAAGACCACGGGTGCGCAGAGCACGGCGAAGACGACCACGGCCCGCAAGACGGCCGTCGCCCGCAAGACCGCGACGACGACGGTGCGCAAGACGGCCGCGAAGGCCGCGCCGGCGAAGACGACCACCCGCCCGCGCACCGCCCGCGTCTCGGCGAGCAGCGGGGACGCGCCGGCGAACGGATCCGCCGGCGCGGCGACGACGACCACGACGACCGGCGTCGCCGACGGCGGCACCGGAACCGCTGCGGCCGCGCACGGCGGCGGCGGGACCGACGTCCGCGACCGCGAGGCGATCCTCGAGGTCACCGACCTGCAGAAGTACTTCCCGGTCACCCGCGGCATCATCATCCGCAGCAAGGTCGGCGACGTGAAGGCCGTCGACGGCCTCACCTTCAGTTTGCAGAAGGGCGAGACGCTCGGTCTCGTGGGCGAGTCCGGCTGCGGCAAGTCGACCACCGGCCGGTTGCTCGTCCGGCTGCTCGAACCGACCGGCGGCCGGGTCAAGTTCGAGGGCAAGGACATCACGCACCTGTCGCCGTCGGGGCTGCGTCCCTACCGCCGCGACATCCAGATGATCTTCCAGGATCCCTACTCGTCGCTGAACCCGCGGCACACGATCGGCACGATCGTCGGTGCGCCGTTCCGCATCCAGGGGATCCAGACCGACAAGGGCATCAAGCGCTCGGTGCAGGAGCTGCTCGAGCTGGTCGGCCTGAGCCCGGAGCACTACAACCGCTACCCGCACGAGTTCTCCGGCGGCCAGCGCCAGCGCATCGGCATCGCCCGCGCGCTCGCGTTGCGGCCCAAGCTCATCATCTGCGACGAGCCGGTGTCGGCGCTCGACGTGTCGATCCAGGCGCAGGTCATCAACCTGCTGCAGGACGTGCAGAGCGAGCTCGACCTCACCTACGTGTTCATCGCCCACGACCTGTCCGTCGTCCGGCACATCTCCAACCGCGTCGCGGTCATGTACCTCGGCAAGATCGTCGAACTGGCCGACAACGTCGACCTGTACGAGCACCCGCTGCACCCGTACACCCACGCGCTGCTGTCCGCCGTACCGATCCCGGACCCCGACCGGGAGAAGACCCGCGAGCGGATCCTGCTGCAGGGCGACGTGCCCAGCCCGCTGAACCCGCCGCCGGCGTGCCGGTTCCACACCCGGTGCTGGAAGGCGCAGGAGATCTGCAAGACCGTCGAGCCGCCGCTGCTGGAGATCGCGCCGCGGCACGAAGTCGCCTGCCACTTCCCCGAGGAGCGCGTCCTCCTCTAGAGGGCACCGCTGGCGGCGTTCCCGTCGCCTTCCCGATTTCCGCTAGGCTGGGTCGCGTGTCGATTGTCGTGTCGATCGTGCTCGTCATCACGAGCGTGCTCATGGTCCTGCTGATCCTGCTGCACCGCGGCAAGGGCGGCGGCCTGTCCGACCTGTTCGGCGGCGGGGTGTCCTCGACGCTGTCCGGTTCGTCGGTGGTCGAGAAGAACCTCGACCGGATCACGATCTTCATCGGCATCGTGTGGTTCGCCGCGGTCATCGCCGAAGGGCTGGTTCTCAAGCACGGCCTGTAGTTCGAGGGAGCGTGCCAGTGGTAGGTGGCAGCGCCATCCGGGGCAGCCGAGTAGGCGCCGGGCCCATGGGGGAGACCGAGCGCGGCGAGACCGCGCCGCGCAAGCGAGTCTCCTTCTGGTGCGCCAACCGGCACGAGAGCCGGCCGTCGTTCGCCGCCGACGCCGAGATTCCCGAAACCTGGGACTGCCCGCGCTGCGGCTACCCGGCCGGGCGCGACCGCGACAACCCGCCGCCGCCGCCCCGCACCGAGGTCTACAAGAGCCACCTCGCCTACGTCCGCGAGCGCCGGGACGACAGCGACGGCGAGGCGCTGCTCAACGAGGCCCTGGAAGCGCTGCGCTCACGCAAGGACTAGGCGGCCTAGTCCGAGCGGACTACAGGAGCGCCAGGATCGAGCCGACAGCATGTCCATGACCTTGTGGATGGGCGTGGCCACTACATACATCGTCATCATCGGCATCGGCCTCGCTCTCGGCTCGCTGCTGGCGAGCCGGTTTCCGCGTCGTAACGGTGGCGGCGGTACGGACACCGTGCCGCCGTCGCCGTACGACGGTCCCCGATTCGGCCTCGAAGACCTGCCGCCGCTGGGCAGCGAGTTCGACCGCCAGTTCCTGCCCGAGGCCTTCCCCACCGAGCTGATCCCTCGGTAGGTTTCTGGTTCCGGAAGCAATCCGGGACCAGAGGAGGCAGTCATGGCCGAACACCCGAACGTCGACTTGCTGCGCAAGGGGTACGCCGCCTACGGCACCGGCGACCTCGACGTCCTCAACGAGCTGTTCGCCGACGACATCCTCTGGCACATCGCCGGGCAGAGCCCGATCGCCGGCGACTACAAGGGCCGCGACCAGGTGTTCGGATTCTTCGGCAAGCTGATGGAGCTCAGCGACGGCACCGCGAAGATCGAGGTCCACGACATCCTCGCCAACGACGAGCACGGCGTCGCGATCGTGACCGGGACGGCCACCCGCGACGGTCGGACGTTCACCGGCCGCGACGTGCACACCTTCCACCTGCGCGACGGCAAGGTGGTCGAGTTCTGGGACGCCCCGCTCGACCAGTACGAGGCCGACGAGTTCTGGAGCTGACGGCTCAGGGCGAGGCGAGCCGGGCGAGCGCCGGCGGCAGCTTGCTCGCCGCCGCGCGGTCGAGCAGCCAGAGCGTCCGCGACCGGCCGCGCACCCCGGCGGCCGGGATCGCGGTCGCGCCCGCGCCGGCCAGCGCCATCCGCGCCGCCGCCGCCTTCTCCTCGCCGGCCGCGACCACCCACACTTCACGCGCGGCGTTGATCGAGCTCATCGACAGCGACAGCCGGGTCGGCGGTGGCTTCGGCGATCCCCGGACCGGGACGACCGCGCGATCGTCGTAGAGCGCCGGCGAGCCGGGGAACAGCGACGCGACGTGCCCCTCCGGCCCCAGCCCGAGCAGCAGTACGTCGAACGTCGGCACGTCGCCGTGGTCTTCGGGGCGCGCGGCGGCGGCGAGCGCCGCCGCGTAGTCCTCGGCCGCGGCGTCGACGTCGTCGCCCAGCGGCCCGTTGCTCGGCGCCATGGGATGCACCCGCTCGGGGACGACGGTCACCGCGTCGAGCAGCGCCTCGCGCGCCTGGGTCTCGTTGCGGTCCGGATGGCCGGCGGGCAGGAACCGCTCGTCGCCCCACCACACGTCGAGCCGATCCCACTCGACCGCGTCGCGGGCCGGCGACGCGGCCAACTCGCGCAGCGTCGTCGTACCGATCCCGCCGCCGGTGAGGACGACGGACGCGCTGCCGCGCGCGGCTTGCGCATCGACGAGCGCGGTGACCAGCCGGGCGGCGACCGCGCGGGCCAGCAGCGTCGCGTCGTGGTGGGTGACGACGAGCGGCGGGCTCACGAGCGCACCGCCTCGCCCGCCCACGCCGGGTCGCGCCACTTGTGCGTCCGGGCCGCCGGCCGATCCGCGATCCCGGCCACGCCGGTGGCCGCCGCGAGGGCTTCCGCGTAGACGGCGTCGGGGTCCATGCGGCGCAGCTCCTCGGCGAGCAGGTCGCCGAGCTCGCGGCGCGGCAGCGGCAACTGCCGCTCGTCCTCGTCGCCGCGGCGCAGCGTGGCGAGCCGGCCGTCGGGACGGCTGATCGAGACCGAGTACGGCGCGCCGCCGTCCCGGGTCGCGTCGATCGCCGCGGACGTGATGCCGGGACCGGCCGTCTCGTCGACCTCGGCCCGGGTGCCGAGCCGCGAGTCGAGCCAGCCGCAGAGCAAAGCGGCACTCGGGTTGCCGGCTTCGGCGCCGATCGTCGCGCCGGACGGTGTGGCGTCGACCGCGTCGAGGGCCGAGGCGAGCAGCGCCCGCCACGGCGTCGTCCGGGTCCAGGCCAGGTCGGTGTCGCCGGGCGCGAAGTCCTCCGCCCGGCGCTGCAGCGCGGCCCGCGGGTCGGCGGCCCGGGCGCAGTCGGTGATCCTCCGGTTGGCGAGCACGCCGAGCGCGTCCGTCGCGATCTCGTCAGGCGGCGGGCCGTGCCACCAGGTGACGACCGGCGCGTCCGGCGCGAGCAGCGGCAGCACCACCGACTCGGCGTGCAACCCCAGCCGGCCGTACATCCGCATGACGACCGCTTCGGTCGGCCCGAGCCGGCCGCCGACCTGTACCTCCGCGTCGAGCCGGTTGTCGGCGTCGATCGACCGGCGTACGACGATGAGCAGCCGGCACGGGTGCGCGGCGGCGGCGACGGTGGCGGCGGTCTCGGCTTCCTGCACCTGCTTCTCGTCGACGACCACGACGAGCGAGAGGGCGAGACCGCTGGCGAGCGCGCCGGCCGTCCGTCGCTCGGCAAGCAGCGCGTTGACGATGTCGGTGCCGGTGGTGTCCCACAGAGTCGTCGCCATCAGGGCCTCCGCCAGACGCGGCCGTCGCGCGCGAGCATGTCGTCGGCCTCGGCCGGACCCCACTCGCCGGCGCGATACGTGTGCGGCTCGGTGCCGGACCAGAACTCCTCCAGCGGATCGATCACCCGCCAGCTCGCGTCGACCTCTTCGTTGCGCGGGAACAACGTCTGGTCGCCGAGCAGCACGTCGAGGATCAGCCGCTCGTAGGCCTCCGGCGAGGACTCGGTGAACGACTCGCCGTACAGGAAGTCCATCGACACGTCGCGGACCTCCATCGCGGATCCGGGCACCTTCGATCCGAACCGCAGGGTGACGCCCTCGTCCGGCTGCACGCGGACGACGAGCTGGTTGTGGCCGAGCTCGACCGTGTCGGTGGCGTCGAACGGCAGGTGCGGCGCCCGCTTGAACACGACCGCGATCTCGGTGACCCGGCGGGGGAGTCGCTTGCCGGTGCGCAGGTAGAACGGCACGCCGGCCCAGCGCCGCGTCTCGACGCCGAGGCGCACCGCGGCGTAGGTCTCGGTGCGCGAGTCCTTCGGCACGTCCTTCTCGTCGCGGTACGCCGGCACTCGCTGGCCGGCCAGCCAGCCCTGGTCGTACTGGCCGCGGACGGCGTAGTGCTGCTTGTCGTCGGGCAGCGAGATTGCGTTGAGGGCTTTGAGCTTCTCGATCCGGATCGACTCGGCGTCGAACGAGACCGGTTCCTCCATCGCGGTCAGCGCGAGCAGCTGCAGCAGGTGGTTCTGCAGCACGTCGCGGGCCGCACCGGCGTTGTCGTAGAAGCCCGCGCGGCCGCCGATGCCGACGTCTTCGGCCATCGTGATCTGCACCGAGTCGACGAAGTGCGAGTTCCAGATCGGCTCGAACAGCGTGTTGGCAAAGCGCAGCGCGAGCAGGTTCTGCACCGTCTCCTTGCCGAGGTAGTGGTCGATCCGGAACACGTCTTTCGCGGTGAAGACGCGGTCGACCAGATCGTTGAGCTCCTTCGCCGATTCGAGGTCGTGACCGAACGGCTTCTCGACGACGACCCGCCGCCAGCCGCCGCGTTCGGCGTTGTCGGCCATCTTCGTCCGGGCCATCTGCTCCAGCACCGTGGGGAACGCCGGCGGCGGGATCGAGAGGTAGAACGCGGCGTTGCCCTTGATGCCGTGGGTGTCCTCGAGGTCGATCAGCTTCGCGGCCAGCGCGTCGAACGCCTCGTCGTCGTCGAACGACCCCGGCAGGAAGCACAGCGAGTCGGCGATCCGGCGCCAGACGTCCTCGCGGAACTCGGTGCGCGAATGTTGTTGCGCCGCGTCGCGGGCCAGCGACTCGAACTCGCCGACGCCCCAGTCGCGGCGGGCGAAGCCGAGCAGCACGAACCCCGGCGGCAGCAGGCCGCGGTTGCCGAGGTCGTAGATCGCCGGGATCAGCTTCTTGCGGGCGAGGTCGCCGGTGACGCCGAAGACGACGAGCGCGCACGGATCCGGGACGCGGGGGAGCCTGCGGTCGCGCGGATCCCGCAGCGGGTTCGCCATGGTCAGGCTCGGGCGGCGTCGAGGAGTCGGGGCAGGCCGGCGGTGCGGTCGGTCAGGTGCAGCCGCAGCACCGGGCGGTCGCGGGACTGCAGCGCCTGGAGGTCGCCGAGAGCCTGCGCGAGTTGCAGCCGGCCGAACGTGAACGGCTGCCCGGGTACGTCGAGATCGGTCGCGTGCGCGCCGGTCACCTGGAGGAACGCGCCGACCTGCGGACCGCCCTTGTGGTACTGCCCGGTCGAGTGCAGGAACCGCGGCCCCCACCCGAACGTCACCGGATGCGGGATCCGCCCGGCCAGCAGCGACCGCAGTTGCGCGGCCGGCGCCTCGCCGAGCCGGTCGAGGTAGGCCATCACCGCGAGGTACCCGCGATCGGGTACGGCGGCCAGCAACGCCGTCAGCGCGTCGCGCACCGTCGTCGCCCCGTCCAGCAGCGCCCGGTCGCCGTGCACCTCGATCGCGCCGTCGACGAACGCCGGGTCGCCCTCCGGCAGCGGGCCGTCACCGGCCTTCTCCAGCACGGCTTTGGTGTTGTCCTTCGACTCCTGCACGTTGGGCTGGTCGAACGGGTTGATCCCGAGCGCATAGCCGGCGACGGCGGTGGCGTACTCCCAGACCAGGAACTGCCCGCCGAGCGGCCCGTCGACGGTCGTGTCCATCGACGTCGAGCCGCGGCTCAAGACGACGTAGTGCGTGTCCGGCGACAGCTCGCGTTCGAGCGCGTCGGCCGGCAGCTCCTCGACGACGACCGGGAGCAGCCCGCGACCCTGCTTTCCGGTCGACTCGGCGACGAGCTGCTCGGCCCAGTCGCCGAAGCCGGCGATCCCCGAACCGAGGTCTTCGATGACGAGCTTGTCGTGCCCGGTCGCGGCGTAACCGCCGAGCGACGCGCCGAGCTGCAGCGCCGGCCGGCCGTCGGCGGACAGGAACGGACCCATCGCCGCCGCCTGGTCGAGCAACTCGCCGATGGGAGCGCCGGCCAGCCCGGACGGAACCAGCCCGAACGCGGTGAGCGCGCTGTACCGGCCGCCGACGTCGGGGTCGGCGAGGAACACGCGATAGCCGGCGTCGCGCGCGGTCTGTTCGAGCGGCGAACCGGGATCGGTGACGACGACGATCCGCTCGGCCGGGTCGATCCCGTTGTCCCGGAACGCTTTCTCGAACAGCCGGCGGTGGCTGTCGGTCTCGATCGTGCCGCCGGACTTGGACGACACCACGAGCACCGTCCGGTCGAGCTCCACGAGCGCGCCGGCGATCTGCGCCGGGTCGGTGGTGTCCAGGACGACGAGCGGTACGTCGTAGGTGCGGGTGATGACCTCGGGCGCGAGCGACGAGCCGCCCATGCCGGCCAGCACGACCCGGTCGACGCCGCGCGCGGCGAGCTCGGCGCGCAGCGCCTCGATCTCGGGGACCAGCGGGCTTGACGTCGTCGCGCAGTCGAGCCAACCGAGCCGGATCGATGCCTCGGGCGTCGCCTCCGGTCCCCAGATCGTCGGGTCCTTCTGGATCAGCCGGGCGGCGACGCCGTCGGCCGCGGCCCGGTCGAGCACCGCCTGCGCTGCCTCATCGAGTGCCTCGTTCATCAGCGTGACGGTGACCCCGCCGCCGTGCGAGCGGCTCACG
>Ga0207690_10000468_pt1 | contig 25934 bp, 21 predicted proteins | sample KBSC23metaG_FD_184315 | JGI IMG/M metagenome (GOLD analysis project Ga0207690, IMG submission 184315) | Corn rhizosphere microbial communities from Kellogg Biological Station, Michigan, USA - KBS C2-3 metaG (SPAdes) (version 2) | ecosystem: Host-associated > Plants > Roots > Rhizosphere > Soil ...
CGGCGGTGACGCCCGCACGCTGTACCGGTCGATCCGCCGCCTGCTCGAGCTGCCGCCTCAGACACGGATGTTCGTGTGCCACGACTACGCACCCGAGGGTCGATCCGTCGGGTGGGAGACCACCGTCGCCGAGCAACGCGAGAAGAACATCCACGTCAGGGACGGCATCGACGAGGATGCGTTCGTGGCCATGCGCACCGCACGCGATGCGCTGCTGGAGGTCCCCGCCCTGATGCTCCCGTCGATTCAGGTCAACATTCGGGCAGGGCGGCTTCCGCCCGAGGACGACAACGGCATTGCGTATCTGCGCATTCCGTTGAATGCGCCGCCAACGCGCCGGTGACCACCGGCACGCCGGCGCCACGCATCACTGGATGGTGAGTTTGTAGAGGCCGTCGGTGCTGCCCGTGCCCCCCCGGTAGTAGTAGACGCGCACGTAGTAGGTGACGGGTGACGCGTCGGTGTTCTGGATGCTGACTTCGTCCAACTGTCCTTGCCCCAGGTCGCTGCTTGCAATCAATTGCGCACTGCTGTCATACACGTACAGGTCGTAGTCGGAAGAGGAGTTGGGCGTGAGCTGGGCCGTCATGCGAGCGCCTCCCGGGACCGACACCTTGTAGATGTCCGTGTCCGAACGGCCGGAGATGGTGCCCTGGATGCTCGCGCCCAGCGCGACGGATTGGGCATTCGCCAGGCTGTCGTTGGGTTCTGCCTCCGCCACGACTGAAGGGGTGAGTGGCGGCGCATCTGCCGCGGCCGCATCGACAGCGGCATTCGCATCGACCAAACCGGCACCGCACAAGGGGCAGACACCGGCAAATGGCCGGGCCGAAGCTTTCAGCCGGCTCAGCACGTCATCCGGGCTGAGCGACGGGTTCCGGGAGAGCATCAGCGCCACCACGCCCGTGACATGCGGCGCCGCCATCGACGTGCCCTGGTAGTACGCGTAGTTGTCGGCACCGGGCGCATTGGCCCCGGCGTTGAGCGTCGACAAGATGCCGTTGGCAGCGCTGCTGCGAAGGTCTCCGCCAGGCCCCGCCAGCGCAACGAGGGCCCCGAGGTTGGCATAGTAGGCGCGGTCACCGCGCCGATCGACCGCGGTCACGGCGATCACGCCCTTGCAATTGGCCGGCGTGAAGTTGGCCACGTTGTCGTTGCTGTTTCCCGAGGCCGCCACGACGACGGTTCGGCGGCTGCGAGCCGAATCGATGGCTGCCTGCGTCGTGTTGTCGCACTCGCCGCCGCCGCCGAGCGACACATTGATCACGCGTGCAGGGTTGGCATTCGCCGGCGCACCCGCCACCGCACCGCCGGAGGCCCAGATGATGCCATCGGCCACATCGGACATGTAGCCGCCACACTTGCCGAGCACCCGCACGGGAACCACCTTCGAATTGAAGGCCACCCCCGCGACACCTCGGCCGTTGTTGGTCACGGCCGCGATCGTCCCGGCCACATGGGTACCGTGCCAGCTGCTGGGCTCGTCCGCTGCAGGCGAGCCGTCCGGGCATTCCCCGGCCGCCGCGGCGTCGCCCGGATCGCGAGGATCGTTGTCACGTCCATCGCCATCGTTTGCCATCGGGGCGGCCCCGATGAAGTCGTAGCCGGGCAGGATGTTCGCCGCCAGATCGGCATGCGGCCGGTAGCCGGTGTCGACAACGCCCACGACGACCCCTGCGCCGGTCGATTTGTCCCAGGCGGACGGCAGGTTGATGCCGGCGGTGGGTTCGAAGTACTGCCATTGCTGGCCGTACTGCGTGTCATTCGGAACAAACTGCGGCTTCCAGATCCGGTCCGGCTCGGCGTAGAGGACGGAGGGGTCGGACGCGGCGATGTCGTTGGCCAGCCGCCGCACCTCGGCGATCGGCAAGGGCTGATCGAGGGCCATCACATGCACGCCGAGCGCCGCTGTCCGAAGCCATTGAAGCTGCCGGCCGGCACGAGAGGCCACATCCTGGGCCGAGCGGTGCACCATGGCGCGATCCGCAGCCGTGGTCGCCACCACGCCGCTGCGGTATTTGATGACCAGCCGAGCGGTGGGCAAATCCGTGGACGCGAGCGGCGCGGAGCGAAGGCGCTGCGGCGTGGCATCTGACGTACCAGCGAGGACGGCCGATGACAGGCTCAAACCGAATGCAAGCAATGCACCGACGGCAGGTCGGCCGGCTCGGCGCAGATGGATGGATCTCATGAGTCTCCCTGTGAATTGAAACGGGACGGAGCCTCCTTGATCCGATGGGCCACGTCAATGTACTGAGGGGTCCGATCGTGGTAATCGGTTGTAAACCTGCAAGACCTTGCAGGTCTGGTCCTGCAAGCGCTGGTCGGCGCTTCGACGCGCAAGCGCCAATGCAACCGCTCCCGAAGCAGAACCACTCATTTGAGTGGTCCGCGAAACTGTCCTTGCGGCAAGCGTGCGTGCTAATGTGGTCGAGTGGCGGTCGTGCGCGTGGCACGACGCTGGCGGCTCCAACCGGTTGATCGCTTTGGCAGGTTTTGCGGCTGGGTTCGCCCCACGGAAGGGAGCCAGCATGAACCTTCTCGAGCGAATTCATTCCACCGTCGATCGGGGGGCGTTCGTTCCCGGCGTGCGCCGCCTCGTGGAGGCCTCCTATCTCAAGGAATTCATTCGAAACCGTGAGGGCAACCTGTTCCACGGCGTTTTCGCTTCGTTCGAGACGGCCGCGGCGAGCGCCTCGGGCTACGGCGTGTCAGGCTACGACAACGAAGCGTCGGCCGACCTGTACATGGCCTCCATGCGGACCGATGCACACGACTACCCTGCCATGTTCTGGTTGGCCAAGTCCTTCCATGCCGGTCTGCGGCATGTGATGGACGTGGGCGGCAGTGTCGGCATCAAGTACTACGCCTTCAAAAGTTCTCTGCCTGTGCCTGACAACGTCGACTGGACCGTGGTTGACGTGCCCGCTGTCGTTGCCAAAGGCGAGGCGCTCGCCCGGGAGCGAGGGGTTTCATCGGCCCTGCATTTCACCATCCACATGGCCGCCGACCAGGGTGCGGACATCCTGTTCGCATCCGGTTCACTGCAATACCTCCCGCTGACACTGGGAAGCTACCTCGCCGAATGGAAGAAGAAGCCCGCCCGGATCATCATCAACATCACGCCGATCCATCCCACGCTGGGATTCTTCACCGTCAACAGCATCGGCACGGCCTTTTGCCCCTACCGGGTTCAAACCCAGGCCGAACTGGTCAGCGAACTTGCCGCCCTCGGCTACGCGATGAAGGACACCTGGGCCAACCGGGGCAAGGAACTGCACCTGCCTCTCCACCCTGATCTGAGCCTGAACCACTACCGCGGATTCTGTTTCGATTTATCGCCGCATTGAAGCGCCTCATGGGCGGGGTTCTGGAGCGGGAATCCACTGGACACGTGCTTTTGCCGCGTCTAAGCTTGATTTGTGTCGGACAGGAGCCGTGGCTTCGTCCTGCGCCAGGCCGGAGCCTTTTGATCACAAGGAGACCGCCATGAAACTCGATCTGTCGAAGTGGAACCCGTTCAGGTTCAACCGAGGTGACAACACGGCACATCACCAGACGCCGCAGTCGCATGCCTCTCATCCGCTCACGTCACCCGCCAGCGGCGCATTCGGCGACTTGCAGCGGCTGCTCGACGCGGCCGATCCTTTCCGTTTGATGCAAGGCGTGTTGCGCGACCCGTTCACCGGCTTGGGTCAGGCCGACCGCTGGTTCGGCAACTTCAGCCCGAGCGTTTTCCAGCCGCGCATCGATGTGGTGGATGAAGGGGAAGCCGTGCGCATCACCGCCGAACTGCCGGGCATGTCGAAGGAAGATCTGGAGATCGCGGTGGAAGACGATTTCCTGGTGTTGCGAGGCGAGAAGAAGCTGGAAAACAAGAACGAGGAGAAGGGCTGTTATCGGGTGGAACGTGCGTTCGGCAAGTTCCAGCGCATGCTGCCCTTGCCCGACGGCGTCGAGGTGGCGCGTGCCGAAGCCACCTTCGACCGGGGTGTGCTGAATCTTCGCCTGCCGAAGATTCCTACCGGCAAGTCCGGCTCCGCCCGCAAGCTCGAAATCAGGTGACGCGCCACCACGTTCAGTTCGAAGTGGCTGGCGAACCCGGCTTGCCAGCGAAGTGCGCCGTATCATCAAGTCCCTTGGACAGACGGCGCTGCTGGTGACCATGACGAACGGGAAGCCGGCGTGATGGTGGATCGCATCGGCATGATGCATGAGGGTATGCTCGCCAACTGACCGCCGGAGCGGTGCTCCGCGCGGGTCGCCGGCCTGCACACAGACGAGCGGCGCTTCAGCCCGCTGACCAAGTTATTTTTTTCCGCGCGGATTTCCGCACCAACTTTTCGCAGTACCTGATGCCACATCTCACCGTCGAATTCACCAACAACCTTGCCCCTGTCGACACGGCGTTGCTCCTGGGCCGGCTCAACCGCGTGCTCATGGCAAGTGGCCAGTTCGAGGGGCCGGACATCAAGAGCCGTGCCCTGTCACTCGATGCCTATCGCGTGGGAGATGAGGACGGTTCACACGGTTTTGTTCATCTGACCTTGAGCTTGTTGAGCGGTCGCCCGCCGGAGGTCAAGAAGAAGCTCGCGGACCAACTTCTGGTCGAGCTGCAGCGGATCCGCACGGAGCAGGGATGGCGTGCAGACCAAACCCAATTGACCGTCGACATCCGCGATCTGGAGCGCGAGTTCTACGCGAAGGGTTGAGAGCACGGGGGGCGCTTGCGGCACTTGCCATCGGCTGGCAGGTAGCCCGACCAGGCAACACATCGGGGGAGGGAAGATCATGGACGAGCAGCGCGCTTCGGTCGGCGCATTGATCCGCAGATACGGCAAGAGCCGATCATTTTTATTTGGATGGTGGTCCCTGGCCACCTTGTTCGCCGGCGTGGGCGTGTTCGTGCTGGCACTCATCCCTCGCATCGGCAAGAACGGGTTGAACTTCAGCGGAGACGTCTCGACCCTCTATGCCGCCGGCCTGGGCGGCCTCGCCATCGGCGTGCTTCTCGCCGTGTTGCCGTGGTTGCTGATCAGGTCCCAGCCCACGTACTACCTGCACGAACATGCGGTGCGTTCGGTTGGCCCGAAGGGCGACCGCACCGACTTCTATCGAGACATCGAAGACTTGTACATCTTCCAGTACGGTGGTTTCGCGTACCGCGCCAATGAACAAGCCCCGTGGTGCTCCGCAGGCGCCAGAATTTCCGGCTTTGCCGACTTGACCCAACGACTGCGAAACCTGCACGCCCAGCACCGGGTTGAGCAACTGTACCGGTCGCTGGTCGAAGGGCACACCGTATCGTTCCGATGCCTGTCGGACCAGGTGGCTTCCTCCAAGAGCCTGGTGGCATCGCGCAACATGAATCATCCGATGCATCTGCTGGAACTGAGCCGCGGCGCGTTGACCGTGCGCGGCAAATCGTTGCCGATCCAGCGGCTCGCCGACATCCAGCACAACGGCTGGACCGAAAAGCTGAACATCATGGACACCGACGGGCAGGTGTTCCACCGGATGCATCCGACCGCCGTCATGTCCTTCGATGTGGTGTACCAGCTGCTTGCACGGCTCAAAGCGTCCGGCACCTGAGCCTGCAGAACCGCAGCGGGTGCCTCGTTTCAGCGTCCCGGCGAGGGAAGGGTCCGGCCATCGCTTCCCGTCAGGCCTTGCCGCGTCGGGACTGCGTTGAAATCAAGCCGCCATTGCGCCAGCCGGGCGTCCGCACGGGCGGCATCCCGTGAGCTGGTGAACAGGCGGACCATGCGATGCCAGTGGGCCGACTCGTCCAACGGTACGCGGTTGATCAGCGTCATCGCGCGGCAACTGACCGTCTCGGCATTCCCCCTGGTCTTATCGATCCACAGCCCGCGAAGCACTGCTGGCTCGCCTGCGATGCTCGCCGCCTCGATGATTTGCCGAACAGAGGCACCGTAATAGGACGGGCACAAATCCGTGACCTCGTTTTTCAACAGGCTCACATCGGACGAGCTGGACTGCTCGAAATTGGCAGATCGGTTCGAGACGCCCAATTTGTCGCTGTGGGTGACGCGGCTCTCCATGCTGAAAAGAACCGGCTCGTTCGCGGCTTTCCAGATGCCGTGGAAGAGCCAGCTCGTGGGCGTCTCTCGGTCTTTCAGTGCCAGCGATCCGTCCAGAAGGCACAGTTCTGACCTTGCACCGGTTGCCGGGCCTTGACGGGCCAAGCGGCCGAGCAAATCTGCATAGGTACTCGCGCGCTCCGACAGGGCCGCCCCAGCATGACGAGATTCCTGGAGCTTGTATAACCACTGCCCGCGGACCCACACGACCAAGTCATCCTCCTGCATGACAACCAACTGCGCCTCGCTGCCTTCCAGGCGATGAAGTCCAATGTCCTTCAGGCGGCGCTGCAGCATCTCGATGTCCTTGCGCAGTTCACCTGCACGCTGCTTGGACTGGCCAAGCTCTTCTGTCAGCAGGGCGATGTTGCGAGTCATCGATTCCCTCGCCTTGTCGGTGCGTTCGCGAAGTTGGGCCCACAGGGCATCGAGCTTGGCCGGCGAGGGCAGGTCTTCCTGTGAAACGGTGAATTCGCCTGCGGCACCATGAAATCGCACGGTCATGCCGCGGCTCTCGATCGACGCATGATCGCCTGGCCACGGCTGCACAAGCTTGACGTCGCCCAGGCAAACCTTGGCTGCCGCCGCATTGTTCGCTGCAGGAGGTGCCGGACGGGCGGGCGGCCGCCTGCGGTGCGTGCCCGCGGTGAGCCATTCGGCCAGCCATTCCGGGGGCATGCCCAAGCGGTACGGTTCCACCGGCCGCGCTTCGTCTGGATCAATGCCGTAGCCGTCGATCGGCATGCCGCGCCCGGGAAACAGCACTCCGCTGGGCACATTGAACCAGCCGTAATCATCCAGTTGATACGCTGAGCTGACCTTGGCAAGGCCCTCCGTGCGTTCCCCCAGAACCCAGGTGCCTCGCCGTTGCCTCAGCACCTCGACCAGCCATTCCGCCCCGCCAGTGGTGCCCCGATCGACCAGCAGAATGAATGGCAACTCCTTCAGCCGCGGACCGAGCTCCTCATCATCCGTCGCGTCGCCCGGGTCCATGCTGTCTATCACCCTGTCAAAGCCGTGCGGCCCGACCTGGTACATGACGGGCTGAACTTCTGGCGCAAGAAGGGCAACGAGGGCACCGATTTCGGAGACTCGGCCGCCGCGATTGCCGCGCAGGTCGATGACCAGCGCCTGTTTCAGCGCGCCGGCCTGCAAGGCCGCCTGCAGCGAAGAACGTGCGCGGTGGACCAACCCGTCGGGAAAGTCGCGCACCTGCATGTACCAGCCGGCCTTCAGCGGCGCTCCGTACAACGGCTCCAGCTGAAAGCTGGCGCGCTGCAGCGAAACCTTCAACGGAGCTTGCGTCGCGCGCTGGAGTGTGAGCTGGACACTGGAGCCGGGCTTGCCTCGAAGATTGTCGAGCACCTCGGAGAACGCCCACCCGGCCACCGGACGGCCGTCGATCTCGATCAGCTTGTCGCCCGCCTCGATGCCGCCCGCAGCGGCAGGTGTTTTGGGAATGACATCGCTGACCATGAAGCCGTCCATGCCGTTCGCGTCCTTGAGCATCACGCCGATACCGGCCGAGCCGGACTTTGGCGAACCGAAACGGTCGTGCAGGCTGAAGGACGCCTGCGGATCGATGAACTTCACCGCGGCATCGAGGCAGGCGGCGATGTTGGCATCGGCGTCCTGGTTCTCCGGTTTGACCGCCTGCCGGCAAGGCGCTTTGAGCGTATCGGCGGGAACGCCGCCGCGGTACTGCAACAGATTCAATCCTCTCTGAACCATCGGCTGATCGAGAAAGGCATCCTGTTCGACAGACTTGGGAGCAGCGTGGGCTGAAACGCTCAGGCAGGCAAGGGCGGTGAGAAGCGTGGCAATGCGGTGGTGAGGGGGCTTCAAGGGTCTGGGCTTTCAGGAAAACTCGCTGCAACCCTGGCATTGTCTTACGCCGCAGGCCGTGCCGGCGAACTCTCACCCCATCCGGCGATGCCCCGCAACGGCCCGCCGGGCCCCAGCCCAACCACTTGCGTTCAACGCAGAACGGTCGTGTCGGCCTGTGGCATGGCCTGCATGTCCGGCGGCTGCATGAACGTCTTCAATGCAGCGCCACGCACTTGCTCCGGAGATGCGCCGATGCCGGAGCGGTTGCTGTAGTCGGTGGTCTGCCTGGCGGCGTTCGCCTGCCGCTGGAGTGAACGGGCGCAGACGACGTCCAGCATGGCCACACCGGCCACGGCAACCATCGCAGCCACGGGATGGCTGCCGGGCCGCCTTGCCTTTGCCGCTGCGGCGGCGGCCGTCACCGTCGTGAGATCCAGGGCATCGCCGACCACCCGGCCCCACATCCAACCGGACTGCGGCGCCGGTTTCCGGGACGCCAGAATGCCGACGCCATTGGCGACCTCGCGCATCCCGTGCACACGCAGCAATGATTCACGGCCCAGCAAGCCGGTCCGGCGCGCCACTGTCCGCGTCGCGATGATCTCCATCAGCCCGAGGCCAATGCTGAACCAGCCCAGTCCACGCGCGAGTTTGGCCGTGGCGCTGCTGTGACGGGGCGAAGTGGGGGTGGCCGCCCGCGCCGCGGCCCGGGCTTTCGTGTCCAGGGGGGAGGGCCTGCCGGTGAGTTCGGGGTTCGACATGATGAGGCTCCTTCAAGGCTTGAGGACGACCTTGATGCACCCGTGCTGCTTGTCACGGAAGGTCTTGTACATCTGGGGTCCGTTGGCAAGCGGTTCGATGTGCGTGACGACAAAGGAAGGATCGATCTGGCCTTCCTCGATGCGCCGCAGCAGGTCATCGGTCCAGCGGTTCACATGGGTCTGCCCGGTGCGCACGGTCAGGCCCTTGTTCATCAGCATCCCGAACGGGATCTTGTCGACCAGGCCACCATAGACGCCGGGGATGGACAACACACCCGCCGGGCGGCAGACGTAGATCATCTCGCGCAGCACGTGGGGCCGATCGGTCTCGGCCATCAGGACCTGTTTCGCGCGGTCGTAGAAGGTGTCCACCGTGGCGCCGACGTGCGATTCCATGCCGACCGCGTCGATGCATTTTTCCGGGCCCTTGCCACCGGTCAGTTCATTGAGGCGCTCGAACACGCTCTCGCGATCGAAGTTAATCGTGAGCGCACCGCAGGCCCTGGCCATGCTCAGCCGGTCGGGCAGGCGATCGATCACCACCACCTGCCTGGCGCCCAGGAGCCAGGCGCTGCGCGCGGCGAATTGCCCCACCGGCCCGGCGCCCCAGATGGCGACCGTGTCGGTGCGCTGAATGTCGCACTGCACCGCGGCCTGCCAGCCGGTGGGGAAGATGTCGCCGAGAAAGAGCACCTGCTCGTCGCTCAGGCTCCGAGGAACTTTCACGGGCGTCACATCGGCGTAAGGGACCCTGACGTACTCGGCCTGTCCACCGGCATACCCACCGGTCAGGTGGGTGTAGCCGAACAGGCCGGCCGTGGTGTGGCCGAACACCTTGTCCGCGGCCTCCTTGTTGCGGTTGCTGCGCTCGCACACCGAGAAGTTGCCTCGCAGGCATTGCTCGCAGTCTCCGCAGCAGATCGTGAAGGGCACGACCACCCGGTCGCCGACCCTGAGCTTCTGGTTGCCCGGCCCCACCTCGACCACCTCGCCCATGAACTCGTGTCCCAGCACGTCGCCCTGTTCCATGCCCGGCATGAAACCATCGAACAGATGCAGGTCAGAGCCGCAGATGGCGCAGCTCGACACTTTGATGATCGCGTCCCTGGGTTCCTCGATGCGCGGGTCGGGGACCGTTTCATGGCGGACGTCGTGCTTTCCTTGCCAGCAAAGCGCTTTCATCGGGAACCTCCAGTGCCTGCCGGATCGGCCGGCTGTGGTGTCACAGGGCAATCCACGTTCCGCAATGCCGGACGGGCTCGCCTCATGGGAAGCGGCTCCGCCACTCCCTCAGGGGAGCAGGCATCTTTGCCGCAAGGCCGGCCAGTCGCGGGACCGGCACCCGATTCGGCACCCGTGATCGCGGGGGGCAAGGGTCGACTCACCCGGTCTGCGCAGCAAGCATCGTGGAGACCCGACTAGACATGATCCGTGCGGTTCATAGAATGGCCTGCAGGCGCTGATCTCCGTCATTGCCCATCGACAACGTGTCAGCTGTCGTGCCACGTCGCGAGCGGCCGGGTTGAGGGCACGCCTCTGGGGGGAGGTGCCGGCAACGCCAGCTCAACCACGCAAACCTTGGTCCTGAGATGTATTCAACGACGCTTCTCATCGTCGAGGACCAGGCCGTGGTCGCCGCCGATCTGGGCGACCGTCTGACGCGAAACGGCTACAAAATTTGCGGCGTGGCCGCCTCGGGCCAGGAAGCGCTTGCCCTGGCCCGGCGCCATCGACCCAGCCTCGCGCTGTTGGACATCCGTATCCAGGGCGAGATGGACGGCATCCAGACCGCAGAAATCCTGCGCAGCGAGCTGGACATCCCGGCGATCTTCCTGAGCGCCCATTCGGACGAAGCGACGCTTCAGCGCGCCAAACTCGCCGCCCCCTACGGCTTCTTGATGAAGCCGTTTGAAGAGCGTGAACTGCGGCTCAACATCGAAGTGGCACTCCACAAGCACGATGGGGAACGCCACCTCGCTGCCGCCCATGCGGAAATTCGAGCCCTCAACGCCAGTCTCGAACGGCGCGTGGCAGAGCGCACCGCGGAGCTCGAGACGGCGCTGACCGAGATCGAGGGGTTCGTGAACGCAGTCGCCCATCACTTGCGTTCGCCGCTGCGCGCGATGGAAGGCTACTCGCACCTGATGTCCGCCCGCCCCGGTACAAGCCTTCCCGACGAAGCCAGCCGCTATCCCGAACTGATTGCGAACAATGCCCGGCGCATGGCGCGTCTGGTGGACGACCTGCTTGCGTTCGTCAACCTTCGGCAGCAGGCCGTGAACCCGGTGCGGATCGACATCGCCGCCTTGACACGGCAGGTGTTGCACGAGCTGCAAACCGCGGAGCCTGATCGGCCGGTGCAAACCCACATTGAGGCGCTTCCTGCCTGCCTCGCCGATCCGGTCCTGCTCAGGCAGTTGCTGGTCGAACTGCTCTCCAATGCGCTCAAGTTCAGCCTGGATCGCCGCCCGGCCATCGTCGCGGCAGGCGTTGTCGAAGGGGCGGGAAGTCCGAATGAACACGTCTATTTCATTCGTGACAACGGCATCGGCTTCGATCCTCGCTACGCCGACAAACTGTTCAAGCTCTTCAGCCAGTTGAACCTGCCCGAGGCTTTCGACGGCACCGGTGCGGGCCTGGCGAAAGCGCGGCGCATGGTTGAACGCATGGGCGGGAGGATATGGGCAGAGCCGACGCCGGGTGGCGGCGCCACATTCTTCTTCAGCCTCCCGGTTGCATCATGAGCGCGGCATCGTCGGACATCCTGCTGGTTGAAGACAGTGAGTCTGACATCGACTTGTTCATGATCGCGCATCAGCAGAACAACTCGTCTTCGATCGTGAGCGTCGCGAGGGACGGTGTCGAAGCGGTGAACGTGCTGCTGGGAGGAGAGAGCGCCATGGGGGAGGGCATGGCCGCGTTGCCGCGGTTGGTGCTTCTCGATCTGAGCATGCCGCGGCTCAATGGCTTCGAGGTGCTGGCCCGATTGCGGGCGGACGAACGCACACGCCACCTTCCCGTCGTCATCTTCAGTTCCTCTGACGAGAAATCGGACGAACGGGAAGCTCGTCGGCTCGGCGCCAATGGCTACATCCGCAAGCCCACGGGGTTCGAGAAGCTTCGCGCAGTCGTGGCCCAGATCGAACGCGACTGGCTGAAGCAAGACTCGGCGCGCCAGCCGAGCTGAGTGCGCGTCGCCTGCGGTCACTGTTGCATTCCCATGGGCAGACTGGCCTTTTGCTGGATGGCGCTGATCGTTCTGCCGCTGTGGCAGGTGAGCCCGGCACGAGCCGAGAACCTGACGCTGGCGGTGTCGCGCGGCCCGGTCTCTCTTGCGGTTTACGTCGCTGAATCCGAGGGCTATTTCAGCAGAGAGGGCGTTCGCGTCCAGACCCGCGATTGCGCCAGAGGTCGCTCATGCCTCAACTTGCTGAGAGACGGCAGCGCTCAGCTTGCCACCGCGGCGGAGCTGATCGTCACGCTCAACAGCTTCAGGCATCCGGATCTGGTGATCATCGCCACCGTCAGCACGTCTTCCCATCCGGTCAAACTGGTGGCGCGCCGCAGCGCCGGGATAGCGTCGCCCGTGGATCTCGCGGACAAGCGCGTCGGAACCGTTGTCGATACATCGGCGCAGTACTTTCTTGACAGCTGGCTGCTGTTCTACGGCATCGATCCGCGGCGTGTGACCATCGTGCCGCTGGAGGCGGACCAATTGGCCGGCGCATTGCAGCGGCAGGAACTCGATGCCATTGCCATCTGGGAACCGTTGGCCGGCTTCGCGCTGGCCGGCTTGGGTGAAGACGGTCTCGTGCTTCCCAACCCTCGCGTGTACACACAGCACTTCAACCTGCTCACGACCCGGCAGACGGTCGCATCGCACCGCGCCGACCTCGAGAAGGTGCTGCGCGCCCTGTTGAGCGCTCAGAACCTCATCGCTCAGGAGCCTGGAAAAGCCCAGCGAATCTTGCGCGCACGCCTGGGAATCGAACCGGCAGTCGCCGACATGAGTTTGAAAGAGCACGACTTTCGCATCCGGCTCGACCAGACCCTGCTCACCACCATGGGCACCCAGGCGCGCTGGGCGGTCAGGGAAGGTTACGTGGCGCCGGGAAACAATCTGAACGTTCCCTTGCATGCCGTTGAATCGGACCTCCTTCGCCGGCTGGCGCCAGACGCCGTCACCTTGGCGCCGTAGAAGAAAGGGCTCCCATGACTTGTTTGCTCGATCGCCACAACGTCGTTCCCTCAAGGTCCACGGCCAAGCGGAACTCTTCCCCGAAATCGAGGGCGGCTCGCTGGCTGTTTGCTGTTCTGATATCCATGCCATTGTGCGCCGCGTGCGCCGCAGCTGAACTCACGTTCGCTGTCGCTCGCACGGCCATGAGTTTGCCGGTCTACGTGGCTGAAGCGGAAGGCTACTTCGCCAACGAGAACCTCTCGGTCCGGATCACCGACTGCCAGTTCGGCAGACTGTGTCTCGGCCAACTGCTCGAGGGCAAGGCTGCCTTGTGCACGGTCGCCGACCTGCCCATTGTCTTTGCCAGCTTCACGAGTGATCGTTTCCGGATTCTCTCCACGCTGACGACCAACCGAAGCGACGCAAAGATCGTGACGCGAAAGAGCGGCGACGTTCACACGCCACTGGACCTTCGCGGCAAGAAAGTGGGCGTCGCCGTGGGCACGTCGGCCCACTACTTCCTGGATTCGGTCGCACTCTTGTCAGGGCTGGATCCGGCAAGCATCCGGTTGGTGAATCTGGGGGCGGGCGAAATGACGAGCGAGCTCATTGCCCGTCGGGTGGACGCGCTGTCTGCCTTCGAGCCCTTCGCATTCGACGCGGCGAAAGCGTTGGGCAATGATGCATCGGTTCTGAGCACCAGTCGCACCTACACCCTGCACTGGAATGTGGTTGCCGTGAGGGACATCCTCGCAACGAATGACCGCGAGCTGGAAGGCCTCCTGCGAGCGCTGGACCGCGCGATACGCCTGATCCACAGCGACCCTGCTCGCGCCAAAGCCGTGCTGAAAGCGCGGCTTGCCCTGGATGATGATGCGGTCGCGTGGGTCTGGCCCGACCTGGTCTTCGAGCTCGGGTTGACACAATCACTGATCAAGACAATGGAAGGCGAGGCGCGCTGGGCGCTGCGCAGCGGGTATGCGCAGGGCAGGGAGCCCAATTACCTGCGGTACATCCATGATGGCCCGCTCCATCGGGCCAAACCCGGCAGCGTTGCCATCGTACGGTAGTTCAATGCCATGTCGTTGCGCAATCTCTTCGCCGGATGGGTCATCCTCGCTGCGGCCTTCGGACTCATCGCGTTGGTGCTGCTGGGGTTCACCGCCCGCAAGGTCGAGACGCTGAGCGTGGAGCAATCGCGCGCTCACCAGATCGCCCGGGAGGTTTCTTCACTGCTTGCTTTGACGCACGAGTACATCCTGCACCGGGAGGAGCGCGCGGAGCAGCAATGGCGCAGGCGTTACGCGACCTTGATGCATGAACTCGGCCTCAAGGGTGAACCAGGACGCGGCGCGCAGGCCGACCTGCACGATGCACTGCGAGCCTTGCCGGAACTGTTCGATGGGCTGATCCGTGCCTCGAGCTCCGGGGTGCAGGATTCATTGACGTTGAGACGGAGTGAGCTGCTGATCGACAGGCTTCTTACCGAAACACAGGCCATTTCGGAATCCGCCTTCCAGTGGGAGTCCCAGGCGACCGAGGCTCGCGCCATCATCGAACGTCGACTCATCACATCGGCCATTTCATTGCCCGCATTGCTGTCGCTGCTCTTTGCAAGCTCTGCCTGGCTGCTTGCGCGCCGAGTGCTCAGGCCCATCGGCGCCATTCAACAGGCCACCGCCATCGCCGCGGCCGGCAACCTTGCCGTTCGCTGCAACAGTCAAGCCCAGGACGAAGTGGGTGATCTGGCCCGCGGCTTCGACCACATGGCGAACGAATTGCAGTTGCGCACCCAATCGATACAGGCTGCCGAAGCCTTCCTGCGCAACATCACCGACAACCTGCCCATACGGATCGCCTACGTCGATCGCGACATGCGATACCGATTCGTCAACAAGCGGCATTGCGAAAGATTCGCGCGGCCGCGAGAGGAAATCGTCGGGAAGACGTTCGATGAACTCCATGGCCAAGCGGCCAACCCGGAACTGATCAGCCACGTCCGCGCGGCGCTTGCAGGCGAGAAGAGCACGTTCGAATTCACCGAAGACATTCATGGCCGCTCCGCCTGCATCGAGAGCAGCCTGATCCCCGACATCGCGATGGACGGCATGGTCAAAGGTTTCTTCTCAACCGGTGTCGATATCACCGAACGCCGCCGCCAACGTGCCGAACTGGAAAGTGCGCTCAAGGAAAAGGAAGTTCTTCTCAGCGAAGTGCACCATCGCGTCAAGAACAACTTGCAGGTGATCTCGAGCTTGCTGCAGCTCCAGTCGACGGGCATCGAAGGCGCCGAGGCGCGGGAACTTTTCGCAGAGAGCCAGAACCGAATCCGGTCGATGGCGCTCATTCATGAAAAGCTCTACCAAAGCCACGACTTCGCGCAGGTGGACTTCGCCGATTATGTGCAAAGCCTCGTCCGCATGCTTCAGGCTTCTCAAGGCGGGCATGAGGCACATCCCGCGATCCAGGTTCGAACCGCCCCCATGACGATCGACATCGACCGCGCCATTCCGGCGGGGTTGATCCTGAACGAGCTGGTCTCCAACTGCTTCAAGCACGGATTCCCGAACGGGCGAACGGGGCACATTGACGTCACGCTCGCCCTGTGCAATGGCGATCAGGCCACGTTGACCGTCAAGGATGACGGCATCGGCGTTGCTGCAGACTTCGATCCATCGGCCACCGATTCACTCGGCCTGCGGCTCGTGCAGATGCTCACCGACCAGATCGGGGGAACGCTGTGCTTCGAACACAAGCAGGGATTTTCATGCGAACTGGTGTTTGCGGGGCGACAGCATCGATCGCCATCCCCGGTGTGAGCGTTGAAATATCGGATCGGCGTGTGCATCTGCGCGCTGCCCGCGTGTGACCCTTGGTGAAGGATCCCCAAGCAGGGAGCAAGCAACTTTTGCTGCAAACCAGACCAGTGATGCACGGCCACAGATTGAGGCCGCGCTGGAGCAGGCCACCCCAAGTCGGCAACGCCCACGCAGCCATGGCCGTCGCATCAATGCGCACGGGCACCGGGTTTGCCACTCGTGGGGTTGTGGCGTTGAGGAAGAGCCATGGGCTTCATTCCGGACGACGTGTTGAGAAGGCTTCGAGCACAACTCGATGCACGCGAGGTGCAATTGCGTGACGAGGTGCGCCGTCTTGCCAGCGAAGATTTCGATGCGCGCGACGGTGTGCCAATGGACTACATCGAAGACCCCGGGGAACAGGCCGAGCAGCGCGCACGGCGGGCCGTTCGGCGCGCGGAACAAGAACGCGATATCGGCGAGTTGCGTGCGATCACAGGCGCCAAGGAGCGCCTGGCTCAAGGCACCTACGGCCAGTGCGTGGACTGCGGCACCGACATCCCGATCGCTCGACTGGACGTCGAGCCGTGGACGGCTCGTTGTATCTCTTGCCAGCGACGGATCGAACGGACACACCCCGCGCCTCCCCCGAAGTCCTCCTGATCTCCCTTCGCTGGTTCACTGGCCTACGTTGCAGATCGGTCCGGACGGCAGCTGAACCGGCGTCCATCCTTCAGCGCACGCCGATCGACGAAACGCGGGACCGACTCCATCAATCGCCCGGCGGCGGTTCAGCCAACGCATCCCCAAGCACCGCCCAGGTCCACCCGCTTCGCAAGCGAACAGGCGCCGTTCCCTGATACGCTGCTGCGGGTTGTCAACATCCACTCCATCGCCACCACGCCTGCTCGCCACGAAGCACTTGTCCACGACGTCAACGGTCCCATGAATCTTCAACTCTTGCTCCTGACCATTTGCCAGGGCCTGTTCCTCACGAACAACGTCACCTTCATCGCCATCAACGGGCTGGTCGGGCTGAGCTTGGCGCCCAACCTGTGGCTCGCGACCATGCCCGTGATGGGGTACGTCGTGGGCGGGGCCGTCTTTGCGCCCCTGGTGGCCCGCCACCAACGCGCATGGGGCAGAAAGCGTGCCTTTCAGGCGGGGCTGTTCGTCGCCATGGCGTCAACGGCACTGTGCGCGCACGCGGCCATGAGCGCGAACTTCTGGCTGCTCGTCGCGGCCACGGTCGTCGCGGGGTACTACAACGCCAACGCGGGCCTGTATCGCTTCGCCGCCACGGAAATCGTGGCGCCGGCGTTCAAGGAGCGGGCCATCTCGTGGGTGTTGGCCGGGGGAATCCTTGGCGCGGTCGCAGGCCCCAACCTGGCGAGCGCCACCAAAGACATGTTTCCGGTGGCCTTTGCAGGCGCGTATGCCGCGCTCGTTGCCGTCGCCTTGCTGGCGCTCATGGTGCTTTCCTTCATCAATTTCCCCGCGCTGCCCACGCCGAGCGCCGCGCGCCCGCACCGACCTTTGGGCGAGATCGCTCGGCAGCCGGTGTTTGTGGTGGCCGTGCTGGCCGGGTCCCTGGGCTACGGCGTGATGAACCTCCTCATGGCGGCCACCCCCATTGCGATGGCGCGGTGCGCGCATCCCTTTCAAAGCACGGCATTGGTGCTCGAATGGCATGTCCTCGGCATGTTCGTGCCGAGCTTTTTCACCGGTTCGCTCATCAAGCGATTCGGCACGCTGCCCGTGATGGCAACAGGCGTCGTGCTCTATGCCGTTTGCATTGCGGTCGCCTTGTCCGGCGTGGCGTTGATGCAGTTCGTGGCCGCACTGCTCATGCTGGGCATCGGCTGGAATTTTCTCTACGTCGGCGCAACGACACTCTTCACCGAGGCGTACCGTCCCGAGGAGAAGACCACCGCACAGGCCGCGATGGACTTCTGCGTCTACACCACGATGGCGCTGACCTCGTTCGGCTCCGGCGCGCTGATCACGACCCAAGGGTGGAGCTGGCTCAACATCGGCGCCTTGCTTCCAGTCGTGGCCATTGCGGCGGCATTGATCTGGCTGCGCGCGTATCGTCGCAGGTCAATGGTTCTCGCGGCGGTGAGTCAGTAGCTTTGCAACCTTTCGCCCGTCGACGTCAATGAGCCCATTGAAGCGCGAGCTTCGCACCGATGGTCGCCAACAGTTCCTGCAGGTTGACGGGCTTCGGCAGGAAGGCGTCCGCGCCCACGGCCAGCGATTCTTCGCGGTCCGTGCGGCCGGCCGCTGCGGACACCGCAATGATCGGGATCTTCGATGACGCTGCCTCGCGGCGCAGCCGGCGGATGAGTTCCACACCGCCCATCAGCGGCATTTCATGGTCCACGAGGATCAGGTCAGGCTTCTCGCTCAGCGCGAGCGCGAGAGCCTCCTTGCCGTTGGCGGCCTCACTTGTCTGGAAGCCCAGCGACGACAACATGTCACTGAGCAGCCCCCGGCAGTCGTCCACATCGTCGGCGATCAACACCCGCCTGCGTTCGCCGAGGTAACCCTTCACGCCTTCCGATACCGGTTGCACCACGGAGCCTTCCTCGGCCAGCGGCAGGCGAATTTCAAACCAGAAGCGGCTGCCGCGGCCGAGCTCGCTTTCCACATGGATCGACCCGCCCATCTGCTGGACGAGCGCCCGGGTGATCGTCAGGCCCAGTCCGGTGCCTTCCGCGCGGCGTGAAACCTCGCCCACTTGCTTGAATGGTTCGAACACCGTTGCGATGTCCTCCGGCCGGATGCCCACACCGCTGTCACGGACCTCGAACTTCAAATGAGCCTCGTCCGAATCACTCGCCAGGGCCGTCACGGTCAGCCGCACCTCGCCCTGGTCGGTGAACTTCATCGCGTTGCCCACGAGATTGAACAGCACCTGCAGCAGTCGCCGTTCGTCGGCGCGCACGGTCGCGGGCAAGGAGCCCTCGGTGAGAAAGACGAACTGCAGCTTCTTCTGCTGCGCCTTCAGGCGGAACAAGTCCGCCACGGTTTGCAGGAACGGGGTCAGCTTGACGGCCTCCGCGTGCAACTCGAACCCGCCGATCTCGATGCGTGACAAATCCAGGATGTCGTTGATGAGCGCCAGCAGGTGATTGCCGCACATCTCCACCGTCTGGACGCTTTTGCGATCCGCCACGCAAAGCGCACCACGCAGCCGGAGCAATTGCGCATAGCCAAGGATGCCGTTCAATGGCGTTCTCAGCTCATGACTCATCCTCGACAGGAACTCCGTCTTCGCCCGGTTGGCGCGCTCGGCCGCCTCTTTCTCCCGCCTCGCCGCCTCGGCCAGCACCTGGTCGGTGACATCGCGGCATGTGCCCACGATGTCCGCCGTGCCGCTTGGCTTTCGGACGAACCTTCGGGCGTGCAGCTCGAGCACCTGCTTGCCCTCGCTGCGCGACACCAGCCGGTAACGTGCCTGGCAGGCCTCATCTTTCGCCTTGAGGTCCTCCAGCCGTCGCTGCAGCACCTCCCGGTCATCGGGGTGAGCCAGCCTCAACCACTCGGCCACCGAGAGCGCCGTCGCAGCGTCTCCTCGCCGTCCGTGGGCCCGTGCGGCACGGTCATCCATGTTGATGCCATCGTCACGGAACTGCACGACGCCGATGCCGGTCGCATTGGCCGCCATGTCCCAGAGCGCCTGCCGGCGTCTCATCTCGATCTCGGCCAGCTTGCGCTCGGTCACGTCGGCGATGAAACCATGCCAGATCGTTTCACCGTCCGCGGTACGTTCGGGCGACGCGCGCATCTCATACCACTCATCGGGCCGCTCGCTTCCAACAATCCTGAACTCGCATTGAAGCGGCCCGAGCGTCTTGCCAGACTCTTGCAGGGCCGCCAGCACGGCGTCGCGGTCCTCGGGAACCGTTTGTTCCAGCAATGCGGTCAGGTTGTACGCGAGACTGTCGTTCGCGGGTTCCACGTTCAAAAGCGCCCGCGAAGCGTCACTCATGTACGAGAACACGAATTCATCGCGCCCGTTCTTCTCGAGACGGTAGAGAACCCCAGGCACCTGGATGGACAGCTTGCGCAGAAGGCGTTGCTGCTGCTTCAGCTCCTCCTCGAGGGCCACGATCTTTGACAGATCGCGGGTGAAAGCCAGCAGCGCCTCTCCGTCATCCGTCTTCACGCGGGAGAAGGTCACCTCCACGGGAATGAGATCGCCGCTCTTGCATTTGAGCTCCGAGAGAAAGCGCACCGTGTTGCCGACCGGGATGCCAGCGGTGATTTCTTGCCATGCCTCACGGGACTTCACCGCTTGATTGACGTCGATGACGCCGATCTTCAGGATTTCCGGCAGGCTGTAGCCCAGTTGCTCGATCGAGGCCTGGTTCGCATCGAGAAAACGGGAGGTGTCCAGATCGATGAGCCACCACGGGTCTGGCACCTGCTGGAACACCGAGCCCAGCTTGCGCAGCGAACTTTGCTCAAGAAGCATGACGGCCTCCGTGTAATGCACCGGTAGCCCCTCAATCTACTTCCTGCGCGAGGCAACGACAGTCGTGTCTACCCGCACAAAGGGAGGAAGCCGAAGGCACATGCGCATCTCGCATTCGCAATCGCGTTTTGCTTCGTTCCCTGCATTTGCGCCGCAGGCTACCTTGTGAGCCTTCGCCGCACGCGGTGTTCCACGAACACCCGTGCGGCCGCATCGACAGCCTGCAGTACCGCCTGCGGCTGCGGCGCCGCGCTTCTCTGCAACGGAACCATTGATGAACACGATCGAACATGAAGTGGATGTGCTGGTGATCGGCGGCGGCACTGCCGGGCCGATGGCCGCGGTCAAGGCGAAGCAGGCCAATCCGGCGCTGCGCGTGCTGTTGCTGGAAAAAGCCAACGTCAAGCGCAGCGGCGCGATCAGCATGGGCATGGACGGCCTGAACAATGCGGTGATCCCCGGACATGCGACGCCCGAGCAATACGTGCGCGAGATCACCATCGCCAATGACGGCATCGTCAACCAGAAGACGGTGATGGCCTATGCCCGCAACAGCTTCGCGATGATCGAGGAGCTCGACCGTTGGGGCGTCAAATTCGAGAAGGACGAGACCGGCGACTACGCGGTAAAGAAGGTGCACCACATGGGCAGTTACGTGCTGCCCATGCCCGAGGGGCACGACATCAAGAAGGTGCTGTACCGCCAGCTCAAGCGCACGCGGGTGGAGATCACCAACCGGCTGGTGGCCACGCGGCTGCTCACGGGCGACGACGGTCGCATCGCCGGTGCGATGGCGTTCGACTGCCGCACCGCCGACTTCCACCTGATCCGCGCCAAATCGGTGGTGCTTGCCTGCGGGGCAGCGGGCCGCCTCGGCCTGCCGGCCTCGGGGTACCTGTTCGGCACTTACGAGAACCCCACCAACGCGGGTGACGGCTACTCGATGGCCTACCACGCCGGCGCCGAACTCTCGGGCATCGAATGCTTCCAGATCAACCCGTTGATCAAGGACTACAACGGCCCGGCCTGTGCGTACGTGACCGGCCCGTTCGGCGGCCACACCACCAATGCCGAAGGCCAGCGCTTCATCGAGTGCGATTACTGGAGCGGCCAGATGATGTGGGAGTTCTATCAGGAGCTGCAGAGCGGCCGCGGCCCCGTGTTCCTGAAGCTCGATCACCTGGCCGAGGAAACCATCCAGAGCATCGAGACCATCCTGCACACCAACGAGCGGCCCAGCCGGGGGCGCTTCCATGCCGGCCGCGGCACCGACTACCGCGAGCGCATGGTCGAGATGCACATCTCGGAGATCGGCCTGTGCAGCGGCCATTCGGCCTCGGGTGTGTGGGTGGACGAGCATGCCCGCACCACGGTGCCCGGCCTTCATTCGGCGGGTGACATGGCCTGCGTGCCGCACAACTACATGTTGGGTGCGTTCGTGTATGGCCGCCTGGCGGGCGAGAGCAGCGCCGAGTATTGCCAGGCGCACGATTTTGCGCCGGTGGACGCGGGCCAGGTCGAGGCAGAGCGCCGGCGCGTGTGGGCGCCGCTGCTGCGCGAGCAGGGCCTGCCGCCCAACCAGGTCGAATACAAGCTGCGCCGCATGGTCAACGACCATTTGCAGCCACCCAAGGTCACCCGCAAGATGGAGATCGGCCTCGAACGCTTCGACGGCATCCGGGATGACCTGGAGCAGCTCAAGGCGCGCGACCCGCACGAGCTGATGCGCGCCCTCGAAGTGCATGCCATCCGAGACTGCGCGGAGATGGCCGCCCGGGCTTCGCTGTTTCGCACAGAAAGCCGCTGGGGCCTGTACCACGCACGTGTCGACTACCCCGAGCGCAACGATGCCGAATGGCTGTGCCATGCGCAACTGAAGAAGGACGAGCAGGGCCGCATGGCGTCCTTCAAACGCGCGATCGAGCCCTACATCGTTCCCATCGACGAGCGTGAGCGCCATGCCTACCGGCAGCTCCGCGTCGCACTGCCCGCCGAACTCGCCCTGGCCTGAAGAGAGAACCACCGATGCAAACCATTCCAATCGCCCTGAACCCCACCGCCGTGCCGGTCACCGTGGATGCGGACAAATGCATCGCCCACAAGGGTTGCACCGTGTGCGTCGACGTCTGCCCACTCGACGTGCTGGCCATCGACCTGAGCAAGGGCACCGCCTACATGAAGTTCGACGAATGCTGGTACTGCATGCCCTGCGAGAAGGATTGCCCCACTGGCGCCGTGCACGTCGAGATTCCATACCTGCTTCGATAAGAAAACCCATCATGACACTCATCCAACCGATCATCGGCCTGGCCCTCGCGCTGACCCTGGCCGGCGCGCAGGCGGCCGAAACGATCCGCGTGGCCATCGGCACCCAGGACACCACCATCAACTGCGCCACCGGCGGCCTGCTGATCCGCGAGTTGAAGCTGCTCGACAAGTACCTGCCGCACGACGGCAAGTACAAGGACGTGCAATACGAGATCCAGTGGAAAAACTTCACCTCCGGCGCACCATTGACCAACGAAATGGTCGCCGACAAGCTCGACTTCGGCGCGATGGCCGACTTCCCGGGCTCGCTCAACGGTGCGGCGCACCTGAAGGCCGGCAAGAAGAGCCTCTTCGTGTCGGTGCTGTCGGGCAGCACCATCGGCTCGGGCAATGGCATCGTGGTGCCGGTGAACTCGCCGGTGCAGTCGCTGGCCGAGCTCAAGGGCAGGCAGATCTCGGTGCCGTTTGCCTCCACGGCACACGGCATGCTGCTGCGCGCGCTCAAGGCCCAGGGCCTCGATCCCGAGAAAGACGTCAACATCCTGACCCAGGCGCCGGAGGTGGCTGGCCCTGCGCTTCAAGCCGACAAGATTGACGCGCACGCCGACTTCGTGCCGTTTGCCGACCTGTTTCCGTACCGCGGATTCGCCCGGAAGATCTTCGATGGCGCCCAGGCCAGCACGCCCACGTTCCACGGCACGCTCGTGAACGCCGAGTATGCGAAGAGGTATCCCGAGGTGGTGGTGGCCTATCTGCGCGCCGCACTCGAGGCCCATCGGCTGATCAGCGCCGAGCCCGAGAAATACAGCGAGCTGATCGCCAAAGTCACCGGCATCGAGGCCGAAGTGAATTACCTGTTCCACGGGCCGCTGGGGCTGCAGACACGCGACTTGAGCTGGAAGCCCGAGTACCGCCAGGCGCTGGCCACCTCGATCGACACGCTGCGTATCCTCAAGCGGCACGATGCCGAGCTGACGGCCGACACCTTCATCGACGACCAGTACATCCGCGCCGCCTTCAGGCAGGCCGGCCTGGACTACGCGGCGCAGCTGAAAAATCACGACAGGCTGGCGCTCAAGGCCAACGATGCGCTGACCCAGAAACCGATCAGCGACTTCAAACGCGTCGCCCAGGTATGGGTCGCCGGCGAGCCCCTGGTACGCCACTACGCCTCGCCCGAGAACGCATTCGCCGACGCACGCAAGCTCGAGCAGGCGGGACGGAAGATCCGCGTGATCTATGCGCACGACAGCAACCTCGGCATCAAGCTTTTTGCCAATCAGGCGTGGTTCGCCTCCGACGGCAAGGGCCAGTTGCATGCCTTCCTGCTGAAGGGGGCGGCGCAGGCGTGGGCACAGGCCAACCAGGCCAAGGTGCTCGACTACTCGGCCGCGCGTGGCCAGGCGGCCACACACGTTGCATCCAAATGAGCGTGCGGAGGCTGCTTGACTGAAGCCATCATCGTCCTGTCCAACGCGCCCGCCGAACACGACTCGGCGGCCGTGCAGCGGCCCGACACATCATTTCGGTGGGTGGCCGGAGCCTTGTCACTGCTGGCCTGCGTGCTGCTCTGGCACGGGCTGTCGACCGCGCATGTGCGCACGCCATGGATTACCTTCGCCAACGTGCCGCCGCCCCTTGCGGTGGCCCAGGCTGGCCTCGAGCTACTCGGTTCCCCCAAGCTGCTGAACCATGTGCTGTGGAGCTGGTGGCGCATTGCAGCCGGGTTCATCGCCGCGGCCCTGGTCGGCGTGGGCACGGGGCTGCTGATCGGCCGCTTCGGCTGGGCCGAGCGCATGCTGCTGCCGCCTGTGGAGGTGCTGCGTCCGGTGCCTGCGGTGGCGTGGATCCCGTTGGCGATCCTGATGTTCCCGTCTTCAGAGGTGTCCATGGTCTTCGTCACCTTCACTGGCGCGGTGTTTCCCATCCTGCTCAACACCATCCACGGCGTCGAGGGTGTCGACCGCCGGCTCGTCGCTTCGGCCCAAAGCCTGGGTGCGCGCGGATGGGCCGTGTTCTCGCAAGTGATCCTGCCGTCGGCCGCGCCCAGCATCGCCACGGGCCTGGCCATCGGCATGGGCACCTGCTGGTTCTGCCTGGTATCGGCTGAAATGATTTCAGGCCAATACGGCATCGGGTACTTCACCTGGGAGTCGTACACACTGCAGGACTATCCCGGCGTCGTGGTGGGCATGCTTTGGATCGGCCTCTTCGGCATGGGCAGCAGCGCGCTGATCCGTCTCATGGCGCGGCGGCTGATGCCATGGCAGGCCGTGACGAGAGGTGCCCGATGAGCGCAGGCCGCATCGACATCGAGCGCCTGCACATCCGGCTGGGGCAGGGCGCCCAAGCCTTCGAGGCCGTGCGGGACGTGGATCTCGGCATCGCGCCTGGCGAGTTCGTCTGCTTGCTGGGACCCTCGGGATGCGGCAAGTCGACCCTGCTGGGCGCGCTGGCGGGGCACCTGTCGCCTGCCCAGGGGCGCATCCGCATCGACGGCCAGCCGGTGAGCGGACCGGCCCCCTCGCGCGGGCTGGTGTTCCAGCATCACACGCTCCTTCCCTGGCAGCGCGTGATCGACAACGTCGGCTTTGGCCTCAAGATGCGCGGCGTGCCGAAGGCCGAACGCGACGCGCAGGCACAAGCGCTGCTCGCCAGCGTCGGGCTCTCGGGCTTCGAGGACCGCTATCCCTCCGAGCTTTCCGGCGGCATGCAGCAACGGGTGGAGATCGCCCGAGTGCTGATCAACCAGCCGCGCGTGTTGCTGATGGACGAGCCCTTCGGCGCGCTCGACGCGCTCACCCGCGTGAAGATGCAGCAACTGCTGCTGCAGGTGTGGGAGCGCATCCGCACCACCGTGGTGTTCGTCACCCACGACATCGACGAGGCGCTGTTCCTGGGCGACCGCATCGTTGTGATGAGCGCGCGCCCGGGACGCATCATCGACCAGATGGTGCTGCCATTCGGCCGGCCGCGAGAAGCCGCGCTGGTCACCGATCCGGCCTTCATCGCGCTCAAGCGCAGGTGCCTCGATCTGCTGCATGGCGCCGAGCCCTTGCCGCGCCTGTCGCCACTGGGTACCCCCGCCGCCGCAGCCGCCGCATGGCGCTTCGCACTTTGAAACAAGGGATGAGAACCGAATGACCACATTGCACCGACTGGCCAGCGACGACGCCACGATCCGCCGCATGGCACTGATCGAGCTGGCCGACGAGGAAGACCAAGCGCACCTGCCACTGCTCGTGCATTCCTTGCAGGGCGACACCGACGAGGCGGTGCGTGCGGAGGCTGCGCGACTGCTCGCCTCGTGGGAAACGCCGGAAGCGGTGGACGCGCTTGCCCAGGCACTCGTCGACGACGCCGAAGCCGTCCGCCAGGCCGCGGGTCAGAGCCTCACCGAGCTGAAAGATGCTCGACTGGGTGAGCGGCTGCTGCCATGGGTGAGGCATGCCGAGCCGTCGGTGCGCTGTGCCGCGCTGCGTGCCCTGCGTGAGCTGCGCGTGCCGGCTGCCGCATCCG
>Ga0207690_10000476_pt1 | contig 25790 bp, 27 predicted proteins | sample KBSC23metaG_FD_184315 | JGI IMG/M metagenome (GOLD analysis project Ga0207690, IMG submission 184315) | Corn rhizosphere microbial communities from Kellogg Biological Station, Michigan, USA - KBS C2-3 metaG (SPAdes) (version 2) | ecosystem: Host-associated > Plants > Roots > Rhizosphere > Soil ...
GTTCAGTGATGTCTTATCTGACCGGAACATCCACAGTAAATTCCAATACCAGATCAAAAACCCGTCATGAAAAGCATCACCGAAAAGAAAAAGACCGAACTGGACGACTTAACACTACAGGTTATCGTTGCCCAAAACGATGTCGTTCGGAACCAGGCCATCGTCGACTCGCTTACACAGAAAGCGACTGATTTCCAAGGCTTTTTAAACCTTGCGGAAAACAACCGGACCCAAGCCCATAATCACAAAACTTCAGCGGATCAATTGATACAAAGCGCTGCCGATCTGAAAAACAATTCAGCCATAGCATGTTCCAAAATGAATACCGCCAGTGACAGTACGGATAAACTTTCCCTGGCCGTAAAGCAGCTGACCGATAAACTGATCTACTCCGCAAGCCTGGTAAATAAACTGGCGAATGAAGTCATCAAACAAAAGGCGCTGAACCCGCTGATCTCCGATGACCTGGTGAGGATGGCCGGTGCTGCGGAGCGGGACGCCAATAATGCGGTGGCCTTAACTTTGGTGGCCCTGCAATCGGTCTTCGCTGCCCGGGCAACGAATCAGGGATCCGCGGCTGTCCTGTCGCTGGAAGACCGGCAAGCGAAAGATCTATACGACATGGTCCTCGCCTGTCAAAAACTGCTGGACGGAGCTTATCGGGATGCCAAAGATCATTATCATTTGCAGGAAACAGCATTTAAAGTAATAGGAAAGCAATTAACGGACGCACAAACCGCGCTGAATAAAGCACAGGTCAAATTAAAGTCACTGCAATCGGGACTGTCCGCCGCCCATGCTGCTGCTTGCTGAAGCCTTCGTATACACATACCGCTTCGTGTGCGGGCTGACCGTCCTGTTGAGTTTTCCTTTAACCGTCATCGCCATTAACAGGCCCGACAACTGGTTGGTATAAAACGGCCCGTCATAATTCGCATCGCAAAAGTCGGCCAGCTCTCCTATGGACTTTGGCGTATCGAAAAAGCCGTTTTCGAGTAACTGGCTCAATATCTTTGTGGCGCCGTTCTTTTTTGGTGTAACGACCATTTCTTTTTCCGCGTGTCTCATGATCGGATATACCGGCAGTTCGCTTTGCTCCCGTGGACCATGAGCTTCCAACTGGTCGAGAATATGGTCGATGATAAGGAGTTGCACGGCTTCGGAAGAAAAGGTATTGATCACCTCCGACAGTTCGGCCAGTTGCTTTTTAAGGTATTCCGCTTTGTTCATCAGCGGCAATTTACAAAATTATCAGCATCTTTAGCCATGAATGAACCCATGCTGCTCCCCGTTGACTATAACGGTGAGGAACTCGAATTTGAAATGAAGATACAGCAAGGCTACATCCCCCGGATAGAGATTATCGTTGAGGGCATCCCCGTGATCTTTGAAACCGACAACGATGAGCGTTACCGCGCGCTGCAAATAGATCAAATCAAAAAACCGGACATCGGGCTCCTGCAAGCCATCGCCGGTCAGCTCGAAACCTTATTCAACCCATCATGAACATCGCCCTGGCTGTCCTCTTTATCGCTATTGCCGCTTACTTCTGGTTCCGCAGGAAAAAACCTGTCAAAGATCCGATACAGCAAAGCAATGATAAAACATTGCTCGTTGCCCACGTCGCCTATTACCAAAAGCTGGACGATGTAAGTAAGGCCCGTTTTGAAAACCAGCTGGCTAATTTTTTGAAGGATACCCGGATCGAAGGCGTAGGGACGGAAATTACAGAACTCGACAGGGTATTGATCGCCTCCAGCGCGGTCATCCCGATCTTCGGTTTCCCCGGTTGGCGGTACCAAAACCTCACTAATATTATTTTATATCCGGATACCTTCGATAAGGAATTTCAATTTGAAGGCGGCAACCGGAATATCCTTGGCATGGTCGGCTCGGGCTATATGAACGGGCAGATGCTGCTTTCCAGGACCGCGCTCATGAGAGGTTTTTCCAAAAGCGCGGGCGATGAAAACGCGGCCATTCATGAGTTCGTTCACCTGCTCGATAAGTCCGACGGGGCGACGGATGGCATCCCGGAGAACCTGATGGCGCATAAATACGCCGCGCCCTGGCTGCACCTCATACACGCCGAAATGCGCCGGATCGAAACCGGGCATTCCGACATCAGCCCTTACGCCCTGACCAATGAAGCCGAGTTCTTCGCGGTTGCTGCGGAATATTTTTTTGAGAAACCGGGACAATTGGAAACCAGGCACCCGGAGTTGTACCGACAGCTCAGCCTCATCTTCCGACAGAAATAGTTTTATATTTGACGATGGTTACGCTTTATGATTTCATGCGTATGGATGACAACGAAAGAGGTGAAGCCGTTTTTGCCGGCCCGTGCTTGGGTGACCGCCAGGAAGACGGCCATCATGTACAGCTGTACCGGGTGGATGAATTTTATGTTGAGGTGTTTTACGATCCGGCCGCTAACGAGATCACGCGCTTCCGGCCTTTTGCCAATCCGGAGTTATTGATCCCTTATATTGATATAACAGATATACTTAAATGAAAGTTACGCTCCTTGTTGTTGAGCTTGCGCTGGTCTCCTGAGCGCCCTTCCGGTGGGTGATACCTGCCCGGATGAGCCGGCAAAAAAACATTGGAAAATCAAACCCTTCTCCTTAAATTCGTATAGCGTATACCTAAAAAACACCATGGCCGGAAATGAAAACAATGTAAAGACCACCGCCGAGATCGTCGCCGGGCTGGTCAAAGAGGTACCCGTCTACCAGGATGCCCTGCAGCCCGCCGCCCGGCAGATCGGCAAGTCCCTGGAGGTGGTCACCAAAACCATCAATATCGTTCTGGCGCCCATCAAAGGCCTGGTCTGGGGCTACGAACAGATCGAATCCTGGCTCATCCGGAGCCTGGGCGAAAAACTGGCCGGTGTCCCGCCGGAAAATATCATCCCGCCGCTGCCCAATATAGCTGTTCCCGCGATCGAGGCCCTGCGCTATGTCGCTTACGACGAACAGCTGCGGGAACTGTACGCCAACCTGCTGGCCGGCGCCATGAACAAAGACACCGCCCCGCAGGCCCATCCCGGCTACGTCGAGGTCCTGAAGAACCTGTCCGCGGATGAAGCCCTATTGCTGCAATGGTTTAAAGCGCACAGTGCGCATCCCGTCATCCATATCAAGGGAGAGACCACTCCCGATACCTTTATCCTGCACCGGCGCTTTCATTTCCGGCTTCCGGAAGACCTGCCGGTCCTGCACCCGGCCCTGCTGGCCGCCTACGTGGATAACGCGATACGCCTCGGCCTGCTGGAAAGCCCGGCGGGTGAATCCCTGAACGACGACCGCTTATATATCCCGCTGGAAACGGATCCCGCGCTGGACCCGCTGTTCGGGGAGATCACCGGACGGGGGCAGGTCATATTGTTCGAACGCGCGATGATCCGGCTCACCTCTTTCGGCGGACAGTTCGTCACGCAGGTCATTAAAGAAAAAGAGCGAACGTAAGCGGCCGGGGCGCATGAGCATGATGTCTAAGCGCAAAGGCTTGGGAAATGAGTACATCCCCGGCTGTTTACTAATAAAACGGCAGGGCGCATTAATCGAATTTCCAGGGGCGACCTTTGCAAAGGATGAATCCCTGCCGTTTATCAAACACGAACAGCCGGGGCGCATGAGCAACTGGTCTAAGCATCAGGGCTTGGGAAATGAGTACATCCCCGATTGTTTGACTAACCGGAACAACGGCAGGGCGCATTAGCCTGATCTCCAGGAATAACCTCAGCAAGGATTAAATCCCTGCCGTTTATCAAACACGAACAGCCGGGGCGCATGAGCATGACGTCTAAGCGCAAGGGCTTGGGAAATGAGTACATCCCCGGCTGTTTGATCCCTCCAATCTTAAATGCTGACCACCATGGAAACCAACAAAATCAAACGCTGTACCTATTTTATCGGGGTCGACATCTCGAAGCATGAACTTGACCTCGCCGTCATGCAGGAAGAAAAGCTCCTGTTCCACCGCGAGATCACGAACCGGCCCGAAAGCATCATGTCCTTTATGGCGGAGCTAAAACAGCTCCCCAGGTTCACCTTCACCAAAGCCGTATTCGTCATGGAGCATACCGGCATGTATGGCAATCACCTGGTCCGGTGCCTGAAGAAACTTAAAACGAATATCGTCGTAGAGGATGCCATGCAGATCAAGAACTCCTCGGGCAAGATCCGCGGAAAATACGACAAGGTGGACGCCATCCGGATCGCCGAATACGCCTACCGCTCCCGGCACAACCTGCGCCCGCATAACGGCCGGCGTCCCGTGATCCAGGCCCTGGCCGAGCTCAATACGGTAAAGAACCGGCTCCTGCGCGTCCTGAACATCCTGAAAAAACCGCTGAAAGAACAGGCCGACTTCGTCAAAAAAGGGACCGTGCAAAGGAACCTCCGCTCCTGCCGGCAAAGCATCGCCGCCCTGGAGCAGGACCTGGATGCCGTGGAAGCTACCATCCGGCAAACCATCAGCGGCGATACCGCCTTGAGCCGGCTAATGAAGATCATCACCTCCGTCTATTCGGTCGGCCCGGTCACCGCCCTCCAGGTCATTTTATCCACCAATGAATTCATCAATATCAGCGACCCGAAGAAGTTCGCCAGCTACGCGGGGGTCGCCCCTTTCCACGACAGTTCCGGGAAGATCCGGCGAAAGGCCAAAGTATCCCCGATGGCGAACAAAAAAATGAAAGCGCTGCTCCACCTTTGCGCCATGGTCGCTATCTGTTATGAATCCGATCTCAAGCGGTATTACCAGCGTAAGACCACGGTAGAAGGTAAGAACAAGATGTCCGTGATCAACGCCGTCCGTTATAAACTCATCCTGCGCATCTTCGCCTGCGTGCGCCAGGACCGCTGTTACGAAAGTGATTACCGGCGTCCCGCTTATGGTACGGCCCCCGCCTGAGCGTCATTTCAGGCTACTGAACAATACGCCGAGCACCACCAGGGTCGCCACCGCCGAAAGGACCACATACCCTCCCACCCCGAGCAACACATAATGGCCCGCCGAACGCTTATTGCGCGCCCTGGCGTACGCCGCCGCCCTAAAGGCCTTCACATAGACGGAATCCTGCAGCAGCCGGCTGTCCGGAGTGGTCCGTTCCGTCGGTTTGAACAGGTCCGAACTGTAATTATCCTTATCTGCTTTGAACCGTTCCCGTTCTTCCCGGCTCAGCTTAAAATTTTTGACATCGTCGAGTGCGGCCCGACCGACCGAATCGCGGTGCGTGGTTTGTGCGCAGCCGGCGCTCACCGCCAGCGCCAACATCGTGAACATCAGGAGTTTCTTCATCCGGCAAGATAGTAAAAATCAAGCGGTTATTTGGTACCTTCCAGGCAGATCACATAAGCCTCGACCTGTGTCGCCAGCTCGTCCGTCACCGGCACGTCGATCCCGGCGACCTGGAACTTCCTGATCTTTTTGGATCTCAGCAGCGCCACTTCGTCCGCGCTGAGCCGGAGGTCCGTTTCATACACATACCCGTCCCGGACACTCAGAAAAGTATGCTTCACCCGCTGCCCGAAATACCGCAGCATACGGCCATCCTCGAACCGGATGAACAGCCCTCCCTCTTCCATGACGAACTCTGACAGGTGCCGGATATTGAAGTTCACCCAGACCTCCTCTTTCCCGTCGGCCTGGATCCGCCGGAGCATGATGTTCGCCTCCGGCGTCCGCAGCGTCACCGCACCCCGGACCTTGTCCGTATCCGCCACCAGGTCATCGCAGTAATTGTTCTGCGCCGCGGCGCAGGAACACCATAACAGGAACAGGGCCGTCAGCCGGAAAGGGATTTTCATGGAATAAACAGTGGGTGAAATATAGCAAAAATATGTGAAAATGCCAACCCGCCGGGGAACGGCCATCGTTCATGTACCGCCAGCGTCATAAATGGAAAAAGGCCGTCCCTAATCGCTTAGGAGACGGCCCTTTTAAGGTTGCCATTATAGCTTAGTTGCTATAACCCGGATTCTGATAGTTCTGCTTATCTGCAGGGCTCAACGGTTGCCCGTTCTTCGTGGTCAGGTTAATTTGTTGTATGGGTATCGGCCTCAGCTTGCTGTAAGTTTTAAGGCTGGTCGCATCTTTATTAAACAAGGCGGTACGCTCATAAAAAGTTTCGGTTCTCACCAGGTCTTCCCAGCGGTACAGCTCGCCGCAAAGTTCTCTGGTACGCTCATTCAGCATAAATGCTATAAAACGTGTGGCATCGCTATTAGCGCCTGGGGGATAGTTTTCGCTTGGTGCATTGGTGGTGAACAAGGCTGTAGTAGCTATCATACTAGCATAAGTATCGCTCACATCGCCTTTGGTACCGCCGTCAAACATCCATGTCTGCGGATTTTTGAACTCGCCCGCATGGTAGGCGGCCCGCTGTCTTAATTTGTTCACGTAGAACAGCGCATTGGTGTAATCGCCTTTGCGGCCATAAGCTTCGGCCGCGATCAGGTAGGTCTCGCCTAAGCGGGCCAGTATACCATTTTTAACCCCTCGTTCCTCGTTAAAATTACTGGTTACCCGTACCGGGTCCAAAAATTTACGTAAAGTAAGGTATTTGTTATTGTTAAAGCCCTGGGCCAGGGTAGCTCCGTTCAGGTAATACCTTGCGAAAACCGTGTACCTGTAGCCGGCAATGGCCGCAGCGGTGAGCGTGGTGTTTTTATTATTTACGATAAACAGCGCGGCTGTATCGCCAATACCGTATTTAAGCTGCCCTGCCAGCGCCGGGTTGGCCGGATACGGTGTTGGAAATTTTGGCACACTGGTATTTACATTGGAATAATACGCGGTAACAAAGCTTTTGTAAAAACGCGAGTCGTTCTTGCGGTCAAACAGGTCTATCGTATAATCGGACGGGCCAAGACGCCGGAACGGCCTGCCGTTAAAGTTATCGGCATTACGGATAAGGCCCGGTATGCCTAAATCATACTGGCAAATGTAATATTCGTGTGTCCGGTTGCCACTGGCGCCGTCGGCGGTAACATTATTAATGAACTGGGCCGCAAAAATCACCTCTTTACTGTTGTTCGCGGCCTGTATTTTTGAATAATCACCGGACGGCGCTATACCGTTTACCCCTATCGGCGGTGTTTGTACGTTTGGATAGCCGGCAGGATAGGTACCGTTCCACAGGTTCATGTAATCGGCCTCAAGTGCGTATGTACCGCTATTGATAACCGCTGTCGCGTAAAAGACCGCGCTGTCAATATCGCCCGGCTGCTGGCCGCGCTGGTCGGTTACCGCGCTTCCCCTGGTTAAGTATACTTTTGCCAGGAAATGCTGCGCCGCGCCTTTCGTTGCCCTGCCCAGGTCGGTATTGGTTGCCGTTAAATTATTTTTGGCATATTGCAGGTCGGCGATGATCACATTGTAAACCTCAGCGACGCTCGCACGCGGAAAATCGGTTTGAACATTGGTACTCGATTTTAAAACGACAGGGATTCCTCCAAACTGCTGTACCAAATAAAAATAATAGTAAGCGCGTAAAAAACGCAGTTCGGCTACACGCTGTATTTTCTGAGCGGCAGTACCCAGGGTTTTTGATGATCCGTTCGAGTACGAGGGGATGCGCTCAATACCGATATTACAGCGGTTAATGCCATCGTAATTATTTGTCCATAGGGCATTTAACAAGCCTTCACCCGAATTCAGGCTCGGATCGTACGTATTATAGTAAACAAAATTAAACTGGTCGCCTTCGATAAATTCATCTGTACCAAAGTTATGTAAGGCATAAGCCTGTTCGCCTTCGAATTTCCACCTTACGGGCGCGTAAGCTGAGCGCACCAGGTCTTCCAGACCCTGATCGGTATTATAATAGTCCTGGGTCAGCGTACTGACCAGTTCCTCTTTCAGAAACTTTTTACAAGAGGTATTGCATAGCACCATCAATAAGGTGATTACCGGCATGATATATTTTTTCATCTTCTTAGTTTTAATTAATTAACAATTACAATCCGACCCTTAAACCAAATACAATGCTCCTGTAGCTGTAGGACGTTGGTGCCGGATTAGCGGTACTGCTCGAGGGATACGTAGAGGTATAAGGTACCGTTTCAGGATCATACCGGTCATACTTACTGAACAGAAAAGGATTGACCGCGTTGGCGGACAAACTGAGATTACTGATACCCCAGCGTTTTAAAAAGGCCTGCGGAACATGGTAAGTTAATTGTATGCTTTTTATTTTCACAAAAGAGCCGTCCCTGAAACTGAGCGCCTGCCAGTACAGCGGGATATCGCTCAGGGTATTGGGCTGCTGGTAATCATTGGACGGATTGGTTGGTGTCCAGTAATTTACTTTCACCGATTCATAACGGCCCACCAATCCGGGCCTGATGTCGCGCACCAGCGCGCCGTAGCTGATATAAACAAAGGTGGACAGGTCAAACCATTTATAGGAAATGACATTGCTGATACCGGCCGTCCATTTCGGATTGGCCGAGCCCAGGTTGACCTTATCGGCCGATGTGATCACCGTATCACCATTCATATCATCAACGCGTATCCTGCCGGGCTGAAAATTTGGATCGGTCTTATTGCCGGCTTTCTTCCAGAAATAATCATATAATATACCACCGGGCTGCGTATCGCTGTATTGAAAAATACCATGCCCTTTGTAATCATTATAGTTTTTTATGGGCTGGCCCAAAAACCATTGGTTACCGATATCGTCGGTACCGTTGGCTGTTAAATAGGTGATCTGCTCTTTATTGGTTGAAAAAGTGATGCTGGTGGTCCACTTCAGTCCTTTCGGCCTGTTGATATTCACGGTTGACAGCTGCACCTCCAGACCTTTGTTTTCCACTTCACCCAGGTTCACATAGTAGCTGCTGTAACCCGAGGCCGAAGGTATGGCCGCTTTCTGTATCTCGTTCGATTTTGATTGATAAGCATCTATCGAACCGGATATCCGGCCCTTTAAAAAGCTAAAATCTAAAGCGATGTTCTTGGTGGTAGTTTTTTCCCAGCTCAGATCGGGCAACGGTAAATTTTGCGGGGCATAACCCTGCGCCGGGTTGCTGCCAAAATTATAATAGGATGGTGTTGAGTTTAACGGTCCCCTGGTTAAATACGGCGCGATACCTGATTGCCCCACCGAACCTATACCGCCGCGTAATTTTAATTCGTCAATAAAGCTCAGGTTCTTCATAAAAGATTCCTGATCTATACGCCACGCCAGGGATAATGACGGGAAAACCTGCCCGGCTTTATCTTCAGAGAATACGGAAGATTGATCTAAGCGATAGCCTAGTGTAAATACATATTTACTATCGTACGAATAGTTTAACCTGCCCAGGTAACCAACAAGCTGGCGTTGCGTAAACGAGCCGGAAGATGTTGTAGTGCCGAGGGTATTATTTTGCAAAGCGTACCACTTTTGGCTTTCATAAGCCAGGCTTGTTGCCGATGTTTTATCAACTTCGATACGGTCTTTCTGCAGCTCCTGTACTACGGTAGCTGTTACCGCGTGCTTTTTAGCGATCACCGTATTGTAGGTGAGCTGGTTTTGCAGTGTCCAAACAAAACCAAAGGTTGACTGATAGGAGGCGTTGGCCGGGTTACCTGAACTGGCGCTTGATAATGAGCCATTAAATGTTCCCTGCCGCTGGTTATTCATATCGGCACCAAAAGCGATGCGGTAGCTCAAGCCTTTAACCACATTAACCGTTGCAAAAACGTTTGCCAATAAGCGGTTGGTACGTATCTCGTTTAAAACGGCGTTCCTGTCGTTTAACGGATTTACTACGTTGGCGTCGTTACCCGGAAATAGAACAAAATTTCCATTGGCATCATACGGCTGCGCGATGGGAAACTGCCCGCTGGCACCCGAGTACTCATCCGGACCCACATTTTGTATCGCGTTATTATAATTAATATTAGCGCCGATATTGATCCGCTCGATGGGTTTAAAATCGTTATTTGTGCTGAAAGAGTACCGGGTATAATCCTGCCCGTATTCAATGCCTTTCTGGTTAAAGAAACCGGCAGACAAAGAACTTCTGAATTTTTCTGACCCGCCCGACAAGGAAAGGTTATGGTTTTGTGTAACACCTGTGCGCAATGCCAGGCTTTGCCAGTCAAACGAAGGTACTTTTGATGGATCGTATATGGCTATATTTTGCAATACCGGGTACCCTAGCTTTGCCATTACGGCTTGCTCTTCGGCAGTGGTTGGCCTGGTTTGCGCCACAAATATTTTATTGGCCGGATCATACTGGGTAAAGGTGTACCCTTGCAAAACAGATTGCCATAAAATAGGGTCGCCGTTAAACAGTAAATAATCAGCCAATGGGTCGGGATAATATAATTTAGGTGTACTTGTGCCTGTATTATATACATTGGAACCAATGAAGGCATCGCGCCTGAATTGAGCAAACTCCGGACCGTTATAGATCTCCAGCTTTCTAAGGATATTGTCGAAAGAGGTGCTTCCGCTATAGTCAATACTTAACTTACCCGATTTGCCTCTTTTTGTGGTGATTTGAATCACACCATTGGCACCACGCGAACCATAAACCGCAGTAGCCGATGCATCCTTTAAAACGTCGATCGATTCGATGTCCAATGGATTAATATCATCGATGCTGTAGGTGATCGGGATCCCATCAACTACGTATAAAGGGTTGTTGTCGGCGGTTAACGAGCGATTACCCCTGATACGCACCGCCGCGCCTGATCCTGGTCTGAAAGAGCTTGGTGTTGATACCAAACCGGCTATCTGCCCTTGCAGGGCATTGGTTAAGTTAGTGGCAGGCATCTCCTTCAGCTTTTCCATATTTACTGAGGCAATGGCACCCGATACATCTCCCCGACGTTGGGTACCATAACCTATGACCACCACCTCGTTCAGCGCCTTTGAGTTGGGTAATAAGGTAATGTTAACAACGGTTCTGCCATTTACGGCGGCCTCCTGCGGGGCGAAACCCAGATACGTGAACACCAGGGTAACATTTGCATCCTGTAAATTGAGGGTGTAATTCCCATAAACATCTGTAGATGTACCGGTTTGTCCGCCCTTCACTTTTACGATCACACCGGGTAAGGGCTCTCCTTTATCATCAATAACTTTTCCCTTGATTTCAGTATTCTTAATCTCAGTCCCTACGGGGGCTATGATGACCAGCCCGTTCTCTAAGACCTTATAAGTAAGATTGGTATTTTCCAAGAAATTTTGAAGTACGTTTAGATAAGGGGTATTGTTTACTTTTAAGGTGATCTGCTTATTTGCGGGCAATACTTCTTCGCTATATAAAATGCGGATATCACTCTTTCTTTCCAGTATAGAAAGCGCCTTTTTAAGATCGAGGTTCTTAATATCCATACTCACATTTTGCGAATAGGTGTTCGCTGATACCCTTAAACAGAACAAAAAAGTTAAAATAAAAACACATTTAAGCATTCGTAAAATTGTTTTGTAGGGATAAAAAAGTAGGCCAGTCCTATGAAGTTGAATTTTTTTCATAGATTTAAAGGTTTAATTCGTTAAACAATCTGTTAATAAAGAGGGTATTACTACCCTGAGCCAAAAGATTACAGATTCCGGCGGGGGATGTTCGAGCATCTCCCGCTTACTTTAATCTTGTTTTTTGAGGTTTAGTTGATTTTTACGTCATGGTTGTCAATTTTAAAGGTAAACGGCCTGATATATTGCATGTAGGTTAAAGCCTGCACCAGTGTTTCGTTCTCAAACACTCCTGTAAAGTGATAATGCTTTACTTTATCGTTAGTTATCTCAATTTTCACATTGTACCATCGCTCTAATTCAGGCAGCAGTTCCTCAAGCGATTCATTTTTGAAAACAAGCTTATTATCCACCCACGATGTTTCTTCGATGTATTGCTTGCTCGCGATTTGCACAGGTTTAATATCTTCAATAACCAGTTTGCGGTGTTCGGCAGAAATATCCGGCGTAATGGCATTGATACGAGGATCTAGGTAAGATGCCATAGCGAATTTTTCATTCGGCCTTAAAATAAATTTCTCCTGTAAACTGTCGTTTATAGTGAGCTCAATCATCCCGCGTATCAAGGTGGCCTCTGTTTTTCTGTCGCCCGGGTAGGCCTTTACATTGAACGCTGTCCCCAAAACCCTGATCGAAAATTTATTGGTGCGGATAATAAAAGGCCGCTGCTTGTTTTTGGTTACATCAAAAAAAGCCTCGCCGGTTAGCTTTACAAACCTGGTGGGGCTGTTATTCATCTTATTATCGAAGGTTATTTTACTGCTCCCGTTCAACCAGACCTGCGTTCCGTCAGGCAGTATAATTTTTTTGCGGCTGCCCTTATTTGTAGTGATCTCGGTAAAGCGCGAACGCTCAATTACCTTATTCTTTACCGACTGGTAAAACAAAAAAGCTATTGCGGTAATTAACAGCACACTGGCTGCTATCCCTATTTTTTTAATACTGAAATAACGTATGTGATCCTGAGGCTCAGCTACAGGCTCAAAGTCTGCCTGGTATGTCTGCCGGTGTTTTTCAAAAGCTGCATCGGTATCAATGCTATCATTTGGCTTTTGGTCCCATAACTGTTTCAGAATTTCTTCATAGTACAGGTTATCCGGGTACTGCTCTAATAAACTATCCAGTTCAATTAGCTCAGCAGCCGATGCTTCTCCGGCCATCTTCCGGGCCAGCAATTGCAGGATCCTGTCTTCGTACATAAATAAAAAAGCGGTTATTGGCTTATAATCATGTATAGGACGATGCTTCCACGGAAATTCCCTATACGAAATGAAAATATTTTTCAGCCGGCTATCGGTCAGATGAGGTTATACTCGGCCCTTACTACCAGGCATATCTTTTTAGTAGCAGTGACCATCTGCGCATCAACGGTCTTCACAGATATATTCAATATTTCGGCTACTTCCTTATAGCTTAAGCCATCCTCTTTGATCAGTTTAAAAACGTTTTTACATCTGGGCGGCAATGCCTGAACAGCGCCTTCGATCTTCTTTTTCAGTTCGCCGTTTATCAATATCTGTTCGGGAGTCAACCCGTCAAAGGTCATCTCTAACGCCATATCATCGATGGATAGCAGTTTTGAATTAGCGTTCTGCTTTAAAATGGTAAGGGATTTATTTTTCGCTGCCACGAAAGCGTAAACCGTTAGGTTTTGAATTTGCAGCAGGTTGCTCCGGTTACGCCAGATACTGATCATGACATCGCTCGCTACCTCTTCGGCCAATTCCTTGTTTTTTATCAGCGAATAAGCAAACCGGTTCAACCTCGCAAATAATAACCCGAACAGGTGCTTATACGCCTGTTCATTATTATTTACCGCGATCTCGTTTACGAGGTAGTCGATATTGTAGCTTGCCTGTGCCATGCAGGGTTTATAATTGGTGATGCAATGTAACAATATTATTATAAAACTTCAGGATTTTTATAAGCTGGCCGCCTGGCGGACCGCGCCTCCCTACAGAAAAATCCATCACTAAGCCCTTACCGCTGCTTAGTGATGGAACAGGTCGCGTTAAACCTTCATTTTAGCGCCCCGCGATTGCTTTTTTTTTACCGTTTCATCCGGCGCCTGTTTTTGCTCCGGCTTTTTATAATGCTCCAGCTTTTGGGGTTCGCCCTTCCAGTTGGTGATATCCACCCGGTGCCCGGCGGGATTGGCGGCCAGATAGACCTTGACTACCTTCCCGTCGCGGATGGCTTCCACCTGGTGATTATTGCCCTTTTCGAGTGATTTCATCAGCTTTTCGCGGGCACCGTCTTCGTTGATGCCGACGATATCCATTTTATCGATGGCGCGTTCGGGTTTATAGTTCCAGCCGTCGCTATAGGTCTGCAGTTTGAAGTTGCCGTTATCGGTCTGGGTTTCTTTGTCCAGGACGACCCAGGCTTTGTACTTTTCCCCGTCCTTGTTTTCGAGTTCTTTATAGACGGCGCGGCCTTCCATCAGGTTATACGCTTCTTTGGCGGTGATGCCGCTGCCTTTATTGATATAAAAGGTCTGTGTCATCTCCTTTCCCTGCAGTGTGGCATCGTACCGGTTAAAAAAATACATTTCGTCTTTATCCCCCGCTTTGTAATGGAGGGCATAACCGACGTTCTGCTTATTGTACTCCTGTGTCGTTTCCAAGGTGAATTCAGGTGTCTTCTCCCGAATATTCTTTTCTAATTCTCCGTTCATTTTCTCGCCGAACCCCAGGTTCAGCAGCTGCTTTTGCAGGTAAGCTAAATTTTGATCGTTCATGGTATGTGTATTTAAGATTAATAATTCATCGTTAAGCTGTCGCATTTTATAATTCAGTTCATAAATATGATCGTCGTCAAGCGGCCCGTCGAGGTTAGGTTCGTTGTCCATGATCTTTTTGTACAGGTTTGCAATGGCTTCAGTCGCGGGCATATCAGGCTTAAATATTCGGGAATAGATTCCCTCGCCGGTATCCAGCCAGGCCTGATTAAAGCGCGGTTCAAAGTCGCCTTTGCTGTTTCGCTCCAGTTCAATTTCGAATTTTACGCCGTCCCGCCGGGTATGGACAATCGCGTGGTCGAAATCATTTTGTGATACGATTTCCCGCAGCTGGTCGGTGACTTCCGGCGCGTTGTACCCAAGATCGGCCAACCGGGTCTTTAACTCGTAGAAATTTACTGCCTGTTCCATGATCTGTTGATCTTAAGGAGTACCGGGTACCCGTCTTTCAATTTGACCCTGATCTTTTTGATCTTTTTGCTGAACAGGCTTTTGGCCGCATTTACCCCACCGGCAGCGGCTTGCGCGCCGAGGCTTTGGTCCATGGTGAGGAACTGCATGCTTTGTACCGCGTCGCCCGCGCCGTTGCCTGCCGCGCCGCTGAGTTCAGCTTCGGGCGCCGGGATGCCGGGCATACCGTCCAGGCTGAAGACGGTCAGGTTCACCGGGATGATCTGGTTATCCAGCCTGATATTTTCGATGGTTAATAGCAGTCGCTGATTGGTGACCTGGCATACGCCAAACAATTCCTGTCCTTTAGGAAGCGTTTGGTTTTTGACGATGACCGAGTCGGTTAATTTTAAACGTACCGCGCCGCCGTCCACTACTTTTTGTTTACCGTCTATGATGGCGGGAATGGCTTTGAAGGGCGTATTGTCTTCGGGTTTCTTTTCAATTTTGACGGAGCCGGGATTCTGGATGGCCTGTATCTGGGTGAGCATTTGGCTGAGTTGTTTCATTTGCGGGTCCTCCTGCTGGCTGCTTTTGACCGATCGCATCAATTGGTGCAGTTGTTTGATCTTTTGTTCGGTCGCTTCGGTTTGCGGGTCATAAGCCGGTTGCTGTACCTCTGGCCGGGCCAGCTGCCGGTGGATCTGCGCCAGTTTGGTTTGAATGCGTTCGGCATTCGCGTCCGCGCTGGTGGAATCCCTTTTCATGCCCATCGCTTTCAGGAACGAGGGGCTGATACCGCTTTGGGCGGAGTCATGTAAGGCTGCCTGATAAACCGTCATTTTATCTTGCTTTCCGGGTTTGAACTGGGCCTGGGGCAGGGTGGTGTCGATGCCTTTGGCCGCGGTTTGCGTTTGTGCTGTCTTGCCGCCGCCGAGCGCCCAGAAGGCCATGGTGAGAAAGGGTATCACCAGCAGCGGGAGGATGAGGTAGAATTTGCGTTGTTTTTCCATGATTGCGTAGATTGTGACCGATGTATGCAGGCATCCGGCCGGGTTTAACAAAAATCTGATGATAGCGAAGCGACCAGATCAGTAGTGCTGAGTAGACCGTCGCGCAAAGGATTAAGATTTGATGTGGTCTTTTCATTTTAATGTCGTGTCGCGGTTAACCAGTGTTTCCCATCGTTCAATGAGGAAGCCGTGTGGATTATTATCGCTCCGGCTGACGTTACGCAGGTAACCTTGGGTGATCAGGAGCTTATTGACACGGGAGGTCGACCGTACCAATTTTTGAATGGCCCAGCATTTGAAATAATACGGATACCGGTTCATGTCCAACCGGATGCTGTCGACCTGTATTTGCTGGCTGATATTACCGGAGATCAGGTTATTGTAGTAGCTTTTCTCTTTCAGCCCGTTGTACTGGTTTCGGGCGGATTCGTCAGCGAGGTATAGTGCTTTGCCGATATTGGCTTCGATGACCTTTTCATCGGGATCGAGCGTAAAGAAGTCATGGTGGAACATGCGGATATGGTCCCGGGCCTCGACCGGTATATTGTCTTTCCGGTCGGATGCGAAGGCTTCGAGCGCTTTTCCTCCGGCCAACAGATAGACATGGCTGTTTGCCGCTGATGCGAATTCATAGCTTTTGTAGAGGGCAAAGCCGCAGATCAATGTACAGGCCACGATCAGGATATAGCTGAAGCGCTTGATGTGCTGGAAGGCCGTTTCGATGTTTTTAAGATGCGTGAACATAATTATGCGTCTAATTTTTGTTGCTGATAATGGTCATGATCGTCCTTGTCTTCCGGAGGTTCCGGTTTAAGCATTTCTCTCAGGTGCCGGGCGAGCGTGGCAGCAGCGGAACCCGCGGTCCGGCTCCCGGACAGGGTTGCGGTCGAGGCCAGGGCACTGACCTTATTCAGCAGGCCATTGCCGCCGCCGGGGTTGATGATATAACCGGCAACGGCCGGAACGGTGAAATAGCCGATGATACCGATCAACAGAAAGATGAGGTAGGCCGTATCGGTTGAACTAAAGAACGTATCGCCGGCGCTTTGGACTTGCTGTATATCCAGTTTGAGCATATTTTCCTGCACTTTGCCGATGATCGCGCCGAAAATATTGGCGACGGGTAGCCAGAGAAAGACATTGACATATTTGGCCAGCCAGGTATTGAGCGTAAATTGAAAACCGTCAAAGACACTCAATCCGAGTACGAGCGGGCCCAAAATCGCGAGTACAATAAGGTAGAAGGTGCGGATGGTATTGATACAAAGCGCTGCCGCTTCATAAATCACCTGCAATATTTCGCTCATCCATTGCTTCACGGTATTACGGAATTGATAGCCCGCTTTGGCCATGGCAAATTTCATATCGTTGCCCAGGCTGGAGAATACGCCTTCGTTATTGTCGTTCGGGTCATCCGGGTGTGTATACTTGTACCACTTATCGCGGTCCCCGTCGCCGTCCGCGCCCATATACATTTGCCAGGCATCGGTCTTTTCCAAGGCCGCCTGCTTGGCGGCCAGCAGGTTTTTGATGGCGGCGTCCGAGTTTCGTACCATACCGCCGGTGGCGGTCACGGTCGGGTTAAGCACGCCGTTCATCACGGCGATCAGCGTTGGGAACAGCAGGATGGCCAGGCCGATGGCGAACGGGCGCAGCAGCGGATAAAAATCAATGGGTTCGGCAGCGGCGATCTGCCGCCAGACGCGGGTGCTGATATAGAGGAGCGCGCCGAAACCGGCGATGCCACGGCCGACGCCGATCAGTTGGCCGCACAGGGGCAACATGTCGTTATAAACGCCGTTGAGTACGCCCTGCAGGCCGCCGATATCAGTACTCAGTCCTGTGATTTGAAGTATCATAATCCGTAGAGTTGTTTTAGTGTATGCGTGTCATGTTGATCTTTGGTTCGCTGTAGCGAAAGCATCACGCCCTGCCGGTCAAAGTTTTTGAGAAAGGCATATTGATCGCAACTATCAGCGTATATCTTATCGATGGATTTGAAGCGTTCGGCATCGGACATGCGGAGTTTGCCCGCCATCAGAATATCCGCCAGGCGGCTGAGGTTTTGCAGGCTTTGCTGCAATAGCGTCGAATAGACATTCGCCATATAACCCAGCTCTGTTGCGCTGAAACTGCCGCTTTGCCGGAACGAGGCCTGGTAGCGTTTGTATTCGGTGACCAGGTTGGCTTGCTGCAAAACGATATCGGCGATACGTCCGTAATTGGCCACACCGGGGCTGACGGCATTCAGGCCGTTGAGGAAGGTAGCATGCAGATTGAAGTTGCCGCTGGCTACACTCCTGACCTGGTGATAACCACCATCAACGATCTGGTAACCGGTCTTCATATCGGACAGTATACCTTTCAACTGGGTCAGTTTCTCGATGTCCAGGACCAGTTGCGTGAGGTCGCTGCTTTGGGCGCGGGCACCCAAACTCAGCAATAAGCAAACGATGATTATTTTAATGGTTTTCATAAAGACTCGTTAAGGTTTGCGTGTCGTTCGCTTCCCGTTGGCGTTGAATGGCCAGGGTTTTGAGTTGGTTGCTGAAGCTTTGGCTGAATTCGTATTTATCCAGCATAGCAGCATGGATCGCACTCAGGCGTTTGAGGCGTTCGTCGTCGCTCAATTGCAATTGGCTGCTCAGCAGGTTTTGCAGGTCCGATAGATCGTGACTGCAATCAGTCCATACTTTGGCTTTAACGTGCTTTACATAAGTGCTTTCGTCGCTGATCCGGCTGAAAAGCGTGACAATATACTCCTGGTACTTCAGGATATCTTTGACCTGGCTGTTGTTTTTGACCGCTGCCGAAGGCGTTTTCAGTGCATTATAATAAGCCGTATGGGCGTTCAGTTCCGAAGTATTGATATCGCGGATGCCGCCCAGGCCGTTTTTGATGATACCGTAGCCTTGTTTGAGCTCAGCACGCAAAGCGTTATAGGCCGCGATCTGCTGCTCATAATACTGCTTTTGTTTATTGGCCTGGCCGAACAGTTGCGCTTTGGCGGGGAGGCTCAATAATAATAACGGGAGATATTTAATGGATACCATATAGCTCTTTGATGTTTTGGACATCCTGCTGGTCCCTGGCGCGGGCCATGCTCAACCGGATATTCTGGTTCGTAAATTTCTTGAGGTCATTATAATTGTCTTCGACTTGTTTGGCGATGCGGTCCACCAGTTCGATGCGTTGTTCATCGGTCATCTGGGTTTGGAAAGCGTTGATCACTTTGGCCAATTGATCGAGGTTACCAGCACTCTCCAATAAGATGCCGCTATAAACCCGGTCTATCTGTTGTAGCTCAGCCGGGCTGAAATGCCCGTCCCGCTGTGTTAATGACCAGGCACTTTTGTACAGGGCAACGAGTTGTTCCTGCCGGCTGATGATATGGACGACTTGCCCGTAATCATTGATGACCGATTTGACCGTAAGCAATTCATTATAATACCCGGTAAAAAGGTCTTTTTGTTGATCGCTGATCCCGGCGATGTTGGACAATTGCAACTGATGCAGTTCGTTCTCAATTTCCTTTTGGGCATTCTGCAGCCAGATGGTCTGGTTCTGCGCTTTTTGCACCTGGAGATCGATGGCACGGATGATCCGGCCAACTGTTTGGTTGAGCACGGTTCCGACCGCGAACTGCGCATGAGCCATACTTCCGGACAGCAAAAGCATGCAGACAGTTGATAACAGGATCGGCTTGATGAGCGTTTTCATACCACAAAGGTGGAGGCAAAAAAGCCGGCGTTAACCACCCTGATCCGGCAGGTGGTAAAGCAATTGGTGTCCTTTGGCTAATTTTAGTTTGGAATTCCTATAGGCGCGGCCCGCGGCCTTTACGAGGACGTTTCTTCGCAACCGGCTGTAACTTTTGCTTTGCGATCAGCCGGTAAATAACAGGTTTGAAATCGCGGTCAAACCATTCGATGTCTTCCGTTATTATTTGAAGCTTTCCCCGGCTTGGATAGAAAACGGCTACTCTTTTCGGCAATAGTTCAAAAGTATCCATGAATGCTACGGTATCATAAATACCGATATTCGCGCAGACCCGCCTGATGCCCTCTTCTCGGTTAAACAGGATAGTTTCATCGGTTACATTATGGCCGCCAACATCAACGCGGCGCCTGACCCTGGATGTCGAGTCAATGAGGTCAGGGAGGCCAAAATAGATCAGGTGTATGCGATAGCCGGCTTCTTTGAAAAGCAAGGAAATATCGATGGCTAACTGATTGGAATAGTTGCTTTCGAAAGCAAAGCTGTTTCGCGCTTCCAGTGCCGCGTCGCGGTCTTTTTCCAGTTGTACGGCGACACCGCCGCCGAGGCGTTCAGGCTCAATATCGGGATAGCGTTTACACAGATCGGCGAACACGAGGTCGCCATTAAAATAAAAGGTATCGGATGGAATAAAGAGGGAACCAAAAGTGCTTTTACCGGCCCCGTTAGGTCCGGCAATCATATAAAAATCAGGCTGCTCCGCCATGAGATATCAATGGAGACAGGTAAGCCCAATGACCCTGCCCCGGAGGACAAAGCTCTTTAAGCACTTTAAAAGTACGGTTACCCGCTACAAATTCCACCAATTGTTCTGAACCATCCGGATTGGCCTGTACATACTGGCCTTTCTTCTCCACTCGCTCATCATGATAATGGAGCGATACGCCCTTTGAAAAAGCGTCGCGATACAGTTCCTCGGTTCTTTTGGCTAAAGCCTTGTCGAGTTCTTTACTATTTTCTATCATGATGTCCTCCTTTCTGGTTTAACAAATTTACGAAATAATCTATACGCTATGCAAATGCCTGCTGGATTTTCAGGATGTCAAGGAACAAGGCAGCGCCGGGTACGGACTATGCTGCAGCCGGGACAAAATTGGGGCTGGATGCGGGAAAAAAAAGCGGATAAAACGAGTAGAAACGTTGCTATCCGTTTATTCCGCGACAATGGCGGCGATGGCTTTGCGGAGGTCGCCGTACTTTTCGGTATAGCGCTGCACTTTCGCTTTTTCAGATGATTCCGTGGTATAGGTCCAGTATTCCTCCGGGCTGACCTCGGTGCGGTAAACTTTGGATAACTGGCCGTTAAGAGAAATGAATACCTCTTTGTATTGGTAGCGTTCGTCGTTGGCCCGGTTCATGCTCATGATCAGCGCGGTCTCTTTATCGGTAATGCCGAGCAACGCCTGGATCTTGGGGAAGTCGTTCTGGTATTTGCGCTGGTCCAGTAATATCTTGCAGTCGGAGTTGTTGATGATCGCCTGTTTGACGACCGGTGAGGAAATGATATCTTCGATATCCTGGGTCACAACAATGGCTTCGCCAAAGTATTTGCGGACGGTCTTAAATAAATATTTGATGTATTCGGCCATGCCTTCGCGGGCGATGGCTTTCCAGGCTTCTTCGATCAGGATCATTTTGCGCACATCTTTTGGCAGCTTGCGCATTTTGGACACGAAGGTTTCCATGATGATCAGTGTGACCACCGGGAATAATATAGGATGATCTTTGATATTGTCCAGCTCAAAAACAATAAAGCGCCGCTGCAAGAGGTCCAGGTTTTCGGTCGCGTTCAGCAAATAATCGTATTCGCCGCCTTTATAGTAAGGGCGCAGTACAAACAATAAATTGTCGATGTCGAAATGGGTGTCTTTCACCTTGCTGCTTTTCATGGTATCATAAAAAGTGGTCGATAAAAAGTCGTAGAAGGAATTAAAGCAGGCAAACTCCGGCTCACTTTCATAGTAATGGAACAGCGCGTCAGAGATGGCGATGTATTCACTGCGCTGTATGCCCTCATCCTCTTTTTTCCAGAGTGCCAGGATCATGGCCTTGATGCTTTCGCGCTTTTCGGTGTCGAGGGTATCGCCGGCACCGACATAAAATGGATTGAAAGAAATCGGGTTCTTTTCAGAATAGGTAAAATAGTAGCCATCGACAAAGTCACACAGGCCTTGATACGAGTGGCCGACGTCAACAAGCACGATGTGTGCACCTTGTTCAAAGTAACTTCGCAGCAGGTGGTTGGTAAAAAAGCTTTTGCCGGAACCGGACGGCCCCAGGATAAACTTATTGCGGTTGGTGGTTATCCCGTTTCGAAGGGGTTCGTCTGACAGGTCCACATGCAAGGGTTTGCCGCTCAGCCGGTCGCCCAAACGGATGCCGCAGGGTGATATGGAGGAACGGTAATTGGTTTCCAGGTTAAAAAAGCAGGCCGCTTGTTCCGCGAAGGTGTCAAACGTGTCGTTCATCGGAAAGTCGCCGGCATTGCCTGGCAGGCCGGCCCACCAGATCTGCGGCGCGCCGTCCGTTTCCTGTTTGGGTTGGGCGTCCAGTTGGGCGAGCGCGGAACTGACCTTGTTTTTGACCTCCCCGGGTTCACCCCAGGCCAGGACGTTGAAGTGTGCCTTAACCGGGAGCCTTTGCCGGCTGATCGCTTCGTCGATGAACGCCGCCGTGGCGTCACGGCCGATGGCGTTCTCCCTTGAATACGCGGACAAGGATTGCAGTCTTAATTTTTTCGCCTCCAGGTTTTTGAGCGTCTTCGCCGCATCCTCGATAAAAACATATTGGTTATAGATATGGTTACAGTCCAGCAAGGCGCCGACCGGGCTGGCGAAGCCGGTGCTGAACCTGGTCCTGTCGGTGCTGTAGGGGTCGTAAGTAATGCGGGGGCCGCAAAGCGCGGGTAAATATTCCGCATCCGCTAAAGTATAGAGCTGACATTGGTGGTCGCCGATGCGCAGGGGATCGAAATGGATGTCTTTTAATACCGGCGTGTCACCGGCATTCAATAAGAAGCAGTATTGTTCCAGTATGCCTGGAATTTTCAGCGTGCCGGTTAATTCATCGTCCGTTAAGCGGCGCAGGGATAACAAATTACTGTCTTCCAGTACGCGTTTGAACTGCCCGCAGTTGTCCGCGAACTCGCGGAAGAGTTCCGCAGCGGTGCTTTGCGCCGGGCTGATCCTTTTGCGCAGCAGGCCGCTGGCCGCGCTGGTGACGGGTCTGAAGTCGACCGCCCGTTTCGTCAGATAAATATAACACCGGTGCGCCAGGTAAGGCCGTTCATTAAAGAAGCGCTCGGAAGCATGGCCGAGAAAGGTCTGGTCGCTAAAGACAGCTTTGTAGCTGTCTTCGACGAACCAATCCTGTTTATGGAAGATGCTGTGCTTCGGCAACAGTTTGATGGCTTTGACCCAGGTCTGGTGGAAAGCCAGGTACTCGTCGTTCGATAAAGTAAAGAGTTCGGGCAACGTGACCTCGTAGGCGATGGTCAGGTCGCCCCGGGCGGACAGCAGGGCCTGGTGCTCGACCTTGCAGATCGGGAAGACAGCTTCAGCGTTTTTCATAAAATATCCTTCTGTACTTGAATTTGAGGTAAGTGGGTACATAACGTTTGGCGTTCTTTTTCATAAGGCCGTGCTGACCGAATTTATGGCTGAGGCCAAAGACTTTATAGAACAGCAGGCTGCCTGAACCGGCAATGATCAGGATGCAGAGGTAAACGGGCAGGCCCATGAGATAGAGTACAGCGAACAGCACCAGCAGGCATACCAGCCCGCCACCGAGATATGCGATGTACTGCGCTTTCAGGCCTTTGAATTCGATCGGGCGGTTAATGCCTTTATTGATCTGGTAGCTCATACCCCAAAGAATGATTTTAGTACGGTTGCAACGACCACCAGGAAAATACAGGAGCCGAACCAGCTGCTGGCGACCTTGCCGGTGTCGTGTTCGCCGTCGTTCCATTTCTTATAGACCTTGATGGCGCCGACCAGGCCGGTAATGGCGCCGATGGCGTACATCAGGTTGGTGCCGGTAGCGAAATAGCTTTTGACCTGGTTGGTCGCTTCGTTGATGCCGGCGTTGCCGTCCTGTGCGATGGTTGCCGTGGCTATGAATAACAGCCCGATTAATGCTTTGATCTTTTTCATGCTTCAAATGTTAAGGGCCATTCCTCGGCCGTGATGGTAAATGGGAGTTTTTTGGTTTTCAGAGCGCTGATGACCTGCGGCAGGCTGATCTCGTCGGCGAAGACCTCATATTGGCTGATGAGGGTGCGTAAAAGCGACAGGAAGCCGGTCTTGTCGTCACTGTCTGTAAAGGCGCTGATGAGGGTCTCGGCTTCGGCCAGGAGCTCGTCGGCAGGGCCTTTGGGCAGCGTCCGGTCGCTGACGCCGTCATCTCCGGCCGCGCCGAAAATGAGTTCGCCGGGGTCACTCAGGCCGGTGCCGGGTTCGGGCCGGGCCGGGCCCATCACCTCGTGCGTGGCAGCGACTTCGGGCAGCGCGCCCCCGTTTTTGGGCCCGATGCGCAGCAGGCGCGAGAGCTCGGGCCGGTAATACCGCAAGCCGGCATAGGCGTACCAGGCGGCGCTGAGCGTAAAGACGGCAACAACGTATTGATGCCAGGAAATGGAGTTGAACATAGGCTTTCGTTTTTATTGGCAGCAAAACTGCGGGCGGTCCGAAAAAATCGTTCCTCCCCGGTTCCGCAGGTGCCAAAGGGTTTAGTTCATTTTAAATTCGTTTGAACGGTCATACCGAAATTCATGCTTTACCGGCGGCGTCACAGCCCCATCTTCGCGTCGATCCACCGGAGCAGCCCGTCCCGGAGCTTGCTCAGGAACACCGACATGTCCTTCTTCCGCCGGGTAATATCCGTGTATTTATGGTAGTACTCCTTCAGTTCGATGCTGAAGGTATATTCGAAGATCCCGACGAGCTCGGCGATGTCGATATTGCCGTTGTTGACCGAGCCGGAGGCCTTGAGCGCGTAGATCAGCTCGATGGCGTCGGTCTGGGTGGCGGTCCACTGGGCGGGCCGGAAAGGCTGGAGGAGGGTTTCCGGCGCGGCCTGCAGCCTGGCCAGCTCCAGGTTCAGGTAGGCCCCGAAGTTTTCGTTGGCGATGACCTTGCTGAGCTTATAGTCGTGGGAGGTCGAATATTGCTCGTCCTCTTCGAAGTCCTCAAGTTCGGCCTGTACGTCAAAGCCGCTCCGGGTATAGTAGGCCTCGTCGAGCTGGCGCATGCCGGCGCGGTAATAACTGTAAAAGGCGCGGTTACGGTCGAAAAAGGTTTTGAGTCCGGCCAGGTGCATCTGGATGTAGTCGCGCTGGATGGCTTCGCCGCCCGCCGGACGCTGCAACTGGAAGTTATAGACATTGATGAAATAAATGAAGCGGCTGTAGAACCTCGGCTTGATCTCTTTAAAGAAAACGACCTCTTCGGCGGCGCTGCGGAACGCATGGCCGCTCATATATCTTTTCAGCTTGCCCAAAGCTTTTTTGCAGATCAGCAGCGCGCCCCTGAAGTTCCCCTGCCCGGCCTTCCCGATCTCCTCTTCCATGGCCCGGTAAAGGCGGGCGCTGTAATGTTCCAGGTGTTCCATTGTTTTCGCTTTTGCGGGACAAAATTAAGGCGTGCGGATCGCGGCGCCATTGATCCGGGTCAAAATCGCTTCGCCCGCCGGCAGTGCCGGCCGCGCTTTTCCCGGGCCGGATTGATCCGGATCAAAAATAACGTCCGCTCAAAAAACATTTTTTTCCGTCAGCGTGTTATGGACAGAGACACGTACCGCAAAGGATGATCGCCATGGCCATACCACCGGAACTGCCCGAGGGGGAACTGCTTTTCCAGATCCTGCATTTCATCGCGCCCGTTTCCGCGGCGCTGCGTGAAGACCTGGCTTCCTGCCTGAAGCAGGAGCACTATCCCAGAAAACACGTGCTGGTCCGCCCCGGGGAGGTCGCCCGCAAGGTCTGGTTCATCCGCGAGGGCTTCGCCCGCGCCTGGTACCTGGACCGGGACGGCAGGGAACATACGACCTGGTTCATGGGCCCGGGTGATTTCATGATCTCGGTCTACAGTTTCTTTACCCAGCAGCCCGCGGCGGAGCAGGTGGAACTGCTCGCGGACAGCCGCCTGCTCTCCATCACCTGGAGCCAGCTGCAGTCCCTGTACGCGGACCATCCCGAGTTCAATTTCCACGGGCGGGTCCTGACCCAGAAATATTATATCCAGTCCGAGGAACGGGCCGTGCTCCTGCGCACCCGGGACCCGGCGGAACGCTACCAGCTGCTCCTGGACCGGCACCCCGGCCTGCTGCAGCAGGCTTCGCTGGGGCAGATCGCGTCCTTCCTGTCCATTACCCCGGAAACGCTGAGCCG
>Ga0207690_10000481_pt1 | contig 25729 bp, 23 predicted proteins | sample KBSC23metaG_FD_184315 | JGI IMG/M metagenome (GOLD analysis project Ga0207690, IMG submission 184315) | Corn rhizosphere microbial communities from Kellogg Biological Station, Michigan, USA - KBS C2-3 metaG (SPAdes) (version 2) | ecosystem: Host-associated > Plants > Roots > Rhizosphere > Soil ...
GGTGTTACGGGATGTCAGGTCGACGCCGTGCATCGAGCACGGCATACCGGGGGCTTCACAGCCGCTTCCGGTTTGGCGATGAAGTCACGGCCTGCCCAGGTTCGGCCACCAGGCTGGTGATGCGAACGGCACGTGACCGCAGAACGGCTACCGGCGCTGGCCCATGGATCACAGGCCAAACAACGTACCGACGGACACAAAATACTGCACAGAAATCGCAAGCCTGCCATGTGACAAGACCCGCTGGCATGTGGCAGATCTCATGCTCGTGCGTGCATCTTGAAGGCGAAAACGCAAACGCCCCAGGACAGGGCGCTTGTCAAGGCGAGGCCGACGACGCCTCAGGGGGTGTCCGGTGCGACCGGGTGGTGGGCCATCAACTCCAGGGCGCGCACAAGCGCGGAATGGTCCAGATCCTTCATGCCGTTGGCAGCGCAGGTCTGCATCAACTGGGCCGCGCCGGCCGTTTGTGGCAGCGCAACGCCAAGCTCCCGCGCGCCAGCGAGCGCCAGGTTCAGATCCTTCTGATGCAACCGGATTCGAAAGCCCGGCGCGAACGTGCGCTTGATCATCCGTTCGCCATGCACTTCAAGAATGCGCGACGAGGCAAACCCACCCATGAGCGCCTGTCGCACCTTGGCGGGGTCCGCCCCGGCCTTGCTGGCAAAAACGAGGGCCTCGCCCACCGCGGCAATGTTCAGTGCCACGATGATCTGGTTGGCCACCTTCGTCGTCTGGCCGTCGCCGTTCGCACCCACGAGCGTGATGTTCTTGCCCAGGAGTTCGAACAGCGGCTTGACGCGCTCAAAGGCAGCATCAGGGCCGCCGACCATGATCGTCAGGCTGGCTGCCTTGGCCCCCACTTCGCCGCCGGACACCGGCGCGTCCAGGTAGTCACAGCCCAAGGCGTTGATCTTGCTCGCGAAGGCCTTCGTTTCCATCGGCGAAATGGAACTCATGTCCACCACGGTCTTGCCTGCCGACAGACCGGCTGCGACGCCTTGATCACCGAAGAGCACGGCGGCGACATCCGGCGTGTCGGGCAGCATCAGGAAAATCGTGTCGGCACGGCGGGCCACCTCCGTGGCATTTGAACAAGCGCTTGCCCCGAGCGCGACCAGATCGGCCGGCACGGCGCCCCGCGTGTGCACATGCAGCTCGTGCCCGGCCTGGATGAGATTGCGGGCCATGGGCGCACCCATGATGCCCAGTCCGATGAAACCCAGCTTGCTCATGTCTCTGTCCTGAAAAAAGAGGAAGGAGGTCAGGGAAGGAACCTGTCGCGCAAGGCCTGCGTGGCCCCGCGGAAGATGCCCAGGTCGCTCCCCACTGCGACGAAGGTCGCGCCCATGTCGAGGTAGCGGCGCGCATCGACTTCGAGCGGTGCGAGGATGCCGATCGGCTTGCCATGCTGGCGTGCGGCGGCGAACACCCCGGCGATCGCCGCCTGCACTTCTGGATGATTCGCATTGCCCAGATGACCGAGGCCGGCCGCCAGATCCGACGGACCGATGAACAGGCAGTCGATGCCGTCCACCGCCGCGATGTCCGATGCGACGGCCAACCCGGCGCGGCTTTCAATCTGGGCGATGACACAGATCTGCTCATTGATGCCGTTGAAGTACCCTGGCACCGTGCCGTAACGGTTGCTGCGCTGCGAAACCGATACGCCGCGGACGCCTTGAGGCGGATACCGCGTGGCGGCCACGGCCCGGAGTGCTTCCTCGACGCTTTCCACGAACGGCACGAGGAAGTTGTAGAAACCCGCGTCCAGCAGCCGCTTGATCTCCACCGGATTGTTCGCGGCGGGCCGCACCACAGGGGCGCTGCGACTGTCCTTCAACGCCATCAGCTGGGGAATGAAGCTGATCACGTCGTTCGGCGAATGTTCACCGTCCAGCAGCAACCAATCGAAGCCGGCGACGCCCAGCACCTCCGTGGTGATCGGACTTGCCAGCGAACACCAGCAGCCGATGAGTTGCTTGCCCCCGAGGAGGTCGGCACGGAGCTGATTCGGGAAGCTGACATACGGGGCGGGTCTCATGAATGACCTTCATTCGGCTTGTGTTGTATGTCATCGTACAACGTGGGTGGTCGGACTGCAACCGGTGTGAACCCTGTCTGTTTGGGTTTTTGCTTAGCGCGGGGCTTGTTCTCTTCGGCTCGCTTCGCATCGCAACTTTGGCTCACTGGAGCCGGTGGGCCCCGGCTTTCGCCGGGGTGACATTTGTTTGCGGCCCCCCGCATGTGTTTGGGCCGCCCCACATGTGTTTACGGCCCCCCGCATGTCATGCCGGCGAACGCCGGTACCCACCGCTCTAATGCCCACACCCGACGCCGAAGCGAGTGGAGAGGGCGAGCGAGCAAAGCGAGCAACGCCCCGAGCCGCATGCGACAGGCAGGCAAGCGAAGCGAAGCCGCAGATCCAGCCACCCGCGAGGCCGGCTTTGCCGGCCGACCCGGGGTCGCCCCTCGGGGGCAGGAGGCGTCAGCCGACTGGGGGGCTCATCTTCCTTCGACGCTCCCGGCTGTTGGCAAGGTGCGTGCGCATCGCAGCGCGGGCGGCTTCGAGGTCTTGGGCGGCGATGGCGTCGTAGATGCTCTCGTGTTCGCTGTTCACCCGCCGCAGGTAGCTTTGCTTGTCTCCGTTTGCCGGTGTGGCGGGGTCCAGTCGGGCCCGTGGGATGGCAGTCATGCCGAGGGCGCTGATCAGTTCCGTGAAGTGCGGGTTCTGGGTGGCGCGGGCAATTTCCGAATGGAATGCGAAGTCGGCGGTGACGGCGTCAAGTCCCGCGTCGATGGCGGCGGAGAAGTCGTCGAGCGCCTGGCGCATCACGGTGAGGTTCGCATCCGTGCGCCGCAGGGCAGCAAGGCCCGCCGCTTCGGTCTCCAGGCCAATGCGCAGCTCGAGCACCGCGATGACGTCGCGCAGGGTGGCCAATTGCTCCGGCCCGATGCGAAAGGCGCTGGGGTCGCCGAGGCCGACGACGAACGTGCCCACACCGTGGCGCGTCTGCACGACACCAGACGCCTGGAGCTTCGACAGCGCTTCTCGAACGACGGTTCGGCTGACCCCGAATTCATCCATGATCGCCGCTTCCGTGGGCAATTTCGTTCCCACGGGAAGTGTGCCGGCGCGCACCCGTTCCACCAGCGCATCCACGACATCGAACGCGAGGTTGCGGGGCTTCGTGCGTCGGGGGGCCAGCGTGGGCATGTTCATCAGTGTCCTCGTCCATTCAATGCGATGCGCCGTCAGCAGGGGCACAGTCGTTGTATGACGACCCCTGGCAAGTCGAACTGTAGCAAAGCCCGCGCGGGATGCCGTCGCAGTGTGCACCGCCGCGCCGTTGCGGTCAGCATCGATCAGGGTAACCACCACCGCGGCTTTCCTTGACTTCAAAGAGCTCCTCGGCGACATTGAACTTAGTGTTGTACGACAACGGACAACGTTTCAAGGCCGTTGATCCGAGAATCCATGCCAGCCACCAACTGCTCCATCCGTTTCCCACGCCTGCTGTTGACGGGCGCCGCCGGCGGGCTGGGCCGCGAGTTGCGGACCCGCTTGAGACCGCACTGCGATGTGCTGCGCCTGTCCGACATTGCGGACCTTGGAATGGCAGCGCCCGGTGAAGAACTGTCAGTGACTCAGCTGGAGGATCGCGCAGCGGTGCTGCAACTGCTCGAAGGCGTCAGCGCCGTCGTGCACCTGGGCGGTGTCTCCGTGGAGGCGCCGTGGGACCCGATCCTGCAAGCCAACATCATCGGCACGTACAACTTGTACGAGGCCGCGCGCAAGCAGGGCGTTCGCCGAATCGTGTTCGCCAGCTCCAACCACGTCACCGGCTTTTACCGACAGGATGAAGTGATCTCGCCGGCCCATCCGGTGCGGCCCGACGGGCTGTACGGCGTCAGCAAGGCTTTTGGCGAAAACCTCGCCCGCTTCTACTTCGACCGCCACGGCATCGAGACGGTCGCCCTGCGAATCGGCTCGTCATTCACCGCCCCGAAAGACCGCCGAATGCTGGCCACGTGGATGAGCTACGACGACCTCGAGCGGTTGGTGGTGGCGTCATTGACCGCCCCGGTGGTCGGCTTCTCCGTGATCTACGGCGCTTCCGACAATCGCACCAAATGGTGGGACAACACCTTGGCAGGCCACATCGGCTATGTGCCGCAGGACAGCTCGGAACCCTTCCGGGCCGAGGTCGAGTCCCGGCAGCTGTCGCTGGATTTCAATGACCCCGCGGTTCGTTATCAGGGCGGCCCGTTCGTGCGCACCGGGCCGTTCGAATGACCATGCTGCCCATCTCCGACATTCGCGACGACGTGGGCGAGAGCCCGCTGTGGTCCGTGACCGAACAGGCCCTGTACTGGGTCGACATCGAAGGCCGCAAGATCCGCCGGTACGACTGGTCCTCTCGTGCAGTGCGCAGCTGGTCCACCGGTGAGCGGGTCGGGAGCATCGTGCTGCGTGAAGGCGGTGGCCTGGTCGCGGGGATGGAATCGGGCATCTTCGAAATCGACCTGCCCCCTGGCGAGCCGAATGCGGTGGAACGTCTGATGTTCCCGATGGTGTTCCCACAGCCGGGGATGCGCTTCAACGATGGGCGCTGCGACCGCGAGGGCCGCTACTGGGTCAGCACCATGGTGCGCGACATGTCGCTGGCCGCCGCGGCGGGCAGTTTGTACTGCGTCACGCCCGCCGGCATCGGCGAGCCCGTTGTCCGTGGCCTGATCACCGGCAACGGCTTGGCCTTCACAGCCGACAGGCGCCGCATGTACTGGTCCGACTCGCACCCGACTGTGCAGACCATCTGGCGTGCACGCCTGACCGAGGACGGGAGGATGGGCCCCCGCGACGTGTTCGTCGACATGAACCCGCTGCCGGGACGCCCCGACGGCGCGGCGCTCGATGAAGAAGGGGGTTATTGGATCTGCGCGAACGACGGCGGCCAGGTTCACCGGTTCACCCCCTCGGGGCGCCTCGATCGGTCGCTGCCGGTGCCGGTTTCGAAGCCGTCGATGTGCGCCTTCGGCGGCCCGAACCTCGAGCATTTGTTCATCGCCTCGATCCGGCCAGGGCGGCCGGTCGAAGGGTTCGATGCCGTTCTGGATGGCGCGCTGTTTGTCACGCAACCGGGTGGGCGCGGTATCGCTGAAGTTCCTTTCCGCTCACGTTGAACTGGAGTCCCTGCATGAAACACCTCACTTTCCGCCTCCGTGCCGGCATCGTCGCAGGCGCGATGGCCTGTGTCGGCGCGCTTGCCCACGCCACCGAGTTCCGCTCCTCGGACATCCATCCGGAGGACTACCCCACCGTGCTCGCCGTGCGCTACATGGGGGACATCGTCGCGAAGCGCACGAATGGCAAGCACACCATCAAGGTGTTCGCGAAGTCCGCGCTCGGCATCGAGAAGGACACGATCGAGCAGACGAAGCTGGGCGCGCTGGCGATGACGCGCGTGAACGTTGCGCCGATGAACAATATCTGCCCGGAAACCATCGTGCCGACGATGCCGTTCCTCTTCACCAGCAAGGAACACATGCGCAAGGTGCTCGATGGCCCCATCGGAGATGAGATCTTGAAGGCCTGCACTGCGCAAGGGTTCATTGGTCTCGCGTTTTATGACAGCGGGGCCCGATCCCTGTACACCGTCAAGAAGCCGGTCAGGACACTGGCCGATGCCAAGGGCCTGAAGATCCGCGTACAGCAGAGCGACCTGTGGGTGTCGCTGCTGGAAGCCATGGGCGCCAACGCCACGCCGATGCCGTTCGGCGAGGTGTACACCGCGCTGAAGACGGGCCTCGTCGATGGTGCAGAGAACAACTACCCGAGCTATGAAAGCTCACGCCACTTCGAAGTGGCGAAGTACTTCTCCAAGACCGAGCACTCCATGGCACCGGAGATCTTGTTGTTCTCGAAGCGGGTGTGGGACACCCTCACGCCCGGCGAGCAGCAGATCTTCCGCGAAGCCGCGAAGGAATCGGTCGTCTACATGCGCAAGCTCTGGGACGAACGCGAAGAGAAGTCGCTCGCCACGGTCAAGGCCGCAGGTGCGCAGATCGTCGAGGTGGACAAGACATCGTTCCAGAACGCGATGAAGCCTGTGTATGACAAGTTCCTCCAGGACCCGAAGCTCAAGGCGATGGTCGCCCGGGTGCAGGCCACGAAATGAGTGCCGCATCGTCAACCCTGGCTCCTGCCATGACGCAAGCAACGTTGCCCAACCTGTTCACGCGAACCTGCAGTTTCCTCGCGAAAACCTGCTTGAACATTGGCGTGTGCGGCATGGTGCTGCTGGTGATTGCGGTGCTGTACCAAGTGTTCGGCCGCTACATCATGAACAGCACGCCCACCTGGGCAGAGAGCAGCGCGGTGCTGCTCGTGTTGTACGTGACGATGCTCGGTGTGGCCGTCGGCGTGCACGACGCCGGCCACATCGGTCTTGAGTCGCTCCTGGTGCTGGTTCCCGAGGGGGTGCGCACCAAGCTCGAGATCCTGATCCATGCCCTCGTGTTGGTGTTCGGCGCCACGATGGCCTGGAACTGCGGTGTGCTGGCTGAATCGGTGATGGACTACAAGTTGCCCACCCTCGGGATTTCCGAGGCGTTCAAGTATGCGCCGGCCTCGCTGGCTGGCGCCCTCATCGCACTCTTTTCCCTCGAACACATCATCGCGCTCGTGCGCGGCATTGAAGTGGAGCCGGCATGGCACTGACGATACTTTGCGTGAGCTTCACGCTTTTGCTGCTGCTGGGCGTTCCGGTGGCATTCTCGATCGGCCTTTCGTCGCTCGCCACCATCCTGTATGAGGGCCTTCCGCTCGCGGTGGGCTTTCAGCAGATGATTTCCGGGATGAATCCGTTCTCGTTCCTCGCCATCCCGTTCTTCATTTTCGCGGGCGAGATCATGATGTACGGGGGCATTGCCGACCGCATCATCGGGCTGGCCAAGAGCCTGATGGGGCACGTGCGGGGCGGCCTGGGCATGAGCAACGTCGTGGCCTGCACCTTGTTTGGCGGCGTCTCCGGTTCACCGGTGGCCGACGTCTCGGCCATGGGTTCGGTGCTGATCCCCCAGATGAAGAAAGAGGGTTACCACGCCGACTATGCGGTCAACGTGACCACCCATGCGTCGCTCGTCGGCGCGCTGATGCCCACCAGCCACAACCTCATCATCTTTGCGCTGGCCGCCAGCGGCAAGGTGAGCATCGCCGCGCTGATCCTCGCAGGCATCCTGCCGGCCATCGTGCTGACGATCTGCAACCTGGGCGCTGCCTACTACGTGGCCGTCAAGCGCGGTTACCCCTCAGGCTCCTTCCCGGGCTGGAACATCGTCGGAAAGTCGTTTGCGCTGGCGTTGCCGGGCCTGTTCGTCGTCGTCATCATCATTGCCGGCATCTTGTCGGGCGCGTTCACGGCCACCGAGTCGGCCGCCGTGGCCGTGCTGTGGGCCTTGATACTGACCGTCATCGCCTACCGCACCCTGACGTTCGCGCAGTTCGTCCGGTCCGCCGCCAAGGCGGTGAAGACCACCGGCGTGGTGCTGCTGCTGATCGGCATCTCCTCGATGTTCGGGTACCTCATCGGCCTGTATGGCGTGGCAGAGATGACTGGCAACGCCCTGTCGCAGCTGTCCACGAGCCCTTGGGTCATCTTCCTGGCGGTCAATGTGATCCTGTTCCTGCTGGGCACCTTCCTCGACATGGCGGCAACGATCCTGATCTGCACGCCCATCTTCCTGCCGATCTGCCAGCAGTTCGGCATGAGCACGGAACAGTTCGGCATCGTGATGTTGATCAACTGCGCATTGGGCTTGAACACTCCGCCGGTGGGGACGACGCAGTTCATCGGTTGCGCGATCGGCGGCGTATCCGTGGGCACGGTGATGCGCACCATCTGGCCGTTCTATGGCGCGCTGATCCTGGCACTCATGCTGGTCACCTATGTCCCGGGGTTTTCCATGTGGCTTCCCGATCTGATCCTGCACTGAGGCAATCGAGGGCCCGCCAAGTGGCGCGGGCCCTCGATCGCTCGGGTCAGAGGATCAGCAAGGCCCGGAAGTCGTTCACGTTCGTGAAGGTGGGGCCGGGCACCACCAGGTCGCCCAGCGGCTTGAAAAAGTTGTAGGCGTCATTGCGATCGAGGTGATCGTCCGCCTTGAGGCCGAGCGCCGCGGCGCGGGCAAGGGTATCGGGTCCGGCGAATGCACCGGCGTTGTCCTCGATGCCATCGATTCCGTCCGTGTCCGCAGCGAGCACGAACACGCCGGGTTCGCCCTGCAACGCCAGCACGCAGCCGAGCAGGAATTCGGTGGCACGCCCTCCCCGGCCGCCGCGGGCCTTCACCGTCACCGTGGTTTCACCGCCGCTCAACAGCACGCAGGGCTTCGCGAACGGCTGATGGCGCCGTGCCACCGCGCGGGCAAGCGCAGCATGCACCTTGCCCACCTCGCGAGACTCGCCCTCGATCTCATCGGACAGGATGTGGGCGCCGATCCCCACCGAGCGCGCCGCGGCTGCCGCCGCCTCCAGCGACTGCTGAGGCGTGGCGATCATCTCGACCGAATGCCCGTGGAAACACCGGTCGCCGGGCTTCGGGGTTTCGAAGGCGCCCGATTCGAGACCTGCATGCGCCGCCGGAGGGACGTCGATGCCGTAGCGGGCGAGGATCGTGAGCGCGTCGGAACAGGTGGTGGAGTCCGGCACGGTCGGGCCGCTGGCGATCACCTCTGGTGCGTCGCCCGGTACATCGCTGATCAGCAGCGTGACCACCCGCGCCGGTGCGCACATCGCTGCAAGCCGGCCGCCCTTGATGGCCGACAGGTGCTTGCGCACGCAGTTCATCTCGTCGATGGCCGCACCGCTCTTGAGCAGTGCCTGGTTGATGGCCTGCTTGTCCTCGAGCGTGATGCCTGCAGCCGGAAGCGAGAGCAGGGCAGAACCGCCTCCTGAAATCAGGCACAGCACGAGATCGTCGGGGGTCAGGCCCTGCGTCAGCCCGGCGATGCGGATGGCGGCATCCCGGCCGGCAGCATCCGGGACCGGATGCGCGGCCTCCACCACCTCGATGCGCCCGGGAGCGGCCCGGTAGGCGGGAGGCACGTGCCCATAGCGTGTCACCACGAGGCCGGAAAGGGGCGCATCGCGGGGCCACAGCGCGTCCAAGGCTTCGGCCATGGCGCCGCCCGCCTTTCCGGCGCCGAGCACCAGCGTTCGGCCCTTGGGCGGTGCGGGCAAATGGGCCGCCATGACGTCGGCCGGCAGTGCGCGGGAGACCGCCGTGCCGTACAGCGCACGGAGGAACGCGGCGGGATCGGTGTGCGGCGAGGGGATGTTCATCATGCTCTCCATTGTCTGCGGCCCCCGCCGTGCTGCCCAGGGCTTTCTACCGGAACGCAGGCCGTTCAGGAACACGGATTGCCTTGAGCAGCATGTCCCCATCTCCGTTCGCACTATGCCTGTCCAAGCACACTTGCCCTACCGCCTTCCCCAACGTTGCGCCTTCTCTTTGGCTGCGGCATGCGGAGCGCTGAGGTGACCCATGTCGACGAGGTGACCCTTGCCCTGGACGGCGCTGCAGCGGATTCGCGGACCCTCTCCTTCGCATTGGGCAACGGCGTCCTGTTCGTCCTCGCGGTCGACCCTGAGGAAGCCTTCGCGCATGAAGGCCCGTCCGATCCAGCTTGCTTCTTTGTCGGTGGTCGGCTGATCGATCTGCCGAATGGCCTCGCGCTGAGCTGGCGCCACGACGGCGAGGTCGCCTGGTTTCGCCCTCGGCCCGATCAGCTCCTGCAATGCGAGCGTCGCCTGTCGCTGTCCGAAGGCATCGCGGTTCGCGAGGCATTGGTCCAGGACGACACCGGCCGGCAAACGCGCTTTCGCGAAATCCGCCTTGTGAGCCTGGCGCACGCCCACGTGGCGCAGCTGCGCTGGGAGCTCACGCCGCAGAACTGGTCAGGCCCCATCGTGGTCCGTTCGGTGCTCGACCTGCAGGCGCAGAAACACGCCGTCCACCCGGCCTGGGCCCATGGCGGCGAACCAGATGACGTGCACGATCTGCTCCCGCCCGATGGGTTGGCCGCCCGCGTCACAGGCCCTGTCGCCGACCAGGTGTTGCGCGTGGAGGTGGCGCTGCGCACGTCCGGGGCGCCCTGCCGGCAGGCCGGACGGGCGCACGACCAGGATCGCAGCTACCAACAGCGCCGGGTCGAACTGCCACCAGAGTCCACCGTGTGCATTGACGTCGCGATGTCGGTCGTCGATGCCACCGCCCCGCCGGCCGCGGTGCTCGGATTCGAGCAGGAGCTCGAACGCCATCGGGCCGCATGGCAAAGCCTGTGGACCCGCGTGCAGGTGTCATTGCCGCACGACGAGTCGCTGGAGCGCGCATGCCGTTTCAGCGCCTTCCACCTGCTGCAGGCCGTGTCGCCGCTGTCGGTGGGGCGCGACGTGGGCCTGCCTGCCTGGTCCGCACCAGAGGGTGGTGCCGGGCACGAGTGGGACGAAACCTTGGCGCTGCCGTTCTACAGCTTGCACCTGCCGGCGCTGGCCCGCGAGCTGCTGCACCACCGGGCCCGAAGGTTGGACGCGCAGCCCCCGTGGCAGCGCGTGGCCCCCTTCGGCGCATGGACGCACCACCTGGCGACGCACGATCGAACATTGCTCGAGCATGGTTCCGGGGAACTGCTCATTGCCGCTGCCCGGCACTGGGCAGACGGCAGCCGGGGCGAGGCTTCGTTGATGGCCGCCTGGACGCTGCGCTGCGCCGCCGGTCTGCGCGAACACCTCGATGAAGCCGCCTGGGCGCGGCTGAGCGAGCGCACCGAATTGCAGCCAGGGGAGCCCGAGCGCTGGCACGACCTCAGTCGCAGCGTGCCCCTGCCATGGGAAGACGACAACCTGCTCGTGGTGCCCGGCGGGGACACCCTCACCCTGCTGCATCTGCTCGGCGAAGCGGGCGCCGCCGAGCTCATGGCCCACATGGGATGCCGGCCGGCCGCTGAGTGGTACGAGCGCACGGTGCGGTATCACGTCCAGCGGCAACCTGAGACTGCGGCGTCGCACGTCATCTGTGCCGGCGCGCTGGCGCCGGTGGATCCGGACGCATCATGGGCGCATTTTCGCGCCGCCGTGCAGGCGCCGCTGCAGGAGCGCTCGATGGTGGACGAAGGCCTGTCGCTCGGCGCCATGGGTGCCGCGTGGGACGTGCTGCAACGCCATTACCTCGGCATTCATCCGCAGGCCCGCGGGCTGCGCTTGCGCCCACACTTGCCAGATGCGCTCGATCAGGTCACGGTGCGTGTGTGCCTGGCCGGTCACTGGGTCTCCGTACGCCTGCAAGGACATGACCTGACCGTGCGCACGTTTCGCGGCGCACCGCCGTTGCATGTGGAGTTTGCTGACCAGGTGAAAGAGCTGCCGCCGGACAGCGCTTGGTCGGTGCGTTGCCGATGAAAAAAGACCGGCACGGTGGCCGGTCATGGGGGTTTTATTTGAGTTGCCAGGCTCGGATGTAGTTGACCTGGAGCGAATTGTCAGGACCCAGTGGCGTCGTGCTGTCCACGTTGCCGCTCGGGTTGTTGTTGCCGTATTGAATGTCCACCAGGAGATACATCGGCCGGCTCATCGAAACATCGGCGCTGTAAAAGAGTTTGCCGTCAAAGTAATACGAAACCTTGTTCGGTTCCCATTTCACAGCGTACTTGTGGAAGCCAGCCGACAGATCGACGGTTTCGAGCGGCTTGTTTCCGTTCTTGCTGTTCTCTTGACCATTTCCCTTCTCGTAGAAGCTGGCTTCGAACCTGATGGGGTGATGGTTGGAATCCGCCCAATAGCCGGTGTCATCGCCCGGATAGGCTTCCATGATGTCAATTTCGGGTTCCCCGGGTGGGCTGTCTGAATTCAGCAGCCAGAAGGCGGGCCAAAGGCCACGCCCGACAGGCAGCTTGGCTTCCATTTCGAAGTAGCCATAGGCCTGCGAAAATTTTTGATAGGTCGTCAGGATGCGAGATTTGAATTCCCCGGTGGAATCCGCTTGCGGCCAAATTTTGAGGAAACCGTTGCTGACGCCGTAGTCATCCGCATCGGAGGCCGGCACATGGACGATGTGGTCGTTCCATTTGCTGGCGTCGAGGGTGGTGCCGCTGAATTCATCGCGGAACGTCAAGGTGTACTGCGCTGCGTCCTGCAGGTACGGGCTGGGCGTGCTGGAGATCGAGCACGTTTTTGCAACGCCCGGCGCCGGATCGCCAAACACATCGCTGGTGCAGGGAACGGACTTGGTGGCGCTCTTGTAGGCATATTTCCCATCAGCGCCGTAGCGGACCATGCGTGTTCCGACGAACGAACAGGTCTTGCCTTCAGTGGTGCAGGCGTACCAGCCTGCACCGTCCGCCGTGGCGGCCCGGTCCGTCGGCTCGGACTCTACGCTGGGGCTGGATGACTGGCTTGCCTCCGTCGACGTGCGTTCCGCATCGCTGCCTCCACATGCGGAAAACATCATGGCGCCCAGCAACGCACACCATGAACCGCGACCGATCGTCCTCCAAGACGTTTTTTTTGACATGCCATTCCCTTGAAATATATGAATACCAATGCAATGGATACGCACAATTCGACGTGCCTTTCTCCGTTGCAGTATTCATTAGAACCCAAGGTATCGACGGATGGTCTCATCGGTAACCTATGGGCGAGGTCGATACTTGCTCTTACTCGCGCCATGAGGTTTTTCACTTGTGGCGGCGGCGCAGTACTGATGGGTTGAAGTTGTCTTGATATCGAGATGATTGGTAAGATGCTTGCCGTTTGATGCCGCGCCACGTCGCCTCGAGGGCAACGGGGGGCGGTTCCCGCAACGCCATCCCTTCACCTCTGCCCGGCATGCTCCATCCCATCCACTCCCTCATCGAGTCCCGCGCTGCAACACTCCACTACGATCCGGCACGTGAGCTGTCGGAGCAGCAGATCATGGAGCTCGTTCGGCTCGCCACTTGCGCTCCTTCGGCCTACAACCTGCAGAACTGGCGGTTCATTGCGGTTCGGTCGCGCGAGGCCAAGGCCCGCCTGAAAGCGGCCGCCTTCGGGCAACAGAAGGTGGGCGAGGCGGCGGTGACATTCATCATCTGCGGCAGGTTGAACACGCACGATGAGCTGCCGCACCTGCTTCGCCCTGCGGTGGAAGCCGCCATCCTGCCTGACCCCGTGGCGCGGGACTGGGTGGCGATGGCAGAGCGTGACTACCGCGACAACCTGCCGCTGCAGCGTGACGAAGCCATCCGTTCGGCTTCCCTGGCTGCGATGACGCTGATGCTTGCCGCTCAGGGCATGGGCCTGTCCACCACACCGCTTGGCGGGTTTGACGGCGAGGTGGTCTCCCGTCAATTCGGTCTGACCGACAACGAACTGCCGGTCATCCTCGTGTGCGTGGGATATGGGAGCGTTGGCAACTTGCCCCAGAAGCCTCGCCGGGCCCTCGACGACGTGATGAGCTACGCGTGAAAAGGGCTGGGGTTCGCGCGCGCACGGTGGGCTCCCGCGCAACTGACCCTTGGACATCGTGTGCGGGCCGCCTATCTTTGGTTTTGGCGGGTCTCAGCGCCCATTGCGCGCCAACGCCTGCCGGGGCGGGGGCGCGGCGCATGTATCCCCAAGGTCCCAAGGTTGAGCCGCAGCCGCGGCGGCAACACCTTCATTTGACGAGGGCTGCATCATGGCCACGTTCATTTCGCTTCTCAACTTCACGGACCAAGGCATCCGAAAGGTCAAGGAGTCTCCGAACCGTGCCGAGGCGTTCACAGCGGCGGCCGGAAAGCTGGGCCTGACCATCAAGAACATTTACTGGACGGCTGGCCACTACGATCTCGTAGTGGTTGCCGAAGGCAGCGATGAAGCGGCGATGGCCGCTCTGCTCAGCGTCGGCTCGCTCGGCAATGTGCGAAGCCAGACATTGCGTGCTTACTCAGCGTCCGAAATGACAAAGATCGTCAGCTCGATGCCTTGACGGCGATGCCGGTACTTCGTCCGTGCCCGGTTGCCCTGTGTCTTGAACCGGCCCAGGAAGAAGCTACCGCGCCGGCTTCGCGGTGCCTGGGGCCACTGCCACTGTCGATGCAGGAAATGCGATGCAAAGGGTCGTCCCCAGGCCGGGCGTGCTGCGCAAGTCAAGCTGCCCGCCCAGCATCTGGGCGCGCTCCTGAATGCCAACGAGGCCCAGTGAAGGCGTGGGGCGGGAAACCGGGTCAAAGCCCTGACCATCGTCGCGCACGATCAACACGAATTCGTCATTGAATCGCTTGAGCGTCACGTCGACCCGTCGGGCGCGGGCATGCCGGCGGATGTTGGTCAAGGATTCCTGCACGGCGCGGAAAACCATGGCGGTTTGCCGGGAGTCCAGCGCATTGCAGGCGTCGTCCATGTGGAGGTGGCAATCGCGGCCGAAGGAGGCTCGAAAATCCTCGATCAGCCACTCCAGCGCCGCGACGATGCCGAGGTCCAGCACAGGCGGGCGCAGGCCGCTCACGAGATGGCGGGTCACTTGGATGATGCCGTCCACCATGGCCTGGACAGCGGTGGTTTTCTCTCCCAGGGCCGGGTCCAATCCACCCCAGCGCATGCGCAGCATCGAGACTTCCATGCGAAGCGCCGACAGGTGCTGCCCCATCTCATCGTGCAGCTCCCGTGCGATGTGGTGCCGCTCTTCGTCCCGTGCTGCTTCAAGCCGCTCGTCGAGCAGGCAGTCCGCTTCGCCGGTGTGGTCGAGTGCCGGTGTCACATCACGTGCCGTGCCATGCAGGCGTCGGATCCGCCCTGTCTTGTCGATCGCGGGCGTCAGCGTGAGTTCAACCGATCGCGTTCCCTGCGGCGTGGGCACACGCCATCGTTCGTCCGTGCGAGATGCGCGGCGCAGGCACGCACTGTGTTGCTGCAGCAGGCAATCAGACCAGCCGGGCGGCAGTTCGGCCAGGTGGCGGCCTCGCACGGGTGCCAGGTTGATTCCAAGCATCGCCTCCCAGGCCGGGTTGCCATCGATGAGGCGTGGCGTGCCGGTGTCGTCCATGCCGATGATGAACAGGCCCTCGGTTGCGCAGTTGAAGGCCTCACGGTGGACCGACGCGTCGTCGCCCGCCGTCACGTCGCCAACCCATGCCGGATTGCGTAGCGCACCAATTCGCTGAGGCTGTCGATGCCGAGCTTTCGCATCAGGCGAAACTTGTGTGTGCTGACCGTCTTGGGCGAGAGGTTGAGCTCCTGGGCGATTTCGACCTGGCCTCGGCCCTGCACGAGGGCCAGGAACACCTGGTACTCACGGTTGGTGAGGTTGGCATGCGGTGCCTCGTCCGTCGTGCTGCCCATCTCGAAGACCAGCTGCGTCGCAAGCGCTGGATCGATGAAGTTGCCTCCACGGCCGACCTGGCGGATGGCGTCGATCAGCAGCTCGGGTTCGCTGTCCTTTGTCAGGTAGCCCCGGGCACCGGCCTTGATGGCACGCGCAGCGATCTGCGCTTCTGCGTGCATGGAAAGCACCAGGATCGGTACGCGCGGGGCCTCAGCACGCAGGCGGCGTATCAGCTCCACCCCGCTGGGGCCCGGCATGCTCATGTCGAGCAGCACCACGTCGAGGCCGCCATCGCGGACACGCTCGATCACCTCCCACGCATTCCTCGCTTCGGCGGCCAGGCTCAGCTCATTCGAGAACGACAGCACCTGGCGCAAACCTTGGCGCACCAGTGCATGGTCATCGGCCACCAGCACGCGGATCGTCATGTTTCATCCCTCGTTCTCTTTCTTATGTTGCGCACAGCTTCCATCGCCACCGCGTCCTTGGCCGGGTGGCTCCCATCACCCGGCGGAACGCTGGAGGCGATGTGACCAAGGTGCGCGAGCGAGGATCGGTATGCTATTCGCTGTTCTGAGGAATCCGAGTGGAAGGCGAAACGAAAGGTCTCCGCGGCGCCTGGCGGGAGGGATGTTGCGCCGACGGGCGCGGAGCTTCACCCTGAAGGCCGCCGTCACTGCGATGTGGACGTCTGGCGGGCTTGCTCAGCAGGACTGGGGGCTTGCTTGAGCCCCTCGGTCCGCGGCAGTGTGGGGTTCAGGCTGCGGCCGCTTCTCCGGCCCCGGAGCGCGCGGCCATCTCGTCCATCGACAGCACGCGGTCGATGTCGAGCAGGATGACAAACCGTCCGTCGACCTTGGCCATGCCGGCGATGAAATCCGTGCGGAGGCGTGTTCCGAAGCCGGGTGGGGGCTCGATGTCCCCTGGGGCGATCTCCAGCACCGCGTTCACCACATCCACCACGGCGCCCAGCACGCGCGTCTCTCCATGGGGCAGATGCAGCTCGACGATCACGATGCACGTCCGTCGGGTGATTTTGCTTAAGGGGCCGCCGAAGCGCGATGCGAGATCGATCACGGGCACCACCGCACCGCGGAGGTTGATCACGCCGCGCACGAAGTCCGGCATCATCGGCACGGTGGTCGGCGTGCCGTACTGGATGATCTCCTTGATGTGCAGGATGCCGATGGCATATGCCTCTGCCCCCAGTGCGAAGGTCAGGTACTGCGCCGGGTCCTGCCCGCCCGGTGCGGCGGGCGCCGATGGCGCCGTGACGATGGCGTTCGTGGCCTTGCTGCTCTCGTTCAAGTGGCCTCCCTCAAAAGCGCACGAAGTTGGCTTCGTCCGCCACCTGGGTTGCTGGCGTCAACAGCGGGGCGGCTTGCGAAGCTGACTTGCGCGCCGCGGCCTGCGGCCGAGCGCTGCCTTGCGATGCGGAAGGTGCCACCGTTCGCCGAGGGCCAGGCCGCGACTCCAGCTTGAAGAATTCCATCAGCTCCTGCAGCTGCTGGGCCTGACCGCTCATTTCTTCTGCCGTGGCGGCCAGCTCCTCGCTGGCGCTGGAATTCGTCTGCGTGACTTGCGAGAGTTGGTTCATCGCTTCGTTGATCTGACTCACGCCACTGGACTGCTCCTGCGAGGCGGCCGTGATCTCCTGCACCAGGTCCGAGGTCTTCTGGATGCTCGGGACCATGTCATCCAGCAGCTTGCCCGCGCGCTCGGCCATCTCGACGGAGCCGCCAGCGAGCTCGCCGATTTCCTGCGCCGCCACTTGGCTGCGTTCGGCGAGCTTGCGCACTTCGGCTGCGACGACGGCGAAACCCTTGCCGTGCTCACCGGCCCGGGCTGCCTCGATGGCCGCGTTCAGTGCCAGGAGGTTCGTCTGGTAGGCGATGTCGTCGATGATGCTGATCTTGCCTGCAATCGTTTTCATCGCCGCCACCGTCTGCTTCACCGCTTCGCCGCCCTCGGCGGCTTCCTTCGCGGCCTTGGCCGCCATGCCGTCGGTCACCCGGGCGTTCTCGGTGTTCTGCGTGATCGACGAACTCATCTGCTCCACGGATGCCGAGGTTTCTTCGACGCTGGCCGATTGCTCACTCGCGCCCTGGCTCAGGGATTGCGCGGTAGCGCTCACCTCTTCCGAAGCCGAGCTCAGCGAATCCGCCGCGCCGCGCACGTCGCCGATGGTCTTCGCAAGCTTGATCGTCATCTCCCGGACGGCCCACAGCATGCTGCTCGTGTCACCGTTCCTGATCTGCACGTCCACTGTGAGGTCGCCTGCGGCCACCTGGGCCACCACCTCGGCGGCATACGCCGGCTCGCCGCCGAGCTGCTTGAGCAGGCCGCGGGTGATGAGGAATGCCAACCCGATCGCGATCAGCACGGAACTCAGGCCGATGCCCAGCATCCAGGTGCGCGCGGAGCGATACTTTTCTCCCGCCTCGTCGCCTGCGGCCTTCATCTGCCCGCCCACGAGGTTCTGAAACTCATCCAGCGCGTTGACCATGGCGCTGTTGGCGACCGACAGGTCCTTCATGATGAATTCCAAGGCCTTGGCCTTGTCGTTCTTCATCAGCAGGAAATAGTGGTCGTACTTGGGGCCGGAGTCCTCGTAGGCCTTGCGCATCGCACTGAACAGCTCGCGCCCTTTGGGCGTGTTGATGGTCTTGTCCAGCATGGCGATGTTGTCGCTGACGACTCCTCGCAGCTTTTGTATCTTGGACCGGTTGGCTTCGATTTCCTCCGCCGAGCCGACGAGCAGCATGTTGCGCGTTGACCGCCCGATGTCGAGCAGGGCCACCTGGATGTTCCCGGCCGCATCGAGCTTGGGGTAGCGGTCATCGGTGATTTCCAGCGTCTTGTCATTCATCGTGGCCATGTTGGCCAACGCGAGCGCGATCGTCGCGACAAGCAACAGCACGATGGTGCCGAAACCAAGTGCCAGCTTGGAGGCAACGCCAAGTTGTTTTCCCATGTTGATTCCCTTTGTTGTTTTCTGGACGATCGCTCGTCCGGTTCTCAGCCGATCAAGCCGGCTGTCATGCTTTTCGAAAGCTGGGCCGCGGGCCCGCTCGACGGAGTGCCCGGAACGGGCCGGAGGCCGGCCTTGCGGTAAGCCCTCTGGGCGCTTTCGAGCAGGCCCGGCACGTCGATCACGAGGGCCACTTCGCCCGAGCCGAGGATCGTCGAGCCGGCCAAGCCGTGCACGCGGGCGAACAGTTCGCCGAGAGGTTTGATCACTGCCTGGAACTGGCCCTTGAGTTCATCGACCACGAGTCCTGCCTTTCGCCCGGCGGTGTTGACGATCACCACGTTCTGGCGCCGCCCGGGCTCTCCCTGCAGACCAAAGTGCTCGCGCAACCGCAACAGGGGCAAGACCTCGCCGCGCAGATCGAAGTAGTCCTGCCCAGGCGGCAGCGCGGCGCCGATCTCGACGCACTCCAGCACCATGTCGAGCGGCACCACGAGGTGCACGTCGGCCACCCGCATCAGGAAGCCTTCGATGATGGCCAGCGTGAGGGGCAGGCGAATGCGGATCGTCGTGCCGCGCCCTGCCACGCTTTCGATCTCGACGTTGCCGCGCAGTGCTTCGATGCCGCGCTTGACCACGTCCATGCCGACGCCCCGGCCCGACAGGTTGCTGACCTGGCGGGCCGTGGAGAAGCCGGGTTCGAAAATCAGGTTCCACACTTCCGTGTCAGGGAGTTGCGCCTGGGTCTCGGCCTCGATCAAGTTCCGTTCGATGGCCTTGGCAAGAATGCGTTCCCGGTCCAGGCCGCCGCCATCGTCGCGCACCTCGACGACGATGTGCCCGGCCTCGTGGCACGCAGCGAGTTCCAGCGTCGCGTGCATCGGCTTGCCCCGGCTTGCCCGCACATCGGCCGGCTCGATGCCATGGTCCATGGCATTGCGCACGAGATGGGTCAACGGGTCTCCCAGCCGCTCGACGACCGACTTGTCGAGCTCGGTCTCCGCGCCCGTGATGACCAGTTCCACGTTCTTGCCCAGATCCTTCGACACATCGCGCACCACGCGGCGAAAGCGGTTGAACGTCTCTCCGATCTCCACCATGCGCAGGCGCATCGCCCCGTCGCGGACCTCTTCGACCAGGCGGGACAACGACGACATCGCCTCCTGCAGCGCGCTGTCCTTGTTGCGCTGCGCGAGCAGGCCGACACCGGCGCCGGCAATCACCAGTTCGCCCACCTGGTTGATCAGCGCGTCCAGCTTGTCGGCATGCACCCGGATGAACATGCCGTCTTGGGGCTGGCGCGCCCGCATCTCGTTCTGCTTGTTCAGCGCGGCATTGACCACCTCGGGACGGACCACCTTGTCGCCGACGAGCACCTGGCCCAGCGGCGGGCCGAGATCGACGCGCTGTTGTTCTTGCAGCGCTGCATCGAGTTCGCGCTTCGTGACCGCACCACAGGCGACCAGCAACTCACCGAGGCGCAGCTTGTCGCCGGGCAGTTCGTCCAGCAGACGAACATAGTCGTGCACCCGACTTCCCGGGGGGAGAATGCGCAGCTGGCATTCATCGCGCACGAACTCGAACGCGGCCTCGATCGCCTGTTTGTCGCAATCGCTCACGAACTGGATTTCAAAGCCGAGATGACAGCATTCGGCGTCGAGATCGGCCAGCCTGGGCATGCCGTCGAGCACGGTGACGATGCGTGCAATGCGACCGAAGGTGCCGAGATAGCGGATGAACGACATCGGGTCCAAGCCATTGCGCAGCACCCCCGGATCAAAGCGCAGCGAGATGTGCCAGCCGTCGTTGTCCACCGGAGAACCGCCGCAGCGCAATGGTTCGGCGGTGTCTGGGGCCAGCGGGGCCAGTGTCCCGCGGCCGGGCCCATGCAGCTGCAACAGGCGCTCCGTGAGCGTGTCGCCGTGCTGGCGCGCTGCCTCGGTCAGCTCTTCGCCGCTTTCGGCTTCTCGCAACAGCAACTCGACGTGGTCTCTGCATTGCAGCAGCAGCCCGCACACCGCATCGTTCAACCTCAACCGACCATCTCGTGCCATGTCGAGAACGCTCTCGGCCTCATGGGTGAAGGCCACGATCGCATTCAGGCCGAACAGACCTGCCGAGCCCTTGATCGTGTGCGCCGCCCGGAAGACGGCATTCAGCGCGTCCGCATCGTCCGGAGCGCCCTCCAGGCGCAGCAACGCATCTTCCATGTCGCGCAGCAGCGCGCGGCTCTCGGCGAAGAAGGTCTGCAATGCTTCATTGAGGTTCAGGCTCATGCCGTGCCTCCGTTTTGACTTGCCTGGGGCAACCAAAGTGGATCGCCGAACCAGCCAGCGAGGTCATACAGCTCGATCAACTCGACCACGGCCGCGCTGTGGTTCACCATGCGCATGGTCTTGCCGGTGTCCAGAGCTTCGCGCTTGGCCGCGGCCAGCAGCTGAATGCCGCTGGTGTCGATGGCCGAGATCTGTGCCAAGTCGATTTCCAGTTCATGGGGCGTCGACAGTGCATCAACGAGCGCGGTCTTCAGATCAGCCGCGGCGTAAATGTCCAAATCGCCTTCGAGGCGAAGACGGTGCAGGGTGCCGCGTTGTTCGGTGGAGACTTGCATGCGGCGAACCCTCAAGGCAGAACCAGCTTGGACACGGCATCCAGCAACTGCAGGGGCTGGAACGGTTTGACCACCCAGGCCTTCACCCCGGCCAGCTTGCCTTCCTGTTTCTTCGTGTCGGCCATTTCGGTGGTCAGCATGATCACCGGCGTGAACTTGTAGGCCGGCTTGGCCTTCATCTGTTGGACGAAGCTGATGCCATCCAGCCGCGGCATGTTCAGGTCGCTGATGACCAGATGCAGCTTGCGGCCATCGAGCGCATCGAGCGCCTCCTGCCCGTCGGAGGCGCTGATCACCTCGTGGCCGGCCTGCTTCAGGGCAATCGACACCACCTGGCGCACGCTGGCCGAGTCGTCGACGATGAGAATGGTCTTGACCATGGGAACCTTTCGTGGGTTGGTTCTCGTGAAAGGGAGGTCGTTGCGGTCGACGCGGCCGGGGCGTGAGCCGGTTCGCCGTGTGCGGCAGGCAGGCCGGCGGCGAGCAATTGCTGCAACGCCAGCACCTTGCGGTGTCGTTCCGGATGGTCCCGGGCAGGAGAGATGAAAGCGGGGTCTCGCATGTCTCTGGACATCGTCTGGGCAAGGTCACGCCTTGATCAGAGGGAGCTTCAAAAACATCCGGATTCGGCTGAGCCGGATGTCAGTGTTCTCCTACCGGGGCCGGCCGTGCTGCTGAATGGACCGAGGCATCGGTACGCCCGTGACTCATCGCACACCGGGCAAAGGCGGATCAGACCACTGCGATTGGCAGTAGGTGCCATAACGAAAAAGCCCCGTGCACTTGCGTACACGGGGCTTTTTAGGATCCTGGTGGCCAAGGGCGGAATCGAACCACCGACACGCGGATTTTCAATCCGCTGCTCTACCAACTGAGCTACTTGGCCTCAAGCCGCTCAGTATAGCCTAGTTTTAGAGGCCGCTGCCACGTTTGTTGCGAGAGAGGTCCACGCCGAGTTGCTTGAGCTTTCGGTAGAGGTGGGTGCGCTCGAGGCCGGTCTTCTCGGCCACACGGGTCATGCTGCCGTTTTCCTTGGACAGGTGGAACTCGAAATAGCTTTTCTCGAAGGCGTCGCGAGCTTCGCGAAGCGGGCGGTCGAGTTCGAACATCTGCTCGCTTTGAGGACCGAGCGGCAGGGAGGACAGTGGAATCGGGCTGGCCGGTGCAAGCGAGGTGTCGATGGACATCAGGCTGTCGTGCCGGTTGGCCAGCGGCTGCGGGCTCGTGGGCCCGGGCTGCGGGCGCGGCACAGGCTTGGCGAGCGCTTGTTCTACGGCGCGCAGCAGCTTTTGCAAGGTGATCGGTTTTTCGAGGAAGGCGACGGCGCCCACCTTTGTGGCCTCGACGGCGGTGTCGATGGTGCCGTGGCCCGACATCATGATGACCGGCATGGTCAGCTGCGAGGTGGCTCCCCATTCCTTGAGCAGCGTGATGCCGTCGACGTCGGGCATCCAGATGTCCAGCAGCACGAGGTCGGGGCGCACGCGTTCCCGGCATGCGCGGGCCTGTGCCGCGTTTTCCGCAAGTTCGACGCTGTGACCCTCGTCGGTCAGGATCTCCGAAAGCAGGGCACGGATGCCCAGTTCGTCATCAACAACAAGAATGGTGGCCATGGGTTCTCGGTGCGCCCGGCATCAAGCGGTTGCAGGGACAGCGGGGGCGCTGTCTGCCGGCGCCAATTTTGAAAATGATATCGAAACTTGGGCACCGGCAATACCCTGCCCCCCGTCGGTGTCTCCGGGAAGGTTGGCAAGCCGGATGCGAGCGCCGTGTTCGTCGACGATTTTCTTGACCACCGCCAGGCCCAGACCGGTGCCTTTGCTCTTGGTGGTGACATAGGGTTCGAATGCCCGTTTGAGCACTTTGTCCGGAAATCCGGGGCCGTTGTCGAGCACCTGCAGGCGAACGGCGCGCACCTCGCCCTGCTCGTTGCGGGTCACTTCAGTGCACAGGCGCACATGGCCGTCGGGCTGGTCGGTCACGGCGTCCAGCGCGTTTTGCACCAGGTTGTGGATCACCTGGCGCAGCTGGGTCGTGTCGCCCACGATCAGCGGAAGGCCTGGGGTCAGCTCGGCCTGGAGGCGTCCTGATTCCTGGGCGGTGGCGTAGAGGCCGAGGACCTCGCTCGCCAGCGCGTTCAGGTCGAGGGACTGCAGCCTGGCCGACGGCAGCCGGGCGTAGTCACGGAACTCGTTGACGAGCGTCTTCATCGCCTGCACCTGGTTGACGATGGTGCCGACGGAGCGCACAAGCATGGCCTGGTCCGGGCCCTCGAGTTTCGCCTCGAGCCGGTGTTGGAGGCGTTCGGCCGACAGCTGGATCGGGGTGAGCGGGTTCTTGATTTCGTGTGCCAGCCGCCGCGCCACCTCGCTCCACGCCTCGGCCCGCTGGGCGGACACGACTTCGGTGATGTCGTCGAACACCATGAGGCGGCCGGCGTGAGGCATGGCCGCGCCGCGCACGAGGAGCGTTACCTTGTCGCGTTCCATCGCGTTGGCTGAACCGGTCTGCAGGTCGAACGCATCTTGCCAGTGGTCGCGTTCGCCGGCCTCGGGGCTTGCGACGTGGAGATCGAAGCGCTGCTGCACGGCACTGGCGAACTCCTCCAGGCCCGGCACATCGCCGAGCGGCCGGCCGCGGTAGGCCGACAGGGGCAGCCGCAGGATGCGCGTGGCGCCCGGGTTCACGGTGTCGATGCGGCCTTCGCGATCGAACACGATGACCCCGGCCGTCAAGTTGTCGAGGATGGTCTGCAGGTTCGTGCGGGCCGCTTCGAGCTGCGACAGGCTGCGCTGCACGAGGGAACGGGCATCGGACAGCTGGTCGTTCATGTCCGCGAACGAACGGGTGAGTCCGCTCAGCTCGTCGGTGGCGGCCAGCACTTGTTTGGGCGTCAGGTCGCCTCTTGATACCTGGCGCACGCCGTCGGCCAGCACGAGGAGCGGGCGCGCGAGCTGGTTGCCGAGGGTGACGGCCAGCAGCAGCGCACCGAACACGGCCAGGATCAGCGTGAGTGTCAGCGTGCCGATGTACATGCGTTTGAGGCCATCGCGTGCAAGCGCCCTGGCCTGGTATTCCCGGTACGCCGTCTGCACCGCCAGCCCATTGGCCACCACCTGGCTGGGCAGCAGCTGGGTGACCATCAGGTAGCGGTCCTGAGCGTTGAACGAGAAGCTGCCGCTCGGCATGTAGGCCAGCGCTCGGATGCGCGCCTCGTTCAAGCCGGCCGGGTTGTCCTCGTCGAGGCCCTCGAGCTGCGCCACCACCCGTGCGCTCCGGGCTTGCCGCATCTGCGCGCTGGATGGCCGTTCGGGCGCGATGCGCGCCGTGTGGCCGGCAGTGGCGATCACCTGGCCGTTCGGACCGATCAGCGTCACCTCCAGCGCCAAGAGGTTCTCCCGCAACCGCTCGAGCGCCATGGGTTGCACCGACTGGCCCGTTTCGCCAAGGCGTTCGGCTGCGAGGCGGGCCTTGGTGGCGAGGTCGTTGACCTGGGTGTCGAGTGTGGCCCGGCCCAGGCTCAGGCCGGCCTCGAGTGCGCCTTCGACCTTCAGGTCGAACCAGGTCTCGATGCTGCGCGAGACGAACTGGTAGGACACCGTGTAAATCAACAGCCCGGGCAGCACGCCGACCATCGCGAACACGAGAGCGAGCCGCAACAGCAGCCGACTGCCGAACTTGCCGCGGCGCACCCGCATCATCAGGCGCACGCCGGCGATGCCGATCACGAGCATCAGCAGGGTGGCCACGACAACATTGACCCAGAACAGCCAGACGTAATGGCGTTCGTAAAGGCCCCGGCTCTTCGTGGCGAGCGACAGCAGGAAGACGAGGACCAGCCCGGTGCCGATCACGGCCACCAGCGAGATGATCCACGCCCAGCGGGAAGCTTTGGTCATGTTCGCAGGGTATCGCCGGTCAATTCAGCCGGCGCGAACGTTCGACCCGCAGCGACCAGTCGGCTTGGCCGCCGATGCCGATCTGCATCGGTCGGGGCATCTGGCTGGTGTCGAGCGCATACCGGAACTCGACGTAGTGGCCGCCGCCATCGAGTTGGGACGGCTCTGCGATCTTCCAGTTCACCGAACTGCTGAGCGAGGCGAGCGCATCGGCCAGGCTGTCGTGGTTCTGGTTCAGTCCGCCGAAGGTGACGCGGTATTTTCGCGTGAGCGGCTGGTAGGCGAGCCGCCAGGTGCGGGTGGCGTCGTTCACCCGTTTGTCACGCCAATACCAGCGGTCGCGAAAGACCGAGGCTTCGGCCACGAAGACCAGGGGGACGCCTTTTTGCAGCGCGTCCTCGACGGGCCTCGGGAGATCGAATTTGGTGGAGAAGCTCAGCTGCAGCCCTTCATCGGTGCGAGCAAGTTCGAACGCGGTGAGGTTAACACCCTCTGCGCGGGCCGGGCTGGTAATCCACAAGGCCAGGGCGCACCACATGGCCAGCATGAGGGCGCGCAGTCCGCCCGGCCGGCGCGGAGCGCCGCGGCGGAACCCGAATGAAAGAAAGGGCCAGTGGATCCGGAGCACGCGTGAAGGTCAGGGCAAGGGTTTGGTCAGCAGGGCGTAATAGAAACCATCGGGCGATGCGCCGGCCTCGGGGCCATCTCCCATGGCCTGATTGTCGGGCCGTGGCAGCAGATGACCGGGAGAAGCTGGTCGCCCCACAAGGCTGAGTCCGCCGGCGCGTTGCAAAAAAGCGTCGATTCCGGCCTCGCCTTCGGCCTTGAACACCGAGCAGGTGCAGTAAACGAGCCGCCCGCCGGGCTTGAGCAACGGCCACAGGGCGTCCAGGATCGCCGCCTGGGTCTC
>Ga0207690_10000482_pt1 | contig 25722 bp, 16 predicted proteins | sample KBSC23metaG_FD_184315 | JGI IMG/M metagenome (GOLD analysis project Ga0207690, IMG submission 184315) | Corn rhizosphere microbial communities from Kellogg Biological Station, Michigan, USA - KBS C2-3 metaG (SPAdes) (version 2) | ecosystem: Host-associated > Plants > Roots > Rhizosphere > Soil ...
CCCGCTCATAGCGGTACTGTTGCTGTAGCCAGCCTTTAAAGCGGCATGGGTAGCGTTCATACTGATTAAATACTCGTCGCAAAAGCGTTGTTGTTTGGGGGTAAGTTCTTTCATTGTTGATAAGGGATAAATAGGTTAAAGAAATGCAGGCAGAACGCCTTGATAGCAATTACGATAAATTACTATTGAAATAAATTAAAACAAATATACGCAAATTAATCGATATTTTAAAGTTTTTAATTATTACAAAATATAAAAAACACCATTTATTCGCTCCCGCAAGCGTCCCCGCTTGTGGTCCTATTGAAGAGAAGGTTTAAGAATTATTAAGAGATTCACCCTCTTTCCTGCGCAGCAGAAGAGAGGGTCGGCCAGCGAAGCGCTGCCGGGCTGAATCAAACGCGCGACAAAACGAATAGTGATCTTCTTTAACGCCGCCTCATCTTAAGCAACGCGATGCCCGACAGCACTGCCGAAATGAAAGAAAAAGCCGCTGCAAAAGGGAAGAAATAATAAAATTCGATAGCCGATTGCGCCACCAAAAATAAAAACAGCACCACCAGCATCCGGTAAGCCAGCGGCACATCTGTGTTGCCGGCCAAAAGCCAAAGCCATATAGCCACCATCAGCAACACAAATATCATGGTGAAGCCATAACCCTCATAAAACAAGGCCATCGAAACCGACCTGCCCATAAAATTAAAATGATGGCTCTGCATATCCAGTATCACCTGGCTAATTACCGGCGGTACATCCGTTTTCCAGCTAAACGCAGCCATGCTATGCCCAACCGTATGCAGCAGCATGATAATAGCCGCTATGCGTAATAATAGTTTACTGCTCATGGTGATAAGGTTTTATACTGCAAAATACAGAAAAAAACAGATATGCAAGATGATAAACTGGTCGAAGCTTTCAGTTTGCAAGTAAGTCTCTATTACCCATAAACAAACAAAGCCCGGCTCCCACCAGGCTCTGCTATCAAATATAAAAAAGACTCAAGACTCCCGACTAAGGACTCAAGACTCATTTCTTCAAATAAAGTTCATTAAACAACAACTTAAACGTCCCATGCGCCTGCCCGCGGAAAGTAATTTCCGGCCCGAAGGTATACAGCATCCCGCTGCCCACGCTCGCGCTAAAGGCCGCTACGCCGTCCTTTAAATATTGCTGACCCCATGCCCAGCCGCTGCGCAGGGGTTTATCGGTGGCAAACCACATCAGCGGTTTAACGCCTTTTTTGGCAGCGTCTTTATCCAGTTTAAATGCCGGGCTGTTATCGTATAATACATCCGCTTCGCTCAGCATACCCCAGTTGGCAGGGTCGCCGGTATCGAGCGATGTACGCAGCACCGCGCCGGGCACGTAAAATTTATCGCCGCTAAAGGGCACTTCCTGGCCGCTTACCACATCCACCAGGGCATTATGTACCGGTAGTTTAAGCTGGTAAGCCAGGTTGGCGCTGCTGCCAATGGTAAGAATGCTGCCGCCGGCCTCTAAAAATGTTTTCAGCTGTGGGATGGTTTTATCCGCGGTAATACGGCCCGTCCAGGCCTTAAATTGCTCAGGCACGTCCTGCTGACCTCCGCCAAAACCGCCAAAACCACCAGCGCCTGCACCACCGCGACGGCCGCCCGCACCCACAGGTGCAGGTATAGCGCCACCCACAAACACGATCACGTCATACTTGCTCTTCAGATCGCCGGCGTCAAACTCCTGCGGATAAACCACCTTGAACGGAAAATGATACTGCTCCATCAGCCAGCGCACCCAGCCCGACTGCATCGAGCCGCCATACGTATCCCACAAGGCGATTCGCGCCGGGGCAAGCTTTACCAGGCTGCCGGGGCGCTCGGTTGCCGCGCCAACGGCCACGTCAAATTCCTTGGCGGCTTTGGCTAAAGCGCCTTTGGCTGCTGCCGACGAAGCATCAACATAAAAAGTGCCCGCGTCTATACTGGCGCCGCTGCCGCTGATGCGGTATACATCGGCACCGGCGGCAAGCAGTTCGTTCACCGCGATGAACGAGTTATTGGCCTTGGCGCTCAAAAAATATCCCGATGTTGATGCAGGCACCGTTTGCATAGGCATGGGTTGCAGTTGCCCGTATGGCAGGCGGCGGAAAGGGCCGTTAAAATCATCCAGTATGCGGTCAAACTTAATACCCATCTGGTAAGCCAAAGTCCAGCCCGTCATATCATAGGGGCGGATGGGGGGGCCGCCGGGGTATAAAAAGTCGTTCGGGTGGTCCTGCGGTTCAAACCTGTCGAGCACCTCGGGGCGGAATGCCTGCGCTGTTTTCAGGATGTATGAGCCCACCGGGTAATCCTTCCCGGCAACGGTAAACTCCTTAGTGGCTTGCTCCACCACCAGGCCCGACCGTATACAGGTATTGATAAAGCGTATCGCGGTAGCAAAATCGGGTTGGTTAGCCGGGATGATATAGCCGCGTGGGTCGCGCAGGGCAGGGTTACGCAAAATGGTATCGTAATATTTTATCGGGATACCCGCGCGGCCAAAGCCGCTGCCGCCGCCAATGGTAACCGCACCGCCGCCGCCTCTGCGGCCTCCGCCTGTACCACCGGTAGTATCCGGAGCTTGCGATGCTTTATAGGCTTCGGTAATGGCCAGCGAGCGTTTCGGCGAAAGCGTCCAGGTATCTTTGCTGCCGCGCTCTATCGAGTTTTTGCCCATCACATAGGCGTTGTACAGCATGGCATCGCTATTCCTCGCAGCGTAATCCAGCACGGCATAGTTCAACGAAACAGAGTAGTCTATCGATTGTACAAAATGCCATGGCCGCGGTGTAACCGGGTAGGGCGTGCCGCTGTTGGGTATCAGCCTTTCGGGGACAAGCGGAATAGTCGATGGGGTAGGGCTGCCGATGATCTCGGTGAGCAAACCCACCATATTATGGAAGTATGTTGCCGTGCGCAAGCCCCCGTTCCACCAGGTAGAAAACTCGGTGCCGCCGCGCTGGGTATAGCCGGGTTTGCCTTCACGGTTCAAACGGCTGTTCATGGCCGATCCGACAGCATCCAAACTGGTTACCAGCAGCGGGTCGTACACATAATTAAAAGGGTCGCGAAACGGAGGCCCCGCCACAACAGAACCCGCCGGGCCCGACTGATGATGGTTATACACAATTTGTGGCAGCCACTCAATATATTGCTGGCGGGTAATATTCTGCGTCTCTTTCATATTCATCATATAAAAGTCGCGGTTATTATCGTGGCCGATGTATTTTTCCCACAGGCGCGGCACACTGGTATTGCGTTTTTTAGGGTCCTTCTCCTGCATGTACCAGTTTGATACCAGTTCCTGCCCGTCGGGGTTGGCGTGTACCATCAAAACAATGTCTTTGTTCAGCAGGTTCATCGTTTCCGGGTCGGTACGGCTTACAAGGTTATAAGCGGTTTGTATCAGTTGGTGAGCGCCCACAACTTCGCTGGCATGCAGGCCGCCATCTATCCAAACCACGGCCTTACCCTGGTTGGCCAGGGTATGTGCTTGTGCGTCGGTAAGTCCCTCGGCACGGGCCAGTTTTTGTGAGATGGTTTTATATTTAGCCAAGTTCCTGATATTCTCAGGCGAGGAGATGATGAGCATAAACTGGTGCCGGCCCTCTTCGGTGAGTCCGATATCTACCAGCTTAGTTCGCGGCGATGCTGCCAGTTTTTTAAAATAAGCCTCGGTTTGGGTATAGTTGGCCAATTGGTAATCATCACCAATATTAAAACCAAAAAATGCCTTGGGCGACGGCACAGATTGTGCCAGCGCATTGGCACCCGCAAGAACACAACAGAAAATAAGGGCGTAAAATTTCTTCATGATGGTGTGAGAGTCAGTTAAGCCCACAATTTACAGTTTTTCGGCAATTTGTATTGTAATAATTTTGTGGTGGGAGTAAACAATTTACTACTGTAAGTTTTTGTATATTTGTTTAATACCACAAATAAAAAAGTAATGGAAACGGTTTTGCTCCAGATAAACAGTGATAAGGCTTACAAGTTGATAGAAGATCTTGAGGCGTTGAACATAGTTAAGGTGTTGAAGAAAACCGATGAGCCAAAAGAAAAGCTATCCGCTCGCTTTGCAGGTTCGTTAAACCTGACAGATGAAGAATATAACAGCTTCCAGGAATCGCTTATCCAAAGTCGTAACGAGTGGGAAAGAGATATTTAATAGACTCGAACATTGTTATTGGGTATTTGGACAATAAACTGCCAGCTCATGGAATGGAAATGCTGAATTTGATTATTGATGACATTCCGAATATTTCAGTAATAACCAAAATTGAAGTTTTAAGATTTAACACATCGGATAAAGTTTATAGTGTGCTCCAAAGCTTTATTAATGAGAGTACGGTTTTTGAATTGACAGAAGATGTTGTTAATAAAACCATATCTGTTTGTAAAGCACATAAAATAAAGTTGCCTGATGCAGTGATAGCTGCTACTGCATTGGTTAATGATTTGACTTTGGTTACACGGAATGTATCGGACTTTAAAAGTATTGAGAATTTGGAGCTTAATAATCCGTGGGAGCCAGTTTAAGTAAATTATATGATTGATTTAGAAAGAAGACGGACTCTTGCATTAAACCTACGTCATATATCTGTAGGTTTAATATCTAATGATGATTTTGAAAGCAATGTTGCAGATACCGTAAGTGATGGTTGGTTACCTGAGCAATACCATAGGTCAAAAAAAGCTAAGACTGATGATGCGGCAATAGTTCCAATACTTGAATTAAGTTGGGGCTTATACAGCGATTTAGAAAGTCGCAAGTTGAAGGGTAAATATAAACTTGACGATGAGACCTTAAGAATTATTGCAAGGTGTATTTTGTTCTTAAGGTCTGATTTGGAATATCAATGGCCCCAATGCAATCAACAAATGTCAACATTTGAGTTTTGGCTTCTATATTTAGTTTTGGACTTTATTACCAATTTTTTCAAAAAAAGAACAAAGAGGCAGCTTTTGGAAGGTATAAAAAATTGGGAAATTACGAATATTGGCCATTTTTTAAGGTTGATGATTATGAAGAAACGTTGGTTTCACCAGCATACTTAACTGGAGTAGCATAAATAGCCATCCCAACATGTGACCGCCGTCATTCCCCATACCCACGCAAATGATTTGTTTTGCCGAAAACAGATCAATGAAATATCCCAACACTAAACGCATAGCCGATTTTATAAAAGAAAACAAGATACTTACCCTCTGCTGCCTCGATCAGAATAACAAGCCCTATTGTTTTCACTGCTTTTACGCGTTTGATGAGCGGAATCACCTGCTGTTCTTTAAATCATCAACCGGTTCCTATCACTCCTTATTGCTGTCGCAAAACCCAATAGTTTCGGGTAGCATACTCCCCGAAAAGATAGAGATCATGGCCCTCAAGGGCATACAACTAACCGGTACCGTACTTTATTCAGATTTTCCCTGTCAGGATTCGCCCGAGAGCATTTACCATAAAAAGTTCCCCTTCGCGGTGGTTAAGCCCGGCCATGTTTGGTGCATCCGGCTCGACACCCTGAAAATGACCGACAATACTAATATATTCGGTAAAAAACTGGAATGGCGTAACGAAGAACTGGTATAGGCTATTTCCAAACTTTGCTTACCTCTTCATCCGCGGGAGCGTAATTAATGTATTGCACAAAGCGCGGTACGGTAGAAGTATTAGGGCTGCTGCCATGTGGCAAGGCATGGTGCCAGATGATAAAGTCGCCGGCATTGGCCGCTATAGGTTTAGGCCCCAGGTTGTACAAATTTTCAAAGCGCGGGTCGGTGCCCTCGGGCAAACTGTTTATCCATGGCCCAATACGGTGCTGAAAGCCTGGTATCAGCGTAAACGCGCCCTGGTTTTCGGCCGTATCGCTCAGGTAAAGCAGTCCTTGCAGGCCAAAGGGGATAGGCTGTTCAATACTCGTATCCCAATGCAATCGCGGCCCCTGGAAAGGATAGCTTTCCGTTTCGGGCGGGTTAAAGCTCACCCGGTCGGTACTTGGCCAAATATCCGTACGGTTCCATAACTGCTCATAAGCTTTGCGTATGCTATCGGCCTTGCGGTTACGCTCCAACGCGGGGTGCTGAAACAGTTGCACCATAATGCCCTGCTTATCGCGATGATGCCTGTACCACGTGGAGCTATCATACCGCTCAATACCAATATGGCTGCAAAGCGCGTCAATAACCTCGTCACAGCTTTCTTTGCTCACCGCGTTGCGGATAATAATATAGCCGTTTGCCTCCCAAAAGGCAAGCTCTTCATCATTTAATACCTGCTCAATTTGGATATCGCCTTGTTTACTGCCATCAAAGAGTTGGTTAAATAGTTTTATCTTTTCCGTATCGGGGCCGCCGGTAACCGCTATTATCCAGTCTTCAAACTCATCAAAAGCGGGCGCGGTTTGATACACGTATTTAATAGTTTGCTCGAGCCCTATACCTAAAATATTTAATAAAGTGGTATCAGTTGTCCATTCATCTTTAAAAGAATCCTGGCCAAGCTTGCCTTCCCGCCTTAACAGGGCTTTGTTTAAATACCGTTTAAGGTGCTTAACCTGCAGTTTTCCTGTTTCGTGCGATGATGGTAGCGCTGTTGCCTGCATAATAAAGCGCTTACTTTATCCCGTAATGGTCGTTCATCAACTTATTGAATAAGCCACCCGGTAAAATCTTTTTCAACGTTGGCACCATAGTCTGGTCAAATTTACCAACCAGGTAGCGGTGCTTAGGGCTTGATGAATCTACTATTTTGCATAATGTTTTTCCTATCAAAGCCGGGTCGGAGCCAACGCTCTCATCCTTTTCCATCGCAGCTACGGCAGCGTTGTATTCTTTCTCCAATGCTTCGTTTTTGAGCGGGAAAGGTACTTTGCTGCGGTTTTGGGTAAAGTCCGATTTAAAATCCCCCGGATTGATCAATGTTACCTTTACACCTGTATTCAGCAACTCCATGCGCAAACTTTCAGAGTAACCTTCAATAGCAAACTTTGATGCCGCGTACATACTCTGGTAAGGTAAGCCAAATAATCCGGCCAACGAGCTGATGTTGACGATCAGGCCTTGTTTGGCTTCAATCATAACCGGCAATACCGCGCTGCATATGCGCACTACACCAAAAAAGTTAACCTCAAATTGTTGTTTGGCACTTTCAACAGGCATGGCGTAGGCGGGGCCGGTTACACCGTTACCGGCATTGTTTACCAGTACATCTAATTTGCCTTCAGCTTTAATGATCTGGTCAACCGCTGCTTTTACCGAGGTGTCGCTGGTAACATCCAGTTCTATAGGTTTAAATGCCACGCCGCTTAAACGCTTTAAATCGCGTGCCGAACCATAAACGGTATGCCCTTTTGCCTGCAAGGCATTTGCACATGCCAGGCCAATGCCCGATGAAGCGCCCGTTACCAGAATTACTTTTGCCATAAGATTAGGATGTTATTGTTGAATTGTTTTGCAGGTAAAGATGCAAATTAATCAATATGGTAACAATTTGTTTTTGTATTAATTATGTTGGATTTACTTTAAAGAGGGCATTTATTCGATATACAATTTATCTTAGCGCCGCTTTCTACGCTTTGATACTTTATGACCGTACAATATTTAAAACTGAAGTTATTTTGTTTGAGTTTGCTTTTTTCTGTGGTGTTGAGCAGCAGCTTTGCCCAAAACGTCCAGCTAACCGGCAAAGTTACCGATGCGCAAGGCAAACCAATGGAATACGTAAGCGCGTCGTTATTCAGATCGGTCGATTCATCTTTGATTGCAGGAGCTTTAACCAATACTGCCGGCGTATTTGAATTAAAAGCCATAAATACCGGCTCATACTATCTCAAACTTCGTTTTTTAGGTTATTCCAATAAAATAGTTAACGGTATTAATATAACTGATTCAAAAAAGACCGACCTCGGTGCCATTGTAATGCTGGCTAACCCAAAGCTGTTGAGCCAGGTACAGGTTAACGGTCAAAAGGATGCCGTATCCAATAAAATTGATAAACAGGTGTATGGCGCCGCGCAGTTCCAGTCGGCAAAGGGCGGCAACGCTATCGATGTGATCAAAAATATGCCATCGGTAACTGTAAACTCGCAGGGAGATATCAGCATGCGCGGCTCAAGCGGATTTTTAGTGCTGATAAACGGTAAGCCCGTACAGGCGGATGCCTCAACGGTATTAGCGCAAATACCCGCCAATGCTATCGATAATGTGGAGATCATTACATCGCCTTCGGCAAAATACGATGCCGATGGCAAAGGGGGCATAATCAATATCATCACAAAAAAAGGTGCCGACAATGGCGTGTCGCTGGCGGTGAACGCCCAGGCTGGCCTGCCCGAATTGCACGACTATCATAACGTAACCGCCCCGATCCGCTTTGGGGGCGACGCCACGCTAAACTATAAAGTGGATAAGTGGGATCTTTCTGCCGGACTAAGTTACCTGCGTAACGATATGGCCGGACAGCGCGATGGCGACGTGAACACTACGGTAGCCAACCGTTATACCACTTTCCCTTCATTTGGCGAACGTAGCTTTAAACGGAGCAATTATGCCCTGCGTGCTTCGGCAACCTTTACGGCCGATAAATACAATGTATTAACCGCTGGTTTTTACCATGGCAGCCGTACCCAATACCGGGTGGCAAACCTTATCTACAACAATACCAAAACCGATATCAATACAGGTAAAGCAATAGGTAAAATCACCTACTACAACTCGAACCTGGTAAAGCGCCAGGGCGATTTTACCCTGAGCAACCTCGATTATATCCACACATTCAACAATAAATCAACCATTAATGTATCGGGCGTTTTTGAGTACGATGAACTGGATGGCTTTACCCGTAACCGCAATTTAAACTATCCCGATACCAATACCCTGCAGCAATATACCGTTAACACCAACACCAACCCGCTGCATGGCTACCGTTTACAGGCCGATTATGCCATTAACATTGGCCCGGGAAAACTGGAAGCAGGCTACCAGCTTAAATACCAAAAGCAGAACGGTACCTTTTTAACACAGCAGCAAAGCCCGGCTTCAGGGCCCCTGGCCGATCTGTCGTACAACATAACCGATGTCGCCAACACCATACAAGGTTTGTATACACAGTACACCGCCAAAACGGGTGCCTTACAATACATAGCCGGTTTGCGTTACGAGTATTCATCGCGCAATTTCTCAGCTAATCAAAGCCAGGGTCTTTCAAACCTGTACCTGTCAAACCTGTTTCCGTCGGTTAATTTACAGTACGATCTGAAACATGGCTGGAAAGCCAAAGCCGGCTACAGCCGGCGGATCCAGCGCACCAACTTTAATGAGCTAAATCCGTATCCCGAAAGGGAACACTCCGAAACGCAGGAACTGGGCGACCCTAACCTGTTGCCCGAGTTTGTGAACCTGGTAGAAGCCGGGGTAACCAAAACGTTTGATAAGGGCTCCGTTTTTGTGACCTTGTATCACCAGGACATCAGCAATGCCATTAACAGGGTAAATAAGGTATTGACGGACACGATATTGTACCGTATTTATACCAATGCCGGCAAAGCCAACCTATGGGGCGCGGAAACCGGTGCCGATTTGAAACTTACCAAATGGTGGAGTTTTTATTTGGGAGCCAATTTTTATAATTATAAAATTACCGGCGACCTGTTTGGCAACACCATACCGGTAAGCAATTCAAGCTTTAATTATTCATTTAATGGCAACACGAGCTTCAATGTGGCAAAGAACAGCCTGCTGCAATTCAACGTAAATTACCTGTCAGACAGGGCCACAGCACAGGGCCATGACTCCCGCTTTTTAACGCCCAATGCCTCCTTTAGGCAAACCTTTATGAAGGGCGCCATAACGGCCACCGTGCAATGGCAAAACATAGGTTTAGGCTTTTTGCCATCTAATCAGCAGCGTATCACTACAAGAGGCAGTAATTTTTATACCACTACCAATTACATCCAGGAAACGGATATGGTGCTGTTCAACCTGAGCTTTAACCTCAATCAACTGAGTAAAAAATCAAAATTGCCCGCCAGCGAATTTGGCGAGAAGGAGTTTTAAGTAACTGTGATAGGGTAAGGCCGTATCATATTTCCGGGTTGCTTTAAAAACCATAGTGCTCCGGGAATGTTTACCAGTAGCTTTGAATAAGAATAACCAATTGGAAATTTTATTTTTCTGATGGCTAAATCCTTTTTATTACCATATTTGTTTATCACTAATGTTACACAACTAATTAAACAATATCATACAACATGCAGGAATTAGATGCCTCCATTCAACAAAAAGTAAACACCTGGCTTAACGGAAACTACGATGCCGGTGTTAAACAACAGATACAAAAATTACTCGACGATAAGGCCTATACCGAACTATCCGATTCCTTTTATCGCGATCTGGAATTTGGTACCGGCGGGCTTCGCGGCACTATGGGGCCGGGGTCAAACCGCGTTAATAAATATACTATAGGTACGGCTACACAGGGCCTGGCCAATTATCTTAAAAAAACATATCCCGGCCAGCAGGTTAAAGTAGCCATAGCGCACGATAGCCGTAACAACTCAGATGTATTTGCCCGCATTACCGCCGAAGTATTCTCGGCTAACGGCATCTATGTGTATTTCTTTAAAGAACTGCGTCCAACGCCCGAGCTTTCATTTGCCATACGCCATTTAGGTTGCAAAAGCGGGGTAATGTTAACCGCGTCGCATAACCCTAAAGAGTACAATGGCTACAAGGCTTACGGTGCCGATGGCGGCCAGTTTGTTTCGCCTGCCGATAAGGCCGTAATGGACGAAGTTGCAGCCATCAGCAGTATCGACGAGGTGAAGTTTGACCGTGTTGAGGCTAATATTGAACTGATAGGCGAGGAGATAGATAAGCTTTACCTTGATCAGATCACCGCTTTATCGGTATCGCCCGAAGCTATCAAACGCCAAAAAGATCTTAAAATAGTTTATACGCCTATTCACGGTACAGGTATTACTTTAATGCCAAAGGCTTTAAAACAGTTTGGCTTTGAGAACGTGATCATTGTTGAAGAGCAGGCCACACCTGATGGTAATTTCCCTACGGTAATATATCCTAACCCTGAGGAGAAAGAAGCCATGACCCTGGGTATCAAAAAGGCACAGGAAGTTGATGGCGACCTGGTGTTGGCTACCGACCCTGATGCCGACCGTGTAGGCATAGCCGTGAAAAATACCGGGGGCGAATTTGTATTGCTCAACGGTAACCAAACCGGCAGCTTACTCATCAATTACCTGCTCACCGCCTGGCAGCAAAAAGGTAAGCTGGATGGTAAGCAATACATTGTTAAAACCATTGTAACTTCAAACCTGATAGAAGTCATCGCGAAAGAAAAAAATGTTACCTGTTACAATACCCTCACCGGCTTTAAATACATTGGCCAGCTGATAACCGAACTGCAAGGCAAAGCCACCTTCATTGGCGGCGGCGAAGAAAGCTACGGTTACCTTATTGGCGAATTGGTGCGCGATAAGGATGCCATCGTTTCCGGCGCGTTCATTTCAGAAATGACCGCTTATTATAAGGATAAAGGCAGCAGCTTGTTCGAAGCCCTGGTAGAGATGTACCTGGAATATGGCTTCTATAAAGAAAAGCTGATATCCATCACCAAAAAGGGTCAAAGCGGCGCGGCCGAAATTAAGGCCATGATAGAGAAATACCGCGAAAACCCGCCTGTTACATTAGGTGGTTCAAAGGTAGTTGCATTAAAAGACTACGAGTTCAGCAAAGAAACCGATTTCAATACCAACACTACCAAACCTATCGATCTGCCGAAATCAGATGTATTGCAATTTATTTTAGCCGATGGCAGCATTATCTCCGCCCGCCCGTCGGGTACCGAGCCAAAAATCAAGTTCTATTGCAGTGTTAATACCAAACTGACAAGCAAAGAAGCTTATAACGAAACCGATAAGCAGCTCGAAGCAAAAATTGATGCCATAATGAAAGATCTGGGCGTTTAAATGCCTTATACTAATTCTCAAAAAGCTGCCTGTTCTGAAAAAACAGGCGGCTTTTTTTATACCCGATACTTTTAATTTATATTTTTATGAATTAATTAATTTATTATATTTGGTTACCGGATATGGTAATAATTAACCTGCAACATCGTTGTAAAAACCGGTAATATAATATCCACTTAAATTAGTTTAAGCCGATCCGACTATTGATTATCAGGCAATTTATTTTCGTTGCAGTATTCGTTTTTCTAATTCCGATCTGCAATAAATAAATTTTAAAACCATTTTTCCAGCTTAAGTGTTAACGTACTTATTCTGTGTTTTCCCGCACAGTACAATATTGGGATTGTATAATTTTGATTATAAGTATTAGTTAAAGCACCTGTCATTCTGTTTTATTATGCTGATGTTTATAATAACGTTACCATCTGTTACTTTTTTAATTTAACCTATAACCTATGCAACAAGATCTACTTGACATTCCCCTGAAAAAGCAGCCGCAGGTAAACGGTGGCGACGACCACGGTGCGCTTGATGCCCAAGAGCTGCTAAAAGTACTGTCGCTGGTTAAAAACGGTCGGCTGGATGTGCGGATGCCCGTTACCCAGGCTGGTATAAACGGTCGGATATGCGAAGTGCTGAATGATATTATCGAAATGAACCAGCGTTTGGTTGCCGAAATATCATCCGCCGAAATTACTATCGGTAAAAAAGGGAACTTATCCAAAAGGATCGAATTACCCGATGCAAAAGGCGAATGGGCCGGCGGTGTAAACTCGCTCAATAATCTTATATCCGATCTTACATCCCCAACCCTCGAAATAGCGGGTATGATCAACTCGGTTGCCAATGGCGACTTATCCAAACATATACCTTTAGAAATTAGCGGTCACCCATTAAAAGGTGAGTTTTTGCGTATCGCGAAGGAATCCAACCAGATGCTTTCAAAACTGCGCTTATTCTCCATGGAGGTAACGCGGGTAGCGCGGCAGGTAGGTTCTGAAGGTAAATTAGGTGAGCAGGCAAAAATTAAAGGTGTAGCAGGTGTTTGGGCCGAGTTGACGGATTCGGTAAACCAGATGGCGGGTAACTTAACGGCACAGGTACGTAACGTAGCCGCGGTAACAACGGCGGTGGCGAAGGGAGACTTATCCCGGAAGATCACGGTGGAAGCAAAAGGTGAGATATTGGAGCTGAAGAATACCATCAATACGATGGTGGATCAGCTCAACTCCTTCTCATCCGAAGTAACGCGTGTGGCGCTCGAAGTAGGTACCGAGGGTAAACTGGGTGGCCAGGCTAAGGTGCCGGGCGTGGCGGGTACATGGAAGGATTTAACGGACTCTGTAAACCGTATGGCGGGTAACTTAACCTCGCAGGTGCGTAATATAGCGGGTGTAACCACCGCGGTGGCGAATGGTGACTTATCCAAAAAGATCACGGTTGACGTAAAAGGGGAGATGCTCGAGTTGAAGAAGACCATCAACACGATGGTGGATCAGCTCAACTCATTCGCATCCGAAGTAACGCGTGTGGCGCTCGAAGTAGGTACCGAAGGTAAGCTGGGAGGCCAGGCGCGTGTAAAAGGTGTAGGTGGGGTATGGAAGGACCTGACCGACTCGGTAAACCAGATGGGTAGTAACCTGACCGACCAGGTGCGTAACATAGCCGGTGTAACCACGGCGGTAGCGAAGGGTGACTTATCCCGGAAGATCACAGTGGACGCGAAAGGTGAGTTGTTGGAGTTGAAGAACACGATCAATACCATGGTGGATCAGCTCAACTCCTTCTCTTCCGAAGTAACGCGTGTGGCACGTGAGGTGGGCTCCGAAGGTCAGTTAGGTGGCCAGGCGAACGTACCGGGCGTAGGTGGTACCTGGAAAGATTTAACAGACTCAGTAAACCAGATGGCGGGTAACCTTACCGGCCAGGTGCGTAATATAGCCGAGGTAACCACGGCGGTAGCTAAGGGTGACTTATCCAAAAAGATCACAGTTGACGTACAGGGAGAAATGCTCGAGTTGAAGATTACCATTAATACGATGGTGGATCAGCTCAACTCGTTCGGTTCCGAAGTAACGCGTGTGGCTCGTGAGGTTGGGTCCGAAGGTCAGCTTGGCGGCCAGGCGAATGTGCCGGGTGTAGGCGGTACCTGGAAGGATTTGACGGACTCGGTAAATAAAATGGCCGATAACTTAACATCGCAGGTGCGTAACATTGCCGAGGTAACCACGGCGGTGGCGAAGGGCGACTTATCACGTAAGATCACGGTAAATGCCAAAGGTGAGTTATTGGAACTAAAAGATACCATCAACACGATGGTGGATCAGCTCCGCGGTTTCGCATCCGAAGTAACGCGTGTGGCACGTGAGGTGGGTTCCGAAGGGCAGCTGGGTGGCCAGGCGAATGTACCGGGTGTGGATGGTACCTGGAAGGATTTAACTGACTCGGTAAATAAAATGGCCGGTAACTTAACGGCCCAATTAAGAAATATAGCGGATGTATCCATCGCGATCGCCAATGGTGACTTGTCCAAGAAGATCACGGTTGACGTACGTGGCGAGATCCTCCAGCTGAAAGAGACCATTAATACGATGGTGGATCAGCTCCGTGGTTTCGCATCCGAAGTAACGCGTGTGGCGCGTGAGGTGGGTACGGATGGTAACCTGGGCGGCCAGGCCTTTGTGCCGGGCGTTGCGGGTACCTGGAAGGACTTAACGGACTCGGTAAACCAGATGTCGTCCAACTTAACGTCGCAGGTGCGTAACATTGCAGAGGTGACCAAGGCGGTGGCCAGCGGCGACTTATCCAAAACGGTAATCATCGACGTAAAGGGCGAGATCATGGACCTGAAGAACACCATTAACACGATGGTGGATCAGCTTAACTCCTTCGCATCCGAAGTAACGCGTGTGGCGCGTGAGGTGGGTACCGAAGGTAAACTGGGCGGCCAGGCACACGTAAAAGGTGTGGGTGGTACCTGGAAGGATTTGACCGACTCAGTAAACCAGATGGCATCCAACTTAACCGGCCAGATACGCGGTATTGCCAAGGTGGCGACAGGCATCGCGAAAGGCAATTTGAAACAACGCCTCTCCATCAACGCATTAGGCGAGGTGGCGCAGTTAACAGATACGATTAACGAGATGATTGATACCCTCGCCGTATTCGCGGATGAGGTGACCACGGTGGCGCGTGAGGTGGGTGTACAGGGCCGTTTAGGGGGCCAGGCCAGTGTTCCTGGTGCATCGGGTACCTGGAAGGATTTAACGGAGAACGTAAACCAGCTGGCGCAAAACTTAACGGTTCAGGTACGTTCCATATCCGAAGTAGCGTCCGCAGTAACCAAGGGTGACTTAACCCGTACCATCCGCGTTGATGCGAAGGGTGAGTTGGAAGCTTTGAAGGATACCATTAACCAGATGATCGCCAACCTGAAGGGCACAACCTTACGTAACCATGAGCAGGATTGGCTGAAATCCAACTTAGCCAAGTTCGCGCAGATGCTACAGGGTCAGCGCGATAGGAACGCCGTGGCGAACAAAGTACTATCAGAGCTTGCCGAGTTGGTAAACGCCCGTTATGGTGCGTTCTATATATTAGAGCAGCCTGAGTTATCAGATGAGCCTAAACTGAAACTGTTTGCGGGTTATGCGCAAAAGAGCCGTAAGCTGATAGACCAGGAATTTTCATTGAACGAGGGCCTGGTAGGGCAGTGCGCCACCGACAAGGAACGTATCAGGCTGTCCAACGTACCGGGTGAGTATTTACAGATCAGCTCAGGTATCGGCAGCGCCGCGCCTATTGACCTGGTGATATTACCAGTATTATTTGAGAATAATATAAAAGCGGTTATCGAGCTGGCTTCTTTCGAGAATTTTAGCGATACCCACATCGACTTTTTGGATCAGCTGACGGAAAGTATCGGTATCGTGTTAAACAACATCGAAACCAATACCCGTACCGAGGAATTGTTGGCGCAATCACAATCGCTGGCAAGCGAGCTTTCCGCACAACAGGAAGAGTTAAGGCGCGCCAATGATGAGCTGCACGATAAGGGCCGTTCATTAGAAGAAAAGGCCGAGCAGTTAACGCTCACCTCCAAATACAAATCAGAGTTCCTGGCTAACATGTCGCACGAGTTGCGTACACCGCTCAATAGCTTGCTCATATTGGCGCAGCAACTGTTCGAGAATCCCGAAGGCAACCTTACCGAAAAGCAAAGGATGTTTGCTAAAACCATCCATTCCTGCGGCGATGATTTGATCCAGCTGATCAATGATATTCTCGACCTTTCAAAAATTGAGTCGGGCGTTATCGCGGCCGATGTTATGCCGGTAAGCTTTAAAGAGATCGCGTCGTTTGCCGAGTCGACCTTTAAGCCAATATCCGAGGCCAAAAACCTCAAATTTGAGATCGAAGTCCAGGACGGTTTGCCCGAACTGATGGAAACGGACATGCAGCGTTTGAACCAGATATTAAAGAACCTGCTTTCCAACGCCTTTAAATTTACCGAAAAGGGCCGTGTTAAACTCAGTATCTTCAGGCCCGCGCCGGGGCAAGAGAACCCGCTTAGCGATAACGAATCGGTTATCGCGTTCTCTATCGAAGATTCCGGTATCGGTATTTCTAAAAACACCCAGGGCATCATATTCGAAGCCTTCCAGCAAGCCGAAGGTTCTACCAGCCGTAAATACGGCGGTACAGGTTTAGGTTTGTCTATCAGTAAAGGTTTTGCCGAATTGCTGGGCGGTACCATTACCGTAGGCAGCGAGTTAGGCAAGGGCAGTACATTTACGCTCTACCTGCCGCTTAAATATAAAGAAGAAAAATCGGCACCGGTTAAAGTGAAAGAAGCATATCCTGTTTCGCACCTGCGTACCAACCTCATTGATACTGCCGAGCTGGTTATTGATGACGATCGCCACAATATTGTTGCCGAAGACAAGGTTTTACTCGTTATCGAGGACGATCTGCGCTTTACCAAAATATTGATAGATAAAGCCCATGATTTTAATGTAAAGGTGGTAGTGGCCATAAGCTATCTCGAAATTTTCGACAGCATTATCAAGTACAACCCTATTGCCATTACATTGGATGTGAACATGCCCGAATCTAACGGCTGGAAGATACTCAAGCTGCTAAAAACAGACATCAACCTGCGCCATATCCCGGTACACGTTATATCAGGCGAAGATAATAAGATCATGGCGCTCAAGTTTGGCGCTAAATCGTTCAGCTTAAAACCATTGTCAAACAACTCGCTTGATGAATTGATCAGCGGCATAGTACAATTCCATGAACATGCTAAAAAGCGCGTGCTCATCATTGAAGATAATGAGAATGAATTGCAGCGCCTTTCAGAACTTTTATCGAACGATAAGGTAGAGGTATTTAGCGCTACTACAGCTAAAAAGGGATTATCTGTATTAAAGAAAGAGGTGTTTGATTGCGTGATACTGGATTTTGTACTGCCTGATGCCAATGGACTTGATCTTATTAACCGGATCAACATGTTAAAGCAGCCGCAAACCACCATTATCCTGCATTCGGCCCGCGATTTTACCCAGGATGAACTGATCCAGTTAAAACGTTTGAACCATAAGATCATCACCAAAACACCGGATTCGCATATCCACTTGCTCGAAGAGATACTGGTATTGCTGCACGTCGATAAAAAATATATCAGCGAAAGCAAACAGAAAATGATCGATGGAATCCGCGTTACAACCGATGTGCTTGATGCTAAAAAGGTGTTGGTTGTTGATGATGATGTGCGAAACCTTTTTGCCCTTACCGCTGTTTTTGAACGGTCGAACATTGACGTAATAACCGCCGAAAGCGGCAGGGAAGCGCTGGAGATACTAAACAATGATAAGAAGATTGATATTGTGCTGATGGATATTATGATGCCCGAAATGGATGGTTATGAAACCATACAGATCATCCGTAAAGAGCCGCGCCACAAAAATCTGCCTATTATTGCCGTAACCGCTAAGGCGATGATTGGCGACAGGCAAAAATGTATCGCGTCGGGCGCTTCAGATTATATTACAAAACCGGTTAAAACCGATCAGCTCTTATCCTTAATGAGGGTATGGCTCATCAAATAGAAAGCATGGTGAATAAAAAACCGTCAAATATGGCTATTAAGATCCTCCTCGTCGACGATAATGATAATAACTTACTATCGATGGAGGTGGCTTTAGAGAGCGAGGGCTATTTATTTTCCCGCGCTACTTCCGGGCGCGAAGCATTGAGGATATTGCTGCACGAAGAAGATTTTTCGCTGATATTGCTCGATGTGAAAATGCCTATTATGGACGGTTATGAAACTGCCGAGCTGATCTACCAGCGTGATAAACTGAAGCATATTCCTATCATCTTTATTACAGCGCATGATTATGAAGAAGCCGCCATGTTTAAAGGCTACCAGGCAGGCGCGGTCGATTTTATACGTAAGCCTTTTAACCCCGAAATTTTAAGGTCGAAAGTGGCGGTATTTGCCGAGCTGCATAAAAAGAACCGGCTTTTGCGCAGGCAGGAAGAAAAACTGCAGCTAATTAACCAGGACCTGATGCGGCTTAACCAGGAGCTGGAGCAGCGAGTAATGGATCGTACAATGGAATTAGAAAACCTCAACTACGAGCTAAAGGCGCTTAACCTGTCTAAAGACAAGTTTCTTTCCGTTATTTCGCATGATCTTCGTAACCCGCTTACCGCCTTGCTGGCCTCATCAGGTAAACTGAATGAGGATCCTGAAAAACTGAGCACTAACCAGATCAAGCAACTGTCGCAAATTATTCACCGCACCTCCAATAAACTGCTCGACCAGTTGAACGAATTGATAGACTGGGCCAAAAAACAGAGCCAGAAAACAAGTTTTAACCCCGAAAGTATTCAATTGGTACGGGGCGTTGAAGAGTCGCTTGAGTTATTAAAGGGTAACGCCGCTCAAAAAGAGATCAGGCTTGAGAATAAGGTAGCTAAAGATATTTACGTTAAAGCCGACTCATTAATGCTGCGCTCTATTGTGCAAAACCTGGTTACCAATGCCATAAAATATACGCAAAGGGGCGGTTCTGTAATAATTAATGCCGAAACAGACGGGCACATGGCCCGCGTTTTTATTGAAGATTCTGGAATTGGGATGTCTGAAGAAGTGCGCGACAACATATTTAACCAGTTTAATAACAGCTCCGTAGCCGGTACAAATAATGAACAGGGCAATGGCCTTGGTTTAGTATTGGTTAACGATTTTGTAATGCAGCACGGCGGAACAATTAACGTAGACAGCACCATAGGCGTGGGCACCACATTTAAGTTTACCATACCGCTGCTTCATGCTTCGCTGCCTTCCGGTAATTAATAAACTATTTTTGGTTTTTTTTGCCTGAAATAATTATTAATTGATTTTAAAGTATCAATACTTAATTATTTATTTATAAAATTAAATATATTTCTTTAAACAATTTGGCTGATTTTCTTGTTGATTTAAGAAAGATGTAATAAAAGAGACCACATTTTTAAGGCCTTTAATAAATATTTTTCAAAAATGAAGATCACCTATATATCAACGTATCCGCCAAGAGAGTGCGGTCTTGCGACCTTCAATAAAAATCTGATGAATGCTATTTCTTCAGAAATGACAGATGAAGAAATAACGCGTCAAACCAAAGTTATCGCATTAAATACTGATGGTAAGGATGACTATGATTATCCCGATGAGGTGAAATTCGTTATCCGCCAGCAAAACTTAAAAGACTATGCCGAAGCGGCAGTGTTAATTAATGCAAGCGATACCGATGCCTGTATTTTGCAGCATGAGTTTGGCATATACGGTGGCGAGAGTGGCATATATGTATTACCCTTTATCAGCGACCTGGAAAAGCCCCTCATAACCATATTGCATACGGTTTTAAAGGAACCCTCATTCCAGCAAAAGATCATTATTCAGCATTTAGCAAAAAAATCCGACAAGGTGGTGGTTATGGGTAAGATAGCCATTAAGTTTCTTACAGAAATTTACGGCGTATCGCGCGATAAGATCAGCTATATTGAACATGGTGTACCCGATGTTGAAGCGCCCGAAGTTAACCTGGTTAAGTCCGACCCACTGTTTAAAAACCGTACCATCTTGTTAACCTTCGGCCTCATTAACCGCAACAAAGGATTGGAAACCGTAATACGCGCGCTTCCAAAGATCAAGGAAAAGCATCCCGATGTGCTTTACGTAGTTTTGGGGAATACCCATCCCGGTATTTTGAAAAACTCGGGAGAGGAGTATCGCGATTACTTAAAGCAACTGGCAGCAGAGCTTGATGTTACGGGCCAGCTGGCATTTGTTAATCGCTATGTTGCCGAAGACGAATTGATAAACTACCTGGCTGCGGCCGATATTTATGTAACACCCTATATAAACGAGGCGCAAATAACCAGCGGCACCTTATCGTATGCGGTAGGAGCCGGGGCGGCGGTGGTATCTACCCCTTATTGGCACGCTAAAGAATTATTGGTGCAAAATCGCGGACAGCTTTTTGATTTTAACGATGATAACAAGCTTGCCGACATTGTAAACATGCTGCTGGATGATAAAGGTAAGCTTAGCGCTATTAAAATGGCCGCTTATCAGTACGGTTTAACCTTGCGCTGGCCGGTAATAGGTGGTAAATACCGCGATATCATAGAAACAGCGATCGAGAATCCGGATATGAACGAGAAACTGATACGCCAGCTCGAAGTTGTGGAACGGATTCCCGAGTTTAGCTTGGGATATATTAAACGATTAACCGATAGCACGGGTATCATACAGCACGCCAAATACGGTATTCCTAATTTAAAAGAAGGATATTGCATAGATGATAATGCGAGGGCGCTCATCATGACCCTGATGGCTATTGATACCAACGAAAAAGAGGCGCTCGAATTAATACCTACCTACCTCAGTTTTATCCACTACATGCAAACTGATGATGGTAACTTCAGGAATTTTTTAAACTACAGCCGGCAATATGTAGATGAAACATACTCCGAAGATGCCTTCGGCCGAACCATCTGGTCGCTCGGTTATCTTATCAGTAATTCGCCTAACCAATCTTACCGCGAGTTTGGCGAAGTGCTGTTCCGTAAATCAATACCGCACTTTGATAACTTACAATACCTTAGGGGAATAAGTAATACACTTATCGGGGTGAGTTATTATTTAAGGAGGCACCCGAGCGATAAAGAAATGATGAATGCCTTACAGCGTTTAACCGCCAGGCTGGTATCCGCTTATGACCAGTGTGCCGATGCCGAATGGAAATGGTTTGAAGGATTCCTTTCTTATGATAATGCCATACTGCCACTGTCGTTATTGCATTCAGCGGCAATTACCAGGGATAAAAAGGTATTGTCGGTAGCATTCGAAGCTATCAGCTTTTTAGAAGGGCTTACGCTTACTTCCAAATATCTTAACCCTGTTGGTAACAACGGCTGGTATTATAAAAATGGCGAAATGCCGCTTTATGATCAGCAGGCCATTGAAACCATGGGTATGGTATTGCTTTATAGCCAGGCATTGCAAATTACAGGCGATACCAGCTATCTTAAACGAATCTATTCTGTCTACATGTGGTTCCTGGGCGAAAACTCGCTTTGGGCACCATTATATGATTCGGAAACCACCGGCTGTTCTGATGGCTTACAAATAAGCGGCATAAACCTTAACCAGGGTGCAGAAAGTACCTTAGCCTATTTAATTTCGCACCTGTCGGTACTGAAAGCGTTCGAGGTAAAAATGCAGAAACAAGCATCGTCGCAAAACGAGTTATCTGTATACTAATAGCGAAATATAATGGATTTTTTTGAATCACCGGCTCACATTGGCCGGTGATTTTTTTTTATACGTTATTTACTCCCGGCGCGGGAGCGGGTGTTCCCAGGGCGCAGCTAATCACTCCTGTAGAATCAGCGATTATTTTATCCAGTAAAATAGGCAGGTCTATTACCGCGAAGGAAGAGGAATAATCAGAAAGGCCATAAGGCAGCACCAGTTTGTCATTATGGATAATGCCGCCGCACGAGTAAACAACGTTGGGCACATAACCTTCCCTTTCATCCTGGTTGGGCACTAACAAAGGTTCTTTCAGCCTTCCTAATTCTACCGATGGGTCATTCAGATCAAGCAGTGTAGCGCCAAGGCAGTATTTTCTCATTGGCCCAACACCATGGGTGATGATCAGCCAGCCACGTTCGGTTTCTAAAGGCGAACCGCAATTACCTATCTGGGTAAACTCCCATGGATACATCGGCTCCTGTAACTTTACAGGGTTTTCCCACAGGTTAATGTTTCTCGAATACATCAGGTAATTATTGCAGCCGTCTATTCGCGATAACATGGCATAGCTGCCGTTAATACGGCGCGGAAATAAAGCCAGGTTTTTATTCAGTGCCCCAGCTCCATGCAATGGCCGTATTTTAAAACTGTAAAAATCGGATGTTTGGAGCAATTTTGGAATAATTAGCGCGCCATCAAACGCAGTATAGGTGGCGTAATAGATCACCTTGCCATCATTTTCGGTAAATTTAACAAAGCGAGCATCTTCAATACCTTTACGTTCAAGCTCAGAAATAGGGAATATCACCCGGTCGGATATATCAGTATCAAGTGAAAACGTGATCTCGTTGTATGATTCTGATAACCAAAGTACTTTTTCCAGCTCTGTTTTAATGCGGTCATCCTGCTGGGCTCGTTGCAGTTCGAGGATGATCGACCGCAAGGTGGTATAGTCAAACCTGTCTTTTAGCAAGTTTTCCAGTTCTTTAACAACCTCCATGTCAATACGCGCCGTGACTATTTTATCGAAAAATAGCTTCTTTTCGTACGTAGTACTTCTTACAATATCAGCTTCATCTACATAGTTCCCTACAGATTGTACTACGATATTGTGGTTCTGATCTATAACTGCCCGCCTGAAAGCGATAGAAGAAATGTGCCCTTCGCCAACCGCCCTGAAACTGATGATCAGCCTTTTCTGGCCAAAATCAAGATCGCATTGATCGGGGTCTTCGATGATAGAAGGGTTAAAAAATGCAGCCGATTCAATAGAGTACTCGTGTGTAAAATAAGAGCCCAGCAATAGTTTGCGGAAGGGCTTTATCTCTTCAAAATCGATCCCCATACTTTGAACTATTATTTTAACACGGTTGCAATGGCGATATAATATTTTGGTGATGTTGCGATGTCGTCTCGAAAATTCCTGGAGCAGGGGTGATACAATATCAAACACCTGCTCATCAGTAAGGGTCATCACCCTGGCAATAACCTCTTTTGCCCGTTGCTCGCCACTGAAAAAGAACCGGGCTATTACCCGTTTAGCATCTGGCGCAACTTTTATAGATTGTCTTTCAACAGGAATACGCATAAAAATAGTCTGATTTATAGGTGAATTTATATTTATCCGGGAAACAGTTGATTTATTCGTCAAACTCGTGTTCGTCGGCCTGTATATAATAAATATGGCCAATATATATCCCGTTTTCTATGGCTAATTTATTGCGTGTTTCCTCCAGTATTTTTTCCGGCTCAGATTCATCTTCCGGTATGGTTTGGAAAAAGATAATATTATCGGTTTCGTTGTTAACAAACTTATACTGTTTATCTTTTTTTTGGGTTTCCATACTGCAAAAATTAGTTTTTTTATGATTGATTTATTGTAGCGCCGTTTGTTATGATTAACCTGCCGGGATATATTTTAACTGTATATAATACAAACGAAAAGCAGATATGTTCATTACAAGCCCGATTTTATCATTGTTTGTTGCCGCTTGTCAGAAATAATTCAACTGATCTAATATTTCGCTGACAGAGAAATGCGCCCCGCAAACAAATTCATCAGATGCGCCATAATAAATAGTTAACAGGTCATCCTTAACCACATGGCCGTTGGTAAAAACAACATGCCCAAAAAAGCCGCTTTGCTCATAAGGTGCCACAGGTTCCATAATAGGTTCAATAGTTTGGGCTATCACCTTGAATGGATCATTCAGATCCATCAAAAATGCACCCAGGCAATACCGGTGCTCTTTATTAGCGCCATGGTATACAGCAAGCCAGCCTTTTTCAGTTTTAACGGGAGCCGCCCCCGCGCCAACCCGTTCGCTATCCCAATGGCCCGGCCTGCTTTTAATAAGGCATTGATGATTGCCCCAATGCACCCCATCCGGCGATGATGCCAGCCAGATATAATTTCCGCCTATCTCTTTACTGCTTGGCCGGTGCAGGGCATAATAAATGCCGTTAATCTGTTCTTCAAACAAGGCGCAATCTTTATTATGCGGAGGGAGGATCATTCCCTTTGATTGAAAGTTTTTCCAATCCGTAGTAGTTCGCAAGCCAACGCCCACACCATTGTCTGATACTGCCGTATAGGTGAGGTAATAAGTGTCGTCAATTTTTGATACCCTACAGTCTTCAATCCCAAACCGTTCCAGCCTGCCCGATCCAAACAGGATAGCATGATCTTCCGGTTCAGTAAAATGTATGCCATCGGTACTGTAAAACAAGCGCAGATGCGATAGCGTGGTCAAATAATCCAACCCTTTATAACGCACTATCCGCGGGTCTGTGGCCACCAGTTCAGGGTCGTTTATGGCTGCTTCAATCATCTCCATCTCATCCATAGCGCCCATCGCCGAAAAGCATACAAAACCTTCTCTTTGGGTAAGGCCCTCGGCTACTCGAACAAGCAGCCATATTTTACCATTGTACTCAAACACTCCTGGATTTAACAGGCAAATAACCTGTAGCTTTTCGTTACTTGGTGCTACCTGTACCGGTATCAATAAAGGGTTTTCAGGGAAGCGGCGGGCTATATCTGGCATAATCTTATTTTGATTGTATCTTTAAAGACAGGCGGGCCCATTTCTGCCTCTATGCCGGGTTGGTGGTCTTGTTTTGCAGGGGTCTTCATAATAGCCGGTTAAATTAAAAACTGCTTAAGTTTCTAAAATAACCAGCTATTTGTTATTTGGTTTTAGGATATTAATTAAAGTAAAAAGGTATTGGGAGTAAACTATTCCAAGCGGTGTTATCTCACAACAACTACATAGCCCGATAGCGGTGTACCGTATTTGCCACGCTGCACGAGGTAGTAATATGTGCCTAGCGGTACCGGTTTTCCATTATATGTACCGTCCCATTCAGCCATATAGCCTTCTGAGTAGAACAGGCGCACACCATACCTGTTAAATATAGTAACACTGGCCCCCGGATAGTTTTTGAGCTCTTTAATTGACCAGGTATCGTTAATGCCGTCGCCGTTCGGTGTAAATGTATTTGGTATTACAACCGGCTTCAATACATTTATCATGATCTGCTTTTCGGTAACACAACCACCCTGGCCGGTAACGGCTAAGTTGTATAACTGGCTTTCAACACCATATACTGTCGGGGTACGTATACTTATCGAACTTAAATACATACCCGGGCTCCATACATATTTTACATTGGTACCGGTAATAGCCGGGTCTAAAACAGTGCTCGCGCCTTGTAAAATATATTTGGTATCAGGCATAATAATGGTAGGAGACGGGATGATGGTTAAGGTCATCACATCGCTAACCGGTAAACAATTATTACCTGTTGATGTCAGCGTAAGCTTAACCGAGCCTTTAGTCTTATCCGCAGCGCTCGGTACATAATTCATACTGATGTCCGTATCCGATGGGGTAAATGTGCCGGT
>Ga0207690_10000492_pt1 | contig 25510 bp, 19 predicted proteins | sample KBSC23metaG_FD_184315 | JGI IMG/M metagenome (GOLD analysis project Ga0207690, IMG submission 184315) | Corn rhizosphere microbial communities from Kellogg Biological Station, Michigan, USA - KBS C2-3 metaG (SPAdes) (version 2) | ecosystem: Host-associated > Plants > Roots > Rhizosphere > Soil ...
TATTCGCTCCCGCAAGCGTCCCCGCTTGTGGTCCTATTGAAGAGAAGGTTTAAGAATTATTAAGAGATTCACCCTCTTTCCTGCGCAGCAGAAGAGAGGGTCGGCCAGCGAAGCGTAGCCGGGGTGAGTCAAACCTTTCAGCTTGCTGGATACGAAGAGCCAATAAATGCAGCAATATAACCTGCAGCAAACCGGCACGTCTAAATAAAAAAGAGTAAATTCGAAATTGAACATCCCTGTCTGCCGACAGGCAGGCGAATTTCGAATTTTCTTGTAAGGTATTTAAGAAGCTATCGACTAAGGGGCTAAAACCATTATCTCAACAATATGAAAACCTATAAAATACTGGTACTCGCGGCTTTGTTAGTTGCTTCGGCGCTATCATTTGCCGCATTTAAATCATCGCGTAAAGCAAAAGCGATAAATGAAAAAGGCTTTGCCGTAGTGGAGCTTTTTACTTCGGAAGGTTGCTCCAGCTGCCCCCCTGCTGATGAACTGGTGGCTAAAATTCTGAAAGAGGATAGAAATAAAGAGGTCTACATTTTGGCTTACCATGTAGATTACTGGAACCACCTGGGCTGGAAGGACCCGTTTAGCAACGCCCAATACAGCGACAGGCAGCGGCATTACGCGCAATTGCTTAGGCTGGAAGGGGTTTACACGCCGCAAATTGTGGTGAACGGGCGGACGGAGTTTGTAGGATCGAACGAGGGGAATTTGCGTAACGCGATACGCACCGGTTTAGCAAAAGCAAGTACTGATGAGTTGACCCTGAGTAACGCCAATATTGAAGGTGCCCGGCTAACGCTGCAATACCAAACCAAAGGGGGTACAAACCGTGAACTGGTAATCGCGGTTGTGCAAAAAGCGGCGCAGACCAATGTAAAAAGCGGCGAGAATGGCGGCCATGTTTTGAGCCATGTAAATATTGTGCGCGGCTTAAATACCATTGGCCTGAAGCAGCAGAATGGCAATGCTATGGTGAAGCTGCCGCAAGGCTATAATGCCCGCGACTATGAAATGATCGGCTTTTTGCAGAATACTGCCACCGGCGAAATCTTATCCGCACAAAAAATCGTAACTTCAAGTATCTAAATCAATTGCCTTGTCGCGATGAAAAAAATAGTCGAAAAACACTCCCTGGCCATGCGCTGGTTCCACTGGATCAATTTCCCGGTGTTGTTTTTGATGATATGGAGCGGAATGCTCATCTACTGGGGCAACGATGTTTACAAGGTAGCCATTGGCGATACCGTGATATTCAGGTTCTTCCCCGAAGGGTTTTATAAGTTCTTTAATATCAATCACCGGCTGTCCGAAGGTATGGCGCTGCACTTTTTGTTCATGTGGTTCTTCTTCGCCAATGGGCTGCTGTATGTGTTGTACACGCTCATTTCGGGCGAATGGCGGGAATTGGTTCCTCAAAAGAAATCGTTTAAAGAGGCCTGGCTGGTGCTGCTGCACGATCTGCATATCCGCAAAACGGCGCCCCCGCAAAACAAATATAACGCGGCCCAGCGCATTGCATATACCTCCATCATTGTGATGGGATTTGGCTCGATAATTACCGGACTGGCTATATACAAGCCCGTACAGTTTAACTGGCTGTGTTTTTTATGCGGCGGCTACCATTTGGCGCGTATTTTACACTTCGCACTCACGCTGGGCTATGTGTTCTTTTTCCTGGTGCATATTATACAGGTGATACTGGCCGGGTGGCGAAACTTCCAATCGGTAATAACCGGCTTTGAAGTAGTTGAAGATAAACCCTTAACCGAATTAGCAAAAGAAGATGGAAAAACCAATTGAACCGGGAAAGGAAACCAAACCGGAGGTACAACCTGAAAAGGAAGCTGCCGATAATAAAAAACTGGCTGAATTAAAGCAGGAAGCGCTGCTGGAGAAGCAGATAAAGCGCCGCAGCTTTATTGCCTTTGGCAGTTTTATTGTTTTGGGATCGGCTGCTTTTGGTGGCTGGAAATGGCTGGTAAACAGCGATGTTGAAACAAAAACCGCTGCTACTGCCGGCGCCAAAGCACCGCTAAGGCGCGCCCTAAACCAAACGGAACTGTTTTTCAGAAGGTTGTTCAGTAATAACCACCTGGTAAAAACCTATCCCAAAGAAATGGCGGCTAAAACCGTGCGGGTAAATGGCGATGTAGGCATGGAGCCTGGCTTTAAGCCCCAGGACTGGAAGCTACAGGTATTTAAAGGCCCTGCCGACGTGTTAGCGCTTACTTTGCAGGATATACAGGCCCTGCCTAAAACAGAGCTGGTATTCGATTTTAAATGTGTGGAGGGTTGGGACCAGATACAGCATTGGGCCGGGGTAAAGTTCAGCGATTTTATGGCTCATTACAAGCTGGATAAACAGGCGGCCATGGAATACGTGGGTTTTGCCACGCCTGATAAAAAGTACTACGTGGGCATTGATATGCCGAGCGCCTTGCACCCGAACACCCTGCTGGCTTACGAGATGAACGACAAGCCCCTGCCCATTGACAACGGCGCGCCGTTAAGGCTCATCATCCCGGTAAAGTATGGCATTAAAAACCTGAAAAGGATATCAACCATTACCTTCAGCAACCAACGCCCGCCCGATTACTGGGCCGAGCTGGGGTATGATTATTACTCGGGCTTGTAATTAGTTGGACGTATTGAAGATCAGCGCATCCATTACAGCGTCAACGCTGGCACGTTTGCGGTAATCGGTATCAAAATGCGCGAAGACGATCTTCTCCTTTTTGTTGATGACGTAGGTAGCCGTTACGGGTAAAACATGGTCGTTATTGCCGTTGTTGGCGTCCATATCAATATGGTATTTGTGCATCAGGGCAAGGTCGGTCGGGTTAACCACATAGTCAACCTTATAAGCCTTCATGATCTTGTAATCCTTATCATGAATGATGGGAAACGTAGCCCCGGTTTTAGAAATAGTAGTAGTGATGCCTAAGTCGGTTTCGGGGGTAACGCCGATAACTATGGCCCCTTTGCCAGTTATTTTAGCCATATTGTCTTGTATCTGCTTAATATACCGGTTACAATACGGGCACCATTGGCCGCGATAAAAGAACAATACAACGGCGGTGTTCTTTTTTAAAAGTGCTTTGAGGCTATGTTTTTTACCCTGGTAATCAACACCGCTAAAATCGGGCGCCCTGGAGCCGACAACCAGGGCGGTTGGCTGCCCGGGAGCAGGCTGCTGTGCAAATACATTAGCCGAAACAAGCAAGGTAAATACAATAAGCAGGTACTTTTTCATGGTAGGATGTTCTTTTGATGTATCGACAATAAAGCTATAAAAACAAAACGGGACAGCAAAGCGCCGTCCCGAGTCTATTAGGTTTGTTTGGTGAGTGATACTTTAAAATACCTGCTCAAACAGGTTAACGGCATCTTTGCTTTCAAGGGCCGAGTGTCCCATTAAAAACTCATCAACCTTGCGGGCACATTCACGGCCTTCGGATATGGCCCATACTACCAGCGACTGGCCGCGGCGCATATCGCCTGCTGTAAACACTTTGCTTACGTTGGTGCGGTAAACACCTTCGCGGGCCTTAACGTTCTTCCTTTCGTCAAGCTCAACGCCTAACTGCTCCAGCATACCGGTATGTTGCGGGTGTAAAAAGCCCATCGCCAAAAATACGGCCTGGCAAGGTATCTCGCGTTCTGAGCCTTCCACTTCAGTAAATTTGATGGGGCGGTTCATCACGTCAAGTTCCCAGCTCACATCGGTTACTTTAAGGGCGCGCAGGTTACCGTTGGCATCGCCTAAAAACTCTTTGGTGTTCACTCCCCAATGGCGCTCCACTCCTTCTTCGTGAGAAGAAGTTACTTTCAGCAACATCGGGTATGTAGGCCATGGCATGTGTTGGGTACGTTTTTCGGGTGGCTGAACCATTACCTCGAATTGCCTTACAGAGCGTGCTCCCTGGCGGTTTGAAGTACCTACGCAATCGGAACCGGTATCGCCGCCACCAATAACTACCACGTCTTTGCCGGTAGCCAGGATAGCTTCGGCAGTAACAGATATATCGCTAACGCGTTTGTTCTGTTGTTTCAGGAAGTCCATCGCGAAGTAAATGCCTTTCAGGTCGCGGCCCGGGATAGGCAGGTTACGCGGGATAGTTGAACCGCCGGCCAATACTACCGCATCGTTGTTGCGGGTCAGCTCTTCGGGCATCACATCTTTACCTATCTCGGTGTTCAGTTTAAATACCACACCGTCTTCTTCCATTATCTTGATACGGCGCTCTACTACTCCTTTTTCCAGTTTGAAATCAGGAATACCGTAGCGCAGTAAGCCTCCGGCACGGTCGTCACGTTCGTAAACGGTAACTAAGTGCCCGGCTTTAACTAACTGAGCAGCAGCGGCTAAACCGGCAGGACCTGAACCTACAACGGCCACCTTTTTACCTGTTTTGATGAGCGGCGCGGTTGGTTTAACCATACCTTTTTCGTAGGCGATCTCGATGATGTGTTTCTCGATCTCTTCGATGGCAACAGGTGGTTTGTTGATACCTAACACACATGCCGACTCGCATGGCGCAGGGCAAATACGGCCCGTAAACTCGGGGAAGTTATTGGTTGAAGATAAGATAGTATATGCTTCTTCCCAATCCTTGCGGTAAACGGCGTCGTTAAATTCGGGTATGATGTTACCCAGCGGACAGCCTGAGTGGCAGAAAGGCACACCGCAGTTCATACAGCGGGCCGATTGCTCATTCAGTTTTTCCTCTGAATAAAGGTTAACAAATTCTTTGTAGTTAGCTATACGTTCGCTGGGAGCAATTTTAGATGGAAGCTCCCTGTCAAACTCTTTAAATCCGGTTGGTTTTCCCATTGTAATAATTAGCTGATGGTTTGATACTGTGCCTGTTGCAAAACTTTTTTGTACTCTTTAGGGAATACCTTAACAAATCGTAGAAGCGACTCTTCCCAATTCTCTAACAGAGCTTTGGCTACGGTACTTCCGGTAATTTGCACGTGTTTGCGCAGCAAGGTTACTATCTGTTCTTTATCTTTCGCTGATAGCGGATCAAGGTCCACCATCTCGGTATTGCAGTTTTCGGTAAAGGTATTATCCGGATCATAAACCCAGGCTAAACCACCGCTCATACCGGCGGCAAAGTTACGGCCTGTTTTACCCAGGATAAGCGCGCGGCCGCCGGTCATGTATTCGCAACCGTGGTCGCCAACACCTTCAACAACTGCTGTAGCACCCGAGTTACGCACCGCGAAACGCTCGCCGGCCATACCGCGGATAAATACCTCGCCTGATGTTGCACCATAAAGGGCCACATTACCGATGAGGATATTATCTTCGGGAACAAAAGTGGCATCTTTTGATGGATAGATGGCCAGTTGTGCACCCGATAAACCTTTACCTACGTAGTCGTTAGCCTCGCCTTCCAGTTCAAAGGATAAACCTTTGGCAGAGAACGCGCCGAAGCTTTGTCCGGCAGAACCGGTAAACTTGTAGTTGATGGTATTTTCGGGTAAACCTGCAGAGCCGTATCGTTTAGATATCTCGTTTGATAACAGCGTACCGATGGTTCTGTCTGTATTCTTTACTTCGAACGACGCGAATACAGGGCTTTGGTCTTCCAGGGCAGGCTTGGCATGCTCTAATAGTTTCCAGTCCAGTATCTCGGCCATACCGTGATCCTGTTGTTCGCTGTTGTACAGGGTCATGCCCTTAGCGTTATAAACAGGGTGCAGCATACCCGAAAGGTCTATCTTGTTCAGTTTCCAATGTTTCAGGCCTTCTTTTACTTTCAGGAACTGCACACGGCCAACCATTTCGTTGATGGTTCTGAAACCTAATTCAGCCATGATCTCGCGCATCTCTTCGGCAAGGAAACGGAACAGGTTCACAATATGTTCAGGCTCGCCGGTAAACAGCTTGCGCAATTCAGGATCTTGCGTGGCAACACCTACAGGGCAGGTATTCAGGTGGCATTTACGCATCATGATACAGCCGCCTGCAACTAAAGCCGCGGTAGCAACGCCCCACTCCTCTGCTCCCATTAAGGCAGCAATGGCAAGGTCGCGCCCGGTTTTCATCTGGCCATCGGCCTGTAACACAACGCGGCTACGTAACTTGTTACGAACCAGTGTTTGATGAGCTTCGGCTAAACCAAGCTCCCAGGGTAAACCGGCGTGCTTAATAGAGCTTATTGGCGACGCGCCTGTACCGCCATCGTATCCTGCGATCAGGATCACATCGGCATGAGCCTTGGCAACACCTGCCGCGATGGTACCAACACCGGCTTTTGAAACCAGCTTAACATTGATACGGGCGGCACGGTTGGCGTTCTTCAGATCGAATATCAGCTGGGCCAAATCCTCGATCGAGTAAATATCGTGGTGCGGCGGCGGAGAGATTAAACCTACACCAGGCGTTGCGTGGCGTGTTTTAGCTATCCAGTCGTCAACCTTATGGCCCGGCAACTGACCACCTTCGCCCGGTTTAGCACCTTGTGCCATTTTTATCTGTAGCTCATCAGCATTGGTCAGGTAGTTAGATGTAACCCCAAACCTTGCCGAAGCGATCTGTTTGATAGCCGAACGCATAGAGTCACCATTTTCTAATGGGATATAACGCATTTCGTCTTCACCCCCTTCGCCGGTATTGCTCTTGGCGCCAATGCGGTTCATGGCAATAGCCAGTGTGCTGTGCGCCTCGTGCGATATAGAGCCGAAAGACATGGCACCTGTAGCAAAACGCTTCATAATGCTTTCTGCCGGTTCAACCTCTTCTATAGATATTGCCTCACGGTGATGAGCGAAATCAAGCAGGCCGCGTATGGTAAAGTGCTTTTCGGTTTGCTCGTTAACCAGCTTGGCGTAGTTTTTATATACACTGTAATCGTTGGTGCGCGTAGCGTGTTGTAATAAGTGGATGGTTTGCGGATTGAACAGGTGATTCTCTCCCCTGCGTTTCCACTGGTATATACCACCTTCGGGCAGTAAATGCACCTCGTTCTTCGATTCCCCGAAACCTATTTTGTGTTTGCAAAGTGCTTCGCGGGCAATATCATCGGCTCCTAAACCGCCAATGCGGGTTACCGCACCGGTAAAGTAACGGCTAACCACATCCTGGTTAAGGCCCAATATTTCAAATACCTGTGCACCGTGGTATGATTGTAAGGTAGAGATCCCCATTTTAGAGAATATCTTCAGCAAACCATCACAAACAGCTTTAACATAGTTTTTAGATAAGGCTTTAAAATCTAAACCGCTATCCAGTTTACCATCGTTTTTATGGGTCTCGATGCTTGCTAATGCCAGGTAAGGGTTTATCGCGCTTGCGCCGAAAGCCAGTAAGCAGGCAAAATGGTGTACTTCCCAAACGTCGCCGGCTTCAACAACCAAACCTACCGAACCACGGCTTCCTTTTTTGATCAGGTGGTGATGTACAGCCGAAACTGCCATCAGCGATGGTATAGGCGCATGCTCAGAGTCGATAGCACGATCCGACAGGATCAATACCTCAAAGCCGTCTTCAACCGCGTCTTCGGCATAACGGCACAGCCTTGCTATACCTTTTTCAAGGGAACCTGGTTGCCCATCGGCCTTAAAGTAGGTTTGCAGCGTTTTAGCATGGAACATGCCGGTATCAATACTGCGCAGTTTTTCCAGCTCGTAGTTGTTTAATATCGGCTGTTTGAGCGTTACGCAATGGCAATGCATTTTATCCTCATCCAGCAGGTTGCCGTTGTTACCTATAAAGGTAGCCAAACTCATTACCAAACGCTCGCGGATAGGATCTATCGGCGGGTTGGTAACCTGTGCGAAGAATTGTTTAAAGTAGCTGGAAAGGTGCTGCGGCCTGTCCGACAATATGGCCAACGGCACATCGGTACCCATCGAACCGATCGGCTCTTTACCATCAATAGCCATCGGCATAATAATGGTTTCGATATCCTCGCGGGAGTAGCCAAATACCTGCTGGTATTTGAAAACCGAATCGGGCGCAAGGCTCGAGAAGGTTAAACGCGGCTCGGCCAGTTCTTCTAAACGGATCTTATAATTTTCAAGCCAGCGGCCATAAGGCTGCGCGCCTGCTATTCTTTTCTTTATCTCGTCATCGGTAATGATCTTACCCTGTGCGGTATCGATCAGCAACATTTTACCGGGTTGTAAACGGCCCTTGCGAACTACTTTTCTTTCGTCCAGAGCCAAAACACCCGCTTCTGATGCTACAATAACGCGGTTATCGCTGGTTACTACATAGCGCAGCGGGCGTAAACCATTACGGTCCAGCAAAGCGCCGATCAGTTTACCATCGGTAAAGGTGATAGCCGCCGGGCCGTCCCATGGCTCCATTAATGTAGCGTGGTATTCGTAGAATGCTTTTTTGATGGGATCCATCTGCTCGTTGCCATCCCATGCTTCGGGCACCAGCATCATCATTACATGCGGCAATGAGCGGCCCGTGTGCAGCAATATCTCGATGATATTATCAAGGCAGGCCGAATCGGATTGGTTATTATCGATAACCGGCAACAGCATCTCCATTTCTTCCTGTGTGAAGAACGGCGATACGTATGATTTTAAACCAGAGTAGAACCAGTTAAGGTTACCGGTTAAGGTGTTGATCTCGCCATTATGCGCTATCATGCGGAATGGCTGGGCCAAACGCCATGACGGAAATGTATTGGTGGAGAAACGCGAGTGTATCATACCAAACGCCGAAGCCATACGCGGATCGGAAAGATCAGTATAATACTGGCGAACCTGGTAAGTGGTTAACTGACCTTTATATATGATGGTTTTGCAGGACAGCGAGGTAAAATAGAAATGCTCGTGCGAATCCTTTATACTCTCGGAAACGGTTTTGGTGATGAAACGGCGCAGTACATATAGCTTACGCTCAAAATCATCAGGATTGATGATATGATGCGGACGGGCGATAAACAGTTGCTCTACATCCGGTTCGGCGGCACGTGCTGTTTCGCCAATGCTCGATGAATCAACAGGTACTTTACGGTAGCCTAAAATAGGCAGTCCAAGTTTCTCAACAGCGTTTTTAATGATGGTACGGCAAGCTTTTTTTACTGCCGGGTCTTTCGGAAGGAACATCATACCTACACCATACTCGCCCGGTTCGGGTAAGCTGATCTCGAGGCTGGTACATTCATCCATGAAAAATTCATGGGGTATCTGTATCAGTATACCCGCGCCATCGCCCGAAAGGGGATCGCAACCGCAGGCGCCGCGGTGTTCCATGTTCTCTAAAATCGTAAGCGCATCGGTAATTATCTGGTTCGATTTTTGACCATTGATATTTGTAATAAACCCGGTTCCGCACGAATCGTGTTCAAATTCCGGCCTGTACAGACCTTGTTGGTTAGAATCAGTTTGCTCCATTATTATAAAAAGGTGTGATAACGAAGTTACATAATATGATGAAAATTATAAAATGTTTGCCTTTTTTTTCGCATTATTCAATAAAGACATGCTATTTATTATAAAAATTTAAAAAATTGCAATTAAATAATTGAAATATTACCATTTTAAAAAAAAACAATCGTATACACTTCTATGTTAACTAAAGATAAAATCTATAAAATCAATAGATTTTGTTTGAAAGTTGACCCGTTTTAAGTTTTATCATTAAAAAACTATCATTTTTTATGAAGATCGGAATCATAGGCGCGGGTAATATGGGGGCAACTCTTGCTAACTTGTTTATTAAGGCCGGGCATCCTGTGGCTGTCAGTAATTCGCGCGGCCCTGAATCGTTAAAAGACCTGGTTAAAGCACTTGGCGACAATGCCATCGCTTTAAGCGTGAACGATGCCGCTGAATTTGGCGAAGCTGTTCTGTTAACCGCCCCCTGGCGTAATCCGGAAGCCCTGCCCGACCCGCTCCTTTTGCAGGATAAGATCGTTATTGATGCTACCAACCATTATAATGAAGACGGCACCATAATAGATCTTGGCGATTCCACATCGAGCGAAGAAATTGCGAAACGCCTACCGGGTGCCATTATAGTAAAGGCGTTCAACACCATCTGGTATAAACACCTGAATGAAAGCAGCCATCCCGAACTGCCCCTCAAAGAACGCAGGGCCATTTTTATTGCGGGTGATAACGCTGAAGCCAAAGCCAAAGTATCGCACCTGATAGAAGAAATTGGCTTCGCGGCCATAGATACCGGCGACCTGCGCGAAGGTGGCAAATTACAACAACCCGACTCTGAACTTTATGATAAAGAGATAAACTGCGCCGATGCTTTGGATAAGATCAATGCCTTGAATAAGCCCGGCAAGTTATAGCCTTAATCAATATATTTGCATCATCTGCTTTTAATGATGATCACTATAAAGAAACCTGTTATACTGGCAATAGCGTTGATGCTGTTCCAACTATCCTCCGCGCAAAGCATCAAAGTTGCCGTAGCCGCCAACCTGCAATCGGTGATCAAAGTACTCGATGCCGACTTTACAAAAAGAACCGGCATACAGGTAGAAACCATTATCGGCTCGTCGGGTAACCTTACTACCCAGATAAAGAACGGCGCGCCTTTCGACCTGTTTTTGTCGGCCGATATGAATTTCCCGCAAAGCCTGTATGCGGATGGCTTTACTGCGGATAAGCCGGTAGTTTATGCCGCGGGCAGCCTCATTGTTTGCAGTACCCAAAATCTCGATCTTAAACACTGGCAAACATTGATCCTGGAGGACGACATCACCAAAATAGCCATCGCTAATCCAAACATCGCCCCTTACGGCAAAGCCGCTGCCGAAGCATTAACCAATTTAAATATCCTCGATAAAACAAAGAGCAAAACCGTAACCGGCGAAAGTATTGCCCAGGTTAATACCTATATTACTACCGGCGTTGTGAGCCTGGGCTTTACCAGCCAATCACTATTAATGGATGGCAACCAGCCTGCTAAATTGTACTGGGCGCCTGTTGATAAAAAGCTTTATAACCCCATCCAACAGGGAGTGGTTATTTTAAAATTTGGCACCGCTAACCATCCGCAGCAAAGCCAAAAATTCTATAAATACCTGCAATCTTCACCGGCAAGGGCCATATTCAAAAAATACGGCTATATTGTGCAATAAAACTACCCGCAATTAATGGATTGGTCGCCTATATGGTTAACGCTAAAGCTGGCTGCTGCAACAACGGCAATTTTATTGCTCATTGGTTTGCCGCTGGCTTACTGGCTGTCGAAGGGTCGTTCCTTTATTAAGATCATCCTCGATGCCTTAATTGCCATGCCGCTGGTATTGCCGCCCTCGGTTTTGGGTTTCTATTTATTACTCGCTTTTAGTCCGCAACACGGCATAGGGCACTGGCTGCAACACAACCTCAACATCCAGTTTGTGTTTTCCTTTCCGGGATTAGTGCTGGCCTCGGTTATCTATAGCCTGCCATTTATGATAGGGCCTATTAAATCAGCCTTACAACAATTACCGTTATCCCTGTCGCAGGCATCATATACGCTCGGCAAAAGCGAGTTCGAAACCTTCCGCAGGGTATTGCTGCCTAATATCAGGCCATCGTTGTTAACGGCCATCGTACTCACATTCGCGCATACCCTCGGCGAGTTTGGTGTGGTATTGATGATTGGCGGCAATATCCCTAATGTTACCCGGGTAGCCTCTATCGCCATTTACGATGCGGTAGAGAATATGGACTATGCCTCGGCAAATAATTATTCGCTGGTGCTGTTCTCGCTTACCTTTATTATCGTGATAGCCGTTTTCATTTTCAATAAACATTCAGCCAAAAGCCCTTTAGAATGATCGTTATTAACATTGAAAAGAAAATGCGCACCTATAAGGGTTATGAGCAGCTAAAGGTTGACAGCTGGCTTCCTGCTAACAGCATCACCAAAATATCCGGCCCATCGGGCGCGGGTAAAACCACCCTGCTCAAAATCATCGGCGGATTGATCCTCCCCGAAAAGGGAAAGGTATCTTTTGATGGGCAGCTCTGGCTGGATACCGGCCAGAAGTTTGTTTTACCCCCGCAGAAACGCAACATCGGCTTTGTTTTCCAGCACTATGCCCTCTTCCCCAATATGACGGTGTTGCAGCACCTGCAATATGCCACCAACGATGCAGCGTGGATTGACCGGCTGCTCCACTTTGGCAAACTCGAAACGCTGGTAAAGCATAAGCCGGAGTTCCTTTCGGGAGGACAGCAGCAGCGCCTGGCTATACTGCGCGCTTTAGCCATTAAACCGCGCTTATTACTGATGGACGAGCCTTTTTCGGCATTAGATTATGATATGCGCTCGGAACTGATCCGCGACCTTTATTCGATCATTAAAGAGCTTGATGCAAGCTGTATTATTGTGAGCCATAACCCTAACGAGATAGAGCATATGGCCACGCATCATATTAAAATAGGTTATTGACCCCAGTTTTTAAGTTTCTTTAAATAGCTGGTCAGTTCATCTGCCAATAATTGGTGCTCCATTAGGTTTGGATGATTACCGCAACCACCAATATATGTATTTGAGAACCAATAGGAATATAAATTAGCCTCGCCGGTATTATGCATTGCTGCGAGTATGCCGGTTAAGTACTTTTTTTGCTGAACCAATAGAGCGCCGTATGCCATCGGGCTGGTTAAACAAACAATGGTTGAGTTTGGATAATAGCCCCGCAGTCTTTTCAGAAAAGTAACATAGGTTGAACAAAATAAGGTAGAATCAATAATACCATCATTTTGTCCCAAACAAACGGTAACCACATCGGGTTGATAGTTCTTGAATTTCCATGGGATCAGGTTATCGCGCAGGTCGGTTTTATCGAAAACCTGCGGCATGGTCATCTGCATACCGCAACAGCTGCGTGCCATGCCGATGCCGGATACCGATGTAAGTTGCCACTGCGCGTTCAACGCCCTTGCGGTTAACGGCCCGTAAGCCAGGTAAGCATTATGCTGATCAAACCATTGCCCTTGTCCGCAAGGTACGGTCATGTCGCTGCCTAAGCCACAGGTAATGGAGTTGCCTATAAATTCGATCTTGCGGGCGGGCTTATCCGGCAAAGGCAACAGCTCTTTACAACGGATACCTGCAAACTCCAAATACCCCACCGCCGATTCTGTGGCCTTGCATATCAATACGGTATGTGGCTCGTCTGCGAGACTGTCGGCAACTTTTATGGTGTTCCTGATCACGCTAAGCCTGATCCTTTTAGGCGCGCCATTATCAATAACGATGCTTACCCAGTTATGTAACTCATCCACCATCGATTCATCATTCAGCAGTACCTCGCATTTAGTACCTTTAAAACGAGCCTTAATATATACTCCCGGCGACCAAAACCGGGGCGCTAAAGGGTTTGAAAAATCGATACGGCCGGTATATTGTATCAGTGGATTTTTGGCATCGTACAAATTGAGGGTTTTATCAACCTGCATATTTTGACATGCTGCTACATGCATAGCAAAAACAAATACCAATAAACAGGTATAACGGCTTCTCATGACAAGTTTAGGATTACTCAAATTTAGTAAATATTGAACTAAAACCATTGTATTCAAATTGTTGCATCAGGCTGTCTGAAATAAACCCTATAATAGTGGCATAAAACCGGTAACACAAATCCGGCTAACCAACCAATTAAACCAACCATTCCATGAAAACATCATCACTGTTTTTAGTTGCTTTAGGCACATCGGCAATGCTAAGCTTATCGGCCAGCGCCCAGATAGGCCGGCGTTTCCCATCCGAAAAGAAGATCGTAAAAGACCCGGTTACAGGTACCATGCTTACCTTTTTAACCAGCACCCCGGCAGGCGACTCTAAAATATACCAAACCCATCCGCAATGGACCGCCGATGGCAAATGGCTCATCTTCCGTTCGGGCCGCGCACGTAATGAGGCCCTTGCCGTGAATGAAGAAACAGGCGATATTGTCCAGGTTACCGAGGGTGGCTATACCGGCATGCTGTGCATCGCGCGCAAATCCATGAAGCTGTACTTTATGCGTAATGTAGGGTCTGCCGAATCGGACCCGAGCGGTACTCCGCCCCCACGCCGTCGGCCTACCGCCGTGCAGGTAATGGTGGTTGACCTGGCTAAGGTATTTGCCGACAGCAAGGCAGGCAAAATGAAACCCGCATCCGAATACCAGCACCTTTGCGGTACCATCCCCGCCGGAATGAATCCGGGCAACGATATGGCTTTAGATGCCGATGAGCAGGTGGTTTATGGCCGTGTTGGTAAAACAGAAGCTGCAAAGCATATCGCCGCGAACGCTAAAATTGAGCCTGCATTTGGCCCGCGCAACATGGGTGCCGGCCCTGCCGGTTTGATTAGTATGGATGTAAATACGGGCGCCATAAAATACATTGTATCGGTGCCTTTCCAGATTGGCCATATACAGGTTAACCCATGGGTACCCGGCGAGATCGTTTTTTGCTGGGAAACCGGTGGTAAATCCCCGCAGCGCACCTGGACGGTTATGGCCGATGGCACGGGCCTTTGCCCGCTATACCCCGAAGCCAGTTATGAATGGGTTACGCACGAGGCTGTTATTACTAAAGACGAGGTTGCCATTGCGCTTATGGGCCATCGCCCGGTTGAAAAAACCGCGGCTTACGTTCCGGCTACAACAGGCACCGAAGAGCGCGGTGTATCAAACCCCGTAAACCCGGGCCAGGAAGCTGGCTGGGGTAACTCGGGCACCCGCGAAAAACCTACCGGGCTGGGCATTGTTAACCTGCGCACCCGCGAAATGACCATTATAGGGCAAACCCCATCGGGCAGCGGCCTTTGGCACGTAAACGGCTCTGCCGATGGCCGATGGGCCGTTGGCGATGATTTTTCGCGCACAGTATACCTGATAGACCGCCACACCCGCGAAATGATCCCGCTATCTACAGGGCATAAAGCTACTGCAGCCGATCACCCGCACCCAACCTTCAGTCCCGACGGTACCCGTATCGAGATACAATCGGCTATGCTGTCAGCGGATAACAAGTCAATGAACATTTGTATTATTCCTGTACCCGAAAGCTGGCTGAAAAGACAATATTAAACAAGAGACTGAAATATAGGTTAGAAGCCATATACAGGCGGTTACCGGGGGTAGCCGCCTTTTTAGTTCAATTAAAGACCCAGGGCTATAGGCCGCAGGTGCCATACATAACAAACATTTATATTTAAAAGCAGTGTACAATATTAAAAAACCATCACCCATTATCCTATAAATCGATACATTTGCAGCAATGCTAAAACGCTTAACAGGATGGCTCTTAATACTCGCGGTACTCACCGCCAACTACAGCTACCTGTTTGTTTATGCCGGCTTTAAGCTCAATCAAAAATACATCGCCGCCGCGCTCTGCGAAAACCGGGATAAGCCCTGGCTCCATTGTAACGGCCATTGTTATCTTGCCAAAAAAATAAAACAAGCGCAGCAAAAAGAACATGCCGAAGAAAGAGAAACCCAAAAGAATGGTTTCCAGGAAACTTATTGCGAGCCGGCAGCATCTGTACAATTTCACAGCATTTTATTGCAAACCATCAATACACCTTACCGTGTAGCAGTGCCTTCATCACCCGGCAGTACATTATTGCGCCCTCCGCAACTGGTTTAATCCCCTCTTTTTATTGAATACCGCTCATTTCCTTTTACGGGAGGTGTTATGCCGTGTATTTATCTCTTTTATTAATTTCTATTAATGACTTGCTGATAGGTTGTGCTTTGCACGATCCGGTCAGTTTATACTATACTAACCATGAACACCTTACTAAAAGGTTTATGCATAGCCATCATTTTGTTGATGGCACATTTAACCTATGCCCAGCAAACCATAAAGGGCAAAATAACCGACCGCGAAACCGGCGCCGGCATACCCGGGGCCAGCATTACCCTTAACGGAACAACAAACAGCACACAAAGTGGTATTAATGGCCTTTTCGACATCATCCCCACATCATCCAATACGATAATAACCGTTTCCCATATAGGGTATGAGAGCCGCCAGGTAACCCTATCAGGCGAAAGCCGCTTTATCAGCATCAGCTTGTCGGTAAACTCCACCAACCTCAATACCGTTACCGTAACAGGTTATGAGAGCAACCGCAAGCTATTGGAAACCGCCGGAGCCCTCACGCTTTTAACCGTGCGCGACATACAGCGCAACAGCCAAATTAGTCTGCTGCCCATCCTTAACAACGTCCCCGGCGTTAAAATGGAAGAAGAAGCACCCGGCAATTTTAAAATATCCTTACGGGGAAGCGCTTTACGCGATCCATACGGGCTGCGCAATATCAAACTCTACTGGAACGATATCCCGCTTACCTCCCCGGATAACTCAGCATCACACTCCTTAAGTTTTGATCCCGGCCAGATAGGCAGCATCGAGATCATCAAAGGCCCTGCTGGCAGCATTTATGGCGCGGGCACAGGTGGAGTAATACTGCTTAAAAACGATAAACCTAAGTTTAACGAAAACTCCCTTGGCACAGTTTTTACCGCCGGCTCCTTCGGTTTGCTGCGTTCAGCCACTACCTACAAAAGCAGCAGCGATAATTTCAGCCTTTCGGCAAACTATACACATCAAAGTTACAACGGCTACCGCCAGAACGAATGGAGCAATAAAGATGCGGTAAACGTTTTCGCGCAGTTTTATCCAAGCCCTGATCGTACCATATCCGTCATAGCCAACCATGATGAGGGCAATTTTGGCATAGCCGGCAGTGTGGATAGTACCTGGGCCGCCAATACCCCGCGCAATGCCGTTCAGTTTTGTATCGATAATAAAACGGGCGTCAATAAATACACTTATACCGTAGTAGGTTTAGCGCACGATTATAAGTTTAACAGCCTGTTTAGCAATACCACCAGCATATATGCCGATTACCAAAGCCTCAATCACCCTTACGGGCAGAGTGCTTTTTATAATGGATTTTTAAAAGCATCTACCGGCGGCTATGGCGGTCGTACTAAATTTACGTTTACACCTCAAATTGGCAATATCAGGAGCCGCTTTACTATTGGTGATGAGATACAGGCAGAAAATCTGCAGAATGGCACCTACAACATCACCAACGACGCGGCGGGTACCTGGCCCGAAACCGGTGCACTGCAAAGCAGTAACCTCATTACCTCAAGTTCAAATATCGTGTTCGCACAGGCGGAGTTTGATCTGCCGGCTCATTTTTTGCTTACTTTGGGCAGCAGTTATAATAACCTGTCGTACAACGTAACCGACCTTGTTCCACAAAGCGCCACGCATAATAACTACACCAATGTGGTTAACTTTTCTTCAACCGTATCGCCGCGCATTGCGCTGGTAAAAACTTTCGGCAATAATGTAGCGGCGCATGCGGGTATCAGTTATGGCTTTTCACCGCCAACCTTATCCGAAGTAAATAATGGCGACGGTACTTTCAATAAAGACCTGAAAGCTGAAAAAGGTATTAATTATGAATTTGGCTTGCGCGGAACTCTATTGAATGAAACATTAAATTTTGATGTTTCCGTTTACCGGATGGACCTGACCAATGCCATACTACCCTACTACCTGGCCAGCGGCAGAGCCAATTACCGCAACGCGGGCGCAACCGATCAAAAAGGGCTGGAACTGGCCTTATCCTACCTTGCCATCCACAGCAATAACAGCACGATAATCTTACTAAAACCCTGGATAACTTATGCATACAGCAATTACCATTTCAGGGATTATTTTACAGAATCGTACAACAGCAGCACAAAAACAACCACCATAACCGACAATAGCAATAAACTGCTTACCGGAGTATCGCCGCACATGTTTAATGCCGGGGTGGATATGGAAACCAAGGCGGGTGTATATTTTAACGCGGTGCTAAATTACATCGGCAAAACGCCTGTTAATGATAAGAACACTTATTACCAGGATGCCTATACCCTGCTGGCATCAAAACTGGGTTACAGGCTACCAATTCATTCATTTAGTATTGATGTATTTGCCGGCGTAAACAACCTGCTCAACGCGAAGTATTCATCATGGATAAACTTTAATGCCGATGCAAACAGCAATACACCTGCATTTTATAACCCATCGCCGGGTATTAATTTTTATGGCGGGGCAATGGTAAAATATAATTTCAGGTAAGATAGTCCGGGTAAGATTTGCCGCTTTTAAAATTGGCTAATCTTACCCGGTTATAACTAATTAAATATCCAAACAAAATACTTTATATTCAATTATGTTTATATTTGGGTAACGATTGAAAATGAAAGCGAGCGAAGTTATATACGTTGATAAAGACATTTTAGGCGGCACGCCTGTTTTTAAAGGAACGCGGGTGCCGGTTAAAAACCTTTTCGATTACCTGGAAGCGGGTGATTCGTTAAACGACTTTTTGAATGATTTCGATTATATCCCAAGGGAATATTGCCTTACAGTATTAAAACTTTCAGAGAAGTTATTGATAGACGCTCAAATTCATGAAAATATTAATTGACGAGCAGCTACCCACAAACTTAAACATAGATTTACTAATACCGACTACGAAGTTTTAACCGTTCGTGATATGGAATGGCTCGGTACAAAAAATGGTGAGTTACTGGCTTTAATGAAAGCGAATGGTTTCCATGTTTTACTTACCAACGATAAAAATCTTTACTATCAGCAAAAAATAAATTCGTTAAGCATCTGTATTGTTAACATCAACTCTAAGACTAATCGTTACGACGATATCTTATCACTACTTGATCAGATTAAAAGCAAACTTAAAGAAGTAGAAAGTTATTTGCTTACTGCACAAAGTGAGTATTTTATTGTATAATCACCCTAATTTGTAACAATTCCATCCCACCGTTTCCAATTCGCCTGATAAATACTAAATTGCGGATACATAACTGAGCCCTTATTATTCGTATGAAAAAAACGTTTACTCTCCTGCTATTCCTATATGCCGGCTGCGCCTTCGCCCAAAAACTTGAAAAACTGACCGTCGAGAAAATTATGCGCGACCCGCAATGGATGGGTACCTCGCCAACAAACATCAGCTGGAGCGAAGACAGCAAAAAGATATATTTCACCTGGAACCCCGAAAATAAAGGTCGCGATGCCCAGTATGAGATCACACCCACCAACCTTAAACCCGAAAAGGTAAGCGTTGAAGAAAAACAAGCTATGTTGCCCGGCAACGGCACATGGAATAAAAAACATACGATTAAAATATACGAGAAGAATGGCGATATCTACTTTTACGATGCTAAAACAGGCGCTTCAACCCAACTAACCAGCACTACCGAGCGCGAGAGCAGCCCGGCTTTTAATGGTGATGAAACCAAGGTTTTATTTATACGTTCAGAAAACCTTTACGCCATAAAACTAAACGGCGGCGAGCTTACACAGCTTACCAACTTTACCCGTACAGCGGCAGCGCCCGCAAGTGCTGTACTTCCCGCAGGTTTAGGCGCGGGTGGTGCGGGCCGGCGTGGCGGCGCAACGGGTGCTGCTCCTGTAACAGGTGGCCGCGGGGCCGCGGCGGCAAATGCTAATCCGCAGGATGCCTATCTCAAAGCCGAGCAACTGGAACTTTTCGACATCATTAAAAAGAAAGCTAAAGATGCCGAGTTGGATGCCGCCGAACGCAAGCTTATCCCTCAGCCAAAAACATTGAAAGCGATCGCTATTGATGATAAACAGATCAGCAATGTACAGTTGAGTCCCGACGGGCGCTACGTTACTTATCGCCTGGTTACACAACCGCCGGTGCCGGGCCGGGTAGGCAATGTGCCCGATTATGTTACCGCATCGGGCTTTACCGAGGATATCCCTAACCGAACCAAAGTAGGTACACCGCAGCCAACATCCGAAAGTTATATTTTTGATACACAGCGCGATAGTGTTTATACTATTTCTAAAAAGATACCAGGCATAAAGGACCTGCCCGATTATGTAAAAGATTATCCCGACCAACTGGCCGACCGCACCGCAAAAAACCAGGATCGTAAACTGAACATCAGTGGCTTAAACTGGAGCGAAGATGGCAAAACCGCCGTTGTTATACTCACCGCGCAGGATTATAAGGACCGTTGGATAATGAAAGCTGACCTGGAAACCGGCATGCTGCTCCTGCTTGACCGTCAGCATGATAACGCATGGATAGGCGGCCCAGGCATTAACGGCTTTGGCGGCGGCAGTACCGGCTGGGTAGATAATAGGCATTTTTATTATCAGAGCGAAGCGACCGGCTACTCGCATATTTATGTGGTGGACGTAGTATCCGGCGATAAAAAACAGCTCACCAGCGGCAAGTTCGAAGTATCAAACCTGCGCCTATCTAACGATAAGAAGGGTTTTTACTTTACTGCCAATATAGAGCATCCGGGTATTACACACTTTTACCGTATCCCGGTAACGGGTGGTACACCTGTTAAACTGACCGGCATGAAAGGTGGTAATGAGGTAGAGCTTTCGCCCGACGAAAAATGGCTGGCCATACGCTACTCTTACTCCAACAAACCCTGGGAACTGTACCTGCAGCCAAACAAAGCCGGCGCTAAGCCCGTGCAGGTAACCACCTCTGCCACTGCTGAGTTTAACAGCTACCCTTGGCGCGAACCGGAGATGATCACCTTTAAAAACCGCTACGGCAGCGATATTTATGCCCGTGTATATCCCGCCAAAAACCCTGACGCTAACAAACCGGCAGTGGTATTTGTGCATGGCGCGGGTTACCTGCAAAACGTGCATTACTGGTGGAGCAGCTATTTCCGCGAGTATATGTTTAACAACCTGCTGGCCGATAACGGGTATACCGTGCTGGATATTGACTATACCGGCAGCGCAGGCTATGGCCGCGATATACGCACCGGTATTTACCGCCACATGGGTGGCAAGGACCTTACCGACCAGGTTGACGGCGTAAAATACCTGGTTGACCATTATGGCGTAAACCCAGCTCACGTGGGCCTATACGGCGGTTCGTACGGCGGCTTTATTACTTTAATGGCCTTGTTTACCACGCCCGATGTTTTTGCCGCAGGCGCGGGATTACGCAGTGTTACCGACTGGGCTAACTACAACCACGGCTATACCGCCAATATATTGAATGAGCCCTTTAACGACCCTAATGCATACAAGATCAGCTCGCCTATTTATTTTGCCGACGGCTTAAAGGGCCGACTGCTGATGTGCCACGGCATGGTGGATGATAATGTTAATTTCCAGGATATTGTTAAGCTAAGTCAAAAACTGATCGAACTGCACAAACATAACTGGGAACTGGCCGTATTCCCGGTAGAGAGCCACGGTTTTGTTGAACCGAGTAGCTGGACAGACGAGTACAGCCGTATTTTAAAGCTGTTTGATGAGACGTTGAAAGGCGCGAAATGATATCGGAAGACAGAGGTCAGATGTCAGATAAGTCGCTCGGTGAGTACCGAGCGGCTTTTTTATTTCGTAATTTTTGTTTTTAAGTGTCAATAAAACATTTTATATTTACCTCACCTTTTATCATACCGCTAATAATTTTTATTCCATTAAAACATACCATGAAATACATCCTGTATGTACTTTTATTCGCCGGCCTGTCAGTAAGCGCGCAAACCACGTTGAAATCCTTTCCGTTGCAACAGGTTAAATTACTGCCCGGCATATTCAAAGACGCCGAAAGTACCGATCTTAACTATATTATGGCACTTAAACCCGACAGGCTGCTGGCTCCCTACCTGCGCGAAGCGGGCCTTAAACCTAAAGCCGAAAGCTATACCAACTGGGAGAACAGCGGTTTAGACGGGCATATTGGCGGCCACTACCTGTCGGCCCTGGCCATGATGTACGCCTCTACCGGCGATCAGAAAGTGCTGGCCCGTTTAAACTACATGATAGATGAACTTAAAGCCTGCCAGGATAAAAACGGCGATGGTTACATTGGCGGTGTACCCGGAAGTAAAGAACTTTGGGCGCAGGTTAAAAAAGGCGACCTGTCAGGATTTAAAAAGAAATGGGTACCTTTTTATAACATCCACAAAACCTTTGCCGGCATACGCGATGCTTACCTCTATACCGATAATCAAACAGCAAAAGTCATGCTCATCAAATTTGCAGATTGGTTTGTTGATATCGCTAACAGCATCACGCCACAAAAAATGCAGGAAATACTGCAAACCGAACATGGCGGCGTTAACGAAGTGCTGGCCGATGTTTATTCCCTTACCGGGGATAAAAAATACCTGGGGGCGGCATATAGTTTTTCGCACCAGTCTATATTATTGCCATTAGAGAAGGGGCAGGATAAGCTGAACAACCTGCATGCCAATACCCAGATACCAAAGATAATAGGCTTTAAGCGCATTGCCGATGTAAATGCGGATACCGCTTACAACAAAGCGGCCCGCTTTTTCTGGGAAACCGTTATTACACACCGCACGGTAGCCATTGGTGGCAACAGTGTACGTGAGCACTTTAACCCTGCCGCTGATTTTACATCAATGATAACCAGCGAACAGGGGCCTGAAACCTGCAATACTTACAACATGCTTAAGCTCACCAAATCGCTCTTCCTATCCGATCCTAAAGTAAGCTATATGGATTATTACGAGCGGGCCCTATACAACCATATCCTCTCTACCCAGCACCCCGGCAAGGGAGGCTTTGTGTACTTTACTCCTATGCGCCCGGGCCATTACCGGGTATATTCGCAACCCGAAACCAGTATGTGGTGCTGCGTAGGTTCGGGTATGGAAAACCACGCCAAATACGGCGAGCTGATCTATGCTTACAACGATAACAACCTCTTTGTTAACCTGTTCATTCCATCGCAACTTACCTGGAAACAAAAAGGGCTAACGCTTACACAGCAAACCAACTTCCCCGAAAGTGAAAAAACCACGCTTACCGTTAATAATGTTAAGCCGGGCATTTTTGCCATCAATGTTCGTTATCCGGCATGGGTTAGCCCCGGGCAAATGCAGGTGCGTATTAACGGCAAGCCGTTTATCGTGACAGCTTCGCCATCAAGCTACATCAGTATTAACCGGGCCTGGAAAAAAGGCGATGTGATAGAACTTATGCTACCCATGCACAACAGCGTTGAAAAACTGCCCGATGGCTTAAAATACGAAGCCGTTATACATGGCCCCATTGTAATGGCGGCCGTGTTAGACAGCACCAATATGCCCGGTTTGTTTGCCGATGACAGCCGCATGGGCCATGTTGCGCAGGGCAAACTGTACCCTTTACAACAGATGCCCATGTTTGTAAGCAACACCACAAACGATGCCGACCTGGTTAAAGCCCAACCCGGTGCGCCGCTGACTTTTAGTGCGGCTAACCTGATATACCCGGCTAAATACAGCAACCTTACCCTGGTACCTTTTTATAAGATACACGATGACCGCTACATTGTTTACTGGCAGCGCGAAACACCGGAAAGTGTGGCCGCCATCCAAAAAAAGATGGCTGAACAAGAATCAGAAAAAGCTAAGCTTGCGTTGATGACTATTGATATGGTTACTCCCGGTGAACAACAGCCCGAGTCTGACCATTTTATGGAAAGCTTAAACTCAAACACCGGCGTTAACCACGACAGGCATTGGCGCGATACCCGCTCCTATTTCAGCTATAAACTAACGGATAAAGCCAAACAAGCAACAACCCTGCGCATAACTTACTTTGGCAGCGACAAGGGCCGGGACTTTTCCATTCTGCTGAACGATCAGCCTATAGCCGCCGTCAAACAAGACGGCAGCCACGGCAACGATTTTTATACCGAAGATTACCCTATTCCGGCATCTCTGCTCAGTACATCAACCGGAACACTAACCGTAAAGTTTAGCGCTACAGCAGGCTCTGTGACAGGTGGAGTATATGAAGTGAGGTTATTGAAGAGGTAGTGTACAACCATAAGGCCCCTGTCGGGTTAAGCAAAGGCTGGCGTTTTTTATTTAAACTGCCTGAATGCATAAAAAAACTGCCTGAAATAGCTGTATACCGGGTATTTATCTATACCCTTAAAACCATAAACGGGCTGCTCATTAAGCGGCATATAGGTGGTTTTCCAGATAGTATCCCATACTGAAAACTTGGTTGAATAATTACAGCCATGGCCCGGCACATTTATATGGTGATGCCAGCGGTGCAGTTGCGGCCCGTTAAAAAAATAAAGCAGCTTACCTTGCTTAACATTAATGTTCGAATGATTATACATCCCCCAAACGGCATCCATGGTGCCTTTTATAATAGCAACTTCGGGACTGGCACCTAATAGTATGATGGGCGCAAACTCAAAGGTTTGCGCTATCAATATCTCCAGCGCATGCGATCGTGAGCCAACAAGCCAGTCAACCTCAGGGGTGGCGTGGGCAGCCTCGTGCGTGCGCCATAAAAAACGGTTGGTATGCTGCAGGCGGTGAAACCAGTATTGCCACAGGTCATGACTCAGCAAAAACAATAACACCTGCCAAAACAGCGGCCAGTTACTGATGAGATGTAAGCCCGATACCGCCCCGTTATGATTTAAAGAACGGATAATAAAGGCGATAACAATACCCAAAAAATAACTTTGTACCAGCGTATACCAAAAAAAATCCATCCAATAGCCTTTTCTGAATACTTTATAGCCTTTTTGGTATGGAAATATGCGTTCTAAAATGGTGAGCACAATGGCCCAGCCAATAATAATGATAAACGAAATATATTCTAACCGCATGTATATTGCTTGTTTATATGCAAATATAAATGCTTAGCTGATAATATATTACCGTAAAAATACGGTAATATATTATCAGTAATCGCTGCTATTTCTTCGCGGCGTTCAATACTTCGGTGTTCAGCCGGATGTATTCGGTGCTCTTGTCGGTCTCGGCGGCTTTAATACCTTCTGTGGCGGTAATGGCGGCACCGGCTTTATCACCCATTTTTAACTGTACACGGGCTTTCCAAAGCCTTGTAACCATGGGCGAAAAGCCCTTGTCTTTTTGCAGTTCTTCGGCCCAGGCCAATGCCTTGGTCATGTCCTTATCATTATTGTAATAGTAGATAATTGCCGCATAATATGGCTTTTTAGGGCTTTGCATAGCCGAGTCGATCCTCGCCATAACACGTGCATCAATATCGGTGGTCATATGGAGCGTCAGGCCGGTATGTTCCCAGGTCAGGTGCAGTTCGCCTGTGGTTGGAAACATATTCTCAAACTGCATGGTGAATGTTTCTACGTTCTCTTTCAGTTTGGCAGGCTTAACAGTAAAGCGCAGGTAATCGTCGGCAGCATTATAAGTATAAGCGCCCCATGTTTTACTGGTTTTACTCAAAATGATCGTCCACTCGCCTTCGCCCGGAATGCTGAACAAGCCGTAAGTGCCCGCAGCAACTTTATGGCCTTCTAATGTTACATCATCAGTAAATTTTATAGTAGTTGCCGAGTTGGCACCTGTGCGCCACACCGCATTATATGGCTCGGTATAACCGAATATTTTACGACCCTTTACATTCGGGCGTGAGTAGGTTAAGGTGATTTTACCCAGGCCAAATTCCTGCATGATAATTTGGGTTGAACTTGGCGCAGGGGTTAACTGGGCGT
>Ga0207690_10000496_pt1 | contig 25421 bp, 26 predicted proteins | sample KBSC23metaG_FD_184315 | JGI IMG/M metagenome (GOLD analysis project Ga0207690, IMG submission 184315) | Corn rhizosphere microbial communities from Kellogg Biological Station, Michigan, USA - KBS C2-3 metaG (SPAdes) (version 2) | ecosystem: Host-associated > Plants > Roots > Rhizosphere > Soil ...
GACGGTGACGGTCTGGCCCTTGCGGTAGGTGTCGCCCTGCATCGGGTCGCCGGCGAGTTGCTTGATGCCGAGCGAGATGCGTTCCTTCTCGACGTCGACGTCCAGCACCTTGGCCTTGACCATGTCGCCCTTGTTGTACTTGGCGATGGCTTCCTCGCCCGGCGTGGCCCAGTCGAGGTCGGAAAGGTGCACCATGCCGTCGATGTCGTTGTCGAGGCCGATGAACAGACCGAACTCGGTGGCGTTCTTGACCTCGCCTTCGACGGTCGAGCCGATCGGGTGAGCCGCCACGAAGGCGTCCCACGGATTGGCCATGGCCTGCTTGAGGCCAAGCGAGACGCGGCGCTTGGACGGATCGACGTCCAGCACGACGACTTCCACTTCCTGGGAGGTGGAGACGATCTTGCCGGGATGGACGTTCTTCTTAGTCCAGCTCATCTCGGAGACGTGCACCAGGCCTTCGACACCGGGCTCCAGCTCCACGAAGGCGCCGTAGTCGGTGATGTTGGTGATGCGGCCGGTGAACTTCGCGCCCACCGGATACTTGGCCTCCACGCCGTCCCACGGGTCGGACTGGAGCTGCTTCATGCCGAGCGAGATGCGCTGGGTGTCGGGATTGATCTTGACGATCTGCACCTTGACCGTGTCGCCCACCGCCAGCACCTGGCTCGGGTGGTTGACCCGCTTCCAGCTCATGTCGGTGACGTGCAGCAGGCCGTCGATGCCGCCCAGGTCCACGAACGCGCCGTAGTCGGTGATGTTCTTGACCACGCCTTCGCGGACTTCGCCCTCTTGAAGCTGGCTGACCAGCTCGGTGCGCTGTTCGGCGCGGGCTTCTTCCAGGATGGCGCGGCGGGAGACGACGATGTTGCCGCGCGGGCGGTCCATCTTGAGGATCGCGAACGGCTGCTCGCGGCCCATGAGCGGGCCGACGTCGCGCACAGGGCGGATGTCGACCTGGCTGCCCGGCAGGAAGGCCGAGGCGCCGCCGAGGTCGACGGTGAAGCCGCCCTTCACGCGGCCGACGATGGCGCCCATCACCGGCTCGTTGCGCTCGTAGACGGCCTCCAGGCGCGTCCAGGCTTCCTCGCGGCGGGCCTTGTCGCGCGACAGCACGGCTTCGCCCATGGCGTTCTCGACGCGCTCGAGGAAGACCTCGACGGTGTCGCCGACCTTGATCGGGTCCTTGCCCTCTTCCTCGCCGAACTCCTTCAGCGAGACGCGGCCCTCGGTCTTGAGGCCCACGTCGATGATCGCGATATCCTTTTCGATCGCCACGACCTTGCCGTGGACAACCTGGCCTTCCATGAAGTCGCGGCCGCCCATGGACTCGTCGAGGAGCGCCGCAAAGTCGGCCTGCGAGGGATTGAGGCTCATATCGTCAGCCATAGTGTTCTTTCATTTCGAATGACGTGCGATCCGCGCGCCAACAGGCGTCGGACGGAATCCCCACGTCGGGTTAGGGGTTGAACCGAAGGCGCGAGGGATACCCCGCGCTTAAGTTAAGTCTGCCCGCAGCCGTACGAGGGCCCATCGCCTCGTAGGGAAGGACGCGTTGGGATTACCGCGGCGAGCCTTCCTATTCGGGAGAGGTCCACCGGGCGCGCGCCGCCTCGACGATGCGGCGGGCCGCATCGGCGGCCTGCGATATACTCATTTCCGAGGTGTCCAGCAAGACGGCGTCGGGCGCGGGCCTCATCGGCGCGGCGTCGCGGCCCCCGTCGCGCGCGTCGCGGCGGCGGATGTCCTCCAGCACGTCTTCGTAAGCCACGGCCTCGCCCTGGCCCTTGAGTTGGGTCCAGCGGCGGTGCGCACGGACCTCCGGCGTGGCGGTGACGAAGAGCTTGGCCGGCGCGTCCGGGGCGATGACCGTGCCGATGTCGCGGCCGTCCAGCACCGCGCCGCCCTCCTGGTGGGCGAAGGTGCGCTGGAACTCGAGCAGCGCGTCGCGCACCCGGGTGTGGACCGCCACGCGGCTGGCCGCCTCGCCCGCCGCGCGCGTGCGCAGCTGCGGATCGGCCAGCTGGTCGGCGGTGAGCAGGACCGCGGCCGCCGCGGCGGCTTCCGGGTCGCCGAGATCCTCGCCGGCCCTCTGCATCAGGACGCCGACGCAGCGGTAGAGCAGGCCGGTGTCCAGCACCGGCAGGCCGAAGGCCGCGCCCAGCCGCGTCGCGATCGTCCCCTTGCCCGAGGCCGCCGGCCCGTCGACAGCGATCACGAAGAAGCGCAGCGGCGCGTCTTCCCTCACCCCTCGATCTCCGCGCCGAGGCTGCGCATGAGGGGCAGGAAGCCCGGGAAGCTGGTGGCGATCATGCCGGGTTCGTCGACGGCGACGGGGGCGTTGGCGGCGAGGCCGAGGATCAGGTGGCTCATGGCGATGCGGTGGTCACCGTGGGTGGCGACCTGCGCGCCGCCGGCGACGGGGTGGTTGGCGCGGACGGAGCCCACAACCGTCAGGCTGTCGGGACCCTCCTCGACCCCGACGCCGCAGGCGGCGAGGCCGGCGGCCATGAGCGCGATGCGGTCGCTTTCCTTGACGCGCATCTCGCCGATGCCGCGCATGACGGTCGGCCCCGAGGCGCAGGCCGCGGCCACGGCCAGGATCGGATATTCGTCGATCATCGAGGGCGCGCGCTCCGGCGGCGTCTCGACGCCGGTGAGCTCGGAATACCGCGCGGTCACGTCGGCGACCGTCTCGCCGCCCTCCTCGCGCACATTGGCGACCGAGAGGTCGGCGCCCATGTCGCCCAGGGTCTCCAGCAGGCCGATGCGCAGGGGGTTCAGCAGCATGCCCTCGACCGTCACCTCCGAGCCCGGGACGATCAGGGCGGCGACCAGCGGGAAGGCGGCCGAGGACGGGTCGCCCGGCACGCGCACCCTGGCGCCCACGAGCGCCTGGCCGCCCGGCAGCACGATGCGGCGGCCCGCGCCTTGCTCGATCACCAGGACCTCGGCCCCAAAGGCGCGCAACATGCGCTCGGTATGGTCGCGGGTGGCCTCCGGCTCGATGACCTCCGCACCGCCCTCGGCGTGCAGGCCCGCCAGCAGCACGGCGGACTTCACCTGCGCGGAGGGCTCGGGCAGGACATAGGCGATGCGCTTCAGGCCGCCGCCCTTCAACGTCAGCGGCAGCCGGCCGCCGGCGCGGCAGATCCAGGTCGCGCCCATTTCGCCCAGCGGCCTCAGCACCCGGTTCATCGGCCGCCCGCGCAGGGAGGCGTCTCCGGTGAAGCCGGCGGCCAGGTCGAAGCCGGCCGCGGCGCCCATGATCAGCCGCACCCCGGTGCCGGCGTTGCCGCAGTCGATGACGTCGGCCGGCTCGGCGAAACCGCCCTGCCCCTCGATCCGCCAGCGCCCCTCACCCAGCCGCTCGACGCCCGCGCCGAAGGCGGCCATCGCCTGCGCCGTGCGCTTCACGTCGTCGCCCTCGAGCAGGCCCTCGACCTCGGTCACGCCACGCGCCAGCGCGCCCAGGATGAGCGCGCGGTGCGAGATGGATTTGTCCCCCGGCGCGCGCAGCCGGCCCCTCAGCGGGCCGCCGCGCCTGGCCGTCATCGCAACCGCGGCCGGACCGGCCGCCGGGGCGGTCACTTTCGCCGCCGTCATCTTGTGGAAACGAGCCTCCGCAGGCTTGCGGTTTCGAGAGGGGGGTTTGCTTTTGACAGCCGCCCCCGTGCGTGGCAAGGGAGCCCGCTTCGCGAACGCGCCCCCACATTTTAAGGATCATCGCCTTTGGCCAATCCCGAGCTGGGCTCCAAACAGGTCTGCCCCAACTGCCAAGCGAAGTTCTACGACCTCACCAAGCGCCCGGCGCACTGCCCGAAGTGCGACACCGAGTTCGACCCTGACGAGGCGGTGCGCAACCGCCGCGTCCGCGCCCGCGCCACCACGCCGGAGCCCGAGGTGGAGGAAGAGCGCGACGACCAGGTGAAGGACGATACCGAGGCCGAAGACGACGAAGAGGAAGAAGATGTCGTCACTCCCGAGCTCGACGAGGTGATCGACGAGCCGCCGCTGGCCGGCGACGACGACGAGGACGCCGCCGAGCCGAGCCCGGCGGTTTCCGAGGACCTGGGCGAGTTCAGCGACGAGGAAGAGGTCGAGGACGACGCCGACGTGCCGTTCCTGGAAGAAGATGAGGACGACGACTTCGACGATTCCGAGATCGAGGGCCTGCCCGACGAGGGAGACGTCGACGACCGCTGAGGCGGCGGTTCCGGCCCGCGGCGAAAAACCCCAATCGGCGGGCTTGATCGCGTGAGGCTGTTTGAATAGGTTCCGCGCCTTCCCGGCAACCGCCCTCGAGCGGCCCGGCGGGAAGACCTGAAGACCTTGGGGCTATAGCTCAGCTGGTAGAGCGCTTGAATGGCATTCAAGAGGTCAGCGGTTCGACTCCGCTTAGCTCCACCATGAAGGCCCGCAGCTCACGCTGCGGGCCTTCGCCTTTTTGGGGGATGGACCTCCTAGCCCGCTTTGCAGTTCGGAAGAACCTGCGGAGAGGCCGAAGACCGGGGGCGCCTGAGAGCCTGTGGTGGGCGCCTAGCTGACGGTGTCCTCGCGGATCGTTCGGCGCGCGATCCAGAAGCAGGCGAAGGCGACCAGGCCCACGAGGGTGCTGAAGATCAGGGCCCAGCGGACGCCGTCACCGACCTCCGCGGCGCAGACGGCCTTGGCGGCGCCGGCGGCGGTCTTGCAGGCGTGGACGTCCAGGCCCTGGGCCGCGAGTGCGGTGTTGGCCATGAAGTCCGAAAGCGCGCCGACCGCGAGCGGCCCGAGGCCCAGGCCGATCAGGTTGATGATGAAGAGCAGGATGGCCGCCGCGGTGGCCCGCATGTGCGGCGGCGCCACCGACTGGCCGGTGGCGTAGACCGGGCCGTACCACAGAGTTCCCAGGAGCGCGTTGACCGCCAGCAGGCCGAAAGCCGCCAGGGCCGAGGGCACGGTCACCGCGGCGATGTAGACCGGGATGGTCAGCAGGGAGGCGACCGCCGGGGTGACCATGTAGGCGCGCAGGTCCTTGCGCCCGAAGCGGTCGGCGATCACCCCGCCCAGCAGCGCGCCGGCCGTGCCGGCCGTCCCCGCCAGGATGCCGAGCGCCAGGCCCACGAAGCCGCGGGACTGCAGGTTGAAGCCCAGCAGGTCGCCGAAGACCTCGGCCAGGCGGGCGACCTCGGCGGTGTGGTTGCGGAAGAAGAACGAGGCGGTGAAGGGGGCGTGGCCATAGCCGATGAAGGCCTTGATCGCCGCGGCGAAGGCGATGAACCAGAAGGTCGGCTTGCCGGCCAGGAACCGCAGCGTCTCGGCGAAGGTGGCGGTGGCGGCCTGCACCTGGGCGGCGTGGCGGGCCAGCCGTGCGCGGGGCTCCTTCAGCGTCAGGAAGGCCAGCAGGGCGAAGGCGAGGCCCGGAAGGCCGGCGACCAGGAAGGCCGCACGCCAGCCATAGGCGTCGGCCACCAGGCCGCCCAGGATGAGGCCGAGCAGGCCGCCGATCGGCGTGCCCATGGAATAGAAGGCAAGCGCCGAGGCTCGCTTCTCCTTGGGCACATAGTCGACGATCAGCGAATGGGCCGGCGGCGTGCAGCCCGCCTCGCCCACGCCTACCCCGATCCGGTAGAGGATCAGCTGCCAGAAGTTGCCCGCCGTGGCGCAAAGCGCGGTCATGCCGCTCCACACGGTGACCGAGGCGCCGATGATCGCCGCGCGGTTCCGGCGCTCGGCGAGCCGGGCGATCGGGATGCCCAGCACAGTGTAGAAGATGGCGAAGGCCAGCCCGCCCATCAGGCCCATCTGGGTGTCGGTGAGCCTGAGCTCGAGCTTGATGTCCTCGACCAGGATGTTGAGCACCTGGCGGTCGAGGAAGTTGACGATGTAGACCCCGAGCAGCAGCCACATCACATAGCTGGTGTAGGCCTTGCCGAACGGCGGGGCGTGGGCGGCGACGGTGGGCTCGAGGCCGGGGGCGGCGGCAGGCTCCAGGCCTGGGGCGGCGGCTTCGGCCATCGGGATCCTCGCGGGCGATTTCGGGACCCTAAGCTAGTGGGCCAAGCGGCCGCCGGCGCAAGGGGCTGGCTCGGCGCTGGCGATCACGGTATCGCGTGAAGGGCGCGGCAACCCGCGCGAGTGGACGTGGCCGGGCCATCCGGTGTTGATGAGGCGCCCGGACGCGTCGGGCGATGACCACCGTGGGAACGCCCGTGACCGTCCGAAGGCTCGCCCCAGTGAAGCGGCTAGCTCTAGCCCTCGTCCTGGCGGCGCTTTCGGCGGCCGCCTGCGACGAGGCCAAGCCGCGCCATCCGCCGCCCGACCCCTTCGCCGGGCCGCTCTCGCCGCCGGAAACGGGCGCGCCGAAGAAGGGGCAGTCCGAGGGCCTGCCCCGGCGGCCGGAGCCCGCCAGCTTCACCTTCGACCATATCGGCCAGGCCTTCGATCCGCTGAACGACCGGCCCGCCCGCACAGCCGCGGATCGCGCCATCACCTTCGACGGTTTCGCTTTCGACCCGGTCCGCAAGATCCCGGCCCACGCGGTCGACGTGGTGGTGGACGGCAAGGTCTATGGGGCGAGCTATGGCGCGGCGCGAACCGACGTGGCGGGCTATTTCAAGGCGCCGGTGCTGACCGACGTCGGCTTCAGCGTGACCCTGCCGGCCAGGAGCCTGGCGGCCGGCGCGCACACCGCCTCGATCAGGGTGGTGGCCAGCGACGGTGCGGCCTACTTCCAGGGCCCCTCGATCCCCTTCGAGGTGCGATAGGGGCCCGGCGCCGGCGCATTGAATTTGCACGCTGCAACCCCCACGTAACTCTTTGTCCGGTCGAGCCGTGCCGCTTCTGGGCGGATCGGCCGGAGAGTCGCTTTCGACAAGGACTCTTGAGGATGAACAGGTCGGTACTCTTCGACAGCCCGTTCCTTTTGGGCTTCGAGCACACCCGTAGTCTCATCGAACGCGCCGCCAAGGCGGCCGCCGAGAGCTATCCCCCTTACAACGTGGAGGATCGCGGAGACGGCGGGATCCGCATCACCCTGGCCGTCGCGGGTTTTTCGCCCGAGCAGCTGGAGGTGAGCATCGAGGACCGGCAGTTGACGGTCATGGGCAAGCGCGACGGCAACGCCGGGCGGCCCGAGGACGCCTTTCTGCATCGCGGCATCGCCGCGCGCGGGTTCATCCGCAGCTTCGTCCTTGCCGATGGCATGGTCGTTGAAGAGGCAAGCCTCGAACACGGCCTGTTGCACATAGATCTGGCGAGGCCCGAGCCCGAAAAGCGGGTGATCCAGGTGCCAATCCGCACCGGCGGCTAGACAAGATCTCAAGTGTTCAAAACGGGACGTCCGGATGTCCGGCGCCCCAGACATCGGACGGCCGGCTGAACCGGCGACCGTTCGAGGCGTTGAGTTTTACGGAGGTGGTCATGATGACGCCTATTCTTTCGACTGAAGCCTTTGCCGCCCTTGGCGCGCCCAACCTTGTCTATGTGCGCCCGGTGAGCGGAGCGGAGATCCTGGCCAGCGTGCCGTCCGCCCAGGTGCAGGGCTTCGAGTTGAGCCCCGACCAAACCCTCTATGCCGTCCACCGCGCCGACGGCGAGCGCCTGGCGGTGCTGACCGACCGCGACAGCGCGGTGGCCGCAGCCCTGGCGCACGAATTGGCGCCAGTGTCGGTGCACTAGGAGTTTCCTTGTCCGATCCAGCGGGCGCGTAGGCGTTGCTGGCCTAACCGCCAAGCGCGCCAAGGACGCCAAAGGTCTGTGGCGGCTGCGAGCGCGCGGTCGGCCGGAAAACTTGGCGGACTTGGCGTCTTGGCGGTTTTCTTACGAGCCGTCGCAGCAGCGACGGCTCGGAATTCACGCCGCGGAGGGCCTTGAGGCCTGGATGGGGTCCTGGACGAGCAGGGCGTGGATGGCGTCGGCGGTGCGGGCCTGGCGCAGTTGCTGGCGCAGCTCGGACTGCCGCAGGAGGCGCGACACCCGAGCCAAGGCGCGCAGGTGCTCGACGCCCGCCGATTCCTTCGGCGCGAAGAGGGCGAAGATCAGGTCGACCGGCTGGTCGTCCACCGAATCGAACTCCACCGCATGGTCCAGCCGCACGAACACGCCGCGCAGACGGTCCAGGCCCTCAAGCCGTGCATGCGGGGCGGCGACCCCATGGCCCACGCCCGTGGAGCCGGCCTGCTCGCGATCGGTCAGCGCTTCAAGCACGTCGCCGGCGTCGAGATCAAAGTTGCGTGCGGCGATCTCGGCGATCACGGCGAGCGCTTGGCGTTTGTTGGCGGCGCTCACGCGGAGCGAGATCGCGTTGCGATCAAGTAGGTCGCCGATCTGCATGGTGTCTCAAAGCGCTCGCATTGCGTCGGGCTGTCCCGTGACGGCCCGGTAAATGAACGATGTCTCGAAGCGTTCCTTAAGCTTCGCCGGTTCCCTCCGGGGCGGCCCCGTTCGCCTTGGTGCGTTGGGGGTCGATCCAGCCGATATTGCCGTCGGGGCGGCGATATACCACGGACAATCCGCCGTGCGCTGCGTTCCTGAACACGATTGTTTGAGATTCCGTCAGGTCGAGCTCCAGCACCGCCATCGAAACGGTCATCAGTTCGATCGGCGTCTCGGTTTCGGCGATGACCATGGGCTCAGGAAAGGCCGTAGCCTCGTCGAGATCGTCGCCCTCGTCCTCGTCCGGCGCCTGTAGCACATAGTAGGCCGCGGTCTCCGCCTGGCGCGCGAGCGCCTGCGGATGGTGATCCTTCAGCCGGTTCTTGTAGCGGCGGATGCGCCTGTGCAGGCGAGCCATCGCAGCGTCGAAGGCCATGTGGGCGTCTCCGCCCAGGCCCTGGGTCGTGAGCTGCTGGCCCGACGCCAGGGTGACGGCGCAGTCCACCCGGAAGGAATGGCCCTCCCGGCTGACGACCACGTCGGCGCCGCCGCCCTCGCGATCGAAGAACTTGCCGATGCTGGAAGAGATTTCGTCGGAAACCCGCGAACGCAGGGCCTCGCCGACGTCGACATGCTTGCCGGTGACTTGGACTTGCATGGAGAGATCAACGCGCGCGGCGCCGGAAGGTGTCAAGCGATCGAAAGCGTCTCCAGCATATGCAGCGCCACGCGGGCGATCAGGTGCGCCGCCAGGACCAGCACCCCGCCGCTGAGGCAGGCCAGGGCATAGCCGAGGATCGCCAGGACGCCGTCTCGCTGCACCAGCGCGAGCGCCAGCACGCTGACCGAGGCGGCGGGCAGCATGTTGCCGAGCGGGATCGGCAGGATCAGGACCAGGGCCAGCACGGTGCACACCAGCCCGACGATCCTTTGCCCCCAGGCGCTGAACAGGAACAGCAGGCGCGGCCGCGACAGCGCCTCGGCCCGCTCCAGCCAGCGCAGCACCTTGGGAAGGCCGCGCTTGAGGTCGGCAGTGGCGATCGTCTGGTCGCGAACCTTGGCCGGCAGCCACGGCGCGCCCGCGCCGAACATCAGCTGCGGCGCCAGCAGCACGAGCGGCGCACCCAGCAGGGTCGTGCTGCCGGGCGGCAGGGGCAGGATGCAGAAGAGGCCGAAGATCAGCAGCAGGGCGCCCATCGCCCGTCCGCCGAAGCATTCCATCAGCTCGCCGACCGACACCGTCGGCGCCGCGCGCTCGGAAAGCTCCCGCAGGATTTCGGACAGGGACTGGCGCGAGGCCGACTCTGAAGACATGACGCCCATCTGGCGGATTGCCGTTCCGCAACCCAAGCGAATTCCACCCCTAGGCGGTTTCCTTCAGCCGGCGCCGGCGCTCGACCGACGAAGGGATGCGCATGGCCTCGCGGTACTTGGCGACGGTGCGCCGGGCGATGTCGACGCCGGCTTCCTTGAGGATGTCGACGATGGAGTCGTCGGAGTGGACGTCGCGTTCTCTGGCCTCGCCGTCGATGAGCTGGCGGATCTTGTGGCGCACGCTTTCCGCCGAATGCGCCTCGCCGCCCTCGGTGGCCTGGATGGCCGAGGTGAAGAAGAACTTCATCTCGAAGACGCCGCGCGGCGTCGCCAGGTACTTGTTTGAGGTGACCCGGCTGACGGTGGACTCGTGCATGCCGATGGCGTCGGCCACGGTCTTCAGGTTCAGCGGCCGCAGGTGCTCGACGCCATAGGCCAGGAAGGCGTCCTGCTGGCGGACGATCTCGGAGGAGACCTTGAGGATGGTCTTGGCCCGCTGGTCGAGGCTCTTCACCAGCCAGCTCGCCTGGGCGGCACAGTCCGAGACGAAGGTCTTTTCCTGGTCAGTGCGGGCCGAGGCGGTGACGCGGGCGTGGTAGCGCTGGTCCACCAGGAGCCGAGGCAGGGTTTCGGAGTTGAGCTCGACATGCCACAGGCCGCCCAGGCCCTCACGGACGTAGACGTCGGGGACCACCGCCTGCACAGGCTCGCCGCCGAAGGCCGCGCCGGGCCTGGGCGTCAGAGCCCGAAGCTCGGTCACCATCTCGCGCAGATCCTCGTCGTCGACGCCACAGGCCCGCTTCAGTGCGGCCATGTCGCGTTTCGCCAGCAGCGGCAGGTTGTCGAGCAGCGCGGCCATGGCCGGGTCGTACCGGTTGCGGTCCTTAAGCTGGATCGCCAGGCATTCGGCCACGTCGCGCGCGCAGACGCCGACCGGCTCGAAGCCCTGCAGGACGGTCAGGACGCGCTCCAGGAGGTCGATGCCGCAGCCCAGGCGCTCGGCCAGTTCCGGCAGCTCGGCGCGCAGGTAGCCACCCTCGTCGACGGCGTCGATCATCACGCTGGCGGCCGCCGCCTCCGCGCCCTTCAGGCCCGAGGCGGAAAGTTGGTCGTGGAGGTGCTCGTTGAGGGTCTTGTCGCGCGTCATCGCGCCTTCCAGCCCCTCAAGGTCGCCGTCGAAGGCGGTCCCGCCACGGCTGGCCTTGGACCAGTCGACCGAGGCGCCGGCCTCAGCCGCACCCATGTCGTGCTCGGCGTCTCCGGTCACCCGCTCGCCCGGCGAAGCCTCGTCGTGGGCGGTGTCCAGCTCGGCGCGGGCGCCGGCGTCGTCCATGCGGTCGGCAGAGACCTCGCCCGCGGCTTCGATCGGCGCCTCGGCCTCCGGCTCGGCGTCGCGTTCGTCGCGCTGGAGCAGCGGGTTGCGCTCCAGTTCGGCGTCCACGAAGGCTTCCAGCTCGAGATTCGACAGCTGCAGCAGCTTGATCGCCTGCTGCAGCTGCGGCGTGATGACCAGACCCTGGCCCTGCCGAATCTCCAAGCGAGCGCTGAGCGCCAAAACAGTTCCCCTTCGGCCCTTGGCCTGTTTCTTGCTGGGAACCTTAGCGGCGCGAAGACCACCGATTAGTTAATCCCCGCGGTTAATCCGGCGGACAATCCGCGCCGGCTCTCGGCTCGGCGGGCAAGGCGATGTAGGTTGCGCTCTGTCAGCAGGCTGGCAGGACACCCGATGCGACGCGCCGACCGACTGTTCCAGATCATCCAGGTGCTGCGGCGCAGCCGCCGGCCGGTGACCGCCGACGCCATGGCGGCCGAGCTGGAGACCTCCAAGCGCACCATCTATCGCGACATCGCCGACCTGATGGGCCAGCGGGTGCCGATCCGCGGCGAGGCGGGCGTCGGCTATGTGCTGGACGGCGGGTTCGACCTGCCGCCCCTGATGCTGACGCCGGACGAGATCGAGGCGGCGGTGCTGGGCGCCCAGTGGGTGGCCGGACGCGGCGACCCCGCGCTGGCGCGGGCTGCGCTCGACCTGATCGCCAAGATCGGGGCGGCGGTGCCCGAGCGCCTGCGGCCCTTCGCCCTGGAGCCGGCCACGCGCGCCTCGCCGCGCTGGAACGTCGCGCCGGACGGCCTGGACATGGCGCAGGTGCGCCATGCCATCCGCGGCGGCCGCAAGATCGCGCTGACCTATCGCGACGAGCAGGAGCGGACGAGCGAGCGGACGGTCTGGCCGTTCGCCGTCGGCTACCACGAGACCGTGCGGCTGATGATCGCCTGGTGCGAGCTGCGCACCGACTTCCGCAGTTTCCGCACCGACCGGGTGACCGGGGCGGAATTCCTGGAGGAGCGCTATCCCGAGCGTCCGGCGACCCTGCGGGCGTGGTGGCGCAAGGCGATGAACGAGAGATACGCCGGGAAGCACCACCATCGGGACACGGCGGCCGCGCCGTCGCCGGGCGCGCTCACCGAATAGGGTCGGTTCAGGTGAAGGTGTCGCCCAGATAGACGCGGCGGACTTCCGGGTCGTCGACGATTTCGTCGGGACGGCCCTCGAACAGCACCTCGCCGGCGTGGATGATCGAGGCGCGGTCGATGATGTCGAGCGTCTCCCGCACATTGTGGTCGGTGATCAGGATGCCGATGCCACGGCGTTTCAGATAGGCGATCACCTCACGGATGTCGGCGATGGCCAGAGGGTCGATGCCGGCGAAGGGTTCGTCCAGCAGCATGAAGGAGGGCTCGGAGGCGAGCGCGCGGGCGATCTCGACGCGGCGCCGCTCGCCGCCCGACAGGGAGATGGCCGGCGCATTGCGCAGGTGCTCGATGTGCAGCTCTTCCAGAAGCTCGGTGACGATCGCCCGGGCGCGCTTCCTGTCGCGTTCCCGCAGCTCCACCACCGCCATGACGTTCTCGCCGACGCTCATGCCGCGGAAGATCGAGGTCTCCTGGGGCAGGTAGCCGATGCCCATGCGGGCCCGCTGATACATCGGTTGGGCGGTGACGTTCTCGCCGTCGAGGTAGATCGCGCCGTAGTCGACGGGGATCAGGCCGGTGATCATGTAAAAGCAGGTCGTCTTGCCGGCGCCGTTGGGACCCAGCAAGCCCGCGACTTCCCCGCGGCCCAGGCGCAGGGACACGCCCTTCACGACCGGGCGACCGCGGAACGACTTGCCGATATTGTCCACCACCAGGCCTTCGCCGGCGAGGCCTGGACGGATGTCGAAACGTTCCGGCTTCAAGAGGTTCACCTGGCGCGCCAGCCCGTCACGGGCGGGGCTTGTCCTTCGGCTGGTCGGACGCTGTGTCCGAGTCCTTCGGGTAGAAGACGCCGCGCGGGCGGTTCTTGGCGTTGCGGCCCTTGCCGACGCCTTCGACGTGACCCTCGCCCGTCTGGGTGTTGTAGACCATCCTGGTGCCGCGCATCACGTTCTGGCCTTGGGCGGCGACCACGTCGCCGGTGATGGTGACCGTGGTGTTGGACGCGTCGTAGACGGCCGCATCGCCGCGCACCCGCCGGGTGGGGGTCACGAAATAGACCGAGCCCTTGGCGTCGATGGTCGCGAGGTCGCCGCAGCCGCCGCCGTCTGTCGCTCCGGCCTGCTTCGGCCCGCCTTTGGTGATCGTCATGTGGGCGGTGATGACGTCAGCGCGCAGGCGCAGGTTGCCCTGCAGCGCCTCGGCCGAGCCGCGCCAGGTCGTGCTGCAGTCCGCGTTGTGCGCTTCGGCCTCGTCGGCGACGATGTCGACCGGCTGTTTGGAATCGCCAAGCTGCGCCGCGGCCGGGACGGCGGCCAGCAGGGCCGCAGCCGACGCTGCGATCGCGGCCAGGCCTCTCATGCACGGTAAGGTCATTTGGGGCGGTAACCTCATTTGGAGCGGTCTCTGCCTCATTTCGGGTTCAGGACGGTATGTACGCCGCCTTTGAAAACCATGCGCGCGCCCTTGTCATAGACGCCATAGGACTTCGCCTGGATTTCGCCAAGCGGCCCAGCTCCGTGAATGGGGCCTGACCCGACCAGTTCCCCGGTGCGGGTGTCGAACAGCGAGGCGGCGGTGTCGAAAGCCGCGGTCGCGCCGGCGAGGCGAACGCCGCCGCTGACCTCCAGCTTGCGGGTGCCCTCGTGATAGATCCCTTTCGCGGCAGTGATCCGCAAGGGATCTGGACCTTCGTCGTCGAGCACGAGCGCGGGCCTGTCCAGGTAGACCTTCTGATCGTCCTGGTCGTCGCGCGTGGCCGAGACGGCGGTCAGCACATAGGGCCGCCCCCGATCGTCGCGCCCGACAAAGCGGGGGTTCACCAGCCGGATCGGGTCATTGGAGGAGGCCGGGTGCGCCGGCCGGGCGGTGAAGCTGTTGTAGGCCACCATGGCGGCCAGAGCCGCCAGGATCAGCGCGATCAGGGCCGGCAGCACAAGGCGCAGGACATGGATGAACCGCGAGCGCCGGCGCCAGCGCTGGATCGACGCCCGGCGGGCCGGGGCCGGGATGAGGGTGACTTCCGAAACCGCCATCGTCCGGCACGCTCAAGAATGCGCGAAGATGTCGACGTCTTCCCAGCCGGCGACGTCGAGCAGCGCGCGCTGCGGCAGGAAGTCGAAGCAGGCGCGGGCGAGGCCGTCACGCCGCTCGCGGACCAGCATCTCGTCGAGGCGGGCGCGTAGGGCGTGCAGGTGCAGGACGTCGGAGGCCGCGTAGGCGACCTGCTCTTCGCTGAGCCGGGCCGCACCCCAGTCCGAGCTCTGCTGGGCCTTGGAGAGGTCCACGCCCAGCAGTTCCTTGGTCACATCCTTCAGGCCGTGGCGGTCGGTGTAGGTCCGCGCGAGCTTCGAGGCGATCTTGGTGCAGTAGACAGGGGCCGTCACCACGCCAAGGTGCAGCCAGAACATGGCGATATCAAAGCGCCCGAAATGGAAGATCTTGGTCACCGCCGGATCGGTGAGCAGACGCTTGAGGTTTGGCGCGTCGTAGGTCGAACGGTCGAGCCGCACCACGTGGGCGTCGCCACGGCCATCGGAGAGCTGGACCACGCAGAGCGGATCGCGCCCGAGCCGCAGGCCCATGGTCTCCGAATCGATGGCGACGGCGCTCGCCCCGTCCAGCGCGCCGGCCGGCAGGTCGCCTTCATGCAGGAAGGTGGTCACCTTTTTCACACTGCTCCGCCGAACCCATCCAGCCCTCACTATAGAGAGTCGGACGCTGCCTAAGTAAGCACCGGCGAAGGTCCGCCAATAGAGGGCCGCCCGAAATCGGCATCGCAGTGCGGATGGCGCGCCCCGAAAGAGGCCTTCGCCATTCCATCCCCGCGGATGGTGCCCAGGAAAGGACTCGAACCTTCACGGCCGTTAAGCCACTGGCACCTGAAGCCAGCGCGTCTACCAATTCCGCCACCTGGGCCCGATCCGTCGGATCGCGCGAGGCGGCTTCCTTAAAGCCCCGCCTCAAGCGGGTCAACGGGGCGTATCAGCCCCCGATTGCAGCGGCGGGCGGCATCGTCTATCGGCAGGGCCATGCAGAACCTCGTCACCGTCTTCGGCGGATCCGGTTTCATCGGCGCGCAGGCCGTGCGCCAGCTCGCCAAGGCCGGCTGGCGGATCAGGGTCGCGGTGCGCAATCCGGCCGCCGCCTACGCCATGCGCCTGCATGGAGATGTCGGCCAGATCGACATCGTCCAGGCCAATGTCCGCAACGAGCCCTCGTTGCGCCGCGCGCTTGGCGGCGCGACGGCGGCGGTGAACCTGGTGGCGGTGATGCATGAGAGCGGTCGCCAGGGCTTCCAGGCGCTGCACGTCATGGGCGCGCGCAACGTCGCCACCGCCGCCAAGGCCGAGGGCGTGCGGCGCATGGTGCAGATGTCGGCGCTGGGCGCCGACGCAGCCTCGCCGTCGAAATACGCCCGTACCAAGGCCGAGGGCGAGATTGCCGTCCGCGAGATCTATCCCGACGCAGTGGTGGTGCGCCCTTCGATCGTGTTCGGGCCGGAGGACAGCTTCTTCAACCGCTTCGCCGCCATGGCGCAGATGAGCCCGGTGCTGCCGCTGATGGGCGGCGGCCACACCCGCTTCCAGCCGGTGTTCGTGGGCGATGTCGGCAAGGCGCTGGCCCGCGCGGTAGCCTCGAGCGACACCGCCGGCCAGACTTATGAGCTCGGTGGCCCGGCGGTCTTGAGCTTCCGCCAGATGATGGAGCTGATGCTGGCCGAGATCGGTAAGCGGCGGATCCTGCTGCCGCTGCCTTGGCCGGTCGCAGGCCTGATCGGCGCGGGCGGCGACCTGGCCGGCATGCTGATCACGCCGCCCATCACTTCGGACCAGGTGAAGCTGCTGAAGGCCGACAATGTCGTCAGCGGGGCCCATCCTGGCCTGGTCGAGCTCGGGATCACGCCCACGACGCTGGAGGCGGTGCTGCCGAGCTACCTCTACCGCTACCGCAAGGGCGGCCAGTACGCCGACCAGGAAGACCGCGAACTGGCCGCGATCTAGCCCAAGGTGAGCAGGGCGAGCCCGATCCCGCCGATGGCGATGCGCAGCCAGCCGAAGGGGGCGTAGCCGCGGCGGGTGACGATCCGCAGCATGGCGCGGATCACCGCCAGCGCCACGACGAACGACACCGCAAAGCCGATCGCCACCAGGCCCATGTGGCCGTTGGCGAGCTCGTGGCGGTTCTTCCAGGCGTCGACGGTGAAGGCGCCGGCCATCACCGGAATGGCCAGGAAGAAGGAGAACTCGGCCGCCGCCCGCTTCTCCACGCCCATCAGCATCGAGCCCACGATGGTCGCGCCAGAGCGGGAAACGCCGGGGATCAGGGCCAGGCACTGGAAAACCCCGATGGCCAGCGACGTCCAGAGCGGCAGGGCCATGGCGTCGTTGCGGGTCGGATGCGGCGCGAAGCGGTCGATCAGCAACAGCACCACCCCGCCGATAATCAGAGAAATGCAGATCATCCGGGGGCTTTCGAACAGCACCTGCTTGATCAGGTCGTGGAAGGCCAGGCCGAGGACGGCGGCCGGTGCGAAGGCGATCAGCACGCTGAGCACGAAGCGACGCGCCCGCGGATCGGACGGCAACCGCAGCAGGACGTTCCACAGCCGCCCGAAATAGAGCCCCACCACAGCCAAGATCGCGCCCAGTTGGATCAGGACGATGAAGGTGTCCCAGTTGGCGTCGGGGAGGCCCAGGGCCTGCTTAGCCAGGAGCAGCATGCCGGTGGAAGAGACCGGGATGAATTCCGTCAAGCCTTCGACGACGCCAAGGATGACGGCGTAGATCCAGTCGGACATCTCGTTCCCCGAAATCGGCCCCACGCCCCAACGCGCTCCAGGCCGGTGGGCTTAAGGAATGGGGAACTATGGTGAAGAAGGGGTTTATCGGCCTTTCCCCTCGCCGCCGCAAAAACCGGCGTATATCCCTGTCGCACGAACGGCAGTTGGGAATTGAGGCATGGCGTCGGCTGAGGTCCGCCAACCGGACGTGAGCGCGCAGGTGCAGGCGGCCCTGCAGCGGGGCGACCGCGTGGCCGCCCTGGCCCTGGTCGCCGAAGCCGAAAAGGCCGCGCCGCAAGACATCGGGTTGAAGCTGCAGCGGGCGATGGTCAGCCGGGCGATCGGCGACCTGCCGGGGGCCCTGGCCGCGCTCGAGGCGGCGCTGCAGATCGACCCTTATGACTATGTCGCCCTGCTCTCCAAGGGTGCGGTCGTCGAGCGGATGCATGGGGAGCGGGAGGCCGCCGCGGTCTACAGGAACGCGCTGACCATCGCCCCGCCGGAGGACAAGCTGCCGGCGCCGCTGAAGGCGCCGACCGAGCGGGCGCGGCGGGTGGTGGCCGACACCATGGCGGCGCTGGAGGCGCACCTGAAAGCGCGAACGGACGCGGTGAAGGCTGACTGCTCGGAAGCCGGTCGCCGCCGGTTCGACGAAAGCGTCGGCATCCTGGCCGGACGGGCGCGCGTCTATAACCAGGAGCCCCTGCTGCTGCACTACCCGCGGCTGCCGGCGATCCCGTTCTACGATCGGGCGCTGTTCCCGTGGCTGGCGGAGCTGGAGGCGGCGACCGAAACCATCCGCGGCGAGCTGGAGGGTGCGCTGGCAGCGGCCAGGGACGATTTTTCGCCCTACATCGCCTACCCCAAGGGCGCGCCGGTCAACCAGTGGGGCGAGCTCAACCACTCGCGGCGCTGGAGCTCGTTCTTCCTGTGGAAGGACGGGACGCGGCAGGACGCCGCCTGCACGCTCTGCCCGAAGACCGCCGCCCTGCTGGAGAGCCTGCCGATGGCCCGCCAGCCCGGCTATGCGCCGACCGCCATGTTCTCGGCGCTGGAGGCGCACACGCGGATCCCGGCGCACACGGGCTCGACCAATGTGCGCCTGCTCTGCCACCTGCCGCTGATCCTGCCCGGGCCGGCGCGGTTCCGCGTGGGGGCCGAGACCCGCGACTGGAAGATGGGCCAGGCCTGGGTGTTCGACGACACCATCGAGCACGAGGCTTGGAACGACGCCGACCAGTTGCGGGTCATCCTGATCTTCGACGTCTGGAACCCTTTCCTCGACGAGGGGGAGCGCGAGCTGGTCAATGCGCTGTTGGCCGCGCGCCAGGAGTTCTTCGCGCCCTAGCTGAACTCTGGCTCCGGGCCGACATAGCGGGCGCGGGGGCGGATCAGGGTGTCCGCCTGGCCCTGCTCGATGGCATGGGCGATCCAGCCGGCGCAGCGGGCGACGGAGAAGAGGGCGAAGGGCGCGTCGTGCGGCAGGCGCAGCGCCTCGCAGCCGGCCATCAGGGTGAAGTCGACGTTGGGCGCGAGGCCGGTCACCGCGAGCACGGCCTCCTGCAGGGCCTTGAGCTCGGGCGGCGGGCTGAACCGCTCCAGCAGCGCCGCGGCGCGCGGGTCGCTGTCCGGGTAGAGCATGTGCCCGAAGCCCGGCAGCGCGCGGTCCTCGACCAGGCGGTTGGCGATGGCCTGGCGCGGGCCGAGCTGGACGGCTTCGGCGGCGAAGGTGCGCACCGCCTGGGTGGCGCCCCCGTGGCGCGGGCCGGAGAGCGTCGAAAGGCCCGCGAGCGCGGCGGCCGAGAGCGACGCGCCGGTGGAAGCGGCCACGCGGGCTGCGAAGGCCGAGGCGTTGAGCTCGTGGTCGGCGACCAGCACCAGGATGCGGCGGATCAGGTCCGCGCCTGGGCCGCCCGGGCCAAGCCCCCAGGCTAGCGCCAGGCGGTTGTGGATCGCCCCGCCGCCGACCTCGCCCGCCACGGCGTCGGCCAGCACGTCCAACAGCGTTGCCGCTTCCACGGCGAGCACCAGCGCGTTGCGGCCCCGGGCCGGTGGGTCGCTTCCCGCTCGGGCGGCGAGCGCCAGGTAGGCGCGAGTGCGCATGTCCGGATGACGCGGCGTGTCGGGCCGCTCCGTGCGCTTCAGCGCCGCGCCGTGGCCGCCGCGCAGCAGGCGAGCCACCGACTCCAGCGTCTCGGTCTCGGCCAGCCGGATGGCATCGCGACCGCGATAGAACAGCCGCCCGCCGGCGACGGTGGTGATTTCCGAGGACAGCACGGGCTCGCCCCAGGCAATGGCGCCGACCGCCACGTCGGAAACCTTGCGGCTGCGGGACTTGCGCTGGGCCAGGGCTGCGATGTCGGCCGCCCGATAGAGGCTGCGGCGCGGGTCGCCGGGGTCGGGCCGCACCTGCACGCGGCCGCGGCTTACATAGGCGTAGAGCGTCTGCGGGCGCACGCCCAGGCGATCCCGGGCGTCCTCGGCGGCGATCCAGTCGGCGGTGGCAGGCATATATTGATTATATTGATCAAGATTGACGATATCAGTCTTAGCCCCTTTCTGACGCCCGACAAGCAGGATCTGGAGACCGGTCATGTCGGATGGATTGGAAGGCGTCGTCGCTGCGGACACCGTGCTGTCGGCGGTCGACGGCCAGGCTGGGCGACTGATCATCCGAGGCCGCTCGCTGGACGAACTGGCCGGGCGCACGACCTTCGAAGAGGTGACGCGCCTGCTCTGGGACGGCTTCTTCGATCGCCTGCCCGACGATCTGGCGCCAGCCCTGGCGGCGGCGCGGCTGGAAGTGTTCGCCGAAGTCTCGGCGCTGGACACGGGCCTCCTCGATCGAACGCCGATCGAGGCGATGCGCGCGCTCACAGCCCGGCTGGCGGACGGCGATGACCTGAGTGTCGCGCTGCGGCTGGTTGCAGCGCCCTCGGTATTCACCGCCGCCGTGGTGCGCGCCCAGGCCGGCGAGGCGCCGGTGCGGCCGGACCTGGCGCTGGGCCACGCCGCCGACACCCTGCGGATGCTGCGCGGCAAGGCCGCCAGCCGCCCCGAAGTCGAGGCCCTCGACACCTACCTCGTGACCGTCAGCGACCACGGACTCAACGCCTCGACCTTCGCTGCACGGGTGATCGCCTCGACTCAGGCGGGGCTGGCCTCGGCGGTGCTGGGCGGGATCAGCGCGCTCAAGGGTCCGCTGCACGGCGGCGCGCCCGGACCGGTGATCGAGATGCTGGACGCCATCGGCGAGCCCGGGAACGCGCGGGCCTGGATCGAGGCGGCCCTGGCGCGCGGCGACCGGCTGATGGGCTTCGGCCACCGCGTCTATCGCGTGCGTGACCCACGCGCCGATGCGCTGAAGGCCGCCGTCCGCCGCCTGACGGAGGGCTCCAACGTCATGCCCGGACGCCTGGCCTTCGCCGAGGCGGTGGAGGCCGCGGCGCTCGCGATCCTCAAGGAGAAGAAGCCCAACCGGCCGCTGGACACCAATGTTGAGTTCTATACCGCCCTCTTGCTCGAAGCCCTTGCCTACCCACCGTTCGCCTTCACCTGCGTGTTCGCGACAGGGCGGGTCGCGGGCTGGATCGCCCACGCCCGCGAGCAGCTGGCCGGTGGCCGCCTTATCCGTCCGCAGTCGCGCTATGTGGGGCCAGCGCCGCGGCAGCCAGCGTGAACTGAGAGTCGTTCGCGCTGGCTTGCGCCGGCGCGCCCACTAGATTCGCGGGATGACGTCCGTCCCCACCATGCCCGCGGCTGCGACCGCCGCCCTGACGCGGCGGGTGACGCTTTATTCGGTGGCGACCGCGGCGGTGCTGGTGACGATCAAGGTCGCGGCCTGGGCCGCGTCAGGGTCGGTGGCTCTGCTGGCTTCGGCCGCCGATTCCGGCCTCGACCTGCTGGCGTCGCTAACCACCTTCTTCGCCGTACGCTACGCCGTGGCGCCGCCGGACGCCGAGCACCGTTTCGGCCACGGCAAGGCAGAGGGCTTCGCGAGCCTCTTCCAGGCGGGGCTGGTGTTCGCCTCGGCCGCCCTGATCGGCCGCGAAGCCATCGATGGCCTGATCGCGCCCAAGCCGATGCGCGCGGAGGGTTGGGCGCTGGCGGTGATGGGCGTCTCGATCGTGCTGACCGCCCTCCTGGTCACCGCCCAGGGCCGCGTGCTGCGCCAGACCTCATCGGTGGCGGTATCCGGGGATCGCGCCCACTACGCGGCCGACCTGGCTTCGAACTTCATCGCGCTCGCCGGCATCGGCGCCACGGCCTGGCTAGGGGCCGGGCGGTTCGACGCGATCGCGGCGCTGGCCATCGCCGCCCTTCTGCTCTGGGGCGCGGTCGGCGTGTTCCGCGAGGCGTCGGGCCAGCTCATGGATCACGAGCTTGCGGACGACGTGCGCGCGCGGGTCGTCGCCTTGATGACGGAGGACCGGCGGCTGACCGACGTCCACCAGCTGCGCACCCGCGCATCGGGCCCCTACGTCCACATGCAGATGCACGTCGACCTCGACCCGGAGCTTACCCTGGAAGCTGCGCACCAGGTGATCGTGGCGGCCGAGAAACGCCTGCTCACGGAATTCCCTTCGGCGGACATCATCATACACGCCGATCCGCGGGGCCGGGCGGAACCGCATGGCGGCGCCTTCGCTGAAGCAAAAGCTACGAAATCGAGCGCCACGGAAACCTAGTAAACGCGACCTTAACGGGTCGGGCGCTCATTGGGGCGTCCCCGCCCCGCGCCGCGCCGCCCTGTCCATGAACCGCACCCTGCACCACTTTCCGCTGGATCCCGCCTCCCGCCAGGTTCGCCTGGCCCTGGGCGAAAAGCGGCTGGCGTTCACGGAGGTCCAGGTCCGCTACTGGGAGCGACCGAAGGACCTGACGGCGATGAACCCGTCGGGCCTGCTGCCGGTGCTGGTGGAGGGCGATGGCGACGACAAGCTGGTGATCTGTGAGAACCGGGCGATCCTCGACCACCTGGAGGAAACGGCGCCCGAACCGGCGCTGCTCGGCCGCGGACCGGGCGAGCGGGCCGAGGCGCGCCGGCTGCTGCAATGGTTCGACGGCAAGTTCCAGTTCGAGGCCGGCGGCTACATCCTGCACGAGAAGCTGGAGAAGCGCCTGCTGGGCATGGGCGCGCCGGACCTGGCCAACCTGCGGCAGGGCCGCGAGGGCCTGCGCAACCACATGTTCTACATCGAGAAGCTGCTGCAGGAGCGCGAGTGGCTGGCCGGGCGCAAGCTGTCGCTGGCCGACTTCGCGGCGGCCGCCCACCTGTCGGTGATCGATTATTGCGGCGACATGCCGTGGTCAGGCTTTCCCGCGGCGAAGACCTGGTACATGAAGCTCAAATCCCGGCCATGTTTCAGGCCCCTGCTCACGGATCGCTGGCCGGGCCTAGCCCCCGCCACGCATTATGACGACCTCGACTTCTGACAAGACCGAACTGATCCGCCCAAAATCTCAAATTAGAGACGCGGCGCTCGCGCTCGGCTTCGACCTCTGCCGCTTCACCACCCTTCGCGATGCCTGGCCGGCGAGCGGCCGGCTGGCGGAGTTCATCGTGGCCGGGCGGCATGGCGAGATGGCCTGGATGGCCGAGACCGCCGAGCGCCGGGCCCGACCGCAGGCCATGTGGGCCGACGCGCGTTCGGCCATCGTACTGGGCGTCAACTACGGGCCCGACCACGATCCGCTGGCAGTGCTGAAGGACCCCACCAGGGGCGCGATCAGCGTCTACGCGCAGGGCGACGACTACCACGAGCTGATCAAGGGCCGCCTGAAGGCGCTGGCCCGCTGGCTGCAGGCTCGGTTCGGCGGCGAGCTGAAGGTCTTCGTCGACACCGCGCCCCTGCTGGAAAAGCCGCTGGCCGAGCAGGCGGGCCTGGGCTGGCAGGGCAAACACACCAACCTGGTGTCGCAGAAGTTCGGATCCTGGCTGTTCCTGGGGTCGATCCTGACCACGCTCGAGCTGGCGCCCGACGCGCCGGAGGCGATGCACTGCGGGAGCTGCCAGGCCTGCCTCGACATCTGCCCCACCCAGGCCTTCGTCGCGCCGTTCCAGCTCGATGCGCGGCGTTGCATCTCCTACCTGACCATCGAGCTGAAGGGGCCGATTCCGGGCGAGTTCCGCGAGAGCCTCGGCAACCGGATCTACGGCTGCGACGACTGCCTGGCGGTCTGCCCCTGGAACAAGTTCGCCGCCGTCGCCGCGGAGCAAAGGCTGCAGGCGCGCGAGGCGCTGCTCACGCCCTCGCTCGCCGAGTTGTCGCGCCTCGACGAGGCGGCCTTCCGGGCGCTGTTCTCCAAGAACCCGGTCAAGCGGATCGGCCGCGACCGCTTCGTGCGCAACGTGCTTTACGCGATCGGCAATTCGGGCGAGCCGGGGCTGGCGACGGAGGCCGTTCGCCTGCTGGACGATCCCTCGCCGCTGGTGCGCGGCGCGGCGGTCTGGGCGCTGTCGAAGCTGCTTGACGCCGACGGCTTCGCCGCACTGCGCGCGGCCAGCCTGCGGAGCGAGACCGACGCCGACGTCATTGCGGAGTGGCTGGCTTAGAACTTCGCCGGGGCCATGTCCTTGAGCCGCGGCAGGAGCTTGTCCTTGTCGGACAGGATGGGCTCTCCCTTCAGCGGCCAATCGATGGCAAGATTCGGATCGTTCCAGATCACCCCGCCTTCGGTCTGCGGCGCGTAGAGGCCGTCGACCTTGTAGAACAGCTCGCAATCGTCGGTGAGGGTGACATAGCCATGGGCGAAGCCGCGCGGCACGAAAAGCTGCTCGCCGCCCTGCGCGGTCAACTCGGCGCCGACCCATTGGCCATAGGTGGGCGAGCCGACGCGCATGTCGACGCCCACGTCGTAGATCGCGCCCCTCAGCACGCGGACAAGCTTGGCCTGCGGATGCGGCGCCTGCTGGAAATGCAAGCCCCGCAGGGTGCCCGCCTTGGCGTTATAGGCCTGGTTGTCCTGGACGAAGTCTGCATGCACACCGGCCTTGGCGAGCGACTCGCGGCTCCAGGTCTCGGCGAACCAGCCCCGCGCATCGCCATGGCGCTGGGGCGTGATAAGCAGAACCTCGGGCAGGGCCAGCGGCGTGATCATCGTCGTATCGACTCGAATTGACTGGAGCGATCTTCCCGATGGCGCGCGGCGGGGCGAAACACAACCCTTCTTCGGCGCGCCTCCAGCCCGAGGCCAGCCTGATCATCGTGGCCTACGAGAGCGGCCCAACGCTGGCGAAGTGCCTGGCCGCCGTGCGGGCGCAGACCTTTGCCAGCTATGAGATCATCCTCGTCGACAATGCGTCCAGCGACGGGGCCGCCCACGCGGCCGTCGCGGGGGACCCCGCGATCCGGCTGATCGAGAACGCGGAAAACCTGGGATTCGCCGCCGCGGTTAACCAGGGCGCCCGGCTGGCGCAGGGCCGCTGGCTCGCGCTGCTCAACCCCGACGCCTTCGCCGAGCCCGAATGGCTGGCGCGCCTGGTAGCGGCTGCGCAAGCCAATCCGCAGGTCCACGCCTTCGCCTCGCGCCAGCTGATGGCCGACGACCCCGGCCGCCTCGACGGCCTGGGCGACGTGATGTCGCTGGCCGGCTATCCATTCCGCGGCGGCTACACCCATCGTGACCCGGGCCCGGTCGCGCCCGGCTGGGTGTTCTCGGCCTGCGGCGGCGCCATGCTGATCGAGCGCGAGCTCTTCACGAGGCTGGGCGGCTTCGACGAGCGATTGTTCTGCTACTGCGAGGACGTGGACCTGGGTTATCGGCTGCGGTTGGTGGGCGAGCCCACCCTTCTGGTCCCCGAGGCGGTGGTGCGCCACGTGGGCTCCGCCTCGAGCGGCGGGCGGCGCAGCGACTTCGCCGTCTTCCATGGCACGCGCAACCGGTTCTGGGTGTTCGTGAAGGACACGCCGGCGGCGCTCTTCTGGCTGACCCTGCCCCTGCACATCCTTGCGACCATCGTGCTGTTCGCCCGACACGCCACGCGCGGCGAGATCGTCACGCCGGTGCGCGGGCTGGCCTCCGGAATCCGCCACATCGGCGTGGCGCTGGAAGCCCGGCGCGAGGCTCAGGCGCTTCGCACGGCAAGCGCCTGGAGGATCGCCCGCGCCATGAGCTGGAACCCCTTCGACCTGCTGCTGCGCCGCGCCTTCATCCAGCCGAAGCGGCCCACTCCGCCAAGCGGCGCATGAAGGCCCGGCCGCGCTCCATCTGCGAGATCTCCACGAACTCGTCGGGCTGATGGGCCTGCTCGATGGAGCCGGGGCCGCAGAGGACCGTGGAGAAGCCGGCGCGCTGGAACTGGCCCGCCTCCGCCGCATAGGAGACCGCGCGCGGCGGCCCGTTGTCGCCCGCTAGCCGCCGCGCGAACGTCTCGGCCGCGCCACCCGGCTCCGGCGCGAAGCCCGGCACGTGAGGATGGCTCCTGATCTTGACGCCCGTCTCCGGAGCCCGGGCCTTGAGTTCGGCGTCGAGCGCCTGAGCCTGGGCG